>Ga0210398_10002924_pt1 | contig 16498 bp, 13 predicted proteins | sample IncBWC4OmetaG_FD_161047 | JGI IMG/M metagenome (GOLD analysis project Ga0210398, IMG submission 161047) | Forest soil microbial communities from Barre Woods Harvard Forest LTER site, Petersham, Massachusetts, United States - Inc-BW-C-4-O | ecosystem: Environmental > Terrestrial > Soil >... | reverse complement strand
CGAAAGCCGGACTGATCGGTCTGACGCGCGACCTCGCCCAGCAGTGGACGGGCCGCAAGGGAATTCGCGTCAATGCCCTGGCTCCGGGGTACTTCGAATCCGAAATGACCGATCAGTTTTCTGACGACTACATCGAGCGCGCGGTGCTGCCACGCACGCTTGAAGGCAGGCTCGGCCGTACCGAAGAACTCAGCCCGGCCCTGCTTTTCCTGGCCAGCGACGCAAGCAGCTACGTCACCGGCATCACGCTGCCCGTCGATGGCGGCGTCCTAACCAGCTGAGCCGCAACGATTGTCAGGCGATCTCACCGAGCTCTCGCAAGATATTCACGAGTTGAACGCGAGACTGGACTCCGAGTTTGGAGTAGATCGACCGCAGGTGAGTGCCCACCGTGTTGATCGATATGCTCAGCGATTTCGCGGTCGACTTGTTGGTGTGGCCGTCAGCGATCAGATAAGCCACCCGGCGCTCGGCCTCGGTGAGCGACACCTTCTCGACCCCGGTGTGATCGCCAACCCACTTCGCGCGCCGGGCACCGGCTTCCCTCATGAGTCGCTGAACCCTTGCCCGTGGAGCCAACGCGCCCATTTGGTCGTACACGTCCCATGCTGCGTCGAGCTGGTCGAGCGCGGCGTCGCGGTCGCCGGCCGCCAGCAACAGCCTGCCATAGTGATCTGCCCCGGCGGCCCGCAAGACCGGTCGGGGGCTGTGTTGGAGGATCTTCACTGACTCAGCCACCATGCCGAGGTCGCCGCCGAGCCGTCCGCGAAGATTCAACGCCAATCCGTTGAGCGTGGCGACGTCGGGATTGCGTCGCGCACCTTCCTCGGTGGACTCGACTGTCCGCTCGGTGATATTCGTTGCCCCGCTGATTAATCCGATGCTGAATAGAACCGTTGCATAACACGGCCACCATGCCCAATAGCTGCGCGTCCGCTGGGACGTTTCCAGCAGCTCTGAGAAGATCAGCCGTCCACTATCGACGTCGCCCTGCTCGGTGGTCAACCATCCCGACAGGAATGAAAGCCCGGGATGGCGTATCACGTCGTCGTCGGCGCGGCGCAACGCGGGTCGCAACCGTTGCGCGGCCAACTCGGGCTCGCCACGCAACAACGCCACAGTCGCGCGCATTAGGAAACCCTCAATGACGTGCACCGTGGTGCCCGTCACCTGTGCGAGCTCAATGAGCGCCGATGCAGTTTCATCGGCTTCCTGCAGCCGACCCAAGTTGTAGTGTTGTTTGAGTTGCGCGAACAACAGATCCGGCAGGATTGAGCCCGCCTTGCCACCGCTATCGTTGGTGGCGCCGTCGAGTAGCATCTGCGCGTCGTCGTAGCGATCCAGTAGCTGCAGTTCCATGATCTCCTCGGCGAGGTATGGCACTCCTGTCACGGATCGCAGCTCACGGAAATACTTCAAGGCCAGTTGATGTCGACGTTCGTTGTGGGCCGCTTCGCCGGCGGCCTGTAGCGCCAAGGCGAGTGCATCATGGTCGTGCGACGTCCTCGCTTCGCAGAGCGCCACGTCGGCCTCGTCGCTGGCTTGATCCGCGGCAAGGATCCGGGTGTGGGCCAATGCGCGGGCCGCGCGGAATCGCGCAACGAGGTCGTGCCGCGTTCCCGCCCTGGCAATGGCCCGGTCGGCGCGCTCGACGAGAGCGGCGGAATGGCCGGAAAGCCACATCGGCTGGACCGTGTGGGTCTCGATCCGGCCGACCACATCGGCGTCGTCGACGGTCGCGAGGAGTACGTCGGCCACAGCAATCGTGTCGGTGGCGCGTTGGGTGCGTGAAAGCACGGAGACCGCTCGTTCACCTAGCTCGAGCCAATGCGGCTGCCCGGGGCGCAGCGTCCGGAACGCTTGCAGCGCAAGGTCGGCGGCGTCAACGGCGCTCGTGGTAATCAATGCCTCCGCGGCGGTGAGCATGATTCGGGCATTGGCCTCGTCGCCGATGGACACCGCGACGCGCGCGTGCGCGGCGGCGAGCACTTGGTCGCCAACATTGTTGGCGAAATGACAGGCGAACCGGGCATGCAGGCGGCGCCGGACGTCGGGCGCTATCAGCTCATAAACCGCGTCTTTGAGCAGATCGTGGCCGAAATTCAACTCGGCGCCCGTCGACTTGACCAGAGCCGATACCACCGCATCGTTGACGGCTTTGTCATACACGGGACCCTCGGTCATCTCGCACAGCTCCGCCAAGTCGATGAGCGACACAGGACGGCCACTGGCTGCCACTGCCTCGACCAGCCGACGCGCCGCAACCGACAGGCCGGTTAGCCGCTGCCGGACGGCGGATCTAAACTCCGCGGGAATGCCATCCATGCCAGCGGTTTCGTCGTGCTGCGCCACCCCGTCGATGATCTGGACCGCCAGGAATGCATTGCCGCCGGCAGCGTCGAGCATTTGCTCGACGCGCGAATCGAGGTTGGGGCCGAGGCGATCCCGCGCGATATCGCCGATGGCCGGGCCGGCCAATGGGCCTAGTCGGATATGGTCGACTTCAACACTATCGGCGGTGCTGACGGCAAGACCGACGTCGTCGGATCGGCTGGCCAGTACCCACACGACGGGGACGTCGACGAGCCGGGAGATGCACGCCCGCACGGCATATCGGCTGACACGATCAGCCCACTGCACGTCGTCGACGGCGATCAAGATGCACTGCGCATCAGCCAGTCGGGCGAGATGGCCCGCGATACGGTCGACTAGCAGCAGAGGCTTGGCGATCAGCGCGCTAACCTCCTGGAATTCAGCCTCCGCCAGCAAGGGATCGCGGCCGGTGCGCAGCAGTCCGACCATCGGTGCTCCCGGCCAGGCCTGCTCGATCTCGTCGCACTTGCTTCGGGCGATACGGATGTTCATGTGCGCCGCCTGACGACAAATTTCCGAGAGCAGCGCGGTCTTTCCGACTCCGGCCTCCCCCGAGACCAACACCACACCGCTGGCGCCATGGGTGCGTGTCCGGCGGATGACGGCGAGCGCCGTGGACAACTCGTGCTCCCTGCCGCGCAGCGGGCCGTACGGCCTCATGCCACGTCGCTGTCTAGTGGCAGGAAATCAAGCAGGCGGTGCTTTCGCCGCAAACCAAGGGCCACGGGATCGGTCCGCGCTCCCGGCTTGGGTTCAGCCAAGGGTGCAACGAAGACCCGATTGGGCGCCGGCATGACGCCGCACGTCTCGCATCGCGCCGTTGGATCTAGCGGTGTGCCACACGCATCGTGGGTGAAGACCCTTGGTCGCCGGCCGGATTGCCGTTCCCCCCAGGAGCGCAGCGCGTACAAGGCCGGCCACAACGCCATCCCTTCGTCGGTAAGCGCGTAAAGCCAACGCCCCGAATGGCTGGGATCGGGAACCTTCACCATCACGCCGCTCTCGACAAGAGCTCGCAGGCGGTTGCTCAATACCGTGCGAGGCATGTCCAGGTGTGCGAGGAAATCGTTGAAGCGCCGAACTCCGTAGAACGCATCACGCAGCACCAGCAGCGTCCATCGTTCACCGACGATCTCGAGTGCGCGCGCCAGCGAACAATCCTGCCTGTCATACGAGCTCGGCAGCATGTTGCCATCAAACCAGAAAATAGCCGATGAGTCCAGTGAATGGACCTGTGATGCCGACCTCCCGCCGAGGCGGCCAAGGGATTGTGCACCCCGGGAATCACATATTCGGATGAGTGAGCGCCGAATCGCAGCGACCGATACTCGTGTTCGGGGCCGATAGGGAGTGACACCATGCCGATGATCGACGTATACGCACCCGAGGGTGCGTTCGCGGACAAGCACGAGTTGGCGCGCCGCCTGGCGGCTGAGCTAATGGCAATCGAGGGAGTGCCGGATATCGCGATGTTCCGTCAGAACACCGCGGCGTTCATTCACGAACTTTCCACGGACGCCATCTCCAACGTGGAAGGTGGTTCGGATTACGTGCGCGTGCAAGTGCTGACCAACGCCGGCGGGTTGGATCGGGACAAGCAGATCGCCGTGGTGAACCGCTTCACCGAGGTGATCGCCGGGGCGCCCGGCAAGCCACCGGCACCCGAGCGGATCTGGATATTGCTGACTGAGGCAATAGAAGGCGGCTGGGGGCTGTGGGGGCACGCGCATACCAACGCCGAACTGGTGGCGGCGGCCCGTCGTGAAATTGCTCAGGCGCTACAACCCGCCCCGGCCGGGAAGGAATGACGAGTGAATAGTGCCGACCCCAAGGTCCGATTCACCCGCGACGGCCCGCTGGGGACGGTAACCTTGGCCAGCCCGCCACTGAATCTCATTGGCCAGCAGCTGATTTCCGATCTCCTTAGCGCACTCGACCAGGTTGAAGCCGCAGAGGGACTGCGGGCATTGCTGTTGCGCGGCGAAGGCAAGGTGTTCAGTGCCGGAGCGGATGTTGCCCTGTTCGCGGGCATGACCGCACACCAGCTGAGGCCGCTGATCGGCTCGTTCCTGGGTCTGGGGCATCGCATCGAGCGACTGCCGTTCCCCACGCTGGCCGCAGTCCACGGAACGTGCATGGCGGGCGGCTTTGAACTGGCCTTGTTCTGCGATCTGATCTGGGCGGCCGAGGGCACAATGCTCGGTCTGCCCGAGACCCGGCTCGGCATTGTTCCGCTAGCCGGCGGCGTCGAGCGGATCGCCGTGCGTGCCGGCCTGGGACGTGCGCGCGCCGTCGCGCTGGGCGGGGAGTTGCATACCGCGGAAGAGTTCGCGGCGTGGGGAGTGATCGATCGCGTGCTGCCCGCCGATGAGTTGCACGGCGCTGCTGTGGAATTCGCCAGTCGGCTCGGGAGCGGACCGACGCGCGCTTTCGCGGTGGTCAAGGAACTCACCCGCAGCTACACCGCGGGCGGCGTCGCAGGCGCCGACGCGCTGCTAGCCGACGCCGCGGTTGGCCTTTTCGACACCGAGGACGCTCGTGGCGGGATCCGCAGCTTCTTGACGTCTGGTCCCGGGCATGCAACCTTCGCCGGCGGCTAACGCTGAGTAGCGAATGTCGAAAAGCTCGCGGACCAGAACCACACCAGGCTAACCGAATTAGGCTTGGCTACTGCGTAATACGCGGCGCCTTCGGCGCCAGTCGCTCACTCCTTGGGGAACAGCGTGATCGCTGCACCCCACAACACACCGGGATTGATGCGGTCGGGGTGCAGAGCAAGCATGGCCGCATAGAACGCTGCGGCGGAATCCGATGATTCGAGCAGTCGTCGTGCGTCCGTCAGGTACTGTCGCGTCGCCTGGATATGTGCTGGCGTGTCGGCTGCGTGCGGATCTTTGTGGCCAGCGATAACCGTTGCGGGACTGAGAGATTCAGCAATGTCGAGGGCAGCAAGCCACTCGTCGATTCCCGTCACACCGCCGGATTCCGACAGGTATAGGTGCACGCCGTTATAGACCGCGTCGCCGGCAACCAGCAGACCGATCTGCGGCACGTGCAGCATCGTCGTCGCGTCGGTGTCGGTATGTCCCACTTCGATTGGCCGCAGGGCGACTTCCTCGAGCTCGAAACCACCCGGGGCGACCACGCAGACGTCCACCTCGCCGGTCGGTAGCTGACCTGGAAAGAGTGGGTCCCAGAAGTTGGCGCGGAACTCAGGCTGGTTTTGGGCCGCCATCAGCTTGCTCGTCCCCTCGGTGGCGAGCACCGCGACGTCGGGAAACCGCTGCAGCAACGTGATGGCGCCGAACCAGTGATCGCCGTGGCCGTGGGTGACATAGATCTGCCGCAGGGTGCGGCCCGACGCGACGATCCAATCACCCAGTTCGACGGCCTGCGCGTTGGTGAGGAGGGGATCGACCAGCACGGCCTCGTGTCGTCCCATGATCAGCTCGGTGAAGGGCCTCCCGATCGCCTGCGATTAGTCTTGCGTGCCGTCCGCTGGCGGTACCTCACATATTTGGGTGACCGCATTGTGCGGGTCTCCGTTCGGCCGCAGGGTGGTCCCAGCCACCTCGCGACCGAGTGAAGGTGGTGGGTTTAACCAGAGGAAACCGCGTTGTTCAGCGTTGGCGCGCTTCGTGATTGAGCGGGTGGCGTGTCCGGTGGTGGATAGAGCGGCCGCAGTGCGGTGGGCGCCCGGAATGGCGCCCACTCCCCGAGCGGCTGAGCCAGCCGGTCCGCGACAGCCCATATCACCGCCGGATGGTGACCGAACCCCAAATGGCTGCCGACGACGGCGATGTTCTCAGCGCGCGCGGACGGCACGTCGAGGCATGCCTGCCAGGCGACGATGCCGTCGCATCGGGAGTAGATCGAGGTCGCCGGCACCCGTAGCGCCGCTATGCCGGACTCCAGCGGCAGTTCCCTTGGCAAGACATGCAAGTGGGCGTAACGGTCGTAGGCGCGGCGGGCGCGGGACTGACGTTCGTGGGCGAGACGGATCGGGCTGCCAAGCGTGATGACCTGGCGCACCGCAGTCGGAGTGTCGCGGGCCAGGATGCGCGCGTAGATACCGCCGAGGCTCCAGCCGAGCACGCTTACCGCAGAGTCGTATCGCGATTGTAGGTCGACGAGGCGGTTCTGTAGTCCGGTGATCGCCGCAGCCGTGGGCCCGAGGTTGCGGCCGAGCCGCCAGCCGTGCACACGGTAGCCCAGGTTGCGCAAGATGCGCCGCAACGTCCAGGTCGAATCGTCATCGGCGAGCAGGCCCGGCAACACCAGAACCGGGTGGCCATCGCCGACCGGCAGTAGTTGCCTCAGCGGCAGCGCGGCGATGAGCAGACCGAACTCGGCCATCGCACGGGCAGGGTCTGTCACAAAGAGCCACGACGGGGGAGCGCTGGCGCCGTCGGTGTCGGCGAGTATCTGCGACCGCGTCATCGGGCTCGACATCAGCCAGCCCCGACAGCATCCGATAGTGCGATGAGTTCGTCTTTGACCGCGTCGATGATCAGATCGACATCGGGCACCAGGTCGCGGTCGGCCAATGCGCCGAAGTTGATCTTGCCGTTCGACCCCAAGACGGTCAGGTTGAGCCCCTGTCCGTCGGCGATCGCCGAAAGCGGGTAAATCCCGTCGAGCCGCGCTCCGCACAGGTAGAGATCCACGGTCGGCCCGGGAACGTTGGAAATGACCAAGTTGAACGGCGGGACCCGCTCGAGTAGGCGCAGTCGGGTGGCGAGCCGGTTGGCCTGATTGGCCAATGCCGGCATCGAGAACTCGGCGATGTCGGTGAGCAGTTCGGCGGGCAGCGCGTTGTGCTGTTCCTTGGCCGCGCGCATCGCCTCGTGCACAGCCGCCAGCCGCGCGGCCGGGTCCGCCAGATGCGTGGGTAGCGGCGTGATGACGGACGACACCCGGTTGCCGTGGGTGCCCTTTTGTTCTTCGGTGCGGGTCGATACCGGAACGGCGGCCACCAGCGGTCCCTCGGGCAGCGCGTCGTGTTTCTGCAGCCAGGTGCGCAGCGCGCCGGCGCACAGCGCCATCACAACGTCGTTGACGGTGACACCGGCGGCGTTCTTGATCGCCTTTACTTCCGCCAGCGGGACGCTGGTGAAGGCCCATCGCCGATGCGGGCCGATGTTCTTGTTGAAGGGCGTTGCGGGCGCGATCAACGGCGGCGCCGACAGGATGACACCTCGGTCACGGCGCAGCAAAAACCGGTCGATCAGCGGCAGCCAGGGGCGCACGGGACTGTTGACCATCGCCGGCAACGAACGCACGATCTCCGCCGAGACCCGCGCGGCCCGAACCGGGTTAGTTGCCAGCGACACCGCGCTGCGCGCCAGCAGCTCCGCAGCCCCGGGCTCGGTTTCCGGACGCCACGAGTCTGGCTCGTCGGCGCCGCGGGGTTCCGGCGTGGTGTCCATCAACGCGGCGAGTAAATCGTTTCCCGAGACCCCGTCGATGGCCGCGTGGTGCACCTTGATGTAGACGGCCTGCCGGCCACCCTGCAGGCCGTGGATGAGATAGGTCTCCCACAGCGGGCGGCGGCGGTCCAGTGGCCGCGCGTGCAGCCGCGCCGCCTGTACCGCCAGCTGGCGATCATCCCCCGGGGCAGGCAACGCGAGTTCGCGGACATGGAATTCGATGTCGAAGTCGGGGTCTTCGATCCAGTAGGGATTGTCGAGACCGAACGGCACCTCCGCCAGACGTCGTCGAAACGGCGGGACCAGATGCAAGCGGGACTCGATGAGCGCGGTCAGCCGCTCAAGCGTCACCGCCCCGCCCGCCGGAGGATCAAGGATGGAGACACTGCCGACGTGCCCGTAGGCCGTCGGCGAGTCGAGCGCTAAAAATGCCGCATCCAAACCGGTTAGCTGCTGCATCCCACCTCCATGGGGAAACTTGGTCCAGCCCTCCCACTAGAACCAGTTTTCGTTCAAATCGGTCGTGGTTCGGTCACCGCTATCGAGCAGGTCGAACTGCGTGGCCGTCTTGGGGAGTTCGTAGTGGAAGAAGTATTGCGCGGCAAGACGCTTACCGTCATAGAAATCGCCGGTCTCGCCGTGCGCGGCTACAGCCTGCTGCAGCCAGATCCAGGCCAGCACGACGTGGCCGACGGCCTCCAGGTACGCCGTCGCGTTGGGCAGCGCGGCGCCGGGGTCGCCATCCTTCCAGAGCGATAGGGTGGCGTGCTCAACCCGCTGCGCGGCCGCTGCCAGTGCGTCTGCCCAGGCCGCCAGCGGATGTCCCAGTGCCGACGCCTGGCCGCTCGTGCGTCGGATTCTGTCGATCAGCAGGCGCAGGCCGCGGCCGCTGTCGATGAGCACCTTGCGGCCGAGAAGATCGAGGGCATGAATGCCGTGCGTGCCCTCGTGAATGGAGTTCAGTCGATTGTCGCGGTATAGCTGTTCGACGTTGTAGTCGCGGGTGTAGCCGTATCCACCGTGGACCTGGATAGCCAGACTGTTGGCCTCAACACACCACTGCGAGGGCCAGCTCTTGGCGATCGGGGTGAGCACCTCGAGCAGGAGCCGTGCGTCGTCGCGGTCGGCATCGGCTGGGGCGGAGAGTGTTTCGTCGATAAGGCGGCCACAGTACAGACCGAGCGCCAGAGCGCCCTCGACATAGCTCTTTTGGGCGAGCAGCATTCGGCGCACATCGGGATGGGAGATGATCGGAATCTCGTCGACGGATTCGCGCCCGCGCAACAGGGGTTTGCCCTGCGCCCGGGTCCGGGCGTAAGACAGCGCCTGCAGATACCCCGTATAGCCCAGGGCCGTGGCCGCTAATCCGACCCCGACCCTAGCCTCATTCATCATGTGGAACATTTGGCGCAGCCCGTCGAATTCCTGACCGACAAGGTAGCCGACCGCCCCGTTGACGCCGTTGGGCGTGATGGAGTCGTCGCCAAAATTCAACAGCGCGTTGGTCGTTCCGCGATTGCCCATTTTATGGTTGAGTCCGACCAGCACCACCGAGTTACGGGTCGACGGGCGGCCGCCGTCATCGACGAGAAATTTCGGAACGACGAACAGCGAGATGCCTTTGACGCCCGGTGGGCCTCCGGGTGTCTTGGCCAGCACGAGATGAACGATGTTGTCCGACATTTCGTGATCGCCGCCGCTGATCCACATCTTGGTACCGGTGACGCGGTATGTGCCGTCGTCCTGCTGGACCGCCTGTGTCGTGATGTTGGCCAGCGATGACCCCGCGTGCGGCTCCGACAAGCACATCGTGCCCAGATAGCGGCCGTCGAGCATCGGCCGCACCCAGGTGTCGATTTGTTCCTTGTTGCCGTAGGCGGCCAGCAGGTGGGCGTTGCCGATGGTCAGGCCCAGGTAGGAGGCGGTACTGATGTTGGCCGCCTGCAGCCAGGCGAAGGCGGCCCTCGACACGACGTAGGGGAGTTGGTACCCGTCGATGTCGTGGTCGAATTCGCCGGCAAGAAGTCCGGCGGTCCCCACCGCCGACAATGCCGCTTTCATCTCGGGCAGCGTGGTCACGGTGCCGTCGGGATTGGCGAACGGCTCCTCCGTGTCGGCGGTCTTGAAGTGCGGGGCAAAGCGTTTGACCGCAATGTCTGCCGCGAGATCCAGAACCGAGTCGAAGGACTCGATGGAGTGCTCGCTGTACCTCGGCCGGTCACACAGTGCTGCCACGTCGAGCCATTCGTAAAGCAAAAAGTCGATGTCGCGGGGATTCAGTAGCGGGGGGTGAGAGTCGGCGTAGATGCGCTTCATGAGGACCTAACTATTGATGTTCGTTGGGTTTCCGAATGTCCTCGGCCGTCGATGTGACTGAAAGCGTCCGACGATCTCGTCGGTCGAGACGACCGAGCCCGCGTAAGCCGGGATGTTGAACTGCAGCGAGGCGTCCATTTCGGCGTGCCCAAAGCTGCCGACAGCGTCCTTTACTACCGTGACCTCGTAGCCGAGCTCGGCTGCGAACCGGACGGTCGACTCGATGCAAGTGTTGGCGCGCATGCCGATCACAATGACAGCGCGGAGGCCGTGCTTCTTAAGCTGGAGGTCGAGGTCCGTGTTGGCGAATCCACTTGAGAGCCAATGCTCCTGAGCGACGACCTCGTCGGGATGCGGCTCGAAATCGGGGTGAAAACCGCCGCCCCAGGTTCCGTCGGCGAAAATATGCCCCTTGGCGGCGGAGGCCTGGACCGGCGGCATCGTCTTCCAATGACTATATGGATCACTTTCGCGCCAACGATGGTGCGGGGCGATGAAGACCCGCACGCCATTCGCCCGCGCGGCGGCGAGGACCTGCCGCATATGCTCGACAACGTTGTTCGCCTCGAGTGTCGAGCGGCTGAGTTCGTAGAGCTTGCCCCCCTCGGAGAGAAAGTCGTTGTAGGGGTCGACGATGAGCAACCCCGTCAGTTCAGGTTCGTAAGTCAACTCAGCTTGTGACGGCTGCGCCATACCGCTACTCCCTTTGGTCCACCGGGCGAGCTGCCAGCCGCCACCGTCGGCTCTTGCTCAGCGTCTGGGTCAACACCGGGTGGCTTCACACCGTACTCCGCTAGTAGTAATTTGCAACTAGATGGGAAATGGCGACTGTGCCTTGGACGAAAGGACAACCAGATGACGACGACGGTCCTCGATCGCTTCCGGCTCGACGGGAAGGTGGCAATCGTCACCGGAGCATCGTCCGGGCTGGGCATCGCCTTCGCCGAGGCGCTGGCCGAGGCGGGTGCCGACCTGGTGCTGACCGCGCGCCGCACCGATCGGCTCGAACAGACTCGCGCCCTGATCGAGCAGCGGGGCCCGCGCGCGCTAACCGTGACCGCGGACGTCGCACGTCCCGAGGACGCACAGGCCGTGGTCGACGCGGCGATGGCGGAGTTCGGCCACGTCGACGTGCTCGTCAACAACGCCGGTAAGGGCACCGCCGTACCGGCGACGCGCGAATCACCCGAGCAGTTCCGCGAGGTGATCGATATCAATCTCAACGGATCGTATTGGATGGCCCAAGCGTGTGGCCGGGTCATGAAACCGGGCAGCTCGATCATCAACGTGTCTAGTGTCGTCGCCCTGACCAGCGGCGGATTGCCCCAGGCGGCCTACTCGGCCAGCAAGGCCGGTGTGACGGGTCTGACCCGGGACCTGGCCGTGCAGTGGACCGGTCGTAAGGGCATTCGCGTCAACGCCCTGGCTCCGGGGTTCTTCCCCTCAGAGATGACCGATCAGTTCCCCGAGGGCTACATCGACAGCCAGCTTCCGCGGGTGCCGGCCGGTCGGCCGGGAGATCCAGATGAGCTTGCGGCCGCGCTGGTGTTCCTCGCGAGCCCCGCCGCGAGCTACGTCACCGGCACCACGCTCGTCGTCGACGGCGGCCTCACCATCTCGTGAACTAAGTTTTGAAACGCAACTGCAATCAGCGCTATCCTCATCGATGATGAAGCATGCCGATCTGCTCGAAGAAAACTGCGCGATCGCTCGTTCAGCGGCCATCGTCGGCGAGCGGTGGGTGTGGGTCATCCTGCGCCAAGCATTCAACGGGGCCCGGCGGTTCGAGGATTTTCAGCGGGGCATCGGTCTGGCGCGCAACGTGCTGTCGGAACGGCTGAACAGGCTGGTCGACCAGGGCATTTTGGAACGACGCCGCTACGCCGAGCATGCCGTGCGCGATCTCAACGAGTATCGGTTGACCGCCAAGGGCCGTGCGCTGTTTCCGGTCTACGTCGCTCTGATGCAATGGGGCAACGAGTGGACCGGTCTTGCGGCCCCGCCCGTTGACCTGCTGCACAAGCCATGCGGGCATCGCGTCGGCGTGTCGGTGGTGTGCTCCGACTGCGGTCAGGAGATCGATGCCCGCGATACCGAGCCGGTCGTCGGTCGCGGCTGGATCATGCATCGCGGTAATCGGCTATGAGCCCCCTCCCGCGGGGGGAGCAAACATCGTCGCCGTGCCGGCGGGGCTGAAAGGTCGGCCGATGAGACCTTATGGGCCGCTGCGGGGTCGCGACGAGGTCTTGGCGACGGCACTCGCTACCGTGCGCCGCACGCGTGTGCACGGGGCCAGCGGGGTGGTGCTGATCACCGGTGAGCCCGGGATCGGAAAGACGGCGCTGCTCTCCGAGATATGCCGTCAAGCGGCCCACACCCGCATCCGGGTCGCGCGCAGCAAGTGCGACGAAATCGAGCAGGCCTCCCCCGGCGCACCGATCATCGGGCTGCTGCGCAGCGGACGGGATCCGCTACTGACCGCGGCCCAATTCCAGGAGATCGCCGGGCTCGCCGCCGAGCCGCTGATACTGGTTGATCGCATCGCCGGGCTCCTCGAGCAGCTGGCGGGTGTGCATCGGTTGATGATCGCTGTGGACGACGTGCAGTGGGCGGACCGGCTCAGCCGATACGCGTTGCGGTCGTTGATCGCTCGGCTGTCTGGGCGACCCGTGGTGTGGGTGCTGGCCAGTCGCTCCGACGATGCCGGTCTCACCGTCAGCGCTGCGGACACCGTCGGAGTCGAGCACCTGAAGCTGGACCCGCTGCCGCGTGCGGTGCTCGCCGAGATCGCTCGGGATCGTCTCGGGAACAGCCTTGACGGCTGCGTCGACGAGCTGCTTGATGCCGCTGGTGGGAATCCGCTGTTGGCCACCCACGTCATTGACGGCGCGGCGCGGTACGCCGAGACGGGGCGCGACGAAGACATTCCAGCCGAATTCCGCGCCGCCGTGTATCGGCGATTGGATGACTTATCCTGCACGGCAGCAGAACTCATCGAGGCCCTAGCCGCTGCCGGACGCGCGATGTCAATCACCGATCTACCCGACCTATATGACGCGATGCCGGAAGGCCAACACGACGACGCGGTCACCGCAGCACTCGCGTCGGGGTTGGTGACCCTGGCCGCCGGCGAACTCAGCTTCGGACACGACCTGGTGCGGCAGGCGGTCTACGAACGCCTGTCCGGCGAGAAGCGGCGTCGGCTTCACGGACGATTGGCACGCCATTTCGCGGGCGCTGCGGCGGATCCGGTGTCGGCCGGCGTGCACGCGCGCGCAGCCGCCGCCTTCGGTGACGAGTCCAACGCTCGGATCATGGTCGCCGCCGCGGAAGCCCTGGTCACAACGAGTGCTGTCGACGCCGCCGATCTTGCGCTTCAGGCCTTTGCGACCGTGGGCCCCGGACAGCCGTACTGGCTGGAGCTGGGCGAACGAGCGGTATCGGTGCTGTCGCACGCACAACGTGCCAATGACACGATCGCCGTGGCCGACCGGCTGCTGGCCACCGTCGATGACGTGGACACGATCAGCCGGATCCAGACCCACGGTGTGAAAGCCCTCTGGCTCAGCGGACGCGTCGCCGACCTGATGGATCGCGCGGAGGACGGACTCGCTCGTAGTTCCGGTCGGCCTGATCTGGCTGCCCGATTTCAGGCCGCGCATGCGTTGGCGGCCACCCGTACCCTGGGTGCCGACGCGGCCGCTGAACAGGCCAACGCCGCGCTGTCGCAAGCCCGCGCGTCACGTGACGGTGACGCAATCGCGCTGGCCTTGCAGGCAGCGGGTGAAGCCGCTCACGCTCAGCGCCGACATCAGTTGGCGCTGAAGCATTTCCGCGAACTGCGATCGGTCACGAGGAATTCCTACCTCGCTGAGGAGATCATGGAATTGCAGCTTCTCGATCGCTACGACGATGCCCAGATACTCCTGGATGCCGCACGTGAGGACAGCGATAGTAAGTCCGAGTCGCTGCTGCCCGATCTGCTGTTCGCTGACGCTAAACAGCACTACAACCTCGGCCACCTGCCCCAGGCCGATCAGGTCGCCGAGGCCGTTGTGGAACTGGGGCAGCTAGTGGGCAACATGGTGCACGTCGTGGAGGGCACGTTGATCCGCGCTTTCGTCGCGTTGCTGCGCGGCCAGGCAGCACTTGCCGAGCAACGACTTGGGCTGGCCATCGACATCACGGCCGGACAACCGAGCGCGCATCCGGGTGTGACATTCACCCAGGGCTGGCTCACCGCGCTGCAGGGCGACCTTGACAATAGCCGCCAAATCTTGTCGGAACTCATGGCGGCGCCGCACCGATCGCGCAGCTACTGGGCGTGGTGGCCTTGCTGGATGACGATTCTTTTTGAAGTTGGGATAGCATGCGGCGCTTCCGATTTCACCGAGCGCGCGATTGAAGTTGCTGAAGAAGGTGCGCGGCATAATCCGGACGTCGCGACGCTGACCGGGTTGGCATTGAATATGCGCGGGCTGTTCAACCGTGATTCGGCCATGGTGGCCGAGTCGGTGAAAGTCCTGCAACACAGTCCGCGGCGGGTTTTGCGGGCCGTCGGAGCGGAAGGCTACGGCGGCATGCTGCTCAACGCCGGCGAACGTGAGGCTGCGCTGCACCAACTCGACGCCGCGTGGGATGACTACGACCACATGGGTGCGGTTGCCCGCCGGGCAGCGGTTCAGCGCGTCATGCGGCAAGCGGGCGCCCGGCGCGCAAAGTGGGTCCGCGACCACAACGACCCGCAGCCCCGGTCACTCACCGAGGCCGAACGACGAGTGGCGTATCTGGTCGCCGACGGCCACACCGACAAAGCGGCTGCCAGGGCGCTTGGCATATCCGTTAATACCGTCGGGACCCACCTCCGCTCGATATATTCGAAGCTTGCAGTCCAGTCGCGCGTGCAGTTGGCCAATGCGCTGCGTGAACGCGGCGAACTGAACTAAGTGAATGTGGCGGCGGTGTGGTGATCGGTGCGTGGCTAGGCTTCGCTGTGGGGCTCTTTGTTGTGACGAGCACGACGTTCAGCGTGGTGGGCTCCCTTGTGGTGCCGCGCGGCGTCTATTCCCACATTTCACGCTTGGTCGATAAATCCTTGGACGTCGGGTTCTTCCAACTGACCAGACGGGTCCAGTCGTTCGAGCGTCGCGACCGGATGCTGGCGTGGCAGGCGCCGCTGTCGTTGCTGGTACGGCTGGCGGTATGGCTCGGCCTACTAACTATCGGCTTCGCGCTGCTGCTGTTGCCGAGTATGGACGGGCACGTCGCAGATGCGCTTACGCATGCTGGATCGTCGCTGTTCACTCTGGGGTACGCCGCCCCGACCGGTACGGGCAGCACGACGCTCGAATACTTGGCGGCCTTCACGGGGCTTGTCGTCATCGGCTTGCAGGTCGGCTACCTGCCCACGTACTACGCCGCGTTCACCCGGCGTGAGACCGAAGTCACCCTGCTTGGCTCCCGCGCCGGCGTCCCGGCGTGGGGGCCGGAGATTCTGGCCCGCACTCGTTGGGGGATCGGGGAGGACGGCGACGTACCGTTTCTCCTCGACGACCTGTTCACCAGATGGGAACGGTGGGCCGCCGAGGTCGCCGAATCCCACACCACCTATCTGACATTGGCCAGGCTCCGCTCGCCGCGACCGCTGTCGCACTGGCTGATCGCGCTGATCGCGGTGATGGATGCCGCTGCCCTGCACCTATCGCTGACTCCGTCGCGAGAACCCAAACTTTCCACGCGGTTGTCGCTACGGATGGGCTTTGTGGCGTTGCGGGAGATTGCAATTTCCATGGGCTTGCCGGTGCCCGACGACCCCCCTGACCCCGACGGGGCGGTCACGGTGTCGTTCGACGAATTCAAAGCGGCTACCGCGATGCTGCGCGAAGTCGGGTACCCGATCGAACAGACTGACGAGGAAGCCTGGCCGCATTTTCGCGGCTGGCGAGCCAACTACGGCAGCGTCGCAATGATGCTGACCTACAAGCTCGACGCACCACCGGCACTGTGGACCGGGTCGCGGCGATGGCCGTCGACGCCGATCCCGCCGCAGCGCCCTCCGGCCAGATTCTCACGGGACATCCGACGACGGCGAACATAGCGAAGCACGTTCCGCGACAACAGATTAAAGGTTGCGCATCACGGTTTGCTTTGAGCGTGTCTCGCTTACTACGGGGTGATTCGGGAGCCAGCGAAACGCTTTGTAGCGCTTGGCATAGCCGTGGTAATGGACACCGGCTGGGATTTCGGCCAGCGCTGACGGCGAGTACTCGAAAACACGGCAGCCATGTCCGTCAATACGCAGTGGCATGGTCAGCGTGTCGTCGGCACCGTGTGCCTTCGGCAGGCGATCAGGCGCAGGTCCTCTCCAGGTATGCAGGTAG
>Ga0210398_10002923_pt1 | contig 16501 bp, 12 predicted proteins | sample IncBWC4OmetaG_FD_161047 | JGI IMG/M metagenome (GOLD analysis project Ga0210398, IMG submission 161047) | Forest soil microbial communities from Barre Woods Harvard Forest LTER site, Petersham, Massachusetts, United States - Inc-BW-C-4-O | ecosystem: Environmental > Terrestrial > Soil >... | reverse complement strand
AGATCGACACGCTGCACGACCAACGGTTCCTGGCGAAGTTCGCGCAGGCGCCGGCGCGGCCGACCTCGACGGGCGGAAGCGTCGCGTCGAGCTACGCGTATCTCAACAACATCAGCGCGTCGACCCCGGTACCGATTACCCGTAATATCCAACTGCAGTTCCTGCTCGCGCGGGCGTACCTTGGCATCGGGTCGTACGCCCAGGCGGCATCGATCGTGGACAACGTGCGCACGGTCGTCGGTGGGCTCCCCACCGCACTGCCGCTCGCGGCGACCGACTACGTGCACGTTCGCGACTTTCTGATGAAGGAAATGATCCCTTCACTGATGAGTGACGCGACCGGCGACCAGATCGCCGGGATCCGAGACTATGGTCTTATCATGCAAGATCTCACGACGTGGGAGGGCACGACGTCCGGGGACTTCCACACATCGCAGGAGAACATCCCGGAGCCGGAACGCACGGCGCGGAATAACAACTTCGCGCCCGTTTGTCCATAAGGGCTGTTTTCGCAATCGCGTCGGCGCTGGTGGTTGCCTTGGCAACCCCGGCGCCGGCGCAATCGGCACCGATGTACACCATCGTATCCAGCGGGGCTATTCCGAACGCGCCCGCGGACAGCTCCCTGATCGCCTACGGGACCGATGAGACGTTGCTGCATCAAACCGATGGCAGCACGCATAGAGTGTGGTGGTCGGCCATGTCAATGGCGACGGTATTGCACGTGTTGGAGGAGGTGCACAAGACATCGGCCGCGAAACACTCGGACGACATCTATGTCAGTCGATTCTACAACCGGCGTCCCGGATCCTGGCACGGCGCCTACACCCAAACGACCTCGTTTCGGCTGAACGCGAATGCGCCGGCCGATGCGGTGAACCTCGTAAGCAAGAACATCTTCGTGCCGTTGTTCGAGAAGCTGATCTCGGATGGGACGCTCATCGAATACGAAGTCGACGTTCAGGCGGAACACACCGAACCACCCGACACATTTTGGATCACCGTCATCACGGCGAAAGCAGAGGGGTTGGACAAAGTGAACGCCGCTATTGCGGACATGTTCGATGCCAACCCCCTCGTTGGTCCGACGTTTGGTTCCGCCGTAAATTTTGCGCTGCACCGTGATTATCTGTATCGCACGGAAGCGACCTATAGGTAGCGCTTAGTCCGACCGAATGGCCATCATGGGATCGGCTCGCGTTGCGCGGTACGCTGGCAGCAAGCAGGCGCTCAGCGAGACGGCACTCATGAGCAGCGCCGTGACGGCGAGTGTGCCCGCGGGCAGCGATGGTACGCCGAACAGAATGGCGCGCATGGCTCGGCTCGCGCCCAAGGCGCCGACGACGCCGAGTCCAAGGCCGGCGGCCAGCAGCGACGCATCGATCGACAGGAACTGGTTCCGGATTTGATCCGGTCGGGCGCCGAGTGCCATGCGCAGGCCGATCTCGCGCCATCGCTGCTGGACGGCGTAGCTGAGCACGCCGTACGTGCCGATCGCCGCCAGCAGCAGCGCGACCGCGGCGAATGCGACAGCGAGGATAGCGGGCGAGCGACGGGCGATCAGGCTGTCGTCGATGCGCGACTGGAATGATCGAAGGTCGTCGATCGGGAGCGCGGGGTCGAGTGTAAGAACGACCTGTCGCACCGCGGGCGCCATCACGGCTGGTGGCAGCGTGGTCCGCACGGCCAGCGCGAATGATCGATTCGGCCAGAACGCGAATGGAAAATAGACGGCGCCGGCGCCGTGTTCCGCGACATCCGCGTGTTTGACATTCGCGACCACGCCAACGACCGTGAGGGCGTAGGCAGTGTCGAACGTCGTTGACCCCGGTGTCAACCGGTGACCCAGAGGATCACCGCCTGGCCAGTACTGATCGGCGAACGCCTGATCCACGACACAGGCCCAGGCTCGGCCATGGTGGTTGTCGGCGTCCGTGAGCAGCCGTCCGCGCAGCAGGCGGATCCCCATCGTCGGCCAGTAGTCGGCGGAGGCCGCCGCCAGCTCGTGGGCCCGAAACGTCGCATCGGCCCGGTCCGTGATGCCCTCGACCGCGGTGATGCTCGTGCCGCGGTTGACGAGGAACGGGAGCGACGTGTTGATCGCGACATTGGTTACGCCTGGAATGCTTCGCATCGCCGGCACGAGACGCTCGACGAAGGCGAGCAACGCCGCGTTGTCCTGGTAGGCTTTCTGCGGCAGCGTGATACGGCCCGTGAGGATTCCGGATGGTCGGAATCCGGTGGGCGTGTCGAGCACGTGCTTGAGGCTGATCCCCAAGAGGCCCGCGCTCGAGACGAGCATGAACGCGAGCGCGACCTGCGCGACGATGAACGCGTGTCGCACGCGCTGCGCGCCACGACTCGCGATGCCGCCGCGCGACTCGGCCGTTAGCGTCGCGCCGAGCTGGAGGCGCAGCGTGAACCAGATATTCGGGGCCGCGAGCAGCCACCCGAACAGCAATGCGCCCGCAAACGCCGCCGCCACGACGCGTCCGTCGATCGTGACGGACTCGCCCAGCGGTAAGCGATCGATGCCCAGGACCGGCACGAGGCCAACCGCGAGCGCCGCGACAACGAGACCCGCGACGCTCCCCGCGAGTGCCAGCACCGTGGTCTCCGCCAACGCATCGACCGCCAGGTGCCGCCGGCTGGCGCCGAGCGCGAGGCGTACCGCGAGCTCCTTGATGCGCTTGTTCGTGCGGATCAAGAGCAGGTTGGCGAGATTGACGCCGCCGATGAGCAGTAGGCTGAGCACACCGAACTGCAACAGCACCAACGTGGGGCGAATCGTGCGCACATAGTTGTCGTGCAGTGGCGCGACGATCGTATGGTAGCCGGTGAGGCGAATGGCCCGCGCGAGCACATCGTCGGCGGACTGCGCGGCGTCGAATGCGTTCATCTGGGCCTGGGCCTCGGCGACGGTCGCTCCCGGCGCGAGCCGGGCGATCATCGTCGGCCCGGTGGCGTGACGCATGGCCGGGGAACGATCTTCGCTCGCGGACGACAGTGGCCGATAGAATTGCGCGTGGCTCGACAAATAGTGAAAGCCCGGTGGCAACACGCCGACGACCACGACCCGGAGCCCATCGTTCAAGAACGTGCGGCCGAGCACGGACGGGTCAGCTTTGAAGTAGGTGCGCCAGAATCCGTCGGTCAGGATCGCCACTTGGTCAGGGCCGTACCCCAACTCCGCTTCGGTGAACTGGCGACCTTTGGCGAGCGGCACGTTCAGCGTCCCGAAGAATTCCGGCGAGATGCGCGCGTCGGCTACGCGGTTCGGCGAACCAACGTCACCGACGATGACGTCGGACTCCTCAATGACCGACACGGAGGCGAACGCCTTGATGGCATGTCGGCGGTCGAAGTAGTTCGGGATCGAGACGCCGGCCTGGTCGACTCCGACGCCCGGATAGCTGTTGGTCACGAGGACCAGACGGTCGGCCGCCGGGAACGGCAGCGGGCGAAGGACGATGCCGTCGAAGACGGCGAAGATGGCCAGGTTGGCGCCGATGCAGACCGCGAGCGTGGCGAGCGCGGTGATCGCGAATCCGGGAGTCTTGGCGAGGCGTTGAGCCGCGTGTCTCAGCGTCGTAAGCATGAGTCGGGGCTAGGGCAGAGTGCGGGCCAGTTCGAGCCGGGCGAGTAACCGTTTGCGCACAAAGAGTTTCGCCATTTTACACCACGGGCGCCCGTTTCGCTTACGGGATGTCATGTCCCACTATTCGGTGTATTCTAGAGCCATGACTGACCGCGTCGTACGGGACGTTCGAGTCGCGCTGCGGGGATTCCGGCGGAGCCCGACGTTCGCCGTAACCGCTGTGTTGATCCTCGGCGTCGGCATCGGCATGACCGTCGCGATCTGGGCGGTGTTCAACGCCGTCCTGCTACGGCCTCCGCCGGTGAGCGACCCCGATCGCATTGTGATCGCGCGCATTCTCGACAATAGCGGCAACGAGCTGGCGGCCGGCCTCGAGGATCTCGTCCAGATGCGGCAGATCAGTCGCACGCTGCGCGCGATCACCGCCTACGATATCCGCGGGGCGGTCAACTTTCCCATGACGGATGGGGACCGACCGCTGCCGCTCGCCGGAGCCCAGGTCGATGGGCAGTTCTTCGACGTCCTCGGAGTCCGGCCGGTGATCGGCCGCTTGCTGCACGCCGAGGATGACAGCCTGTCGCGCGTCATCGTGTTGAGCTACGACGCGTGGCAGCGATACTTCAACGGCGATCCGGCCGTCGTCGGCCGGCAGTTTCGGCAACCCACCATCGGCGTCACCTACAGCGTCGTCGGCGTCGCGCCGCCGGGGATCGATCTGCCGGCGGGTGCGGACTATTGGATGCCCGCGCCGTATACGTGGTCGGGGCTACGGATCGTCGGGCGGTTGGCCCCGCACGCGACGCTGGCCATGGCGCGCGATGAATATCGCTCGATCGTCGAGCGACAAATACGAGAGCAACACTGGCAGGGGAATTTTTCGCTCGTCGAGTTCAAGCCGTTCAATGCCGCCGTCGTCGGCTCCGCGCGCCCGGTGCTCGTGGCACTCATCGCTGCTGTTAGCCTCCTGCTCGCGATCATCTGCATCAACATTGGCAACCTGCAGTTGATGCGCGCGGCGGCGCGGTCGCGCGAGCTGGCGGTGCGGCGCGCGCTGGGCGCGACATATCTCGATGTCGTGCGGCAACTGGTGGTCGAGTGCGTGCTGCTCGGCGCAGCCGGTGGCGTGCTCGGTTTCGTGGTCGGCGAGCTCGCCCGGCGCGCGCTTGTCACCGCGGCCCCGTCGCAACTGCCGCGCCTCGATGCCGTGCGCGTCTCCGGCGCACCCTTCGGCGTCGCGACCGCGGTGACGCTCGCCTGCGTCGTGCTGTTCGGAATCCTTCCGGTGCTCGCGGGCGCCCGAGGTGACGCGGCGGTGCAGCTACGACTCGATACTCGATCGGGGCGGTCGACCCGCGGCCGCCGCACGCTCCGGCAGGCTCTCGTCGGCGCGCAAGTCGCACTGGCGCTCATCCTGCTCGCCGGCGCTGGACTCCTCGGCCGCAGCCTCCAACGGTTGCAGTCACTCAACCTCGGATTTCGCGCCGACCACCTCTCGGTGCTCTTCGTGACGGTCCCTCACGCCAAATATCCGGATCGCGCCCACATGTTGGCGCTGTGGGATGGGTTGGCTCCCCGCATCGATGCCGTAGCCGGCGTCACCGGGGTGGCGCCGACCGTCGTGTACCCACTGGCAGGTCTGGGCTATCTGATGGCGCCCTGGCAGTCGGACCAGCAGACCGTGGCCGAGGTCGCGCACAGTCCGCTGATATCGTTCGAGGTAGGCGGACCGGAGTCCTTCCGCGTGCTCGGCATTCCGATTCTCCGCGGGCGGGGGTTTCTGGACTCGGACCGCGAGGGGAGCCAGGCGGTCGCCGTCGTGAGCGCAGCCGTCGCGCAGCGCTATTGGCCTGGTCAAGATCCGATCGGCAAGCGCATTCGCGCGTCGACTGCGACACCGCAACCGTGGCTCACGGTCGTCGGTGTCGTCGGCGACACTCGCTGGCGCTCATTGCGTGACGAGACGCCGCTCGTCTACTTGTCTTTCCGACAATTATTTTGGCAGGGGTACATGGCGATGCGAAGCACGACCAGCTTGGCGGCGCTGCTCCCCAGCATCCGGCGCGCGGTCAAGGACGTGGACCCTGATGCCATCGTGTGGACGGCGCGGACGATGGATGACTACCTCGACAAGCCGCTCGCGGAACCGCGCATGAGCGCGCTCATCGTCTCGACGTTCGGTCTGGTCGCGCTCTTCCTGGCCGCGGTCGGCCTCTACGGCGTCATGGCCTCGGCCGTCCGTGAGCAGACGCGCGACATCGGCGTGCGCATGGCCCTCGGCGCGACCTCGAGGCAGGTGCAGCGGGAAGTCCTACAACGGGCCATGATCGTCTCGGTTGCCGGTGCGGCCGTCGGCATCCTCGGTGCGTTGGGCGCGTCGCGGGTCATCGCCTCGCTGCTCTTCGACGTAAGTCCAACGGATCCGGTATCGCTCGTCAGCGCCTGCGCCATACTGCTCGTTGTCGCCGCGGTCGCGGCATACCTGCCGGCGCATCGCGCGAGTCGGGTCGACCCCGCGCGAGCGCTACAAGCCGAGTAGCAGTTACTCCGAACGAAGCGCTTGGATGACGTCGACGCGCGCGGCACGAGCGGCCGGAAGCACCGACGCGGCGATCGCGGCGGCCAATAGAATCACCGCCGAGAGGACGACGGGTAGCACGCTCGGCATTTTCAGGTCGAGGATATAGCTGGCCGCCACCCGGGCCAGGGCATAGCCGAGCGCGGCGCCCGCCATGATCCCCGCGGTGGCCATGACCGCCCCTTCGCGCACGACGCCCGCCAACAGGCCGCTCGCCTGAGAGCCGATGGCGAGACGGATGCCGAATTCACGCGTGCGGGCGCTGACGGAGAACGCCAGGACGCCCGCGACGCCGACGATCGCGATGGCGAGCGCGACGATGGCGAATCCGCCGAACACCAGGGAATTCAGTCGGTCCGGTGCCAACACCTCGGCGCGCACATCCGCGAGCGTGGCCGCGTGCTCGACTGGCTCATCGGCCGAGAGATCGCGGATCGCGCGGGTGATCGGCGTGACCAGTGTGTATGGATTGGTATGCGTGTGCACGAACAAGCGGCCGCCCCACAGGTTTGCTTGGTCGATCGGCCCGTAGATGGTGAGCGTGGGTGTGGGCAGGACGTTCACGTCGTCGATATCGTCGACCACGCCGACGATGCGCCGCGGCGTCGGTTGGATGCCCGCGAACTGGATCAACGGATCGACCCACGTCACGTGATGATTGAGCGGATCCTGTCCCGGGAACATCTGCTCGGCGACGCTCTTGCTGATGATCACCACCGGCTCGCTGTCGCGGCGATCGAAGTCGTTGAAGTCGCGCCCTTCGAGCATCGGCACGCCGAGCGTCGCGAAAAATCCTGGTGTGATGGTGCGAGGCTTGGCGCGCGGGTTGTCTTCGGCCGAACCGGCGGCGTGTCCCTCGGCCGTGAACTGCAGGCCGAACTGGATGTTCGCATCGCGCCAGGGCGCGGACTGGCCGACCGCGACGCCGTCGACACCGGGAAGCTGCGACACGCGTCGAACCGCCTCTTTATAGAACGCGGCAACCTGCGCGGGCGTGCGGCCATAGGCGTCCACCGGTACGTCGGCGACCAGCACGTGCGTCATGTCGAGGCCCGTGCGGGCGGATTGCAGGTCCAGCAGGGACTTCACGAGCATGCTGGCGCCGGCCAGCAGGACGAACGAGGCGGCGATCTGCGTGACCGCGAAGAGCCGGAGCCGGCGGTTCGTGCCGCCGGTGATGCGGACGCCGCCACTCGCCACCCCGAATCCCGCCGATGGGAGGCGCGGGACGAACGCGAGCAGCACCGCCGCGACGATCGCGAGCCCCGCGCCGACCCAAAGCATGCTGGAATCGACCGTGAGATCAAGCGCGCGGACCGAGAATCGCGCCGCGTAGCGCGCGAGAATCGAGACCATGGGCTCCGCGCTCAGCACACCGAGGAGTGCCCCGGCACCACAGAGCACCAGACTCTCGGCGAGCAGCGCGCGCCGGAGTGTGCCCGCGCTGGCACCGAGTGCGGCGCGAACGGCCAGCTCATTTTCGCGGCGCACGGTGCGGGCGAGGAGCAGGTTCGCGACGTTCGAGCACGCGATGATGAACACCAGACCCGAGGCGGCGAGCAGCACGAGCAGCACCGGGCGGGCGCGGGCGTTGATCTGGTCGCGGAGACGGAGCGCGCTGATGGCGGACTGGGCTTGCTTCGGGTATGCCTCCGGATGTTGTCTCATCATCGAGGCATACGCGGTCTGGAGCTCGGCGCGCGCCCCGGCGAGCGTCGCACCGGGTGCGAGCCGGCCGAAGAGCTCCGTCATGCGGTGGATGCGGCCCGTCACCATGGTCGCCGAGAGATGGTGTGGGCTGGTGACGATATTGGAGATGATCTCGGTCTCGGTCGGATAGGCGGTCGAGGGTTCGAGGACGCCAATGATCGTTCCGGTGCGCGTGCCCGCGGAGCCGCTGCCCAGTCGTACGGTCTTGCCGAGCACGCCGCGATCGCTGTGGAGGACCGAGGACCAGAATCGATACGTGAGGACAACGACGCCGGGCGCCGTCGGGCCGTCATCGCCTGGGCCGATGAGGCGGCCAAGGACCGGGTGCAGTCCCATGACATCGAAGTACGAGCCGTTGGCCACGCCCGCGTGGACCTGGCGTGGCTCGCCGAGGCCCACCATCACGAAGTCGATGTCCGAGAATTCGCCGAACTCGGCGAACGAGTGGATGCCGGACTCGAGGTCCTTGAGCTCGGGGACTGAGAACGCGGCGTCCTCAGCACCGAGCCCGCTCTGGCTCTGGCGAATGTAGATCAAGTGTTGCTCGTCGCGGTTGACGAGCGGTCGGAGGAGCACGCCGCGGACGAGCGTGAAGATCGCGGCATTGGCGCCGATCCCGAGGGCGAGCGTGAGGATGACGGTGATCGCCAGTCCCTGTGCGCGCGCGAGAGAGCGAAATGCGTTTTTGAGATCTTGCATAGCCCTCCCCATGGCTAGGACCGTGCCCGTGCGTAACTCTTTTTCGTTTGGCCGCTTACGGGTCGATGAGCGGCGGCTGGTGTTCGCTTGTGGGACTCCGGGTCCCACCGGCGAGCCAGCAGTCGAATGCGCTCCCGAAACCACACGTGCGGGAGCGACGCGTCGAAGCGTTGGTGCCAGACCAGTGAGTACGTGAACGTCGCCAGCTCGCGCGGCGCCGCGAGGACCCTGACGGGCACCTTGCCGACGTAGCTCGCCGCCAGCCGGCGCGGCACCGTGAGGATCATGGATGTGCGGGCCACCGCGAAGACGGCGGAGCCGAGGAACGGCGTGCGGTATCCGACGCGCCGCCGGCGGCCGAGCGCGGCGAGCGGCTCATCGGCCGGCGGTTGCCCGCCGCGCGCGACGTCCACGACGGCGTGACGGAATTCCAGATACGACTCGAGGTCCACGCGCCGGGCCGGGAGCGGATGGTTGGCCGCGACCATGCATACGTAGTCGTCATCGAACAGCCGTTCGCTGACCAGGGTCGACCGCGTGCTGGTGACGGAAATGATCGCGGCGTCGATCCGCCCCGCGGCGACGTCGTCGAAGCTGTGCCGGTCCCACATCGTCACCTCGACCGCCGCGCGCGGCGCGAGTCGTTCGAGCGTGCGCAGCAGCTGGGGCAGGAAAATGATGCTCGCGTAGTCCGTGGTCGCGACGCGGAACGTGGTCTCGCACTGCTCCGGGACGAACCGATCGCCGGCGATCGTGGCATCCAGCCGGTCCACAATGTCGCGCAGCTCGGCCAGGAGCCGCTCGGCGCGCGGCGTGCGCTCGTAGGCGCGACCGCTGCGCACGAGCAACTCGTCGTCGAGCGTGATGCGCAATCGATCGAGGACGCGACTCATGGCGGGCTGCGTCATGTTGCACCGCGCCGCCGCGCGCGAGACGTGCCGTTCTTCGAGTAACGCGCACAGTGGTCGTATGTCGTTCAGGTTATACATGATATAGCAATAATGCATTTTGCTTATACATCAAGCGTGATTAGACTGTCGATCATGACATATGCCATCACCGGAATCACTGGGAAGGTCGGTGGCGCGCTCGCCCGGACATTGCTCGCGGCGGGTCAGCGCGTCCGCGCCGTCGTCCGTGACGCGGGGACGGGCGACGTCTGGACCGCGCGCGGATGCGAGGTCGCGGTCGCCGACATGGAAGACGCCTCGGCCCTGACGGCCGCGTTCAGGGGCGCAACGGCGGTATTCATCCTGCCACCGCCGGAGTTCGATCCCTCGCCGGGGTACCCAGAGGCGCAGGCCGTGATCGACAGCGTCGTCGCGGCGCTCGAGGCCACGCGGCCCAAGAAAGTGCTCCTGCTGTCGACGATCGGCGCTGACGCCGCATACGACAACCTGCTGTCGCAGCGCACGATGTTCGAGACCGCGCTGACCCAGTTGCCGCTCGCGCTCACGATCTTGAGGCCCGCCTGGTTCATCGACAACGCCGCGTGGGACATGGCCTCGGCGCACGACACCGGCGTCATCCACAGCTTTCTCATGCCAACAGACCGAGCGATTCCGATGGTTGCCGCACAGGATGTCGGACGGGTGGCGGCGGAGCTGTTGCAGGAAGACTGGGTGGGGACACGCGTGGTCGAGCTCGAGGGCCCGCGTCGCATCTCGCCGAACGACCTGGCCGATGCGTTCGCCTGCGTGCTCGGAAGACCGGTGCACGCGGTGCCCGTGCCGCGCGAGTCGTGGTACGAGCTGTTTCGATCGCAGGGCATGAAGAACCCCGAGCCTCGGATACGGATGCTCGACGGGTTCAATGAAGGCTGGATCGACTTTGCGGACGGTGGGCGTCAGACGATCAAGGGCTGGATCTACCCCACCAGCGTCATCGCCGCACTCGAAATCCCAGCAGACGTCTGAGCGGACATTCGGCAGACATGTCCCTCCTACCTTGGCGGGCATCCCAAGCGCCAAGGAGGCACGATGTACACGATCCTGTCGTTCCTAGTCCTGTTTGCCGATTGTGAGCCGGTGCAGGCAGCCGTCGCGCTCCAATCGAAGACGCCCTTTCACGCGGTCGTAGGCAGGACGGGTAGCAAGGCGACCGATGAAGCAATCTGGATCGGCGGCATGATGTACACAAAGATGTCCGGGGGCTGGCTCCCAGCGCCGATGGCGCCCGAGAACGCATTGTCGGGCGTGACCGGTGGCGTCACCCATTTCAGCGCCTGCCGGCGTCTGGCCGATGACGCGATTCGTGGAGAACCGATGGCGGTGTATGCCGCCAAGATGGAATCGGGCGAGCCGGTTCAGCTCTGGATCTCCGCAAAGAGCGGGCTGCTCGTGCGCGACGTCGTCGATCTGCAGCCCATCCATGTCACCGCGGATTTCGACTACGCGAACGTGCGAGCTCCCGTCGTGCGCTGAGTGCCCATGGTGAGGGACGGATCGGCTCTGCGAAGGGGTGACTTGCCTTGTACGGAGTCGCCCTCTGGCGATAGAGTGCCACCATGATTCGCCGCCTTCTGTGCACACTGGCGTTGTCGCAGCCGCTGGCCGCGCAGCCGGAGCTCATCGCCGCGCGCGGCCTCGCACACGCCGTGCCTGGGGACCTTCCGACCGCGATCAGGTACGTCAACGTCGCCGAGATGTCGTGGCCGCTGTCCGAGGCCGTGGCGAACGCGCCGGCAACGAGCGTTTCGTCGCCGACTCCCGTATTCCAGGTCCGCTTCCCGAGCGGGTGGATCATGGTCGACGCGGCGATGGACCGCGAGATCGCAGCCGCGGCGAACGACCCGAGCCGGTTCCTCGATGACCGGTATACCAGCGCGATCGCGGCCCTGCGAGGAGCCCGTCTCATCGTTGTCACGCACGAGCATTATGACCACATCGCCATGGTGGCACACTCGGGCTTAGCCGACGAGCTGGCGCCCAAGACGATGCTCACGCGAGCGCAGATGGAGTCGCTGCTCCGCAATCCGAAGATGACGAAAACGCCATTCGACTCAATCCGCGCCGGGCGCTACATCGTCGTCGACTACGATCGCATGCTGCCTATCGCGCCGGGCGTCGTGCTCATTAAGGCGCCGGGACACACGCCGGGATCACAGGTGGTGTACGTGCAGCTCGCGTCGGGCCGCGAGGTGATCCTCTCGGGCGACGTCGCATTCAATCACCTCGGGATCGAGACGGAAACGGAGAAACCCGATTCGGCGAGCCGGCACATGGCCGAGGACCGGGTGGCGATCGCTCACGAGCTCGGCTGGCTCCATCGGGCGGAGCAGAACGGCGTGAGTGTCGTCGTCAGCCACGACGGGGATCAGCTGGCGACGTTCGCCCGGCACGGCATTTTGAGCGAGGGGTTAGTCGCCCGATAGCGCGCTGGTTAGATTCGGCGAGTGCAGCCGTACGACTTCGGTGCGCTCGCCCTCCGGCTCATGATCGCGGCCGAGTTCTTCCCCACGGGGTGGAGCACGGTGAAGGACCCCGTTGGGCGCAGCAAGCGGGAAGGCATGCCGCCGGCATTTATGATATTCATCGGCGCGGCCGAGATGGCTGGCAGCGCCGGACTGGCATTCGGCGTGCTTGCGCGCTGGGCCGCGCTGGGGTTCATCCTCATTATGGCCGGCGGCATCCAGAAGAAAATCTTCGTCTGGCACACCGGCTTCTGGGGCAAGGACGCCTACGGCTGGCACTATGATCTGACGCTCGCTACGATGAACCTCATGATCGCGTTGAGCGGTCCTGGCCGCCTCTCACTCTATCCGTAACGATGGCACATAAGACCGCGGGAATTGATCCGGCCGTCCGACCGACTGGAGACGGCTGCGTAGAATGCCTGGCCGCAGGCGGTTGGTGGTTGCACCTCAGGCGTTGTGCGGAGTGCGGGCACATCGGCTGCTGCGACTCATCACCGAGCCAACATGCGACCAAGCACAATCACGAGACCGGCCATCCGGTCATCGCGAGTTTCGAGCCGGGCGAGGAGTGGTTCTACGATTACCGCACGGAGGGTTTCGTCGACGGCCCTTCTCTTGCGGCGCCGCGTTGGCACCCGGCGAACCAACCAGCACCGGGGCCGCAGGGTAAAGTCCCCCGCGATTGGCAGTCACACCTCCATTAGTATCCTTACACTATGCCAGCGCACCGTCACCTGAGTCCAGAGCATCAGCAAACGCTGGTGGCGATCTTTCGCCATCACGACGCCTCGCCCCACGTCGAGTGGGCGGATCTCCTCCATTTGATCGAGGACGTTGGCGCCGTGCATGACAAGGGACACGGCGTCTATCAGTTCATCGTCAACGGCGAGCATCACGAGTTCCAGCGTCCGACTCGCGACGCGCTCACGAACGCCGAGGAGCTCGCGACGCTCAGAAAGTTTCTCGAGCGCGCGCGAATGACACCCTAAGTCTCGAGGTACGTGGAGTACTGCTCGTCGGCTATCGCGGTAAACGGCACCATGCGGAGCGGTCCCCCGGCGGTCTCGACTTGCCATTGTTGCGCTCCGATTTTCCGCGCGGCCAGGAGTTGGCGACGGGTCACCGCCGGCGGCGAGTCGGTGATCGCGAACAGAACGAGCGGGCCGTAGAGGAGCGCGACGATGTCGGGATGCCGCGGGTCGACCGCCTGCAGCCGCATCGTCATTGGCAAATTCACTTCGACGCGGTCGCCGGTTCTCCAGAGGCGACGAATCGAGGCGAACGCTCCCGGGATCACCGGCGCGGTCACGCGTCGACCATTCACCGAGAGCGATGCGCCATCGGCCCACTCGGGGATCCGAAATCGCAGCGCGCATTCGGTCCCCTGCGATGCCGTCACGTCGAACTGCACGTGACCCTCAGAGGGGTACGCGCTCGTCTGCGTCAGCGAAACCTGCTTGCAGCGCAACGTCGAAGGGATATACAAGTTGACATACACGCCATCCGGATCGCGGAAGTACGTATTGATCCGATAGTCGGCGGCCACCTGAGGTAGGGTGCCGGAGCAGCATGCCCAACCGACGTCCTTATAGAACTTGTGCCCCTTGAAGTTGTAGTCCGAGTAATAGAAGTGCCGGCCGTCTGCCTGCAGCGGTTTCGCTCCGAGCACCGTGTTGTACATCACCCGCTCCATGCTGTCGCCGTATCGGGAGTCGCGGGTCACGCGTAGCAGGTAGCGGGTCAGCTTGAAATGGGCGTACGAACCGCACGGCGTTTCGAAGCTGTTGTGCGTTCCGGCAAGGCTGAGGGCCAGATCGGAACCCAGCGTTTCGTTCGGACCCCAGCCGCCGGTGACAAAACTCTGTTGGGAGAGCATGGCGAAAGCATTCTTGGCTGCGCGCAGATGCTTTTCGCTGCCCAAGGTCAGATAGGCCTGCATGGCCGAGCTCAGCGCATTGACATAACTGTAGGCGTGCCTGCCAGCCAGATTGTTCCGGCCCTCGGCCAAGGGCCCGAAATACTCGTCGTCGAGATATTGCTGGCCCAGCGCGCGATACCGTTCTCCCGCGCCTCGCTGATACGCCAAGAAAAGATTTTCGGAGATCGTGTAGGACTCGTCCCATGTCCACGTCTCATCGCGATTCGATCGCCACGGTCGTCCGTGCTCGACCGCTGCTCTCGGAAAATGCGGTAGCGCCGTATCGGTGGTGTGGTCCAAGATCGAAAGCGCATCGGGATCGCCCGCGAACTGGTGCGCGTCGATCAGCCCGCATACCAGCTTGTCGTAGCTGTACGTGGGGAACCGGTTGTTCTCGTAGAAGTCGCCGGTGATGGTCTTGGCATAGAGGCGATTCAGCCGCAGCACTTTGTCGCGGGTCGCTTGGTCGCCCGTGATCGCATAACTGCGCGCCAGCGCCGATACCCACTGCCCGAAATTGCAACCCGGTGCAAAGCCGACAAAGTTGTCGGGCAGTCGAAATTCGGGATCGAAGTGATACCAGCCGCCGAGGTCGTCGCCGGGCGCGGGCTGGCCGGACATCTGGCGCAAGGGCTTGAGCAGGCTGTCTTCGTCCAGCTGCATGAGCACCGCATGCGTTTCGTGGAATTGCCGCTCGTGCAGCTCACTGGTCAGCGAGACGTCGCCGTAGCCGAATTCGGACAACGGGACGGGCGGCCGCGTGCTGAGGCCCGCGAGCACTCGCGGCAGTCCGGCGGCGAGAACCGATGCCGAGCATATGAATTCCCTGCGGGTCGGTCTGTGCGGAGAAGACATAGCGGTTACTTACTTATAGTAGCGAACGGGAAGCGCTTCCAGCCCGCGAAGGGTCGGCGTTGCGCGCCAGCGGAGGGTGTCCGCTGCGGCGCCCAGGCGGAGGGTCGGGAGCCGGCGCAGCAGCGTGTTGATGGCGATCTGTCCCTCGAGTCTCGCGAGCGGAGCGCCGAGACAGAAATGCGAACCCAGTCCGAAGGCGAGATGACGATTCTCGGCGCGTGACAGATCCAGGGCATCAGCATTGGGAAATTGCGCCTCGTCCCGATTCGCCGAGGCGAGGACGGCCAGCACCAGCACGCCACGGGGAATGGCCGTGTCCGCGATCGCGAGATCCTCGCGCGCGTAGCGCTCCGTTGCCGTCTCCAATGGATTCGTGTAGCGCAGCAGCTCTTCGATCGCCGGCTTGATGAGACTCGGGTCGGCACGGAGCTGCTCCATCTGGTCGGGATGTTGCAGGAGCGCGAACATGCCGGATGCGATCAGGTTGACGGTCGTCTCATGACCGGCGATCAGCAGCAGGAACGCCATCGCCAGGAGTTCATCCTCGCTCAACCGATCGCCGGCTTCTTCCACTTGGACGAGTGCGGTGAGCAGTCCCTCCTGCGGATCATCGCGCAATCGACGGACCAGTCCGCGCAAATACCGCATGAACGCCAGGAGGGCCGGAATAGCGCGGGCCATATTGAGCGGCGTCGGTGGCCGAACGATCGCGCGAGACCAACGGTGAAAGCGCGCGCGGTCTCTTCCCGGCACGCCGAGGAGCTCCACGATCACCGCAAGCGGCAGTGGCAACGCGTACGCGGCAATGAGATCCCGAGGATGTGTCGAGACCATGCGGTCGATGAGCTGATCCGCGATCACCTGAATGCGCCCGCGAAGTCGCTCAACGGTCGCTGGAGTGAAGGCTTTGTGGACCAGCGCCCGCAATCGGGCATGGTCCGGGTCGTCGAGATCCAGCATGTTGCGTTCGAGCGGTCGCACGAAGGCAGGCACCCACGGCTGCTTCGCGATTTGCTGGGGGGTCATCGCGTTGCGGCGATCCTTCGCCAGGCGGGCGTCCTTGAGACAGGCCGCGACGTCGGCGTACCGCGTCACGAGCCACGCGCGCTGTCGGTCGGGCAGCACGACTCGCGAGACGGGTTGTGTGACGCGAAGCGCCGCGTAGAAGGGAAACGGATCGGCCTTGAACGCTCGGCTGCCGAATGTGGCCGGCGGGGCCTCTGAGTCAGTGATCGTCACGATGAGTGTCCATCATGGATCTCGGGATACGCCGCCGCAAGGCGCAGGGCTTCCACGTCGAGCTCGTACTCGATCGTCTGTAACACGTCATCGCCGATCGCGCCGATATCGCGAAGGGCAATGATCTCCTCTCGTTCGGCCGTCAGCGCTTCCTGCCTGAGCCACCCGTACGAGTACGCTTCGTCGGGCGCGCAGTCCCCGGTATCGCTTCCCTCGGACAAGCGATGGGTGCGCGCGCGATAGCCGTCGATGAGTCGGTTGAGCAATGCATCCGGGGCGCGACCCCGAAGCTGCTCGAGGTGCTCCAGCGCGGCGTCGGCCGCGCGGAGCCGAGCCGACGCTTCCTCGCGCTGCGCGTCACCGCCGTCGCGCACGTTGAGGCGCCGCAGTAGGAACGGCAGCGTTCCACCCTGGAAGACGAGCGTCACCAGGATCACGGCGAACGTCAGGTACAAGATCAATGCCCGGGCGGGGAAGGGTGCCCCAGTCCGG
>Ga0210398_10002921_pt1 | contig 16504 bp, 12 predicted proteins | sample IncBWC4OmetaG_FD_161047 | JGI IMG/M metagenome (GOLD analysis project Ga0210398, IMG submission 161047) | Forest soil microbial communities from Barre Woods Harvard Forest LTER site, Petersham, Massachusetts, United States - Inc-BW-C-4-O | ecosystem: Environmental > Terrestrial > Soil >... | reverse complement strand
CGCCGGTGACTGGACGAAAATCAGCCGCAACCTCGGCTCCTTCTATCAGCTCAAGCTGGCCAATGCGTCGCTCGACATCGTCTTTCTGTCATCGGCGTTTCATCACGCGGAGAATCCGCTGCGTTTATTGACCGAGGTCGACCGTGTCTTGCGGCCCGGCGGCAGGCTGATCTTGATCGGGGAAACCCACATCAGTCGCTGGGCAGTGGCGCGGCGAATTGCCAAGATGCTCGTGACGCGTGGGCGGCTGATGACGAATTTTTTCAAGCTGTTTCCGCCGGATGACGCATTGGGGGATCACTACTACCGCGAGAGCGACTATTATTTGTTCGCGCAAATGCTCGGCTATCGAGTCCTGAAGTACAGCGTGCAGCGGCGCAGTACTGCCGTGGTCGTGTTGGAAAAAAGCCCCGCTTAAGCCCCGCCCCATGAAGCGCGTCGTTTATCTGATCGAGCAGCCGTTCGATGAGCGCAATTTCGAGCGCTTCGGTATCCAGGCCTGGATCGACCGGCAATGGGACGTCGAAGTATGGGATCTCACGCCGTGGGCGCATCCGCGTGTGTGGGAAGACTTCACCCGCCGCGGCCATGGCTTGAAGCAATTTGCGGGATACATTCCCATTACGGGCGCTCGGGCGCTGCAGGCGAGCCTCGGTAGCGCTGCGACGATCCGCTGCTTCGTCGATTTGACGGGAGCGGGTTTTCATTCGGTCCGTGCCAAGGCGGCGCTCAAGCGCGCGGGCGCCAAAAGGATCGTTTGCGCCGTCGGCTCGATCCCGGTTCCCGAGCACGACACGCCATTGGCCTCGAGATTGGTAAAGGCCGTCTCCAGGGGGCCAGGCGCTGCGCGCAAGCAGCTGAGTGCGGCTTTCTTTTCGCGAGTGGTAGCCCCCCGCATCCCGGCTGATTGGGCGGTGATCGCGGGCACCGAGTCGATGGCGCTCGCTCGCTCGAGCCTCGGTGTCGTCAAGGCCCACAACTTCGATTACGACATCTACCTCAAGCTCATGCGCTCCGGGCCCGCGGGTGCCGAAGACTACGTGGTCTTCATCGATCAGGACTATTGCTTTCATCTCGAGTTTGTCTATATGAACACCCCGCCCGTCGTCACCGCGGAACGGTATTTTCCGCTGATCTGCAATGCCCTCGAAGCCATCTCCGCGGCCTTGGAGCTCGAGATCCGCATTGCGGCACATCCCCGCGCAAGCTACGAGCAACGCCAGGAGCCATTCTTCAGGAAATTCCGCATGGAGCGCGGCAGGACGGCCGAGATGATCAAGGGGTGCCGCGCAGTCGTCTGCCACGACAGTACGGCCATTCAGTATGCCGTGCTGTTCGGTAAGCCGACCATTTTCGTCACGACCGACGAGTTGTCCAGGGCGTACGAGGGCAGGTCGATCGAGAAGGCGGCTGCGGAGCTCGGCAAGAAGCCGATCAATCTGGACAGGGTCGATCTGCGCGCCGTGGACTGGCGCGACGAATTGACGATCGACTTCGAGAAGTACGCCAGCTATCGAAACAAGTACGTGAAAACCGAGGGAAGCCCCGAGCTGCCTCTGTGGAGCATCGTCATCGATCAGGTGGAACAGACCTAGGTGGGCTTGGTGCCTCTGCCCACCAGATGCCCCGGGCGGAAGACTTCGACTTCCGCCAGGCCCGCGGCGTCGAGCCAGCGCCGGAGGCGCCCGGCAGTCGGCTCGGGGTGATCGTATTTCGGCGCCAGCATATCGAAGGTGTCCAGGAGCGCCCACTCCTTCAATTGATCGCGGTTGAGCGGATACACGCCGGTGTAGTTCGCCACCGGGATGAGTCGTTTCAGGAGGCGGCCGACCGCCGGAATTCCCCCCAGCAGCTGGCTGACCGGCAGCATCACGGGCACGGTGGACTGGAGCAATTTCAGCAGCCGCTGCGGCTGCATGCGGCTCGTGATGGGTCTGCATATCCACTTGGCGTGGAACAGCGTGCCGAATCCGAGCCCGTAGAAGTCGACGCATAGCCGGCCCCCCGGGGCAAGCATCGGCGGCAGCTCGGCGAACGATCGCGCGGTCTCCGGTGTGCACATCAGCACGCCGAACGAATAGATGAAAGGGAACATGCCTTTCGCGAACGGCAGCGCGCAGATGTCGCCCTGCACGACGTGCAAATTGCGGTGATGCCTGAGATTTGCATAGCACGCATCCACCGCATTGGAATAGTCGAGTGCGACCAATTCGGCTCCCGCGGTGAGCGCCACCTCCGCAAACCGTCCGGCACCGCATCCCCCATCCAGCACCCACCGCCCGGCGATGTCTTCGGGTCGCCAACGGGTCGATGTCCAAAACCGGTCCGCGGAAATCGGCTGGCCGGAAAAGCTGTCGAGCTGCGTTCGGCGAAACTTGTTCCATTGCATGCCGAAGTTGTCCGTGTAGTTCGATTCCGGCGCGAAACGTGGAATGAAATCCCGGATGGGATAACGATGCGGGCTTTTTTCCGCAATCAGCCAGCCGTGTTGTATTTGCTCATCGGCGTACTGGGCATCCTCGAGCCGAAGCCGTTCCCCCGTCTTCGGGCACCGCAGAATCTCGATCAACTTAGCATGCATATGACAACCTCAAGTTCAATTTAGAGCCCGAAGCCCGCACGATCGCGCACTTGCTCAACGGCGCGCGACCGCGGGCCGATCGATTGCGAATAGATTACCGAATCGTTCGACCATCAGCTTGCCGAACACGCTGCGGCCTTCATAACTCCAGTGATTCGTGTCGGTGTAGAGAAACTTGCCGTCCGGCGCGAGAACAGTGCACGACATGCCGGCCTGCGAGCACACCACTGACTGTCGATCGATGAAATCCAAGCCGTTCGCCGTCGCCAGCGTGCGCAGCTCTGCGTTGAGCAGCACGTCCTCCGGCGACTTTGCCTCGTACAACACCCTGTTCAGACGGGCAAGCTGGCTGCGGTCGAGGAAGCGCAGGCTATCATCGAACGTCGGAAACACCGCATTTTGACCCACAATTATTATCCGAGCCTTCGTCAGATTGCGCAGCTGGGCAAGTCCCTCCGCAAACCCCTTGATCGATTCCTGCGACCAGCGATCCGCGACGAACAAATAATCGGTCTCCGCCAAAGAACGGCTCTTGCGCAATGCATCCAGCTGCGACTCGCACAAGCTCTTGGTACGGGTCATGCGCAGGATCCACGGCCTGCGATCGACGGATGAGAAGCAATCCGGAGCGAACGGCAAGCGCGCATAGTCGTATTTCGTGTCGCCCAAGGTCAGGAACATCGCTGCGGCAATGTCGCCGCTGTGCGAATCCCCGACAAACATGAGCTTGGTGCGATGACTGTCCGTGAACGGGCGGTCTCTGAGCAAGTCGTCCACTTCGGTCTGTTTGCGGGATTCCTCGAGTTCCTGCAGCTGCCCGGCGCTGATTTCCACAACGGATCCTCGCCACAGCAAGCGGCCCTTGGCCCATACGATGGCGGAGGGGATCAACAGGATCAGCATCGCAACCGAGCAAGCGAGCCCGAGCGCCGCTCTCGAGGAAAACTTGACTCTGCGCGGATCTCGGAACGGCTGTTCGATCAAAGTATACATGAGCGTCGCAGCCGCAATTGAGCCGGCGCAGATCATTGCCTGTTCGAGATGATCCAGCGGGTTGAGCCGATGGTAGCTGTAAAAAACGATGATCGGCCAATGCGCCAGGTAGAGCGAATAGCTGATCTTGCCTATGCCTACCATGAGGCGATTGGCAAGTATCCAGCGAAGATGTGCGGAGGTTCCGCCGAAAATCGCCAGCGCCGCGCCGAGGCAGGGCACCAGTGCGTAAATGCCGGGAAACGGCGTCTTGGTGGTAAAGCCCAACACCGCCACGAGGATCAACGCAAGCCCAAGCAGCAGGGCGGCATCGAGCAACAGCCGGCTGCGGTTTTGAAATCCTACGAGCCAGACGAGCATGGCGCCGATCGCGAACTCGAATATTCTTCCCGGCAACAGCAGGAATACGGCTCTCGCCTTATCCGCCCAAAAGAAGTACTCCGCCAGGAAGAGCGAGGCGAGCGCTGCCGCCGTCAGCACCAGCCACAGGTAGCGCCGGCAGTAGCGCAGAACGAGCACGATCGTCAGAGGCCAGATCAGATAGAACTGTTCCTCGACGCCGAGCGACCAGGTGTGCAGGAGCGGCTTGTATTGCTCCGCCACGCCGAAGTAGCCGCCGTCCAGCCAATAAAAGAAGTTCGACGCGGCGACGATGGCGTAGACGACCTCGCCGGCAAAGTGTTGCAGGTAGACCGGATCGAAAATCAGGCTGCCCGCGATGAAGCTCGCGGCAACCGTGAAGAAAAAACTTGGGAACAATCGTCTGGCGCGGCGTGCATAGAAACCGGCGAAGGAAAACGTGCCGGCTTCGTACTCATCCCGGATCAAACGGGTGATGAGGTAGCCGCTGATGACGAAAAAAACGTCGACCCCAACCCAGCCGCCGCTGAAGCGTGCAAATCCGACATGGAAGAACATGACGCTGAGGACGGCGACCGCTCGCAGGCCGTCGATATCGGGCCGATACTTGACACTGCCGATATCGCGCCTCAGGGGCGCGTCCGGTCCCGTGCCGAGAGTGGAACGCTCGGAGCTCATCGGACCTACAGCGAAACTCCGTACTCGCCACGCCACAACTCCAGCAAGGTCAAAGCGAACAGGCGCTCGTTGTTCCGCAGTCCTCGCTTCTGTCCGTTCAGCACGTTGCGCACTGCACGACGGTCGAACAGATTCGAGCCCAGCAGAATGTCCTTGAAGAAGGTCTCCCAGGCATCGGTCCGCAGCCACGAGGCAAGAGGGATCGAAAACCCTTGCTTGCGGTGCTGATCGAACTGCGGGGGCAGCACACGGGCGGCGAGCTTCTTGAGCAGCACCTTGCGAGTGCTTGCGGACCCCTTCAGAGCGGACGGCACCTGCCCGAAAGCGAAATCGATCAGCCTGTAATCGAGCAGAGGTGCCCGCACTTCGAGCGAGTTGAGCATGCTGGCGCGGTCCACTTTGACCAGAATGTCCTCGGCCAGATAATTCTGGAAGTCCATTCGAGTCGCGCGGTAGAGCAGATCCGTCGTCTGGGGTATGCGGCCCTCGCGGAGACTCTCCGCGCCGAAAATCCAGCCCCGCCGACTCGCCATCAGCCGTCGTCGCCAGGTGGGCTCGAAACAGCTCGAGATCAGCGGCAGGCCGTCCTCGAGGTCGACTCCCAGGGCGTGCAGCCAGTTGCGCCCTCGGAAGCCGAGCGGCAGACAGGCATTACCCGTCCGGGCGAGGAGACGCCGCAGGCCGGGCGGGACCGCACCGAATCGTGCTCGCATCCACAGCAGTCGATTGTAGTGCGGGTATCCGGCAAACAGCTCGTCGCCCCCATCGCCCCCGAGTGCCACCGTGCAGTGTTGGCGCACCAGGCGGCTGAGCAGGTACGTGGGAATTATGGACGAATCGACCATCGGCTCATCGAATTGCCGGGCCAGTGTGCGCAGCAGATCTACCTTGACCTCTCCGGCGTCGAGCTCGATGTGCTCCGTCCCGAAATGCCGGGCGATCATTCGGGCGTGCTCGGTCTCGTCGTACCTTCCATGTCCGGGGAAGCGTACGGTGAAGGTCTTCACATTCGGTTTGGCGCGCACCGCCATGGCCGTCACGAGACTCGAATCGACGCCGCCGCTGAGCAACACACCGACCGGGACGTCCGCCACGAGCTGACGGCGCACGGCATCCTCGAGCAAGGGCTCCAATCGCTCCATGAGCGATGTTTCGTCGGCGGCATCCGCCAGGCTGACGGGCTGCGGAGGCTGCCAATAGCGCCACACCTGCAGCTCCGCCGTCGCCAGGTCGAAAAACAGCGCATGGGCGGGCGGCAGCTTGTTCACGCCCTGCATGATGCAAAGAGGGCTTGGGACGAATCCCATGGTCAAATAGCAATCGAGCGCCAGGGGATCGATCCGGCGCGCGAACCCGCGATCGGCCATGAGCGCCTTGAGCTCCGACGCAAAGCGCAGCTCGCCGCCCGCCGCCGCGTAAAACAGAGGCTTTTCGCCCGCGCGATCACGGGCGAGGAACAATCGGCCGCGCTGCTCATCGAAGAGTGCGAATGCGAACATGCCGTTGAGCCGCGTCAGGCATTCCGCGCCCCACTCCCGGTATGCCTCCAGGATCACTTCCGTGTCGCTGTTGGAACGGAAGCTGTGTCCCTTCGCAACGAGCTCACGCCGCAAATCGGCGAAGTTATAGATTTCGCCGTTGAACACGATTTGCAGGCCGCCGGCGGACGAGGTCATCGGCTGGTGTCCGGCTGGCGACAAGTCGATGATCGCGAGGCGCCGGTGGCCGAGGCCTACGCGACCGTCAGCCGACCACCATTCACCGCAATCGTCCGGGCCGCGATGACGCATGGCGTCGCGGCCGACGGCGAGCCAAGCGCGATTATTTATTGCGCTCCGGGCCGCGATTCCAACGATTCCACACATAGCCGCTTGAGCCTCACATCAGCGAGCAAAGCTTTGCGCCCGAGCCTCGGGATCCTTGTCGAAGGACATCACCAACATGCTGCCGAGCGTCGGCTCGAGCAGCCGATCAAGCGTGCGAATCGGCGCGAAACGCATGAGCCGACCACCATATCTGGGGAAGTCTCCGATCGGATGGCCGTTCTTGCGGATTTTCAGGCTTCGCAGAGAATATTTACCGATGACCTTGCGCAGCTGCGCCTTGGAAAATGTCTGGGTCCAAGGGTTGAGCCTGTCGCCGGTACGCCACGCGCCCTCCGAAGCCTCATTCATCCAACGGGTCTGGGCGCGCCGCGTGATATGGCCCTTCAGGACACCCAGCAAACGTGTCACGCCGAATTGCGTCGAGTAGGTCGCATACAGAGCGATGATCGCCTTGCCGCCCGGCTTCAGCACCCGGTACGCCTCGTCCACGGCCGTGAGGAAATTCGGTGTGTGATGTAAGACGCCGTTCGAGTAGACCACATCCACGCTGCCGTCTCGTATCGGCAGAGCCTCCGCGTTGCCTTGCGCGGTGAAGCCGTCGCCGTCGACGGCGCGCAGATTGCGCAGCGCTTGCGCCGCTGCATGCCGCGAGTGATCCACCCCGATGTAGTGCGCCCCGAGATAGCCGAAGAGTGCACCCGATGTACCGCTGCCGCAGCCGATATCCAACACCACCTTGTCGTGCACGGCGGCACGATTCGCTTCCACGACCATGACGTGACGGTTGTCCCCGAGTGCCTGCATCTCCCGCTCCAGATAGACGCTCCAGTCCGCGCGCGTCTGCAACTTTGCCTGAAACGCGTGATCGCCCTGGATTCTCGCCTGCCAGCCGTTATCCCAGTAATCGCGGCGCACCTCCCGCTCGCCATCTGCGGCACCGGCATCGGGCAGGGTCGGCAGATCGAACTGCGGAACATCATCGATGACCGGATACTCGCGGCCGCAGTCTGTGCAGGCGAACGAGGCGCCGCCGCGCGACAAGCCGCCGCGGCAGCGCGGGCACGCCAAGAAAGAGGTCATTTCGATCATTCACAAACTCCATGAACGGGACCGCGCTCGGCCGGCTTCGGGGCAGCGATCACGGGCCAAAATCAGCGGGTACGGTTGGCGTTGGACCAGATTGGCCTGCGCGCAATTCGCTTCGGTAACATAATAGCATCTGTCGTTTGCGACTTGCTTAGCCTGTAGGATATGAAGAGATGACGCGACTGATGGTGTGGCGGGCAGCGTGAGGATTCTCCTGACGGGAGCCGCGGGCTTCATCGGATTCCACACGGCTCGCGCCCTGCTCGGGCGCGGTGACCTGGTCGTCGGCGTCGACAACTTGAACTCCTATTACGATCCCACTCTCAAATCTGCGCGGTTGGAGTTGCTCGAGCGCGAAAGCAATTTCTCGTTTGTCAAGGCCGATATCGCCGATCGAAGCGCGATGCAGGAGGTCTTCGAGCGGGATAAATTCGATGCCGTCGTGCATCTGGCCGCCCAGGCCGGTGTACGTCACTCGATCAGCAACCCGCATGTTTACGTGCAGAGCAACGTCACGGGCTTCCTGCACGTCCTCGAGGGCTGCCGGAACCAGAAAGTAGGGCACTTGGTGTATGCGTCCACGAGCTCGGTGTATGGCGCGAACACACACTTGCCGTTCTCCGAGACGCAGAACGTCGATCACCCGCTCACGCTCTACGCTGCGACCAAGAAGGCCAATGAGCTCATGGCTCACAGCTACTCGTCGCTGTACGGTCTGCCTACCACCGGTCTGCGGTTCTTCACCGTATACGGTCCGTGGGGCAGACCCGATATGGCGCTGTTCCTGTTCACCAAGAACATTCTCGCAGGCAAACCCATCGAGGTGTTCAACGAGGGGCGCCATCAACGTGATTTCACCTACGTGACCGATATCGTCCAGGGAGTCGTCGGGGCCGTGGACCATACCGCGAGGCCCGATCCGGCCTTTCGATCCGAGGCGCCCGATCCGGCCACGAGCTACGCGCCGTACCGGATTTACAACATAGGCAATCAGCAGCCCGTCGCATTGCTGCGCTACATCGACGTACTGGAGCAGTGCCTCGGCCGCAAGGCCGAGATACACTTCGCGCCCATCCAGCCCGGGGATGTGGCCGATACCTGGGCGAACACCCACGCCATCGCGCGCGACACGGGCTATCGTCCCGGTATGGGGCTCGAGGAGGGGGTGGCGCGGTTCGTGGAATGGTATCTGGCCTACTACCGCCCGGCCGCGTAAGCCGGCGGGCCGCTTGGTGGTAGGGGACTCAAGCCCCATGCCTTATAATCCCTGCACTTTACGAAGCAAAGGCCTTAGATTTTGTCAAAACCACGAAAGGGGATCATCCTCGCCGGAGGAGCCGGCACCCGGTTGCATCCGATAACGCTGTCGCAAAGTAAACAGCTCCTGCCGGTTTACGACAAACCGATGATTTATTACCCCCTCGCGACCTTGATGTGCGCGGGGATACGGGATTTTCTGGTCATTACCACCCCCCGCGATCAGACCGGCTTCAGCGAGCTGCTCGGCTCGGGGGCGCAGTGGGGCGTCTCTTTTCAGTACGTGGTCCAGGAGACGCCCAACGGTATTGCACAGGCATTGGTGCTCGGCGAAGCCTTCCTCGCAGGCGCACCGTCGGCGCTGATTTTGGGGGACAACATCTTCTACGGTGCGAGCCTCACGGCCACGCTGCAGCTGGCCTCGGCGCGTGAATCCGGAGCCACCGTGTTCGGTTATTACGTGCAGGATCCCGAGCGTTACGGGGTGGTGCAATTCGACTCTGCCGGCAAGGTGACGGACTTGTTGGAGAAGCCGGTCAATCCGCCATCCAACTACGCCGTTACCGGAGTCTACTTCTACGATGCGCGCGCCTCCGCACTGGCGAGGTCGTTGCAGCCCTCCGCGCGGGGCGAGCTCGAGATCACGGACCTTAATCGCGCGTATCTGCGGCTCGGCGAGCTGCACGTCGAGACGCTGGGTCGCGGCACGGCGTGGCTCGATACCGGCACTCACAACTCCTTGCTCGATGCGGGTGTATTCGTGCGAATCATCGAGGAGCGTCAAGGGCTCAAGGTGGCGTGTGTGGAGGAAATCGCCTGGCGCATGGGATTCATCGATGCGCAGCAGCTGCTCAAGCTCGCTCGGCCGCTGGCGAAGAGCGGCTACGGGGAGTATCTCGTCCGAATCGTCAACGAAACTGCCCGGCCGTGAAATTCAGCGCAACTCCCCTGCACGGAGTCATGTTGATCGAGCCACAGGTTTTCGGCGATACGCGTGGCTTCTTCATGGAAACATGGCAAATCGAGAAGTTCGCCGCGGCCGGGATCAAAGCCGAGTTCCTGCAGGACAACCACAGCCGTTCCCGGCAATGGACGCTGCGGGGACTGCATCTGCAACAGCCGCGAGCCCAAGGCAAGCTGGTTCGTGTTCCCGCCGGCAGTGTATTCGACGTGGTCGTCGATTTGCGCCGCAGCTCGCCGAGCTTCGGCAAGTGGTGGGGTACGGAGCTGTCTGCCGAGAACCAGCGGATGCTATGGGTGCCTCCCGGATTGGCGCACGGCATCCTCGTGACGTCGCCCGTCGCGGATTTTCTCTACAAATGCACCGAGCTTTACAGCCCGGCGGACGAAAAGACGCTCGCCTGGAACGACCCCTCGTTGAACATCGATTGGCCGCTTCCTGCCGGTGTTGCGCCGACATTGTCGGCCAAGGACGCACAAGGCAAGAGCCTCGCCGACATCGAGAAGTTTCCTTGAGGGTTCTGGTGCTTGGCGCCGCAGGGCAGGTGGGGTCCGCAGTCGCGGCGACGACGCCCGGCCGCCACCAACTCATCGCCAAGACTCGTGCGGATCTCGATATCGGCGACCGGGGCGCTGTCGAGAGAGTATTGGCGGAGGGGGTTGATTGGATCGTCAATGCGGCGGCCTACACGGCAGTGGATCTTGCCGAGGAACGATCCGCGGAGGCCATCGCGGTCAACGACAGGGCGGTGGGCGTTCTCACGCAGGCCGCCGGCCGCAGCGGTTGCCGCCTGCTGCATCTCTCGACCGACTTCGTGTTCGACGGCCGCTCATCACGCCCCTATCTGCCCGGCGATCCCACCCACCCGCTCAATGCCTATGGCGTCAGCAAGCTTGGCGGCGAGCGCCAAGCTTTGAGCGGCGGCGACAACGTCGTGCTGCGTACTTCATGGGTGTACGCCGCCGCAGGGCGCAACTTCGCGCTGACGATGCTGCGACTGATGCGCGAGCGGGAGACGGTCTCCGTGGTTTGCGATCAGGTCGGCTCGCCGACCTGGGCAACGAGCCTCGCACGAGCGATTTGGGGCTTGATCGATGTGGATGCACCGGCGGGCATTTACCATTGGGCGGATCTGGGCGTGGGAAGTTGGTACGATTTCGCGATGGCAATTCAAGAGGAGGCTCTCCCCCGCGGTTTGCTTGCGCGCGCGGTGAGCGTCCTGCCGATCCCGACTTCCGCCTATCCCACCCGGGCTCTGCGCCCGGCCTTCAGCGTGCTCGATACCGAGACGACTCGCGCGCTCATCAAAGTCCCCACGTATCACTGGCGCCACAGCTTGAGGATGATGCTGGATGAGCTTCGAGCCGCGTAACTTGCTCGTCACGGGCGGCGCCGGATTCATCGGCGCCAATTTCTTGCGCCACTGGCTCGCGCAAGAACAGGCGGGTTGCGTCGTGGTCCTCGACGCGCTCACTTATGCCGGCAACAGCGATAATCTGGCCGGATTGGAGCGCAATTCCCGCTTCCATTTCGTACGCGGCGACATTTGCGACGAGGCGGGGGTGCGAGCGCTGCTCGAATCTCATCGCATCGACACCATCGTGCACTTCGCCGCGGAATCGCACGTCGACAGGTCCATTCTGGGGCCGGATGACTTCATCCGCACCAATGTCGTCGGCACGCACGCGCTTCTCAAGGCGGCGAAGGGTGCATGGATCGATCGCAAAATGGTTGCCGCGCATCGCTTCCACCATGTGTCCACGGATGAAGTCTATGGCTCGCTGAGCCCCGCCGATCCGCCGTTTCACGAGGCGACGCCGTACGCGCCGAACTCGCCGTATTCCGCGAGTAAGGCCGCCTCGGATCATCTCGTGCGTGCCTATCACGAGACCTATGGCCTCGAAACGACGGTCACGAATTGCTCGAACAACTATGGGCCTTATCAGTTTCCGGAAAAGCTGATTCCGCTCACGCTCATCAATATTCTGATGGGCAAGCCGCTGCCCGTGTACGGCGATGGCCTGCAGGTGCGCGATTGGCTGCACGTGACCGACCACTGCGAGGCGATATCGCTGGCGCTGAGAACAGGCAAGCCCGGCGAGGTCTACAACATCGGCGGCAACAGCGAGACCACGAACATTCAGCTCGTGCGCATGCTGTGCCGGTTCGTCGACGAGTATCTCGCGCAGCATGCGCCCGCGAGAGCCGCATTTTCGGCGTCGCCAGCCGTCAACGGCGAGCGCGCGGACGCGTTGATCCAGCACGTGCGTGATCGGCCCGGGCATGATCGCCGCTATGCGATCGATTTCCGCAAGGCGCAGCGCGAGCTCGGCTACGCACCGACATATCACCTCGAGAGGGGATTGCAAGCGACACTCGAGTGGTACATGGCGAACAGCGATTGGTGGCGCGCGCTGCTCAAGCGCGACTACGCGGCCTGGCTCAGGATGAATTATGATGGGCGGTCGGGTTAACCAACGGTCTCCGCTGGGGGACCAACTCGTGGTGAAGTACTCAAACAAAATGTCAATTGATCATGCGCAGTAGATTTTTCGGCGCGCTGCTCCTCATGTTGTCGATGGGGCTCGTCGCGTCGGCGCAAACGCCGCCCACGGACCAGCTGCAAGCGCTGAAGGATTCCCTGTCGCAGGACGATCAGGGCAGCTCGCTCCTGCAAGACGTCCTGGGCAGTGAGAAGGGCACGGGCAAGAAAACCGATCAGAAGCTCAAATCACCGGAGAGCGTGCAGCACAAGGACACGAGCGACATCATCGAAAGAACCATCAAAACGAAGGATGGACGCATCCTGCGCCAGTCGCGCGAGGATCCGGAACTACGCGCCGGCGACAGCTTGATGATCGAGCTGCGCTCGGTGGAGGAGATATGCGCCCACACTCCACTGGGCGCGGCCCTTCTGAACCCCGATAACGCTCCCAATGGCCCCGCCGACGCGGCGAGCACCGCCACCAGCAGCGCCACCAGCATCGCAGCGCTCAACGGGTTGGGCGCCGCTGCGGAAAGCGCTGGCGGCCTGAATGCGATCAGCGGATTGAACGGGGTCGAGGGCCTGAACGCGGTCAGCGGCGCCACCGGCAATCCACCGCCGAATATCTGGGTCGATTTGAGCCGTTGTCCGTTGCCCAACACGAAGCTCAAGACCGACGACGAGAAAGAGGCAGAGACAAAATTTCGCGAGAGAATTACCGCCAAAAACCCCTATCAGCTCAATCAATACGGTGTGCTCGAGCTGCCGAGCCTGCCGGCGATGCCGCTCGCGGGCCTCACGGCCACCGAGGCGACGAAGCGCCTGGCCTCGGATCCGCAACTCAGGCCGTATTTCGTGCGGCTGACCTTGCTGCGGCTGACGCAAGAAGGACAGGAAGGTCTCAAGCCTTTCGGTTACGACCTGTTCGAGGGCGTCCCAAGCACCTTCGCGCCGGTGAGCGATATTCAAGTTCCCCCGGACTACATCGTGGGTCCCGGCGACACGCTGAACATACAGCTCTATGGCAACGAGCCGGCGAGATACGAGCTGACCGTCGAGCGGGATGGCCGGGTCAATTTCCCGAAACTTGGGCCGATCCTGGTAAGCGGGATGCCGTTCAACACCGCGCGGGAAGTCATCGAAGCGCACGTGGAGAAACAGCTCATCGGCAGTCACGTCAGCGTCACCATGGGCGACCTGCGCTCGATCCGCGTGTTCGTCCTGGGCGAAGCCGAGAAGCCGGGCTCGTACACGGTGAGCGGCTTGTCGACGATGACGAATGCGCTCTTCGTCAGCGGCGGCGTCAAGACCATCGGCTCGCTGCGCAACATCCAGCTCAAGCGCAATGGGCAACTCGTCACGACGCTCGATCTCTATGATCTATTGCTTCGCGGCGATACCAGCGGTGACCGTCAGCTGTTGCCGGGGGACGTGATTTTCATTCCTCCCATCGGCCCCACCGTGTCCGTCTACGGTGCGGTACGGCGGCCTGCGATCTACGAGCTGAAGAGGGAGCGGACAGCCGAGCAGGCGATCTTCATCGCGGGCGGCTTATCCCCTGACGCCGATCCGAGACGCGGTGAGTTGCAAAGAATTCTGCCCTCGCAGTTGCGAGAAATGGAAAACATCGATTTGACCGCTGCGGCGGGCCGCGTGACCCTGCTCGACAACGGCGACAAGTTGAGGATACCCGACATAAGACCGACCCTCGAAAACTCCGTGACGTTGACGGGCTGGGTGTATCGGCCCGGCTCCTTCGCTTACCACCCAGGGCTTCGATTGAGCGATGTGATCAACAAATTCGACGAGCTGAAGCCCGAGGCGGACCTGCACTACATCATGATCCGCCGAGTGATGCCGCCGACGGACCAGATCGAGGTGGTCTCTGCGGACCTGCGCCGAGCTCTGGCGAAGCCCGGCTCGTCGGCAGACCCGGAGCTTCATCCGCGCGATGAGATCATGGTGTTCAACCTGGCGGCGAACCGCGCTCGCATCCTGGACCCGATCATCCGCGACCTCGAGTTGCAGGCGACGCCGGACAGGCCGGAACAGGTGGTGAGCATCGACGGGCAGGTGAAGGCTCCGGGCCGCTATCCCCTGGAGCCGAAGATGCATGTCAGCGACCTGATCCGCGCGGGCGGCAGCTTGGAGGACTCGGCGTACCGCGGACAGGCCGAGATCACTCGCTATGAAGTCATCGACGGGGAGAAGCGCCAGACGGATCTGATTGCCGTCAATCTGGCCGACATCAGGCGCGGCGATGCGAGCGCGGACTTCCCCCTGATGCCCTATGACACGCTGGTCATCAAACCTATTCCGATGTGGATGCAGCCGGGTGTGATCGAGCTGCGCGGCGAAGTAAGGTTCCCTGGAAAGTATCCCATTCACGAGGGCGAGACCTTGCATTCCGTGCTGCAGCGCGCGGGCGGATTTACGCCCGTTGCATTTCCCTATGGCGCGGTCTACATCCGCGAAGAGCTCAAGCAGCGCGAAAAGGCTCAGCTCGAACTGCTCGCGAACCGCTTGCAGAACGATTTGGCCGCCTTGTCCTTGAAGGCCGTGGCCAGCAGCTCCCTCATCAGCGGCGCCGGCGGAACGGCGGCCAGCCAGGGACTCCTGATCGGCCAGCAGCTGCTCACGCAGTTGCGCAACGCCAAACCGGTAGGGCGCCTCGTGATTAATATCCAGGCCGTCCTAGCGGAAGCGAGCGGCGGTCCCGACGATGTGCTCGTGAAAGACGGCGATAAGCTGCTGATTCCGAAGAAGACCCAGGAAATCACCATTTTGGGCGAGGTGCAGAGCCCGACTTCGCATGTCTATGTGCCGGGGCTCAGCCGCGATGACTACATCGCGAAGAGCGGCGGCACCACCCAGAATGCGGATAAGAAGCGGATCTATGTGGTGCGCGCCAATGGCGACGTCGTCGCTGGCAGCCGCTCGGGCTGGTTCCGACGGAGCGCGAGTCTCGAAATGCGCCCCGGGGACACGATTGTCGTGCCGCTCGACACGGAGCGGGTGCCTGCGCTGCTGTATTGGCAGGCCATCACCACGATCCTCTATAACCTCGCCATCGGGTACATCCTGGTACACAATGACTTATGACGCTTCGTTCACACTCCTAGGATGGCTGCTGTAACCTCGCCGTCATTCGCGTCGAATACAAGCGACCAGGGCGCCGACCTCGATCTGCTCGGGATGTGGAGGTTCGTGTGGGGCTCCCGCTACCTCATTTCGGCGGCAACCCTGCTGTGCGGCGTGATCGTGTGCGGCCTCGCCTTCACGATCACGCCGATATTTCGCGGCGAGACCGTCATTTCGCCGGTGCACTCCGGGGGTATCGGGGGCGCCAATGGATCCTTGTCGGGTCAGCTCGGCGGCCTCGCCAGCATCGCGAGCATGGCCGGCGTGAACCTCGACTCGGCGGGCGGCGCGGACAGGGAGTCGAAAGCCATTTTGCAGTCGCGGAGCCTCGTCGAGGAATTCATCAAGAGGAACAACCTCCTGAACGTGTTGCTTGAAGATTCGAAGAAACCGCCCTCCATGTGGCTTGCGGTCAAGAACTTCAAGGAGGGCGTAGTCACCATCCGCGACGACAAGCGCACCGGCCTGTTGACGATCGATATGGACTGGAAAGATCCGCTCGTTGCTGCGCAATGGGCCAACGCCTTCGTGGCGCTCGCCAACGAGCGCATCCGCACGCGTGCGATCGATCAAGCGACGCGCAATATCGACTTCCTCAACAAGCAGATTCCGCAAACGAGCGTGGTGGAAGTCCAGCGCTCCCTCTACAACCTCATCGAGAACGAGCTCAAGACTCTGATGGTGGCGAACGCCAGGTCGGAATACGCGTTCACGGTCATCGACCCCGCCGTCCCGCCTGAACGCAAACTGAGCCCGCATCGAAGTCTTTACGGTTTGTTTGGCGCGTTCCTGGGATTTTGCATCGGATTGCTGACGGCCTACGTACGCTCCGTCCGGGCAAGACCGGCTGGGTAGTGGCCCATGCCCAAACTGCCCGACCTGTTGCGGCGCCTCTGGGACCACCTCACTGGGCGTAGAAAGCGTCAGGTGGCGCTACTCGCCGTTTTGATACTGCTCAGCGCGTTTGCGGAGACCGTGAGCCTGGGAGCGGTGCTGCCGTTCCTGGGGATATTGACTTCTCCTCAGCGCGTGCTCAAGTTTCAGATCGTCGTGCGTCTCATGCATGTCTGGGGCATCGATTCGGCGGACCAATTGGTATTGCCGTTTGCGCTCGCATTTGCCCTGACCGCAGTGGT
>Ga0210398_10002919_pt1 | contig 16509 bp, 16 predicted proteins | sample IncBWC4OmetaG_FD_161047 | JGI IMG/M metagenome (GOLD analysis project Ga0210398, IMG submission 161047) | Forest soil microbial communities from Barre Woods Harvard Forest LTER site, Petersham, Massachusetts, United States - Inc-BW-C-4-O | ecosystem: Environmental > Terrestrial > Soil >... | reverse complement strand
GCACGACCTCGCCGCCTTTGACAGCGGTTCGCTCTTTATTTCCGAACGTGATGTGGCTCTCCAGGACGCGCTACGCCTCCAAGCCCGGGAGTTTGCTTTCCGCGCATCTCCGGAAGCCGCCGATTATCTTTGATTCTATGGAAATCCTTCTTTGCACCATCGGTTTCGCGGGGAAGACGGCCGAAGAGTTTTTCCGCCTTCTCGAGGAAGCGCAAGTAGAAAAGCTTATCGATGTCCGCCTCAATCGCCGAGGCCAGCTCTCCGGCTTCGCCAAGCAACCCGACCTTGAGTATTTCTTGCAAAAAGTTGCCTGCATCGGCTATTCGTACGAGCCCGAGCTCGGGCCAACTTCGGAGTTGCTCGAAACCTATCGCGACAGCAAAGATTGGGCTGCTTACGAGACTGGCTTCCTGGCCCTGATGCAAGAGCGTGGAATTCCGCAAGCGTTCGACGCCAGCAGATGGCCTCAGCGAGCCACCCTGCTGTGTTCCGAACCGGGCCCGGAGAAGTGTCACCGCCGTCTGGTCGCCGATCTGCTGGCGGCGCACTGGCGGACCGCAGGCCACACGGTCGAGGTTCGCCACCTCATGGCAGCCCGCTCGAAATCTTCGAAAACGCGCCCCGCAAAGCAGAAGTCTTTGCCATGACCAAGCTGCTCATCACAGAAATCACCCGCATGGGGCCGGCCTTTTGCATCATCGGCCTCGAGCGGGAGAAAAACAGAATTCGTTCTGTTCGTCCGGTAACCGCGACCGCCAACAGTTGGATGCATTTCCCGTATCATCGCGGCGATGTTCTGCAATGCGATTTTGCTCCTTTTTCCGGCTCCCAACCTCACGTCGAAGATCGCCTCGCGATGCGCGGCTTTCAAAAGGAGTCCGCCGTTCCTGAACCGGAAGTCGTCATCTACCTTCGCCAGGCGGAAATCGCGACATCTCTCGAAGACTTATTCGGCTGCGTTCTCCATGAAAACAAGACTGGTAGTGGACTATTCGCAAAGCCTTCGGAAGCAAAACGCTCCGTTTGTGGAACGGTAACGCAAAATCTCCGCCTCGAGCTTTGCGCCAACGAACTCCGCGCCACGCTGGCTCTCTCTTCGGGTGAGGTCTTGCGCGATCTTCCGGTCGTCGATCGCGATTGGCGCGATTTCATCGATGCAGCCCTGGCCATCTCGAGAGGTGCGAATCGTCTCGCGCGCCTCGAGCGCTTCTTAAACGCACAATTTCAGTCGAAAGTTTTGTCTTGCCCTTATCACTTCATTCGGCTCGGTCTTACACGGCCATATCATGATCTCTGCTGGCTCATGCTGGACACCCTGATCCCACTTCCAAAACACGATTGGCTCGAGGAGTTTTGATGTCTTCGGTCAAGGATGAAACTCACTGGCGACGCCTGGTCGAGGAATGTTTCCGGCGGGAAACCGGTGCCGAAGCGCCCATCTCTGACCCTGCGCAAGATCTCATCGAAACAGGCGTGCTTGACTCCATGGGCTGGGTGAATTTTCTTCGCGCCTTGGAATCCGCAAGCGGTCTCAGCGAATTGGGCGCGCTGCTCACGGAGCGCACTCCATCTTTCGAGAGTATTTTCCAAGTTTTCAGCGAAGCTAAAGCTGATATCCCCTCTCTGGGAGCTAAGTTCTCCGAGGCGGGACACGCCGCGAGACGGGCCTGCGTAATTCTTCGAAGTTCGTGCGTCGTCGTCGGCTCGCGCACCATTCCCTCCGATGAAATCGACCGGGCCTTCGGAATGCCCGACGGCAAACTACGCCTTCGTGCCGGAATCGAATCACTTGCTTATGCCGCCGAAAGCGAAAATGAACTCACGCTGGGCGTGCGCGCCGCGCAGCGAGCGCTCCAGGCCGCGGCTTGCGGCGCTCAGGAACTCGACTGGATCATCGCCACGAGCGAAACGCACCGCAACTATCCATCTCTCGCCGCGCAGCTTCACTCCCAACTACTCGCTCGCGAAACCTGCGGCGCGCTGGATGTCGGCGGCGCCTGCCTCGGTTTGCTGAACGGACTTGCTGTCGCCCAAGGGTTCATCGCCTCTGGACAAGCCCGCACCATAGCCGTCATCACCAGCGATGTTCACAGCCGCATCTTCAAGCCAGGCCGCGTCGCCGGAGAATTCGGCGGCCTGTTCGGTGACGGCGCCAGCGCCTTTCTGTTGCACGCGAAGAACGACTCCACGCCGCAACACGCCTACGCCCTCGGAGAATTCTTCTTCGGTTGTGCAGGACAGTATGCCGGAGCGATTCACGTGTCGAACGTCCCGGACGGGACTCTCGACGTGCACTTTGATGGCGAAGCTCTGTCCCGCGCGGCTATCACCCGGATGGAAAAAGTGATCCTGGACGTGGAGCTTCGCAGCGGCCTTCGCCGTTCCTCCGCGCTAGGCCTGGCAACTCACCAACCCAATCCCCGTCTAGTCACCCTCCTCGCCAAACAATTAGGTCTCGCTCCCGACAAGTTTCCTTCCGTGGCCCGGATCTTCGGCAATCTCGGTTCTTCCACCTGCGGCGTGGCCCTCGACGCGATTTTGCAATCCGCCAAAAGTCTCTACGCCAGCCGTAGCGGCCCCATCTTTCTGGCATCACTGGGTCCGGGTCTGCTCTTCGGCGGCGGATGGCTCATTCCCGTGTGACGATCCTCCAGACTCAGTCCTGTTTTAGAGGTGGCGACCTGTAACCTTTTGTTACATCCGCTAGGATGACCCTCCTCCCTGTGCATGGAAAATCCTTATAAAGTACTAAAAACAATGTACTTATAGAATCCGTGGAGGTGGCGCGGCACGTGCACTCTCTTCAGCACCCGGGCACGTGACCGGATGAAATCCGAGGAGTTGCGGAATGAGCAAGCGCACCAGAACAACCGAACAGGGATTTTCGCTAATCGAGATGATGGTCGTGGTAGCGCTAGCGTTCGTCCTCATGGGCTTCGCGCTCATGAACACCGTGGGCAGCTCGCAAAACGCCAAAGCCAACTCGGCGATGGATGCGGTCATCTCGCAACTTCGTCAGGCACGCGAGACGGCTATCGCCAAACGCCGGAACGTTGAAGTGCAATTCATCGCGCCCAACGAAATACAGGTGACCGTATTGAGTCTGCCAGGCGAGGCGGTCCCGCCAGTTATTATTCCCACCTATCTAACGGGCGCAGTGACGTTCACCGTTTTTTCCGGCGTACCAGATACGCCAATGAACTTCGGCAACTCGACAGCCATCAGTTTGCAACAGCCAACCGGCGGCGGAGCGTGGACGGTGATGTTTACGACCTCCGGCGCATTTTGCGGCACTGCGCAATCCGCAGCGACTCTTTATCAAGCGACGAATAACAATCCCGTGAACGCCTCGATCTTTCTGGGTATTGCGGGAAAGCCAACCAGCGCGCGCGCAGTAACGGTTTTTGGCTCGACAGGCCGGGTCCGTTCCTACTACTGGACCGGCTTAACCTGGCAGGAATAGGGAGACAAGCTCAATGAAACGACAACGCAAAATCTCTTGCCAGCTAGCTGGTTTCACGCTGATCGAAGCGATGATTTCCATCATCATTCTTTCCTTCGGTGTGCTTTCTCTGGCCGCCGTCTACGCGCAAGGCATCATGTATGCCAGCCTTACGCAGTACGACTATATCGCCGAAAAGAAGGCGGAAGAAGCCGTCGAAACGATCTTCACGGCGCGCGATACCAAGATTTTGACCTGGGCGCAGATTCAGAACATATCTACGGGCGGCGTGTTTAAAGACGGCCCCCAGCCTCTGCTGGACCCCGGCCCCGATGGATTGGTCGGCACTGCAGATGACAACACCCTCCTTCCTGATTCCATCATCGTGGGACCGGGACCGGACGGAATATTGGGCACTGCCGACGACATCGTCGTCAATCTGAATCCGTGGATGACCCGTACGATTGCCATGATACCCGTAACGGGAGAAACGAATCTGCGGCAGATCACCATCACCATCAACTACCAGGTCGGCCGTATTACACGCACCTATACGCTGATCAGCTACATCTCGACGTTTGCGTGAGGATGGCGGGAGAAAACTTATGATGAAGAGACAAACTGGATTCACGCTTATCGAGTTCATGGTCGCCATGGGCATAACGCTCGTCGCCCTGGCTGCCACCATGATCGCGTTCAAAGACGCCACGAACACGAACCAGAGCGTCACACTCAAGTCCGATCTTTCGGACAATCTTCGTGCCGGAGTCAACCTCCTCGAGCAGGACCTCATTCAGGCCGGCACAGGAATCCCGACCGGAGGAATTCCAGTTCCCTACACGCCGGGTCCTGCGGCATGCTTGGGAAGCGGCGGCGCTCCGATCAACCGCCCCAATCTCACAGGCAGTCTGACCTTTCCTGTATGCAACGTCAGCCTGAATGCCGTCGAACCCGGCTGGGAACTCGGCCCGCCAATCACTAGCCCGGATTCGACACCGGGCGCAAACACCGATCTCATCACCATGCTCTATGTGGATAACACCTTGGCGCTCAACTCCAGGATGATCAATGAGCCTGCGATAGGTGCCAACCCGGGTTGCCCGGCCGGAAGCATCACGAACAACGGACAAACGGTGAAGTTCGACTCCACTTGCATCTTATTTTCGCCCACCGGAATTCAGATCAATTCCGGCGACCTGATCATGTTTACCAACGCACAGGGCAATGCCATTCAGGAAGTGACCAGCGTATCCGGCCAGACTCTCACCTTTGCCAGCGGCGACGGCTTGCATCTGAATGCCCGCACGGACCCACAGGGCACCATGTTCCAGCTCGAAAACACCAACCTGGTTGCCGGCGTGAACGTTCCCAACGGCACCTTTCCGCCCACGACGGCCACGCGCATTTGGATGATTACCTACTATCTCGACAATGTGACTGACCCGCTGCACGTTCGCCTAATTCGCCGCGTTAACTGGAATGCTGGCCAGCCTGTCGGCGAAACGATCGAGAACCTCCAGTTCAAATATAACTTCGTCGATGGCGTCACCAATCCTTCTGGCCAGCCCAGCATCCCCACCGGCGAGTCCGAAAGCCTGATCCGCTCGGTCGATGTCATCCTGGGTGCGCGTTCTACCAACGCCTGGGGACAGACCCATACGTATCTCCGTAGCAATTTCATGACGCAGGTCAGCCTACGCAGCATGGCCTACGTGAACAGGTATAAATAATGAGGAGTCCAACCATGAACGCCGTTAAAAAACTGATGCGACGCGATTCGGGCATCGCCCTTCTCACGACCTTGTTGCTCATGCTGCTGATGTCCAGCTTGCTTGTGGGCTTCATCCTGCTGATCACGTCTGGGCAGAAACTCAGCGGAATCAACAACGACTACAGCAGGGCGTTCTACGCTGCGGAAGCCGGCATGGAGAAGATCACCGCAGACTTGGGCACGCTGTTTGATACCAATTATGCACCGACAGCGGCCCAGATCACGGTCATCTCCTCAGCCCCGCCATCCTTACCGGGCATCCAATATGTGCAGTACGGGCCTATCTGCAGCCCCAGCGCCAGCTGTTCAGGTTACCAGATCACCTACAACACCGATGCGAGCGGGAATCCTTTGGCCACAGTTACCTCGGTGCAATCTGGCTCTTTTCAAGGCATGACGGCTTTGGCCACGCAATACACGCTGCTGGTGACCGCTCGCACGGTCAGTAACAACGAAGTGAAGCTCGAGCGCACCACGCAGACTGTAGGCATTCCCATGTTCCAGTTCGGCGTTTTCTCGGATACCGATCTCAGCTTCTTCCCAGGTCCGAACTTCAATTTTGGCGGCCGTACGCATACCAACGGCAACCTGTTTTTGGCCGGAGGCAACACACTCACGCTTGCCGATCGAGTGACGGCTGTTAAAGACGTCATTCGCACAAATCTTTCAAACGGGTTCCCAACAACGACGGGATCCTATCCCGGCATTGTGAACATCACTACTTCGCCCGGCACTGCTGCCTATCGTGCGCTGGCCTACACGGAAGGCAGTTTGGTAGGCACCCTCGGCTCAGCAGTAGACCCCAACTGGACAAACATTTCCCTCGGCGCGACCAACTATGCGGGCAACTTGCGCAACGGGGCCACCGGTGCAGACGCGCTGAATCTGGGCATCGTGCTGCTTGGGAATGGCACGACACAGCCAGTGGATATGATCCGCCGACCATTGGCGGCCGGGATCGAGAGCACGGCAGTCCTCAACCTGCGTTATTTCGCCCAGGCCAGCCTCAAGATTCTGCTCTCGGATAACTCGACGGACATCACTTCTCTGCCATGCACTTCGGCCACAGCGCCAGTGGACTTGTCGCAAATCACTATACCGGCTGCCGGCTGGGTGGCTGCGGGTGGTTTTCCGAAGGCGCTCTGGAATGCAATGACTGCCAACAATGCCCTAGGATACAACACTCCGCCGGTGCCGCTTGCGGCTTCTGGTGCGGCAAAGGGCGTCGCGGCGTACAACACGGCTGACGGCTACTGGCTACCTACGCCTAATGCGGTCCCTTACGCAACGGCCTCGGGCCTGCCCGTCATCAAGGGCTTTCTTAAGATCGACTTGCAGACAGCTTACGGCAATCCTTGCGGTACGTGGCAAGACGTGACCCTCGAGGTCCTAGGCTATGGCTATGCTGGCCGCAACCTCTATCCTCAGACTGGCCTGACATTAGTCCCAGCCCCAGCCCAGTATGGCACGAGCGAGCCGCTACTCAAGTTGCCGCCAGCCAATCTGGTACCGTCAACTTGCCAGGACGTCCATCCAAACGCGATCATTCGTCTGGAGCGCGTTCGTGATAACCCAGCGAATTACTCCAATCTCAACGCTAACACTCGTTGTGGCGTGCTAAACAATGCCCTACCGGCCAGCCAGGCGTATCCGACCAACCCGGCTGATTACTGGCCGAACGCGCTTTTCGACGTTCGCGAGGGCACACTCCGCGATGTTGTCCCCGCTGGGACCTTGGGTGCAGGCGCCACCGCTGTCAATTATTCGAATATGGTGACCCTTGGTGGCGTAATGAACTACATCGAAATCGATGCCAAGAACCTCGCCCGCTATCTGGGCGGCGTATTGCCTGGTTCTGGCCACCTGGCTTACGATACCGTCAACGCACCCAATGACTACAGCGTCTACATTTCCGACCGTCGCGGCAACTATACGGCCGCGGCCCTAACGAACCCTTGGCCACCGCTCTCGCCAAGCGCTCACGAAACCGGCGAATATGGCTGGGATGATTTTGTGAATCCCGCCAGCGCGGCCGGCTGCCCGAGTGGTGCGCAAGATACGGGCGAAGATCTCGACGTCCTGGGCACTACAGGGTTCTTTACCTATGGGCAGGACCCCACGTACATCATGGCGGCAGGCATACCGTACACAACCCCCCTGGGACCCGGCCAGTATGGAATGTACAGTGTGGCTGGCACCACCAACCTTTACGGCAGCACCATCGGCACTAACGCTCTTACGCCCAATCCAAGCTGCGCTGTGACAGTGCCCTCGAAGATTTGGCCGATGATCGAAGTCATCAACCCGATGGAAGCACGAGAGAACCCCAATCCCTTCTTCCGGCGAGCCATCAAAATCGTCGACGGCAATCTCTTGACCGCTCTCGGCACCTGCCCTGGTAGCGTGCCGTGCGGCTTGGCGATCGCCACGGAGAATCCGGCCTACATCTACGGCGACTTCAATGCCAATTCTGCAGGCAACGGCTTCACTGACCCGAACGTGGCCGTCTCCCTGAACGCGGATGCCGTGACGCTGCTGTCCAACAACTTCAACGACGTGAACAGCTTTTCAACCCCTTACTCGAACACCAATAACGCGCTCACCACCTTTTACCGGACCGCGGTCATGGCTGGGAAGGGGATTTCCTTCCCGCAGCCGGTTGGTTACGCAACGAATCAGGACTTCGGCACCGACGGTGGCGTGCACAACTTCCTCCGCTATCTCGAAAGCTGGACTAACCAAACCGTGAACTATACTGGTTCGATCATCAGCATGTACTACAACCGTCAGGCAACCGGCACTTACAAGTGCTGCACCGTGGTCTATACAGCGCCAACCCGCGGGTACAACTTTGATACGAACTTCCTGACTCCATCACTGTTGCCTCCGCGCACGCCGCTCTTCCGCGACGTGAACACGACGGGCTTTACACAGCTTCTTCTGCCAACTCAGTAGAACGCAGCGAACTTGCTGCTCCCTCGACCGGCCCCGGAACCCCCCGGGCCGGTTACTTTTTGTGGTGTGCTTTTCGCCAAAAAAGGAAGACCGAAGACGAACATTGATAAGGCCTGCGGCGACCGACGCGTAGGCGCTGTGAAGCTCGTTGGGCGCTACGCAGGGCTGCGAGGGGAGGGATTGGGAGGACTACTAGGAGTGCGAGGACGGTTCTATGGCGGATGGCAGAAATGCGGCCACTTGTGTCTGTTTTGATTTGCAAGAGAGAAGGCCCAGGACGGGGCGGATTCCAAGCGAAGGGCCAGGGCGCGTCGGACGGAGACAAGCCAGTAGCTCCGTAACTGTTTGAAAATAAGATGGTTAATACCATTGTGGTCGCGCGCCTTTCTCTGCGGCAACTCTCCAGATCTTCGGCGTTTGGACAACCCGGTTATGCCACCCAATTTGAAGCTGAGCCAGCGATCTGCTGGTCCAGAATAGGGGTGTCTGGACGGCGGTGATGCAGTTTGGCAGGGAGTGTTGTATTTAACGCATTGGTTAAATACTGGGTCATGTTAGAAACGTTGCCATGAACGAAATGGCTAAGGGTGGCGTCTAGCAGCTGTACGGGGAGGGCGAGCGCTTTCGGCTCGCGGAAGAGACCCAATGCAGGAGCTGGTTCTGATCCAGCCAGTGCGTGCCGCCGAGAAGGAATTCGCGCAAGAAGCTGCCCAGGCGGCTTTACGACGGGAATTCGAGGAGCGGCTCGCGGAATGCGGGCCGCTGGCCTATCGCGTTGCGCGCGGCGTGCTGCGTAACAATGCAGATGCCGAAGACGTGGCGCAGGAAGCGCTTCTGCGGGCTTATCGGCGTTTTGAACGCTTGCGCGATCGCGGACGATTTCGCGCCTGGCTTGTACGCATAACGTTTCGTCTTGCGATCGACCGCGTCCGCTCATCGAAGCGCCGCGAAGTCCGCGAAACGCTTTGGTCCGAGACTTCGCCTAGGCCTTCTACAGAAGATCTGGCTGCTACCAGCGAATTTCAAGCGCATCTCGACCGCGCTATGGAAGAGCTTCCGGAGAAACGCCGGCTTGTGCTTCTGCTGGGGGCGATCGAAGGGCATTCGCTCGACGAAGTTTCTGAGATGCTCGGCCTGCCCGTTGGAACGGTCAAATCGAGACTTTTTTTTGCCAGAAAGCAGTTGGCGGAGAAATTGCGATGCCATGTGAAAACTATCGAGAAGCGTTGATCGAGGCCGCTGCCACGGATTCTGCGCCATCACGCGAATTGCGTTCGCACTTGGACGCTTGCGCGTCTTGCCGCGAGGCTTTCAGAGAAGAGCGGCAACTTTTCGCTGCGGTGGATAGTGGCCTCCGTGTAACTGCCAACGCGGAAGTGCCTGCGTCACTTCTTCCACGGGTACGCGCTGAACTGAACCAACGACATGTTCCACAGCCCTCGTGGGTTCCGGCTGGTGCCGCTATGGCCGCTGTGGTTGCTCTAGTTGCGGTGATCGTTTTCCTTCGCGGCTTTGGGCGCGATACAGTTCCAACAAATGCGTCTGTGAACCTGTTCGCACAGCATGTCTCGCCTGCTGAGATTCAACCGGATCCTCCAGTCGTCGCCGCAATCGAAGCGACGAGTCTGCCTGCTAAAAACAAGACAGTCTGGGCCGCCAAGACTGCGCCTGTCGTACAAGCCGAAGAGGCTGCTGTGTTAGTTCCCGCCGGGGAGAGACAGGCCATGGACGCTTTGCTTGCTGGTGTGAGGCAAGGCCAGGTGAAAGCGGATATTCTGCTCGCTGAGAATTCCGAGAAGGCTTTGGCAGACTTGCAGATTTCACCGCTTGCTATTTCGCCCATCGCCATGAAACCGCTCGCGGATGTAGGCGCGGAGTGACCGGCATCGCAGAACGAAAATGCAATGTGATAGGCCGTTAGAAAATTCTTAAAAGGAGCGTCCCATGAAGAAGGCTGTTCTGGCAGTGTCGCTAGCGATTGTGGTGCTGGTCGTTCCGCGCATGTTGGCGCAAGACAAGGAGAAATCCGGAGGCGAAGCCAAGCCTTCCCCAACTGAAAAACCAATGACGCCGCTGCGCGTCCAGGTGAGCTTCACCGAATTCGAGGGCGACAAAAAAATCAGCAATTTGCCTTACACTTTTCTTGTGAATGCAGACGACCGCGGAGTAAAGGCCGCCGTGCGCATGGGTTTGCGCGTTCCCATCGAAACTTCCAGCAACACGGGCGCCAAGCAGATCACCTATCAAGACGTGGGCACCAATCTCGATGGCCGGGCGGAAAAAACCGATGATGGCCGTTTCAGCTTGATTCTTAATGTTGAGAAGTCTTCGGCTTACTTGCCGGGCTCCAACGAGAAGCCCGCCTCTGTTGGAGGGAACGAAATCTCCAGCGCGCAGCCGACCATCCAACAATTCCGGACGCAGGTAAATTTGCTCATTCGCGACGGGCAGACCATTCAATCGACAGTCGCGGCCGATCCGGTGACCGGGCGTGTTTTGAAGGTGGACGTCACGCTCAACGTGATCAAGTAGGACGCGCGGAATCGCTTACGATTCTCTAGAGAAGGGCACCTAGGGCGCTTTTCAAATCCGCGTGCAGGAAGCGGTAGCCAAGACTTTCCAACTTTTTCGGCAGGACGCGCTGGCTGGATAGAAGCAGCGCGTCACCCATTTCGCCGAGTGCCAGACGTAGCAGGAACGCCGGGGCGGGGAAGAGCGCGGGACGGTGCATGGCGCTCGCGAGAGTTTTTGTAAACTCCGCGTTTTGTTGTGGTTGCGGCGAGATCACGTTGAGGGGCCCTCTAACCTGTCCTTTCTCCACGGCAAGACGCAACACCTCAACTACGTCATCGAGAGAAATCCAAGACATCCATTGCTGGCCCGAACCGATCTTTCCACCCGCAAAGAACCGGAAGGGGACCATCATTTTCGGCAACGCGCCTCCCTGGAGGGCAAGAATGATTCCGAATCGCGCGAGCACGACGCGTATTCCAATCGCTTCGCCCTTAAGCGCTTCCGCTTCCCAGTCTTTGGCCAGGACCGAGAGAAAATCATCGCCCGGTTGGCTTTCTTCCGTCAGCATCTCGTCGCCACGATTTCCGTAGAAGCCCGTTGCGGATGCGGACACTAGCACGCTCGGGCGCGCGTTCATCTTGGCGAGCGCGGTGACGAGCGCTCGTGTCGTATCGATACGGCTTGTGTGCAACTCCGACTTGCGCTTGTCGCCCCACCGGCCATCGGCGATCGACGCTCCCGCCAGGTTCACTACGGCGTCTGCGCCAACCGCCGCGCCTCCCAATTCTCCGGTCGCCGGATTCCAGGCAACTTGAAACCCGTCATGTACTTCATTGTTCCGAACGCTTCCTGGTCTCACTAGCCGGCAGACTGTGTGCCCAGCCTTTACCAGCGCGGGCACCAGCGCGCTTCCAACCAAGCCACTCGATCCGGTCACAAGAATCTTCATCGCGCCGCTCGATTCTTTTGGAAAAAGGCTGCAATGCGCTATCTCGAAACGCTACTCAAACCGCGTTCATGGGTCAAGCCATAGAAAGCTTCAGAAGGGTTTTCCGTTATGAAATTCTCGAACTTCTCGTGATTCGAGCGACTGTTGGCGCTAACCGCGCAGGCTATGGCCCGTTCGAGTTCTGCGGGTTACAATTCTCGGGTGAGCCTCCCCTCACAAACCGCGCGCGTAAAGGTGCTTTTCTTTGGACGCCTCAAGGAAATCGTGGGCCACGCGGAAGACTCCGTCGACTTGCCCGACGGCGCGCCGATTGAAGCGCTTTTCTCGCACTATGGTGCTAGCCATCCCGAACTCGTGCGCTTCCGCGCCTCGCTGGTCGCTTCGCGCAATCGGGAATTTGCCCCGTGGAGCACGCCGCTCCATGCGGGCGATGAGGTTGCCTTTCTTCCGCCTGTGAGCGGGGGCTAGCGCTGATTTCCATGAGCAATTCGATACAACCCGATCTTCTCGCTCTGGTGCGCGATCCCATCGACCAGGATGCCCTGATCCAGCACGTGCGCGCTAGAGAAGACGGCGCCGTTGTAACTTTCGACGGGTGCGTGCGCAATCATTCCCAGGGCCGGCGGACGCTTTATCTGGACTACGAAGCTTACGAATCCATGGCGCTCGGAAAGATCCGGGAAATCGCCGAGCAGATCCACGAAGAATTTCCTGTTCACCTCCTCGCCATTGCGCATCGACTGGGGCGGCTCGAAATCGGAGAAACCAGTGTGTTCATCGCCGTTAGTTCTGTCCATCGGCCAGCCGCTTTCGAGGCTTGCCGGTTCGCTATCGACACGCTCAAGCGCACCGTTCCGATCTGGAAGAAGGAGTATTTCGAGGATGGAGCCGTGTGGGCGGACGGCGAAATACCTCCCACTCCGCTGGAGACACAGGCGGCAAAACCTGCATCTTAGTGCAATGACCTCGTGAATCAATGATCTCGACACCTCTTCGCGCCCTGGCCGCAGCCGTCGCTTTTCTTGCCGCACTTTTTGTGGCGCGTGTCGCTTGGTCTCAAGACAAGCCTGACCGCCCGCCTTGGGCCCAGCCGAAGCCCAAGCTGCCTGCCAATACCTCTTCCGCCGATGCTGCGGTTCCAGTACCGCCGTCTCTCGCTTCACCTTCGCCTCCGCCGCCCGGCAGCATTGTACCAACGCCGGAGCAGCCACTTAGGCCGCCGGAAGACGCCGATGCTCAGCGCGGCAAAATAAAAGTGAAAGTGGATCTGGTAAGTATCTTGGCCAGCGTTCTGGACGACCACAACCGCCCCTCGCCGGATTTGCCGGTCGAGGCGTTTCAAATCTATGAAGAAGGCGTGCTGCAGAAAATCGAGGCGTTTGAATCCGAAACGCAGCTGCCTCTCGACCTCGCACTGATGATCGATGCAAGCCTTAGCGCAAACAAGGAAATAGGCTTCGAAAAAGAAGCCGCCGCACACTTCATTCGCCAAGTGCTGCGGCCCGGAGACCGCCTATCGGTCTTTGGCTTTGACGAAAATGTCACACAGGTAGCCGCATTTTCGGACAATGTCGCGATGCTGCAGGCTGCTGTGCGAAAGATTCCGCCTGGCGCGGGAACTTCGATCTACGACGCTGTGCTTCTCGGAGCGAAATCCCTCGAACGCCGCGGAGAGGATCGCCGGCGGGTGATCATTTTGGTTACCGACGCCGGCGAAACTACCAGCACCGCCGACTTTGATGCTGCGCGCAAAGAAGCCGTGCGTTCGGACTTACTGCTCTATACCATCGTGATTCGTCCGGTGAAAAACGAGAGCGGGCGTAACACCGCTGGAGAGCACGCGCTCACGACCATCACGGAAACTACCGGCGGTGACATGTTTTTTCCGGATACCCCGCAGGAGCTTGATGTGATTTTCGATCTCATCGACCGCGAGTTGCGCACGCAATACCGGCTGGCTTACTATCCCACGCCGCGCGGTCCGGCCAATACCTATCGCAAAGTCGAAGTCCGGGTCCTAAACGGAGATTACCACGTGAGGTCGCGCAAGACTTACCTCACTGGCGCGCAGTGAAACTCCATCCAATCGAAAGATGCGCTTAGCTCTAGGTTGCCTCGCAAGTGTGTGAAGGCTTCTAGCGGATTGGCTATTGCGGTTTCTTGATTTCCGTATCGGCCTGTTCGATGCTGCCTTTGACCAGTTCGGTTTTCATTTCGGACTTTTGTCCTACCAGCACGTCGACGTCGGTTTCAAAGGTCCGGTACCCGGGAAGCTCGACCTTAATGCGGTGCTTGCCAGGGCTGACCTCCAAGGAATGAAACTTTCCGCCCAACTCACTGGCATGGCCAACGTAGTTGCCATCGAGAAAGACAGCCGCGCGTTTTGGGTGAATGGTAAGCTTCAGCTCAGAAGTGACATCCGGAGTCTTCGCGCCGGGGAGCATTTGCATCGCCACTTGCACGTCCTGCACCTGGCCGGGCTCGACAACGAGCTCTCGCGCGAACTCGCTGTACCCTGCTTGCCGGACGACGATCTGGTGCTTGCCAGGCAACAAGAGAACCTTCTTCTTGCCTTTGAGCTCCTTCACATACCCAACATAAGTGCCGTCGATCCACACGCCGGAATCTCGGTCCAACTGCGTGTTGCCTTCAAAACGCACTTCCCCCATGACTTCGCTGCTCTGTGCGGACATGTCCGCGGTGCCGAGCGCAAGCGAAAACAGCGCAAGCAGGCTGGCTGCCAACTGGAGCTTACCTATTCTGAACATGATGTGGCCTCGCATTCAGGGGCGGGAATTTATTTTAACTCGGATGACTGGAAATGGCTGCAAAAAACAGCGGCTTCGGGGAGCGCTCTGGTCGTGACACCACTTTTGCTCCGGCGCTGGTGGTAGAGTGGAGAGCGCGCCGGGGTGCGGAGTCATACACGGAACAGGCGCCCGGTTGCATCATTTTTCCATGAATAAAGACTATCTCGAAGCCGCCATAGAAACCGCCCAGGAAGCAGGCAAAATTCTGCGCGAAGAATTCGATCACCCGGCGCAAATTACGTACAAGGGCGACGTTGATTTGGTCACGCAAGCGGATAAGCGCTCCGAGCAAGCCATTGTCGCTCGGCTGACCAAGTATTTTCCGGAGCACTCCATCGCCGCGGAAGAAGGAACCGGCCATGAAAGCGGCTCGGAATTTCGCTGGCATGTGGATCCGCTGGACGGGACGACCAATTTTGCGCACGGCTATCCTTGTTTTTCGGTATCGATCGCGCTTGCACAGCGCGGCGCTCTTCTCGCTGGCGTGGTCTACAATCCGTTCTATGACGAGCTGTTCGCCGCCGCCCGCGGCGCAGGGGCCACGCTTAACGGCAAGAGAATTTTCGTTTCGAAAGTGGACAAGCTTGCGACAAGTCTTCTTTGCACGGGTTTCCCGGTGCACAAACGCTTGGCCAATCCGAACATTCACTACTACTGGGATTTTACTTTGCGCTCGCACGGCGTGCGCCGCGATGGCTCGGCTGCCTTGGATCTTGCCAGCGTTGCCGCCGGCCGCTTCGATGGCTTTTGGGAATTTGGGCTTAAGCCCTGGGATACCGCCGCCGGGGTATTGCTGATCGAGGAAGCTGGCGGCCAGGTTGGCGACTTTTCCGGGCAACCCTACCAGCTGGGTGGCCCCGTCATCCTCGCTACCAACGGCTTGATCCACGAGGAGGCGCGCGGGGTGGCTCTCGAAATTTCCGAGCGCGATCCCGCCGCCCCCCTCCGCCGCTAAGTCGTTTCCTAACCAGTACTTACTGACTATGAAAACGCCCCGTTGCGCGCCGTCACGATTCCATCACACGCGAGGCGATTTGCCTCTCGGAAACTAGCCGATCGATATACGGTATAAAATAAAGACGGACCGCGGCGTAACCTTCAGACGCTGCCGAGGAGGCTTGTCCGCATGCACAAGTTCGCAGCTTTGCTTACCTTCTGCTTGGCGCTCTCTCCCTCGTGGAGCCCCCAGAATGGCAATCTAGCGGAATGCTACAGACTCTGCCAGGAGCCGCAGGCAGACCCGGAAACGGAGCGGCAGGAGATTTTCAACCTGGAACGAGAGGCGGCGCGCGCCATTCAGTTGAGCGATGGGACGTTTTTCCGGCGCGTCTATAGCGATGACTTCGCGGGCACGCTTTCCCGCGGCGAATCGGTGAACAAGACGGGCTTTATCAACGCGGTGCAGTCGACCGCCATTAAATACCTGGCATTCAACGCCTCGGACATCAAGATTCACATTTTCCGCGACACGGCTGTCGCCACGTGCCTGTGGTCCTCAAGGGGCGTCGTGAAAGGGCAGAACGTCAGTAGCCAGATGCGCGTGATGCACATTTATGTGAACGGCGGAAGCGGTTGGAAGGTGGTCGCCGGCCAGACGAGTCCCATGCCGCCTTATGCGCAACAGCCGCTGTAGCTCTTAGTTCGAGGGCCACAAGCTCCGAACCAGCGAACTGCAAAGTGTCGGGTTGTTATAGTTCAAGAAGGAAGAGCCGCGCGCTCTGCGTTCACGGCCGCTCCGATAACTCCCAACTCATCGTTCGAGGGAATCACTTCAAAGCGGCTGCCTTGCAGCGGGCTCATCTTGACCATTTCATGGACGATTCTGTCCAGCAATCCAACGTCGATGAATTTCGCGTTTGGTCCGGTCACATAGAACTGGCCCGGACCTTCCATGTGGATGCTTGTCGCTGTCGCTGCGGCCAGCGCACGATGGCACAGAGTCACAAACTCCGCGCACCGCGTGTCGCCCGTTTTGGCGGTTGCAAAAACCTCTTCCGGCTCCATGTCTAGAAAACGGAGTCGCATCGAACGGTAGCCCAAAATGCCTTCCAGGTGTCCACGCCCGCCA
>Ga0210398_10002918_pt1 | contig 16510 bp, 19 predicted proteins | sample IncBWC4OmetaG_FD_161047 | JGI IMG/M metagenome (GOLD analysis project Ga0210398, IMG submission 161047) | Forest soil microbial communities from Barre Woods Harvard Forest LTER site, Petersham, Massachusetts, United States - Inc-BW-C-4-O | ecosystem: Environmental > Terrestrial > Soil >... | reverse complement strand
AAGGTGGAGGTGGGGCCGGTCGGCGACCATGCCGCCGCGCTGCGCCTATGTAAGGCCCTCAAGGATCGCAACCTGGGGTGCCAACTTGTCCAATGAGTCCCGCGCTATCCTGTTCAGTTGCGCCGGGGAAACGCTGAGCGTCGATGAGCGTGCGTTTTTTCGCGATGTCGACCCGCTCGGCTTCATCCTCTTTCAGCGTAATTGCCGGACCTCAGAGCAGGTGCGCGCGCTGATCGCCGATTTTCGCGATTGCGTCGGTCGCGGCGACGCGCCAGTGCTGATCGACCAGGAAGGCGGCCGCGTCGCGCGCCTCAAGCCGCCTGAATGGCGGCGCTACCCGGCGCCCGCGCGGCTTGCCGCCTTGCCCGAGGCGGAAGAGGCGATCCGGCAGGGCGCGCGGCTTATCGCCGACGATCTCGCCCCGCTCGGCGTCACGGTCGATTGCCTGCCGGTGCTCGACCTGCCGGTCGCCGGGGCAAGCGATGTGATCGGCGATCGCGCCTATGGCGGCGACCTGGCGTTTGTCGCCCGGCTCGGCCGCGCGGCGTGTGAGGGGCTGCTCGCGGGCGGGGTGCTGCCGACCATCAAACATATCCCCGGCCACGGCCGAGCGCGGGTCGACAGCCATAAGGCGCTGCCGCGCGTCGATGAAGCGGTTGCGGAGTTGACGCGGACCGATTTCGCGCCGTTCCGCGCCCTCAACGACATGCCGTGGGCGATGACCGCGCATGTTATTTACTCGGCGATCGATCCCGATGCGCCGGCGACCTTGTCGCGCAAGGTCATCGACACGGTGATCCGCGGTGATATCGGGTTTGACGGCATGCTGGTGTCGGACGACGTCACGATGGGCGCGCTGGCCGGGACGATGCGTGAGCGGGTCCGGGGCGCGCTCGCGGCGGGCTGCGATGCGGTGCTGCATTGTACCGGTGTGCTGAGTGAGATGCGTGAAGCGGCAGAAGCCGCCGCGCCGCTGACCGAAGACGCCGCAGCTCGCCTCGCGCGCGGCGACAAGCTGCGGCGCGCATCCCGCCGAGACTTTGACCGACGGGCGGCCGAAGCCCGGTTCGACGCAATGATTGGAGCGCTCGCGGCATGATCGTCGACGGCCACCTCGCGGCGATGATCAAGAGCGCGACCACCTGGATCGTGCCGGTGATCTTTGCCGTGACCTTGCACGAGGCGGCGCACGGCTTCGTGGCGCTGCGCTTCGGCGACGACACCGCCAAGCGCGCCGGCCGCGTCAGCCTCAACCCGCTAAATCACATCGACCTGTTCGGCACGGTGCTGCTGCCGCTGTTGTTGATGCTGAGTTCCGGGTTCATGTTTGGCTATGCGAAGCCGGTGCCGGTCAGTTTCGGCCGGCTAAAGCCGGTGCGGCTCGGCATGATCCTGGTGGCGCTGGCCGGGCCGATGATGAACGTGGTGCTGGCGATCGTCTCATCGCTGCTGCTGTTCGGGCTCGGGCTTGTGCCGCAGTCCGGCCAGGAGTTTGTCGCGCGCAACCTGGTCAATTCGCTGCAGATCAATTGCGTGCTGTGTGTCTTCAACATGCTGCCGATCCCGCCGCTCGACGGCGGCCGGGTCGCGGTCGGCGTGCTGCCGCGGTTTCTCGCCTGGCCGCTCGCCCGGCTCGAGCCCTATGGGATGCTGATCCTAATGGGGCTTTTTATCGTCGGCTATATCAGCACGCGCACCGAGCTCGGCATCAACCCGCTCGGCTGGCTCATTCTCGGCCCGGCCAATCTGCTGATCCGCGTTGTGCTGGCGGTGACTGGTCAGGGCGGCTAGGGAAGGCGCATGATCGCGGCGGCGCAGAACCCGAGCCTCGTCCTCGACCTCGACGGCTATGAGGGTCCGATCGACCTCTTGCTCGCGCTGGCGCGCGACCAGAAGGTCGATCTGGCGCGCATCTCGATCTTGCAGCTCGCCGACCAGTACCTCGCGTTTATCGCCGTGCAGCGCCGGCTGCACCTCGAGATCGCCGCCGATTATCTCGTCATGGCGGCGTGGCTCGCCTACCTCAAATCGCGGCTGCTGCTGCCCGATCCGCCCGCGGACGAAAGCGGGCTTTCGGCGATCGAGCTCGCCGAGGGGCTGGCACACCGGCTGCGCCTCCTGGAGGCGATGCAGCGCGCTGGCGCATCGCTGATGGCGCGACCGCTTTTGGGCCGCGACGTTTTTGGCCGCGGCGCGCCCGAAGGCCTCGCGACGGTCAACCAATCGGTCTACGAGCTCAGCCTCTACGAGCTGCTCAAGGCCTATGGCACGAGCCATGGCCGGCAGCACGGCCAGGTGCTGACGATCCTGCCCTCGGCCTACCGCTCGCTGGCGGACGCGATGGAGTATTTGCAGCGCTTCGTCGGCCATTTGCCCGATTGGCTGGAACTGATGGCGTTCCTCCCCGAGGAGCTGCAGGACGGGCCGCTGCGCAAATCGGCGCTGGCGGCCACCTTTGCCGCAACGCTCGAGCTGGCGAAGGCCGGGAAGGTCGAATTGCGCCAGGACCGCGCGTTCGGGCCGCTTTATCTGCGCAGTGGCGCCGTGGCGGACGCCCAACCGAAATGAACGACCAGCTGCGGTTGCTGGAAGCGCTGCTGTTCGCTGCGGCGGAGCCGCTGGCCGAGGCGGAATTGGCGCTGCGCATGGGCGAGGATGCTGACATCCCGGCGCTGCTGCGGACGCTTGCCGAAACCTACGCCGAGCACGGCGTCAACCTTGTGGCGCTGGCCGGTGGCTGGACGTTCCGCACCGCCCCCGACCTCGCCTCGGCGCTGAAGAGCGAGCGCAATGTGTTGCGCCGGCTGTCGCGCGCGGCGGTCGAGACGCTGGCGATCATCGCCTATCACCAGCCGGTGACCCGTGCGGAGATAGAGGTGATCCGTGGCGTTGGGCTGGCGCGCGGCACGCTGGACCGGCTTTTGGAGTCTGGCTGGGTGCAGCCCAAGGGCCGCCGCGAAAGTCCCGGTCGTCCACTCAACTGGGTGACGACGCCGCAATTCCTCGCGCATTTCGGCCTCGAAAGCCTCAACGAGCTGCCCGGGGTCGAAGAACTGCGCCAGTCGGGGCTGCTCGATATCGGGCCGGCCGTACTCGGCGAGGCGCTCGTCATGCGTGAGGACGAAGCGGCGGCGGAAGAAGAGGAATAGCGGCCCGACGGCTGCGCTAACCCGCGCAATTGCTGCCCTCTGGGCTTTCTGACATTATCGCGCCGCTTGCGGAGCCGCCTTATGTTGTCGTGTCCTCCTTGTCCGCGCGGCCGTCAGCGCCAGGTACCACAGCATGTTTTTTGATATCGGCTGGCCCGAGTTCCTGCTGATTGGCGTCGTTGCGCTGGTCGTGATCGGGCCGAAGGACCTTCCGGCGGCATTGCGCGTCGCTGGGTATTGGGTACGCAAGGCGCGCAGCCTGTCGCGCGAGTTCCATTCAAGTGTCGAGCAGATGATGCGCGAAGTGGAGCTGCACGAGGTACAGAACGAGTTGCGCAAGGCGACCGAGATCAACCTCGACCACGACTTCAACAAGATCATGGATCCAGCCAAGGACCCTGCCGCCGGCCCGCAAGCGGAAGCGGCGATCCCGGATCATTTCGATACGACGCCGGCGCCGGTGATCGAGGAGCCGGTGCCCCCGGCGGTACCCGCTGAACCTGTCGCGGCCGAGGCCTTGCCCAAGCTGGAAGAGGCGGACCTGCCGCTGACCATCCCGCCGACATTGCCCGGGGCGGCGGCCGAACCCGAACCGGCGCGCGCCGCCGAGCCGTCAAAGCCGTAGCGTTCGGCGATGGCCGAGACCGACAAGAACGACGACGAACGCGAGGCCGAACTCGAATCCGGCCGCATGCCGCTGCTTGACCATCTGGTCGAGCTGCGCAACCGCCTGATGTGGTCGGCGGCGGCGATCCTCGTCGCGTTTATCGCCTGCTATCAGTTCAAGGAGACGATCTACCGGTTCCTCGCCTATCCGCTTGCCAAACTGCTGGAGGGGCAGACCGGCCGGCACATGATCTTCACCGGCCTGACCGAGGCGTTCTTCACCTATGTCAAGGTGTCGTTCTGGGCCGCGTGCTGTATCGCGTTTCCGATTATCGCGCTGCAGATTTGGAAATTTGTCGCGCCCGGCCTCTACAAGAACGAGCGGCGCGCCTTCCTGCCTTACATCAGCGCGACGCCGATCCTGTTTCTTCTCGGCGCGTCGCTCGCCTATTTCGTGGTGATCCCCTACGCCTTCAAATTCTTCCTCAGCTTCGAGACGACCGGCGGTCCCGACACGCTGCCGATTGTCGCCGAGCCCAAGGTCAACGAATATCTATCGCTCGTGATGACGCTGCTCCTGGCGTTTGGGGTGGCGTTTCAGCTGCCGGTGCTGCTGACGCTGATGGCGCGCGCCGGGATCATCACCGCGCAGGGACTCATTTCGAAATGGCGCTACGCGGTGGTCGCGATGTTTGGCGTCGCGGCGGTGCTGACCCCGCCCGACGTGGTCAGCCAGACCTCGCTGGCCGTGCCGCTGATCCTCCTCTATGTGCTGTCGATCTTTTCGTGCCGCTATGTCGAAAGGCAGCGCGCCAAGCGCGAAGCCGCGGAAGACGCGGAGACGCCGGATGGCAGCAACCCGGCGGCCGGGGAGTAGACATCGTCCTAGCTTTCACCGGGATGGCACAATCGCTATAAGTAGTGGCCATTAGTCAAAAGAATATCTAGATGCACGATCTGCGCGCCATTCGCGACAATCCCGCGGCGTTCGACGCCGGCCTCAAGAAGCGCGGACTTGAGCCGCGCGCGAATGAGGTGCTGGCGCTCGACAAAAAGTGGCGGACGACCGAAACCAGGGCCCAAGAGGCGCAGGCGACAGCCAACCGGCTCGCGCGCGAGATCGGCATGGCGAAACGCGCCGGTGGCGACGCCGCCGAACTCATGCATCAGAGCGCCGAAAACAAGACCGCCGAGGCGATGTTCGCGCACGAGGCGGGCGAATTGCGCAAGCAGATCGACGAATTGCTGGGCGCGCTGCCGAATTTGCCGGCCGATGACGTGCCGGTCGGGCCGGACGAGACCGCTAATGTCTTGCAGCGCACGGTCGGCACGCCGCCGAGCTTCGACTTCACGCCGCTGGCGCATGAGGTAATCGGCGAAAAGCTCGGCATGATGGATTTCGCCCGCGCCGCGAAATTGTCCGGCTCGCGCTTTGTCGTGCTAAAGGGCGCGCTGGCGCGGCTCGAACGCGCGCTCGCGCAGTTCATGCTCGACCTGCATACCGGCGAGTTCGGCTACGCCGAGATCGCGCCGCCTTTTCTGGTGCGCGAGGAGACCGCCTACGGTACCGGCAATCTGCCAAAGGCTGCCGAGGATATGTTCCAGACCACGCCGGCTTCGGGCGGAATGTGGCTGATCCCGACGGCCGAGATGCCGCTCACCAACCTCGTCGCCGGCGACATCCTCGATGAAGAGGAACTGCCGCTGCGCTTTACGGCGTGGACGCCGTGCTTCCGTTCCGAGGCGGGCGCCGCCGGCCGCGACACGCGTGGCATGATCCGCGTCCACCAATTCGCCAAGGTCGAGCTGGTGTCGATCGCCAGGCCCGAGGACTCCGCCGCGGAGCACGAGCGTATGACCGCTTGCGCCGAGGAGGTGCTAAAACGGCTCGGCCTCGCCTATCGCGTGATGCTGTTGTCGTCGGGCGATATGGGGTTCTCGGCGCAAAAGACCTTCGATATCGAGGTCTGGCTGCCCGGGCAGAACGCCTATCGCGAAATCTCCAGTTGCTCGAATTGCGGCGCGTTCCAGGCGCGACGCATGAATGCGCGCTATCGCCCCGAGGGCGAGAAGGGCACGCGACCGGTGCATACGCTCAACGGCTCGGGGCTGGCGGTCGGTCGAGCGATGATCGCGATCCTCGAAAACTATCAGCGCCAGGACGGCACTGTCGCAATTCCGCCGGCATTGCAGCCGTATATGGGCGGCATGCAGATCATCGAGCCGCATGGCTGAGGCGGGTCATCCGAGGTTTGCGCGCATCCTCGTCTCCAATGACGACGGGATCGATGCGCCCGGGCTCAAGCTGCTCGAACGGATCGCGCACGCGCTGTCGCCCGAGGTCTGGGTCGTCGCGCCGGAGATGGAGCAGAGCGGCGCTGGGCACTCGCTGACGACGCGGCGGCCGATCCGGCTGATGGAGGTCGCACCGCAGCGCTACTTCGTCGACGGGACGCCGACCGATTGCGTACTGCTGGGGTTGAAACGGCTGCTGCGCGACCGGCGGCCGAGCCTGGTGCTGGCGGGGATCAATGCCGGCGGCAACATCGCCGAGGATATCACCTATTCCGGCACCTGCGCGGCGGCGATGGAGGCGACGCTGTTTGGTGTGCCGTCCATTGCCCTGAGCCAGGAATACCGAGACCGCAACGCGGTGCCCTGGGGCGTCGCCGAAGCCTTTGCCGAGGACGCGATCCGCCGCATCGTCGCCGCCGCCGCCGACCCGTGGCCGAAGGATACGTTCTTCAACGTCAACTTCCCGGCGGCGGCGCCATCGCAGGTGCGTGGCTTCGCGATGACGCATCAGGGTAAGCGCGTGCTCGGCGACAATCTCAGCGAAGGCACCGACCCGCGCGGCCGGCATTACTACTGGATCGGCCCGTCACAGATGCGCGGCGGGGCCGATCCGGGAACCGATCTCGGGGCGCTTGCGGACCTCCGCGTGTCGATCACGCCGATCCACCTCAACCTGACGAATGTTGCGGTCGCCGCGGCGCTGCGGCCGGCTTTCGAGTGATCGAAGCCGAATCGGCTCACGAGACGAAGGAGCTGGCGTGGATGCGCTGTGTCGCGGTATGCCCGGCTGCGATTCGCTAAGGCAGATGACGATTTGGCGCCTGACGGATTCGCGCTAGAATGACGCGGTAGGGCTTTGCGCGCTGGGGGGCGTGCAAGGGGGGAAGATGCAATTTGATGCCATTCGCCGGTGCAGGGCCGCCCGCGCCGCGACGACCGCTATTCTGGCTGGGCTTGTCGGCGGGTGCGCCGAGCAATCGATACCGGCTCCGGTGTATTTCGGGGGCGAGCCGCAGCCGATGATGTCGTCGATGCCGATGCCGTCACCGCCGCCGACGCTGCAAGTCACCGTCCGGCGCGGCCAGACGCTCGATGGCTATGCCTACACCTACCACGTGCCGAAATCGGCGATCATCGCCGCCAACGGGTTGCGCCCGCCCTACACGCTCGAGGCCGGGCAGCGGCTCGTCATTCCCAATGCGCAAGGCCCAGTGCAACAAGCGATGGCGCCGCCTCCGGCCCCGTCGCAACCATGGTCGCCGCCGCCTGCCGCCTATTCGCCGCCGCAGCCCGCGACGCCGCCGGTGCCGACACCCCAGGCGCCGCGCGCGCCGGAGGTGATCGGCTCCCAGGCTGCGCGACCGCCGCAGACCATCTTCACGGCGCCTGCGTCGCCGTCGGTCCGGACGCCGCCCCCCGCGACCGCCCAGGCTGCGACCCAGCCCCAGACGGTGACCCCGCCACCCTTGGCGACGAACTCGCCGCAAATTATCTCGCTCGACAGTCCGCCCAAGAACACCGCCGCGGCGACCCCGCCAAGCTCGGCGCCGGGAACGCTGACCCCGCCGCAGGCCGCGCCGTCAACACCCGTCGCGCCGCAGGCGAGCGCCGATCCGGCGCCGGGTGGGCGCTTTCCGTGGCCGCTGCGCGGCCGCGTCCTCGCCAATTACGGCAATGCGCCCGGCGGCGGCCATAATGACGGCATCAACATCGGCGCACCGCTCGGCACGCCGGTGCGGGCGATCGACGGCGGCACCGTCGTCTATTCCGGCAACGAGGTGAAAGGCTACGGCAACATCCTGCTGGTTCGGCACGCCAATGGCTGGATCTCCGCCTATGCCCATCTCGGCGATGTCGCCGTGAAGCAGGGCGACACAATCGCCGCCGGCCAGGTCATCGCCAAGGTCGGCAATACGGGCGGGGTCAGCGAGCCGCAGCTGCATTTCGAGCTGCGCCGCGGCCAGAAGCCGGTCAACCCGACCGAATTCCTTGCGCCGGCGCCGAGCGCGGAGGGCCCGGGCGGTCGGGCGGGCTAGCCCAAGGTCTTACCGAGCCGGCCGGCCAGATCCTGAATGAACTGCCAGGCGACGCGGCCGGAGCGCGCGCCACGGGTGATCGACCACTCATTGGCCTCGGCCTTCAGCTGATCCTCGCGGATATCCAGCCCGTAATGCGCGACATAACCGTGGATGATCGCAAGGTAGGTGTCCTGGTCGACATTGTGGAAGCCGAGCCACAGCCCGAAGCGATCAGATAGCGAGACGCTTTCCTCGACGGCCTCGCCGGGGTTGATCGCGGTCGAGCGCTCGTTCTCGATCATGTCGCGCGGCATCAGATGCCGCCGATTCGAGGTCGCGTAAAGGACGACATTCGCGGGCCGGCCCTCGATCCCGCCTTCGAGCACCGCCTTCAGCGATTTGTAGCTGGTGTCCTGCTTCTCGAACGACAGGTCGTCGCAGAACAGCAGGCATCGCCGCTTGCTGCCGCGCACCAGCGACAGCAGGCGGGGCAGGGTCGGGATGTCCTCGCGGTGGATTTCGATCAGCGCCAGCGCCCGCGGCTTCGCCTTGTTGATTGCCGCGTGCGCCGCCTTGACGAGTGCGCTCTTGCCGGTGCCGCGCGCGCCCCACAGCAGCACGTTGTTGGCCGGCAGCCCAGCCGCGAACCGCTCGGTGTTCTCGACCAGGATGTCGCGCACCCGGTCGATGCCCTTAAGGAGGTCGATCTCGACGCGGTTCACGGCCTTCACGGGTTCGAGCCATTCGCCTTCGGCATGCCAAATAAAGGCATCGGCGGCGTTGAGGTCGTTCTTTGGCGGCGCGGTCGGGGCGAGGCGTTCGAGCGCGTCGGCGACGCGGGTCAGCAGCGGCAAAAGGTCAGTCTTGGACATGTCGTGTTCTTGGCAAAATAAGGCCGGCGAACTTAGATCAGATTGCGGTATTTGCGGGAGGAAAACCGCCGCGCCTGTTTGCATTGCCCTTTTACCGGGCATCGCGTAGGAATTCGCCTCCGCTTCGCCGCCGCATTCCGAGGTCGACGCACATGCTGATTTCTCCGGCCTACGCCCAGGCAGCGGGCGGTGGGCTTTTCGACAGCCAGAGCGCGATGATCCAGTTTCTGCCGCTGGTGTTAATCTTCGTCGTGTTCTATTTCCTGCTGATTCGCCCACAACAGCAGAAGCAGAAACAGCAACGCTCAATGCTGGATTCGCTGCGACGCGGCGACCGGGTGGTGACGGGTGGCGGCATTGTCGGCACGGTCAACCGGGTGACGGCCGGGAGCGAGGAGGTCGACGTCGACATCGCGCAGGGTGTGCGCGTGCGGGTGCTGCGCAGCACGATTTCGAGCGTACTGGCGAAGCCTGACCCGGCCGCGGCGCGCGAAGCGGCGAACGATCGCCCGGCGGGTCGCCGTCGCGCCGCCAAGGAACCCGCGAAGGAAGCCGAAGCGGCCAACGACGCCGCCAAGGAAGACGAGAAGGCGTAAACGCCTGCGATGCTTTACTTCGCCAACTGGAAGATTTTGCTGATCTGCGGGGTGTGCGCGCTGGGCGTGCTGTTCAGCCTGCCCAATCTGTTCGCGCCGGCGCAGCTCGCCTGGCTGCCGAGCCAGATCCCGCACAAGCCGGTCAATCTTGGCCTCGATCTGCGCGGCGGCTCGTATCTGCTGCTCGAGGTCGATATTGCCGCGGCGCAGACCGAGCAGCTCAACTCGGCCATCGACAATGTGCGCGACGCGCTGCGTGATGCGAAGATCGGCTATACCGGGCTTAACGTCGAAAACAACGCGATCGTCTTCACGATCCGCGACCAGGACCGGATCGACGACGCGAAGAACGCGCTGGCCAAGATCGACCAGACGCTGACCGTCGACATCGGGTCGGATGGCGCCGGCAAGATGCAGTTCAACGCCGTGGCGACCGAACAGCGCCGCCAGCAGGCGATCGATCAGTCGATCGAGATCATCCGCCGCCGCATCGATCCGAACGGGACCGCCGAGGTGACGATCCAGCGGCAGGGCAGTGACCGGATCCTCGTCGAGATCCCCGGCATCGACAATCCCGAGCACATCAAGGCGTTGCTCGGCAAAACCGCGAAGCTGACTTTTCAGCTGGTCGACCAGTCGATGAGCCCGGACGAAGCAAAGCGCGGCCGCATGCCGATTGGCGACGAGGTCCTGCAGGCCCAGACCGACCGGCCCGATCAGCCGACCCAGTATCTGGTGAAGCGGCGGGTCATGGTCGGCGGCGATATGCTGACCGACGCGCAGGTCGATCTTCAGAACCCGAGCGGCCCGGCGGTCAGATTTCGCTTCGACTCGGCCGGCGGACGGCGCTTTGGCGATGCGACGCGTGAAAATGTCGGCAAGCCTTTCGCGATCGTCCTGGACAACAAGGTTATCAGCGCTCCCGTCATCCGGGAGCCGATTCCCGGCGGCGAGGGGATCATTACGGGCAACTTCACGGCGCAATCGGCGAGTGACTTGGCGTTGCTGCTGCGCGCCGGCGCGCTGCCGGCGCCGATCACGATCCTCGAGGAGCGCACCGTCGGGCCCGATCTCGGCGCCGATTCGATCCATGCCGGCGCGTTTGCCAGCGTCGTCGGCGTGACGCTGGTCGCGGTGTTCATGATCCTGTTCTACGGACTTTTTGGCGTCTTTGCCGACATCGCGTTGTTCTTCAACCTGTGTTTGATGCTGGGCATCCTGTCGCTGCTGCCCAATACCGCGCTGACGCTGCCAGGAATCGCCGGCATCGCGCTGACCATGGGCATGGCGGTCGATGCCAATGTGTTGATCTACGAGCGCATCCGCGAGGAAATGCGCAGCGGCCGGACGATGCTGTCGTCGCTTGAAGCCGGGTTCCGCCGCGCTTTCGGGACGATCCTCGACAGCCACGTGACGACCTTTGTCGCCGCGGTCTTGCTTTATGTTCTCGGTTCCGGGCCGGTGCGGGGATTTGCGGTAACCCTGGGGCTGGGCGTGTTGACCTCGCTATTCTCCGCCATCCTGGTGACCCGGCTGCAGATCGTCAGTTGGCTGCGGCGCTGGAAGCCCAAGGAAATCCCGCTGTGATAAAGCCGCTTATCGTCATCCGCCGGGTGCCAAAGATCGATTTCATGCGCTGGCACCTGTTTGGCTTTGCGTTTTCGATCATCCTCGGCCTGGTGTCGATCGGGCTGTTCGCCGCGATCGGGCTCAACCTCGGGATCGATTTCAAGGGCGGGCTGTTGATCGAGGCGAAGACGCAGGGTCCGGCCGACCTCTCGACAATGCGTTCGAAGATCGACGATTTGCATCTCGGCGATGCCTCGCTGCAGAATTTCGGTGCGCCCGACGAGGTGCTGATTCGCCTGCCCGAGCAGGCCGGCGGCGACAAGGCCCAGGAAAGTGCGATCACCGCCGTCAAGCAGGCGCTGGGGCCCGGTATCGATTATCGACGCCAGGAGGTCGTGGGCCCGAGCGTCGGCTCGGAGTTGATCCGCGCCGGAACGCTCGCGACCGCGCTCGCGCTTGCGGCGATCCTTGTCTACATCTGGTTCCGCTTCGAGTGGCAGTTCGGCGTCGGCGCGACGATCGCGACCTTGCACGACACGATCACGACGATCGGGCTGTTCGCTATCTTCCGGCTCGAGTTCAACCTGACGACGCTGGCGGCGATCCTCACTATCGCCGGCTATTCGATCAACGACACCGTGGTCATCTACGACCGGCTGCGCGAGGCGATGCGGAAATACCGCACAATGCCGTTCCGTGAGCTGATCAATCTGGCGCTCAACGAGACCCTGTCGCGCACGATCCTCACGGTCAGCACGGTGGCGCTGGCGGTGCTGTCGCTGTTGCTGTTCGGCGGCGAGGTGCTCAAAGGCTTCAGCATCGCGATGCTGTGGGGCATCGTGATCGGCACCTATTCGTCGCTCTTTATCGCCGCGCCGATCATCTACTACATCCAGCCCAACCGCCGGGCGATCGCTCGCGAGCCGACGAGCGGCGAGGGTGAAGGCGGCCGCTCGTCAAGCCGGCCGGCTGGCGGAACGCCGCGAGCCGGGGGCTAGGCGATGGAGCTGTCGCCCCAATCAGCGTCCGGGCGGCAGCAGATCGAGCGCTACGGCGCGAGCGGGTTTCAGGTCAGCGGCGTGGTATTCGGGGGGCCGGTGCTCGTGTTCCCGGAGCGCACCGTCCCGTGGGAAAACGCCGCACCGACGATCGAAGGTCTCGCGCCAGTCATCGCCGAGGGCGGCATCGAACTGGTGCTCTTGGGACTGGGGCGCCGCGGCGCGCCTGTCGCGCCCGCGTTGCGCGCGGCGCTCAAGACGCACGGCATCGGGGTCGAGGCGATGGATACCGGCGCCGCATGCCGAACGTACAACGTGCTCCTGGCCGAGGATCGGCGGGTCGCGGCGGCCTTGTTGCCGCCAATTTAGGCAATCGCGGCACAAGCCTTGCTTATGCGAAAAAGCAGACCGGAGTCGGCGAATGCCGGATGGCGCCAGCATCGCTCCTGTGATCGGGATCGGCCACAATCAGGGGCCGCCGCTCGAACTCGGGATGAGCTGGGCGCATTTTTGCTGGAAAAAGGCGCATGCCAAGGCGTGGAAGACGCCGCCGCGCGAGATCGCGCTGCGACGCCTCGCGCGCGCCGAGGCGCTTGGCATGACCTATCGCGAATACACCGCCCATCTGCTCGACACCGGCGAGCATTTGTAAGCGGCTTGATGCACCGTTACCCGTGCCGTTCGTGCGCCTGCTGCAGGTTGCGGGCGACAAAGTCCCAATTGATCAGGTGCTCGAGGAACGCCTGGACGAAATCCGGGCGGCGGTTCTGGTAGTCGAGGTAATACGCGTGTTCCCAGACGTCGCACGTGAGCAGCGGCGCCAGCCCGCCGGCGATCGGGTTGATCGCGTTGGCGGTCTTGATGACCTTCAGCTTGCCGGCATCAAACACCAGCCAGGCCCAGCCGCTGCCAAACTGCGTGACCGCCGCTTCCTTGAATTCCTTGGCGAATTTGTCGGCGCTGCCAAAGTCGTGGTCGATCGCCCGCTTGATCTCGGCCGGCGGGTCGCCGCCACCGCTTTTTGTCATGCAGTTCCAGAAGAAGGTGTGGTTCCAAACCTGCGCGGCGTTGTTGAAGATCGTGGTCTTTGAATCGTCGTGATGCGTCGCGACGATGATGTCTTCGAGCGACATGCTCGCTTCCGGTTTGTCTTCGGTCAGCCGGTTCAACGTGTCGACATAGGTCTTGTGGTGCTTGCCATGATGGAAATCGAGCGTTTTTGCCGAGATGTAAGGCTCGAGCGCATCGTTCGGATAAGGTAGCGGCGGCAATTCAAAAGCCATGGGACACGTCCTATTGCCAGGGTTTGGAGACAGCGCTTCGGGGAAGCCGATGCAGCATCGGTCTACGGGAAAAACGGCGTCATCCGTGTGGCGTTCCAGTGTCGCTGCGTCACTTTCGCCGGTTGCGTCAATTGTCCGCACGCATGACCGCGACCGGTTCCAGACGGTGCTGTTCGCGCCCGGGCAGGTGCGCGAGGCGCTGTTCGCCATTTATGCGTTCAACTACGAGATCGCTCGGGTGCGCGAGACCGTGCGCGAGCCAATGCTCGGTCAGATCCGGCTGCAGTGGTGGCGCGAGGCGATCGATGCCGCCTATGGCGAGGCGCAGCCGCGCCGGCACGAGGTCGTGGAACCGCTGACCACGGCGATCCGCAGCCGCGGCCTCAGCCGGGGCTATTTCGACCGGCTCATCGATGCGCGCGAGCGCGATCTCGACGATGCGCCGCCCGCGACTCTGACGGCGCTCGAAGACTACGCGGACGGGACGTCAAAGCCGCTGATCCGGCTCGCGCTCGAAACGCTCGGCTCGGCGACGCCGTCAACCGAAACGGCGGCGGCCGATATCGGCGTCGCCTACGCGCTGACCGGGCTACTGCGGGCAATGCCGGTTCACGCACTCGCCGGCCGCTGCTTCATCCCGCTCGACCTGGCGACGGAAGCCGGGCTCGAACCGGCCGACTACGCGGCCGGACGCGCGACGCCGGCCTTGCGGCGCGTGGTCGAGATAATCGTGCGGGCGGCGGAGCGTCATCTCGCCGCGGCGCGAGCGAAGCGGCGAGACGTGCCAAAAGCGGCGCTGCCCGCCTTATTGCCGGCGCGTATCGCTTCGCGCGCGCTAAAACGCCTCGAACGGGCCGGCTACGACCCGTTTTCCGGCATCGGTGAAAGTGATCCGCTGCAGAGCTGGCGGCTCGCCTTCGCGATGCTGAAAGGCAGGTTCTGAAGGTTCCGCTCGTCACCCGCGGGCCTTGACCCGCGGGTCTCAAGATGGCCGGGTCGAGCCTGGCCGTGACGAGGTAAGATGCGGCTTAGTAGAAATGGGCCGAGAACACCATGCCGTAGAGCATCGGGATCGACAGCATCGTGTTGACGCGCGAAGCAAGGCCGGCCATGCGGCGCGCCGCATTGACCTCGTCCGGCGTCGCGCTGGTGACGCCCATCACCTTGTTCTGGTTCGGCATGATGATGAACCACACGTTGAACCACATGATCGTCCCGAGCCACATGCCGATGCCGATCGCGGTGAATTTGTGGTTGTTGTCACCGATACCGATCTTGATAGCGTCGAGCAGGTAGCCGTTCATGTAGGCCAGGATCAACCCGAAGCCCAACGTGAACATCGCGCCCCAGCGGAACCAGAACAGCGCCTCGGGCAGGATGAAGCGAACCACCGCCGGTCGCAGTTCGGCGGGAATTTTCGGCATGGTCGGCGTCTGGGTGAAATTGAAATACCAGAGATGGCCGATCCACATGATGCCGCTGATGATGTGGCCCCAGCGGATGAACTGGGTCCACCAGTCATAGGCTACGAATTCCATGGCGTTGTCCCCCTATCGACGACGAGTTAATGGATCGCGTGGATCACCAGGATTTCGACAATCACCAGCACAAAGCCGGCAATGACTGTCCCGGCTAGGGAACCCAACAGCTTTTCCATCCCGCTCTCCTCTCTTGTCTCGTCTTGGGCCGAAAGACGACGCGAGAATCATACTAACGATGGCTGCGCCCGGCAAATGCGCGTTTTCAGTTATTTCGCATGCGCGGGATGCGACCGGGGCCTACCGCATTTCCGATCAACCGGGATTTGCACTAAACTGCGGCATGGCAAGGCTGACGCTGCGCATCGATTTTGACGCTGACCGGCAGATCGGCCCCGGCAAGATCAAGCTCCTCGAGCTGATCGAGGCGACCGGCTCGATCTCGGCGGCGGGTCGGCAGATGGGCATGTCGTATCGCCGTGCCTGGCTCCTGGTTGACAATCTCAACCACTGCTTCCGTGAGCCGCTGGTGGCGGCGCAGGTCGGCGGCGTCAAGGGCGGTGGTGCGGCGCTGACCGCGTTTGGCCGCGGCGTCGTCGAGCATTACCGCGCGATCGAGGAGGCGGCGGCCGCTGCCGGCGCCGCCCATGTCGGCGCGCTCACCGCATCGCTGGCCGAGCCTTAGCCTTCGGCGATCTCCGCGTCGGAGCTGACCGCGCCTGGTGAGGCGCCAGCAAAGGCGTGATGGTCGAAGGCGATGCTCTTGATGACCGCATGCACCTTGAGCCCGGGGATGAGGCCCAACGTCTCAACCGAGCGGCGGGTCAGCCGCGCGATCAGCGCTTCGCCCGCGCAGTCGAGCCGCATCTGAACGATCGGTCCATCGCCTTGGGCGATCTCGGCCACCGTGCCAGGCAGCACATTGAGCGCACTGAGACCTTCCGGCGGTGCGAGTGCGATCATCACATCGCGGGCGCGGATGCGCACCCGCAGCGCCGTGCCGACCGGCAGGTCGAGATAGGGCACGCGCAGCTCGCCCGCCGCAGCGCGAAGCACTGTCAGTCCGAACACCCGGTCGTGCGCGGCGACGCGCGTCGCGAGGATCGCACCGGCCTCCGCCCGGCCGGTTAGCGGGAACAGGTCGAGCCGGCCCATGATCTCGGCGGTCGGGCCGATCGCCGCGACCTGTCCCTCGGACAACACCACGAGCGTCGTCGCCAGCCGCGCGACCTCGGGGATCGAATGGCTGACATAGACGATCGGCACCCGCATCTCGTCGCGCAGCCGCTCGATATAGGGAAAGATCTCGTGACGGCGGCCTTCGTCGAGCGAAGCGAGCGGCTCGTCCATGACGAGCACTCGCGGGCGCGCCAGCAGCGCGCGGCCGATCGCGACACGCTGCTTTTCGCCGCCCGAGAGATTGGCCGGCCGGCGGGCCAGCAGATGGTCGATGCCGAGCAGACCGATCACCTGGTCGAACTCGCTGCCGCCCCGGGTCGATGTTGTCGTTGCGCGAGGCGCGAACCAGCGCCCAAAGGCGAGATTCTGGCGGACGTTGAGGTGCGGGAACAGCCGGCCTTCCTGGAACACGTAGCCAACGCGGCGGCGATGCGCTGGCACGAACCTGCGGGTCGCGGTGTCGGTCA
>Ga0210398_10002917_pt1 | contig 16511 bp, 12 predicted proteins | sample IncBWC4OmetaG_FD_161047 | JGI IMG/M metagenome (GOLD analysis project Ga0210398, IMG submission 161047) | Forest soil microbial communities from Barre Woods Harvard Forest LTER site, Petersham, Massachusetts, United States - Inc-BW-C-4-O | ecosystem: Environmental > Terrestrial > Soil >... | reverse complement strand
AAAGAGGAGGAACTTCTACTTCAAACGGGCGACGACAAACGCCCCACAAGCTGCTCGCCGGACGGGCGCTTCCTGCTCTATCGGACTTTGGATCCGAAAACAAGAAAGAGAGAATTATGGTTGCTCCCGCTCGAAGGTGATCGCAAGCCGTTCCCCTTCCTGCGCACGGAATTCAAAAATGTTGAGGGGCAGTTCTCGCCGGATGGAAGGCTAGTGGCTTACGTCTCTGACGAGTCGGGGCACAGAGAGACATACGTCCGCACATTTTCGCCGGACGACGCAGCAGTTGGCTCGCACACCGGCGGCAAATGGCAAATCTCCACAGGAGGAGGCAATCAGCCCCGTTGGCGGAGAGACGGGAAGGAATTGTATTACCTCGCTCCCGACGGGAAGCTGATGGCTGTCGAGATCGAAATGGATCCGGTATTCAGGTTGGGGATGCCCAAGGCCCTCTTCCGGACCCCGCCGCAGAGTGCCCTTTCCGTAGCCGCGAATTCATGGAATCCGTCGCCAGACGGCAAGCGATTTCTGTTTGCGGCTCCTACCGAGCAAGGTGTAACGCCGTTTACGGTGGTGCTGAACTGGCAGGGGGCGTTGAAGAAATAACGATTGCGGCGGGCACCACAATCTGGACGCGTCACATTCCGGACGTCTTGTCGGCAACCCTGACGTAATCCAGTAAGGTAAGGTTAACCAACCACTCGCTCGGAGTATAACGCGCGGGAACGACGCTTCTCTGTACAGCTCGTTTTACCTCGAACTGCCCCCCGGAGCTAAGGCCGTCAGGAATGCCAATCAAAGTCAAAAGATCGGCCATTCAAGTTCAGCACCCGCTTGTGAACTTTATGCGTTTCTGGTACCACCTTACTCAATGAATCTATCCATTCTCGTCTCCGTGCTGTTGCTCGGATTCCCGGCGTTCTACAGCCTCCACCGGCGAATGGTCGAAGCCCTGGCTTAGCGCTCGGTCTCCCTGCAATCCAGGACGCCAGGGGAAGTACCGATGAAAAAGAAGCTCCGGACGTGGTTGGCAGGTGTGCGCTCGGCCTTTCCCAGCGCCTTCAGTCCCTACTGGCACGTGCTGCCGCTGGGGCGGATGAAGATGCTCCTGGCAGGGTACTTCTTCATCGGCGCCGCCGGTGGTTTCGCGTGCGATCTATTGCAGCTCAACGCTTCGCGCGTCGGCGGAGGTTTCTTTTGGCCCGTCTTAGTGGGCACGGGAGCGACAGCGCTTAGGGCTGCCGGGATCAAGAGAATTCGTCTTGTCCATCTCCTGTTACTGCTGGTTGTCGTGACCGCCTGGCTGGGCTACTGGGCCTCGCACGTTTCGCCGCCTCTACCGGTCCCCGTCGTTGTACATCGGCGCGTGCTATTCGATGCGATCGGGATCTTGGTTGGTATCGGTTTCGGGGTTCGATTCCTGCTGTTCTTCACGGGTACGGAGGGCCTGGCCAGCGTGCGCATGCAGACCGAGCTTTCTTTGGCCCACGGAATTCAGGCGACCCTGGTTCCGACCATCTCTTTCCAGAACGCGAGTTTCGAGCTGTACGGCAAATCGATCCCGAGCACAGAAATGGGCGGCGACCTGATCGACGTCATCGAGAGCGACGGTGGGTTGGTGGCCTACGTCGCCGATATCTCCGGCCACGGCCTGCCAGCCGGCCAGCTCATGGGGATGTTGAAGAGTGCCATGCGACTCGCCATGCAATTCCGCCAAATGCCGGTAGCAACTCTCGAAAGTGTGGACCGCGTGCTGCCCGATCTCAAGGAACGTGAAATGTTTGCCACCGTGGCCCTGCTCCGCTTCGGTGGCTCCAGTGAAGCCGAATACGCGTTGGCCGGCCATCCTCCGATCCTCCACTATCGGCACGGCAGCAGTGACACGGCCCGTCTCTCCATGGAGCAGCTTCCGCTGGGACTGATTCCCGGCGGTTCCTATGCTAGTAAGCGCGTCATCTTTTCACCGCGCGATCTCTTCTTGATGGTTACCGACGGCATAACGGAAGTAGCCAATGCCAGAGATGAAGAATTTGGCCTGACACGTCTGGAAGAGCTGCTCACGAGACACGCTACGAGAGCCTTGCCGGAGATTTGGGATCTCATCATGCGCGAAGTGCGACAATTCGGTCCGCAGCAGGATGACCAAAGTCTGCTCCTGCTGCGCGTTCTGGACCGGGCGACCCCTCTCGCGACCTGAATTCCAAGGGGCGCAGGAAACCCGAAACCCAGTTGGACGCACAATGAGCGGCCCGTAATGAGCCCCGGGTTTACACAGTGGTTGCTCCCAGATGACGGCAAATCGGAAGTTATTGTTTTGTTAGTCGGATTAGTACCGACAAACGCTAGTGTTTATCGATTCTTGCGCTTGAGTCCGCCCTCCAGGCGCCGATCTCTCGCGACTACGCGCGATCTATTTCCCCAAGGCTCGTTTTGGGCCTCCGACGGATGCGATTTCCAGCATTTCAGTCCAACTTCGGTCCAATTCAAGGGCGAGATAAATGGCGCGTGCCTCTGTAAGCGGCACCAGAAGCGGCACTTAGAGTTTTGTACTGCGTATCTTCTAAGCAGAGGGTCGCCAGTTCGAGTCTGGCCGGGCGCGCCATCTCATTGAACCGAAAAGAGTAAGAGGGATCGCTCCTCACCGTTGACCTCAGGCAGCAAGCAGAGGGTCGAATCTCCCCTGCGCGCGCCACTTCACTCTTGAATCAAGCACTTGCAGCCATTTCCAAAACAATTTCGTTTTCGATTCTCGGTCCATTCGGTCCAATAACGGGTTCTTTACACCGAAGCTCGAAGCCCAGGCCAGGTTTTTCCGAAACCTATTTGCAAACGCCACGTCATGCCGGATTTTATCGTAGCGGTCCGACATGCCTTATCCGAAGATTCCCGGAGGCGTACACGTGCAGTTCTTCAAGTAGGTGTCGCGGAATCGACGGAAGGCGTGAGCGCCGGTCGTTGTACGGCCACTCTCCGGGTGCTTCCAATTTAATTGCTTGAGCATCGGATCTCGTGCCTGACGATAATTAAGAGCGCATTTGAAATGAACGCAACCAGCCAACCGGCGATACTTGCAATGACGAATAAACCGAAGAAAGCTCGCATGTTCACATTTTTGTTATTTCTCCGCCGTTACCTCAGTAAGTCAGTTTCACTTCCGGAATTCGCTGAAAACGAAATCATGGTCCTTTCGGTTGGCGTGGCAGGCAGCACAGGCTGCTTGTCGCTCGGCCGTCAACTTCCCATCAGTCGGATTGTCACCTGGGAAACTCATAAATTCCCAACTGCCGGTGGCGCGATAGAGCTCGCTCTGCTTCACCATGACATCAACCCGACGCGTTGGCCCTTCTATGGTGTTGCCCGCAATCTCCTTGGTTTCAAGCAGGTCATAAACAATCACTGAGCCGTGGGGAAACTTGCCAGTCTTATAGCCCTCAAGGGCTTTTTCGTTTGCGTAAATGTGGTGGATTCCCCCTTCGGTAGCAAAGGCGGCGCTTTGGGGCCCGACCAGCACGCTCTTAACGTGGGCCCACTTGCGGAATTCCTTAGGAAATAGAGCCGTATCGCTGAGTTGTGCCCACAGAGAAAAACCACCAGCGGAAACTGCGGTTGCAAGTAGCAAAACCATGTTTTTTTTCACTTGTCGCCTCCATCCAGGAGGCAGTCTGTGCTACACACAATGGCTGCGAAAAGTAGATTTTGACTAGCCGGTGAAATGCTGTGACGAACTGGACGAACGGAACCGTCAGAATGGATTGTTGACCAAAGCTCTCAGTCGGCTCGAATGGGTTGGCCCGGATTGCAGGCGCGCTCCGTCTCGCAGGGTGATTACGCACTCGCCGTGCGCGCCAGGCTGCAGGTTTTTGATCCGGACAAGGTTGACGATGATCGAACGATAGATGCGAAGGAAAATCTCCGGATCAGGAGATTTCTCGAGAGTGTTCACTGTCACATGGAGTACTCGCACTGGAACGATTTCCTACTGGGTCCGGCGATCGTCAGCGTTCTTTTTCCCCTTGCCGTCACGCGAATCTACAAAGCTCTTTCGGATCAGGGCCCTATCAACCTGAACGCGCAGAGTTTGGACGTGTCGACGGGTCTCGACCAGGCGCTGCGGTTTGCGCGAATTCTAATGAACGTCGGACTTTTCTGGTTTTTCTGGCAGGCATGGGCAGAAAAGGCGGGATATTTAAGCAATCCTCATTCAAGCGATGAGATCGACCTGCCGTTTGAGTTTGGGGGAAGCGTGCTGGGTCTCTGGATGGCGCGTGTGTTGACCAAGCCCTTCGACCAGCGGTCCGAGAAATTCAGGTCCACTTTCGTCATCGACTTCGTGTCGTCGGGAGTGATCGGTCTTTTGCACACGTTGATCGTAGGCCCGTTGATCGAGGGCGTGGCCGGTGCCGTTGGGCATTCTTTGTATCGGGTCGTTCCTCACTCTCTGGATGTCCATGAATTCACACCGTTTCAGAGACACATCCGGCCTCTTGAGCTTCTTTTGGTTGCCGGAGCGACATGGTGGAGTCTGAATCGGTCTTCCAAATCTGAGGAAATGACGCGACTTGGCGGCACTTACGAGGAGCCAGAAGCCAACCCCAAATGGAATGCACTGAAGATAATGGTCATGGCCCTGGGAGTGATGGCCGGTTATCTGGCCATTCTCGCGGATGTACCCGGCGCTGCACCGGCTCATCAAGCGGGGATGGATTTCGTTCGAGGAGGGCATGTCGGAGAACTACCGTCGCGCCAAGTTCTACCGTCTAATGGCAAAGGGGCGCAGGAAGCCGGCCGTTGAAACCATTAAGTGGGACAAGCTGGCAGGAGCGATCGAACAGATACTGCGGCCAGCGGAACCGGAGGGCGGATCATGACGAACCGCGAGCACATCGAGAGAGAGACACGCGAGGTGTGGAGTTTTGTTTGGCTGGAGCAGCTCTGGCAAGACATTCGCTATGGGCTTCGCATGCTCGCCAAGTCTCCGGGCTTTGCGGCGGTGGCCATTCTCACGCTGGCATTGGGCATCGGCGCGAACACAGCTATTTTCAGTTTGATCGACGCGGTAATGCTGCGGTCGCTGCCGGTCGAGAATTCTTCGCAGTTGGTCCTGCTTAGATGGGGCGCGCGCAAAGCGCCGAACACTCATGGCTACATGTCCGCGGGTGACTGCCCAGGCTCCATGAACTTCGGCGGCGCGAATCCTTCGGGGTGTTCATTCTCCGAGCCGATGTTTCGCGAAATAGCAGAAGCGAATATCTTTTCGGGGACCGCGGCGTTTGCTAACAGCGGCAGGCTGAATTTGACAGGGAACGGCCCTGCGACGGTGATCAACGGCCAGCTCCTTTCCGGGGACTTTTTCCGCACGATGGGTCTCAAAGCCGCGATAGGCCGGCTGCTCAACGCAGCCGACGACACGCCGTCAGCCGCACCCGTCACGGTGTTGAACTATGGCTACTGGCAGAGCGCCTTCGGCGGCTCTCGCGAGGTAGTCGGCCGTACAATTGAACTGAACAACGTTCCATTCACGATTATCGGCGTGGGCGAACAGCGATTCACCGGAATTGCTCCGGGCAGCGATTACGACGTTTGGCTGCCGCTCTCCGACGGTCAACGCATCAGTACCAGCGGTCCCTTCCGCTGGAACGACCGCCAGGCCGATGTGGCGTTCTGGTGGCTGACGATCATTGGCCGGCTCAAGCCGGGAACACAACCCGCGCAGGCGCAAGCAGTTGTGAGTGGGCTCTTCCGCAACGAGATGCTGAATGGGGCCGTACCTCTATTCCACGGTGGCGGGCCAGCGGGAGTGCCAACGGTGGGGCCGGGCGCGGCGGCAGGGGGCGGGACAGTTCGCCGCGAGATGGTTTTGGGCGGAGCGCCGGCACCTGCGAGTGGTCAAACTCCAACAGGCGTGGCGGCGCCCAAGCAACTGACGCCTGGGAGCGGCCCAGTTCAGGTTCCTCGCGGAGCGCCCGGCGGGGCGATGCCGCCATCTGCGGGAAATCAGACGGTCATGATGGCCGCGCCACAAGGAGCAGCGCCTGCGGGCGGACCTCGCGCACCCGAAACGGCCAGCGGACCAAGAACGTTATCCACGCCCGCGGACAATCCAGAAGTGACGCTGGTGCCCGCGCAGAGCGGCCTGACCGGCGCCCGAACCCGCTACATCGATCCGCTTTACGTCCTGATGCTCGCTGTCGGAATCATTTTGCTGATTGTTTGCGCGAACGTCGCCGGGTTGATGCTCGCCCGGGCCGCCGCGCGGCAAAAGGAAATGGCGGTGCGGCTGGCGCTGGGCGCGGGCCGCGCGCGAATCGTGCGCCAACTTATGACCGAGAGCGTGATGCTCTCGGTGCTCGGTGGCGCGCTGGGAATTCTGTTCGCCTATTGGGGAGCACACGCGATCACTTCGTTTGTGTCGAGCAATCAGCCGCGTCCCCTGGGATTCGCGACGGGCGTCGACCTGCGCGTTCTTGGATTCACCGCCGTGGTTTCGCTGCTCACAGGAATTCTTTTCGGCATCGCCCCGACTTTTCGCAGCGCGCGCGTCGATTTGACGCCGGCGCTCAAGGAAGGCGAGGGAGGTTCCGGGAGTTCGGGACATGCCGGCGGAAAATGGTTCAGCATCGGCAATGCGCTCGTGGTGACGCAAGTCGCGCTCGCGATTGTTGTCCTGGTGGGCGCCGGACTTCTGGTGCGCACGCTTGCAAACCTGCGCAGCATCGATGTTGGATTCGATTCGCACAACATCTTGATTTTTGGAATCGACCCGACGCTGATCGGCTACAAAGGCCCGCAGGTGGACAGCTTCTACCGCGACTTGCAGAGCCGCTTAGCCGAAACGCCTGGAGTGAAGTCCGCGAGCTACTCCATGATGCCGCTGTTGAGCAACGGGCTGATGGTCACCAGCTTTCACTGGCCGGGGACGCCACAAGATCAGGACTCCGAGGCAGACATGCTTGGCGTCGGGCCGAATTTCTTTGAGACACTGCACATTCCGTTTCTTACCGGCCGCAACTTCAACGCTTCCGATTTCGGGGTGTCCGCATCGAACGTCGGAACGACTCCCACTTCGGCGCCGACTCCGGTGATCGTGAATCAGGCATTCGTCGAGAAATACGTTGGCAAGGAGAATCCGCTCGGGAAGCGGTTCGGCGAATCGGAGGCTAACGCGAATGGCCCGGAGAATCCGGGCTACGAAATCATCGGCGTGGTCCGCGATGCCAAATACAACAGCCTGCGCCGGGAGATTCACGCCATGATGTACGCGCCGCAAAGTATGGGGGGAGCTTCCTTCGAACTGCGCACAGCGGCTGAGCCGCAAGCGATTCTCCCCGCGGTGCGCGAAGTCGTGGCGCAAGTGAACACGAATTTGCCTCTGTTTGACGTCAAAACGGAATCGGAGCAAATCGACCGGTTGCTGTTTCAAGAGCGGCTGGTCGCGCGGCTAGCCGGCTTTTTTGGATTGCTGGCGCTGGTGCTGGCGTGCGTGGGATTGTACGGACTGCTTTCGTATGAAGTCTCGCGACGCACGCGCGAAATCGGCATTCGCATGGCGCTTGGCGCGCAGCCGGAAAGCGTGCTGAGGCTGGTCTTACGCCAGGGAATTGTGCTGGCCATTGCCGGAGCCGCCTTGGGAATCGGCGTGGCGTTGGCCGTAACGCGCTATTTGACCTCGATGCTCTACGACGTCCACGCAAACGATCCTCTAACGATGATTGCCGTAGCGATACTGCTTACGCTTGTGGCGCTCGCCGCGTGCTATATCCCCGCGCGCCGCGCCACGCGCGTCGACCCCCTGGTCGCGTTGAGATACGAATAATCCTTCGCGCGAATGACCGGCAACCCTTCCCCGTAACAGCCTCTCGTAAAAATGCGAGGGCTTGCGAAGCCATGCTCGCAGTCGGGTGGACGGATATTCGGCAAATTTGATTTGTGGACGTTCCTCGCGATTGTTCCCGAGTGACGCGCAACCCTTCCATAATCCGGTAGGGGAAGGGTTGCCGACATAACCACCCAATTGAGATGTGAACGGTTTCGAGGGCCGGGCGCCTAATGGTGAATCCCAAAACTGGAACCCTTGTACAGACTGTACCTATTGAAAATCCCATCCGGCCCTTCAATCGCTCACCAAAGCCCTTGTAACATATCGATGAGATTCGGGCCGCCCCGGGGTTTTGGCGAACGACAGTACATCCACGTTGAGAAGTTTGATGAAGTCGCGAGCATTGGTCGTTACGACGGTGAAATCATGGTCGAGGGAATATTTCCAGATCTCATGGTCGAGCTGGCCGGATAAGCCAACGTGGGGCGTCCGGCACGCCCCAACCAAAACTTGATGAGACTTGGCGGAGTAGACGTGAAGTTTCGCAAGTGCGTATTGCGGAAGCGACGGAACGCATGCCTGCCGGTCGTTGTACACCCACTCTCCGGGTCTTTCCAGTTCAATTGCTTGAGGACAGGGTGCAGCCAACGCCGCAGGATGTTCGACTGTTGTGGAGGCTTGCCGGTTCTAGAACAAAACAGCAGCCCGGTTTTTCTCTCGCCAATGAACTCCCTGAGCATCGCTGCGACGGATGAGTGCAGATCAATCTCCCGATGACCGTTCTCCGCGTTGTTCAGGGAAATCGTGGACCTCGTTCCTCCAGACTTTCTGCTTGATTTTGATTGTGGTGCAGTCCCGGGAAATGTTCTTGATGTCGATTCCCAGTGTTTCACCAAATCGCAATCCAGCGGCGGCGCAGAGCGCAAAAAACATCCGTCGTTTTTGCTCTCAGTGACTATTCATCAGCGCGGCGACGACGTCGGGCAGTAGATCGCCGGTGATTGGATCGATCACCCCGTTAAAGCAAGTGCCCTTGATGCCGCGGCTGGTGTTGAAAGCCGTGGCGTCGCACATATCGGATTTCCCGGCGGAATCGTAGGAATAGTAAAAGAGGTAGCCGATGTTCACCGGGTTCGGCTGCGTGCGGAGATGCTTGATAACCTTGTCCATGAAAGTTTCAATCACTTGTGGCCGGGTCATGGCGGGATAGACATGGTTTGCGTCGGTTTTGTTCATGTCGATGAAGGTCTTTCCGACAGTCGTTGGCTGAAAATACCACTTGTGGCTCGACCAGAACGCGGAGGCGGATTCATTCCACTCGGTGATCCAAATGGGCTTGTCTTTGATGTGCGGAAGGATCGCGGCCTGGCTGGTCAGCTCGACTGTTGCGTGCGTGACTGCGGTGAACGTCGTGTCGGAAGAGAGATACAGATGGCTGCCGTAGCCGTCGACGAGAGAAGTGTAATCGAAAGTCTTTCCGGAGGCGTCCTTGAAATTGGCGAGCGCCTGAACTAGTGGCATGGAATTTCCGGTGGGATTGGACATGCCGCAGGTGATGATCTTGGCGTGGGGGAAGTATTCCCGGATGACGGTGGCGAATGCTTTCAGGAAAGGTGCGTAGCCTACGGCGAAGGCGCGAACTTGCTCGGGCGTCAGAAACCATTTCCAGTTGTGTTTCGCGAATTCCGAAGTTTTTGGGACATCGGCGTCGTTGCAATACAGGTCGAGCTCGTTGCCGATTTCAAAGGCATCGACCAAAAGGCCGACTTTTTTCACGGCGTCGAAGTGCGTGCGGAGGCGATGCTCGAGACTCACACGATTAATTTTGCTCAGAGGGTAGGTTCCCCATTGGCAGCCGCTCACGGCGGGGTCAAGGTAATCCTTTTTATCGAAGTCGCTGCCGGCGACGCCGACGGTTGCGAGAATCTTCATGTTGCGCGCATGGACTTGCGTGATCGCGTCAACGAACAGCGCGGCGTCCGCCGCCGTGTCAGCCCCGAATCCATCCCGAAACCATCGGGGGTGCAGCCTGGCGATGCCGTCGTAGATTGCGACGCGACGCGCTTCGAAGACGCCGGGGCCGTTGTAAGGACCGTTGAAAGGATAAATGTTGGGTTCGGCGGGCGAGGAAAGCGTCCATTCCGTAGCCATGTTGGAGCGATCGATACCGATCTCGAGACTGGGAGTTTTTGTGGCAGGAGTGCCCGCGCCAAGCGCTGGTGCCGACTCGAACGATGGCGTCAATATACATCCGAGAGATAGGAGGACGGATAGGAATTTCTTCATGAAAGGTTCCACTCCTCGCGCAGTTAGTGTCTTATCCCATCCGTTGATTGCGCGTCTATCGAGACGGGTCCCGTCGTCGCTCCTTGCACGGAGTTTTTTCGGATGTATACGTTGTGGGCCTGAGTGACGACGACCGATCCGCCTAGATTCGCCGTGCCGATGTTGCCATATCGCAGACGCGATAGGTTCGTGTTGATGAATTGATTGTTGGCAAGCACGATGTTGTTCGCTGTCGAAAGGAACAATCCGGATCCTTGCAGGTCGCTGAATACATTCGCGTCAAAAATCAGGTTTTGTTGGACCGGCTTGGGTGACTTTATGCCGGCGGGTGTGCCTTGCACCGCCACAAAGAGGGCTCCGTTGCCGACGTTTTTGTTTGATGGAAGAGCCGTCGTTGGGAAATTGCCGACATTCGAAAAATGATTGCCGCGAAAAATCACGTTTTGGACCCCTGGGCCCTCCATGCCGGAATCGGCGCCGACCAAAATGCCCTGAGCGGTTTGACCTACAAAGGTGTTCTGTTCGACGATGCCAAACGACGATTCCAGGAGGATGCCACGCGCGCGGTTGTACGAGAATGTGTTGTGTCGAATCACAAAGCGACCGCTGACCCGCGCGAGATCACTGATCTGCGTTACGTTTTGTGGGGCCTTGTCTGCGAAGTTGATCTGCAAACCCGACTTAGGATGCGACAAGGATTGGAAGTGCGTTACGCCATAGAATCCCAATTGGCTATCAAAAAAGCCGATCGGATCGTTCACCGTCCAGCCGTAAGGCGCGTAAGAACCTTCGCCCCCCACGGTCCAATGGAGAAAATTTTGGCCCGCCTGTGCGGTTCCGCCGATGGCGCCATGGATGTTGAGCCCATCGTCGCCCTGATAGCCGAATGCGCTGTCTTCGATTACGATATCGCCGGTATTGTCGGCGACGTGAACGGCGTCTGCGGAACTCGAAATCAGACGTGCCGCATTGAGCCGCGTCACGCTACAGTGGGAGAGCCGGTAGCCCCCGCCGCCCGATAAAAGAAAGGCCAAATACGGACTGGCGTAAACGTTGACATTGTCAAAGGTAATATCGTGGCGGCCGCCGGTTTGTATCGCGTTTTTCCACGGACTCCATCCAAAATGCCGCACTAAAACCACGTCCCCGACTTCAATGTAGTTATTCCAATAGGGGACTTCGAAAGTGTGATTGCCTACATAGACGGTGCTGCGGTTGAGTACATACTCCTCCTTATAGAAAGTCTTGAGCGATAAATGCGGGTTACGCAGGTCGGTCTTGGCATCCCAGGGGGAAAGGGCGATGATTTCCGTGCTCGCATCGACCGGGTACTCTGCCCCGATCTGAACTCTCATCGTATGGGGATTGCTCTTTTTGTCGATGGAAACAATCGTCCCAATCGACGCCATCAGCGTATGCGGCCGATCAATATTGAATCCCTTGAAAATGACGCGCTGCGAGTTGGAGATCGTGACGCCAGCAGATAGGGGCGAGGCGAAATTGAGCGTCGAACCTTGTCCATCGATGACTAAATCTTTCGCCTCTTTAATCGTCAAGTGGCTCGCACCGGAAGGCGCTGGCACCGCAAAATCATGAACACCCTTCGGGAAAATCACGGCTGCGTAGCTACCTGAAATCGCGTCGTTAACAGCGTTGGCGAAATATTCGTTCGCCGTTTGGCCCGATGTCCGAGGCGGTAGTTTCAAAATCTTGGACGGCTGAGCGGGGGCCGGTGCTTTCACCAGGACTCGAACCTCGCTCCCATCCGGAACTCGAATTGTTTCCACGAAGTCGCCAGCAGTTGGCGATTCGGCATTGGCTCGTGGAATGTACTGCGAGAAAAGTGGGCCATAGGCATCCATCGTTTTCATGAGGCTTGGGTCATAGTAGGAGAGCGTGTTCGAGGAGCCGTTTCCCGCCCCATTTATCTGGCACGCGAAAACGGCGACGCTCGTCAAAATTCCACTGAATGCCAGAGTAGTCCTTTTCCTGAAAGCGAGCATCTATCGCCTCGATCTCTCTTGCTTGACCAGGACAAGTTCGGTGCAATTCGACAATCTGCTCCAAAGGGCATGATAGACCGCAAATATAAGTCCACGCGAGGGCTGGGCCTAACCGAGGCTGGAAAATCTGCGCTGAGCCCGTTATAGTTCGTTCCTGCGGACAATTCTGCGGCATATGACGTGAAGAACCTAATTTATCAGGGTGTCCTCCTCGGTTGCCTGTTCGTCACGCCCCTCGAATCTTCATATGCTCAAACCGTCGGTGCAACTGTCGGCACTGACCCCGGGGGCGCGCAAGCCGATGCTGTCGAGCAGCGAACCGCCCTTCCCGCCACAGATACAAAGCCTGCGGAGCATCCCCGAGTCTTCGTGACGGCGTCCGAATTGCGCGACATGGTTGCCCGGACCAATGTTCCGGGCTCATTTTCCGCGCAGATCTTCTCCAAACTCACCGACCAAGTGAAGGCCCATCTCGCGGCGAATGTCGATTGGGATGCGGTCTATTCAGGATGCGATGTCGAGAAATATCTGTACTCCTTTTCATATGAGAAGCCGAACGAGCATGGCGACTCGGCAAGTGCCGCAGCTCAGTTAGGTGCGGCCTTGCATGTAAAGCCGGGTCTCCTACCACCTTCTGGTGCGGCCATTGCCGCATCAAGGCTGGCACTTTATGCAGCATTGGTAAGAGCGGGAGCAAAGACGCCAGCAGGTGCACCCACCGCCGATCACGCAGCGACTCTTGCGAAACGGATTCTTTTAGACTGGGCGAGTCGGGGCCTGCGCGATCAGAAGGGGAATTATTTAAACAGAGCCGAGCAATTTTGCGACGATCAAGACCATTTCATTCCCCTTACCCAGAGCACCGTGGCACTGCAGATATCAAGAGGCGTCGTCTACTCCGCTCACGCCCAGGATCTGCTGCAATCAATCGGAGCGGTTAACGCCCGGGAAACGAGCAAGCTGGATGAGTTTCATGAGGCCATGTTTGACTTGGTCCGCGAGGCATCCAACTTTCGGTTCATGCTGCCGGAGGTCGCGAAGGATCCCCATAGGACATGCGAGCGTTTCAGCAACCATGCGGCCGCAGGTCTGATGGGAATGCTGTCGATCGCACGCCTGCTTGACGACAACCGCGAATTCAATGCCGTCTTTCATGGCAAAGATCCCACCATCCCCGTGGCGCTTTCCTGGACGGCATACTTCGATCATGCTATTTATGGAGAAATGATCGACCGATTGCCTGCTACAAAAATTCTGGCCCTGACAGGCTTTCGAGTTACGGTTCCTTCCAAACATCGGTCGTTGCGCCGGGAGAGATCGAGGATCGCTACAGGAATGCAAATCCGGCGCAAGGGTTTGGCTACACGCTGGGCGTATTGGCGGACTTCTATACCATGACCCATCTTATGAAAAAAACCGGGTTTAATGTCCTGAGCTATCGCGGATCGCACGGCCAGTCGGTTGAGATGGCGACAGACTATTACGCCTGTTACGGCAAGTATGTCGGGTTCAAGAAGCCCGTCACCGCCGACAACGCCCGGGCCTGCCCCGACTATCAGCAATATATCGGACAGATCGTCAACGGCCTGGAAACGGACATTGTGATGGGCGCATACCATTTCCCCCAGGATGCCGCGATTACCGAACTGGAAGCGACAGCGAAGAAAGAGGCAGGCGCGAATCTTCTCGACCCACTCCGTTTCGGGCGATGGCGGGACTGATCCGCACGCTCACCGACGCGGCAAAATGGCATTGAAGCCGATGTGAGGAGTTATCCAGCCAACCTTACCGTCCTATGAACACAAAAGTACATCACACTATTCTTCTCGCATGCCTGTTCGTAGTGTTAGCCAGTCAGCGGGCATCTGCGCAGAACGCGCAGCCAGGCCGGATCGTCGGCCACATTGACGGCATCACCCAGGACGGCGACCACTACTTTCTCCTGGGCTGGGCATGCCAACAGGGGCAAACCAAATCCATCGATGTCCAGCTATTCGTCGATAAGACAGTAAACGGCCTGTCGAAGCCGGGGCCGATACTCGCGGAAGCCGCAAATCTGTTCAGCGAGCCTGGAGTGGCTCAGGTCTGCCGCGACTCAGGAGGCGGTAAACACCGCTTCATCGTCGTTTTGCCTTACGGTTACGGACCAGAGAGCAATCTCTCCATCCATGGAATCCGCATAGTGAATGGGGTTCCGAATGATCTGATCGCGGGTTCTGGAACGAAGCTCGCGCTCAAGCCGTTTGATCCTCCTTATCCTGCGCTTCCTCCCCTCGGCGGTTCCTATCGTGGTCTCACGCAGCACCCGGGCGTCTTTATGACCGGCGACGAATTAAAGGATATGGCGTCTCGCATCAATCGGCATGGAAGCTATTCGATGCGGCGCTTCGATCTGCTCGCAAAGCAAATCGCCAAGGATCTTAAGTCGGGCATTGATTGGGATGTCACTTATTCGGGTCCCGATCCGGGTGTCTATGAATATGTGTTTTCCTATGAGCCCCAGGATCAACACGACGCCGAGACTCGCGCCGCTCTCAAAATTCCCGCCGGCGCGAAGGCACCGGCAGGAGCCGCGGTTGTCGCTTCACGGCTTTCGCTCTATGCAGCGCTGCTGAAGGCAGGAGCCGCGGCGCCGTCCGGAGCGCCCGGTGCTGATGAACCGATTGCACTGGCGAAACGCATTCTGCTCGCTTGGGCAGACCGCGGATTTCGTGACGGCCATTTCCAAGCTCTAGGGTCGTTCACCCGCGATGGTCACGGGAGGCCCGCGTCACAGCTTGGGTTAAGCCTGGGAAGAGGGGTCATCTATTCGGTCCACGCCCAGGACCTGCTGGAAGGCATGGGTGCCCTCAATCCCGACGAAATACGCCGGCTCAATGCATTTCACGAAGCGATGTCCGACCTGATACGCCAGTCGGAAAACGTGCTCTACGCCGGGGTCGGATTCCCTTACTCGGACTGTTCCCGGTACACCAACCTCGCGATGAATGCCAATGTTGGGATGCTGGCAACCGCGAGCCTGCTTAACGACGAGCGCAAGGTCAAGGCCGTTCTCTATGGGGGCGACTCTGCGGTTCCGGTCCTCGCTCCCTGGACGCATCTATTCGACCACCTCATTTACGGGCAAGGCGACGGGCCCAATCCTGGATGTGTCAACAACCGTGAGCCGGACAGCCTGAGCAGCCTAGCCAATCATCACAACTACCAGACAACAAGCGCCGCGCCCGGCGAAATCGCCGACCGTTTTCGTAATGCCGCGCCCGGAAAAGGCATCGGCTATCCGATGTTCACCCTGGAACGCCTGTTCGACGCGGCAGAGCTCACGCACATTGCCGGTTTTGATCCCTACAACTACAGGGGAGAGCATCATCAAACCATCGAAATGGCAACGGAATATTACGCCTGCTACGCCAAGGGCGCCGGTTTCTACAAGACGGTCACGGCGGAGAATTCCGCTTCTTGCCAGAACGCCGCGCAGTATTACGGAAAGATGATCAGTGGAGTAGATCGCATGCTGCTCATTGGTGCCGAAAGATTTTCCGGGAACGCAGCGATTACTGGCCTCGAAGCCGCGGCGCGACAAACAGCGTCAACCGGAGCGTTTTCGACCGATGCCATTCTGTTCGGCAAATGGCGCGATTAGTTGAGATGGCGCTGGATTTTCCCGCGCTAACCGCCGAAGTTGATTTGGCCGCACGGAACTCGAATGGCTGTGTCGAAACGTGTGCCAGCCGATCCGGCCTAGCCCTGCTTTTTTTGCTGCAGGGACTAGACTAGGTCCTCGGTTCTGAAGTTCAGGTTACCGCTGCTTTGTCTTTGGGTCGTTCTATCTATTCATCTATTCAGCCGGGCCGAATCGAAACTCCGGTGTCATGTTCTGGCCATCAGGTTTCGCAATCGGCAGAGGTTGTAAGCTGCGCCGGCGAAGGTAAATAACCACCCCACTTTGTCGATCCCTCGCGACTTCACTTTCTTTTGCATCCCGATCATCTTCATCCACCCGAACGCATTGCTCCAATCGTTTTCGCTTCCGCTGACTGACCTCATACCCCGCATGCCGCGTGGTCCGTTCGTCCACCGCGCTCCTCCGATTGGTCGCGTTCTGCGCCACTTGCGGGGTGATGTTCCTCCCCCGCGGTTCTCGGTTAGAAAGGTCTGCATCAATAGCCCTCCCATTTGGCTGAGGTCATGTGCATTTTGCGCCGATCAACGTGATGTCGTCGGCCTGTTCATGAGGGCTGAATTTTCGAACCTGATCTGCGAGTGCTGCCAGCAACTCCGGCAAGGATAGCTGACGATGCTGCCGGGCGGCTTGCAGCAGACGATCTTCGCCAAATTCCTCTCCCTCATCATTCAGAGCTTCCGTAACACCATCGGTGTAAAGGACAACCGCGTCGCCTGGAGCC
>Ga0210398_10002915_pt1 | contig 16511 bp, 18 predicted proteins | sample IncBWC4OmetaG_FD_161047 | JGI IMG/M metagenome (GOLD analysis project Ga0210398, IMG submission 161047) | Forest soil microbial communities from Barre Woods Harvard Forest LTER site, Petersham, Massachusetts, United States - Inc-BW-C-4-O | ecosystem: Environmental > Terrestrial > Soil >... | reverse complement strand
GCGCAAACCTGCCCAAACTGTGGCGGCATCTGCCCCCAACAGGCCGAGGCCTGGCAAATATTGCAAATTCAGTTTTTTAAGCACAAATACGTTCTCTATGGACGGGCTGGTCCCCCGAAAAAACAGCCTGCGGATTGTTCTGATCGTGGTCGCTATCCTGATGGTATTCGTAGTGCTCGTCATCAGCATCCTCTAGCGTATCGCTGTACGATTCGCCACACTCGCTGCACTTTTGAATTGACGGTCTTCCCCAAAGAATCTAAAATAAAGTCTCGGCGCTTGTTCGGTCCAGAGCAGAAAGGTCCACCCCCCGATGTCGCGTTTTCTATCCCTAGCCCTGTGTGCTATCAGTGTGTTTGCAATTTCCTCCCCCGCCCAGGTTTCCAGTTCCACGATGGAAGCTATTCGCGTCCCGGCAGGATCGATTCTCGCATTTCACCTGCAGACTCGTCTTCGCCACACGGAGGCAGATCCTCTCGATGCCCTCCCGCAAGGAACTGTTTTGCACGTCAAAATGCTCACGTCCATAGACTCGAACGCCGACCGCGATGGGGCGGAATTCCACGGCACCGTCGTATCGGACCTGAGCCTTGGAGACGGCGTCATTATCCATTCCAATGCGGAAGTGCGGGGCCTGCTCGTGCTTCTCAGGAGCAAAAATCATCCCGAAGGTTTTCGTTATGAGCTCCTGCTCACGGAGCTTACCGACCAAGGAAAATCCTATCCGCTCACGGCTTCTCTCCATGCTTCCTTTTTCGACGCGGGCTCCGAGCCTGCTGCAGCTGCAGCAAATTTGCCTGCAAAGGTAGAATCTAAAGAATTGCCCGGACCAAATGCATCTGCCAATACCAAGTTAGCTGTAAGTCCACCACAATAAATTATCTATCCAGATTGTCTACGAGCCAGGAAGAGACTACTAGTTCTGGTACTGGTAAGCATGGCGCTCTGAATTCTTCGCCTGATCCCGTAAGCTATTAACACGATTGGAGTTCTAAGATATCTCATGTTGCGTGGCGGTTTGGCACGCCTGCTGCACTAATGGCTGTCCTCAGCCAATCTCTGAGGAGGCATTTGAAATGAAGAACGCATGGCGATTTGGTTTCTCCACATTGGCTGGTATGGTTCTCGTAGCGGGAGCCTTGGCATTACCGCCGGCTAACACTCATCAAAGTCAGGAAGGTCAGCAGGCAGCACCCCAGGCGCAGTCCGTGTCTGGAAAGATTGCCTCCGTTGACCAGAATTCTTTCACTCTCACCGTCGCGTCCAAGTCTTCTGTTTCTCAAGATCCGCAACCAAGCGCTTCGAGCACTATGTCCTTCACTATCGACAAGAACACCACGGTGGACGGCAAGCTGAAGGTCGGCTCCTCCGCTGACGTCACCTACCGTCAGGACAACGGCGCCAACGTTGCTATCAGCGTCCACGTTACTCCCTAATCTCAACAAGCGGCACACTCAAGTACTTTGATCTTGTCTCGGGGCTCTTCGAAAAAATCCTTCCCCTTTCATTTTGAGGAGTCCCAAGACAAGAGTCGCAATTGGTTCCCCAGACTTTGGTCTGGGTCTCTATCATTCCTGAGCGATCTGCATCATCGAGTGCGTGCTACCGAGACAACGATTGTTTCTGTGTCCCGGAAACTTCATCTTTCGCTTCCCTAAAAACCGCGCCATCTTCCCCCGATGAGCGGCCTCATCCTTTGTAGCCAGTCGAACTCCACCTCGACGGGAACCATCAGCGCCTTTGCCACACGCGCGGCCAAGCGCCATCTTGGCCGTGCTAATTCGCCGCTCCGACTAAAAGTGAGCTTGCCGCAATTCCTTTCGGGTTTGACAGCGCAAACCGGATAGAAGCTCAGCCAGAACTTGCGGCAATATTCCTCCCATGGAGACCGGCCCAGGGCCGCTCGAAATCATCGAGGAGACGCGAAAACCAAAATCATGCAACCCATTCGAATCGTAGCCATACCAACGGAAGTCGCCGAAGCTGTCCGCTCGACCCTGCGCGCGCCAGGTTTCGGATTTCCTGCACACAAGGAAGTTGGACGAGACGCCGCTCCGTGCCGCCACTGCCTGCGGACCATCGAGCCGGGACAGGCCGGGAGAATCCTCTTCACCTATGATCGCTTTAGCGGAGTGGAATCGCTTCCCCAGCCCGGGCCGATCTACTTACACGCGGAGCCTTGCTCCCGTTATGCCGAAGATGGCGGTTTTCCAGAGGAGTTACGCGGCAGCCCGCGCACCCTGGAAGGCTACGCGCACGGCCGCCGGCTGGTGGCCGAAGAATACGTAGTCGACGGCCAGTTCGAACCGGCCATCGAGAATCTTTTCGCCCATCCAGAAATTGACTACCTGCAAGTGCACAGCACGACCGCGGGCTGTTTTACGTTTCGGATCGAAAGGGCAGCCCAAGGCAGCGAGTCTGCCCGTTAATGCGGGCTTCCAAAATTCCGCAAACTAATCCGACCAGGCCAGATAGCCGGGCACAATAAGGTTTACCACTGGAACGATCAGCAAAATTCCCCACCAGTTTGGTTTGTTGCGAGCCTCCGCAATCCCCATCCAAACGATGATGATGATGACGAAGTTGACCAGAGGAATTAAGAACAGAAGGATCCACCAAACGGGTTTCTTGGCGATGTTCAGCATCAGAATAATATTTAAGATCGGAATCCAGGCGAACCACGCATTTTCCGTGTTTGTCTTCGTGGCGATCGTTTGAAGCGCCAAGGCGTGATACACATAAATCACCAGAAAGAAAATGCAAAAGATGAGAAAGAATCCGCCCATAAGAGCAGCGGGCACGCGGCTGTTCTCTTCGGCGAAGGCCGGTCTCGCGGGAATCAGCACGGCCGACAGCGCCAGCAACCACCCGATTCCGGAGAGGCTTCTGCTTCTTGTTTTCATCAATGTTCCCCCTTTGAAAAGTTTGATTCTTCGTGATTTGCGAATCGCTCCGGGGAATACCGTTAACCAGTTACGGAATGCGCGCTCGCCCTCTGTCTTCGGCAACGCCCGCAGGACGTACACACGCTCCGCCCGTGTTTTGGTTCCCGGCTACTGTTGGCCGCACTGTATGCAAATCGCCTGGCTCTGTCAAAAGACTTCTTGCTTCTCAGGCGTCAACACGAATGACCGTCCCTCCGGCTGCAACTAACCGCATTGCAAAGTGCATTTCTTGGGAGTATCTTCTGGCGAGCCCACGCCGCAGAGCTCCCGCAGCCCTTCGCTCCGTGAGGCAGGCCCATCTTCAACCGCCAAGATCATTCACGCGAAGGAGGCCGCATGCCAATGGACGCCAAGGCCATCGTCCGTCGCCTGTACGAAGACGTCTGGAACAAGCGTAAACTCGAAGTGGTGAGCGATCTTTTTTCTGCCAGCCACGCTGTGCGCGACAACAACTCTTCCGGTTCCGCGGTCGGCCCGGAAGCCTACCGGGTTCAGGTGGCCCTGTACCTGGCGGCCTTTCCCGATCTGCACTTCATTGTCGAGGACACCGTCGCCGAAAAGGACAAACTCGTCGCTTCCTGGACGATCTCCGGCACCCATAAAGGTGAGTTCATGGGAGTCCGCCCCACACACAAAAAAGTCTCCATCGAAGGCATCACCATCCATTACCTCGCCAACGGCAAAATCATCGACTCAAATATCAGCTGGGATGCTCTCGGGCTGATGCGCCAGCTAGGCGCTTTCCCGGCCCTCGCCAAACCCAAGGGCGCTGCCTCGCGCTGATCGATTTTGCGGTCGAGCTCTCTCTTGCGGTCCGCTTGGTCAGCTGTAACTACAACAACAAGCTAGTACTTCCGGGCCATTTGGCCCCCGGGAATAACTTCTAGAATTGTTGGGTGACCAGGCCTTTCAAAGGTGCCGCCGCTTTCTTCATTTTTTTCGGGCTCATGTTTCTCGTCCCGGGACTGTTTTCTCTACTTACGTTTCTCACAAGCAGCCGCAATCACAGCACCAGCGGCACGATCGCCGGCGCCGCCATCGCACTTTTTATTTCTGCAATTGGCGCGGGGTTTCTCGTCATGGCGGTCGGTGGCTATGGCCGGTTGAAGAGACAGGCAGCCATCGAAGAAGCAAATCCCGCCGCGCCGTGGTTGTGGCGCACCGATTGGGCCAGCCGCAAGGCGGAAAACCAGAGCAAGAAAACCGAAATCACCGCATGGGTGATCTGTATCTTCTCGAACCTGGTGATAATTCCCGTGGCCGTCACCATCGTCCCGCAGCTCGCTGGCCACAATGATCCGCGGGCTTTCCTGGTTCTGGGATTCGGTCTCATCGGAGTCATTCTTTTCCTGGCCGCCTTGCGCACCACGCTTCGTCGCCGCCGCTTTGGCAACAGGTATTTTGAGTTTCACTCGCTGCCGTTCTCTCCAGGCGGCCGCCTGGCGGGAAGGATTCATCTCAAACTCGATTCCCACGCCGCGCAGGGTGTCGACTTGCGTCTTTCCTGTGTTCGAAAGATGACTACCGGTTCAGGAGACAGCCGCCGGACGTCCGAAACCGTGCTGTGGCAGACGGAACAAAATGTTCCGTATGGCGCCCTGGGCATGGACCCGCTCGGCAGAACGATTCCGGTGGATTTCGCAATTCCTCGAGACGCGTATGTCACCGATCACGACAATTCCTCGGACCAGGTTCTTTGGCTTCTCCATGCCGAGGCCGATCTCCCTGGAATTGATTACTCCGACGATTTCGAATTGCCGGTGTTTAAGGCAACTCCCACGGCGGACGAAACGCCGGCCGACTCTCGCTGGGGAACTCCGGGCTTTGCTGCCGGATCTTCGAGCGATTCGAACGCGGTTCCCGTTGCGGCTCCCGCGCATCCGAAAGTCATTATTTCTTCGCAGGATGGTGGAACGGAGTTTTATTTTCCCGCTTTTCGCACTCCTTCCCGCGCGCTGTTCGTTCTTGTCTTCACTGCGATTTGGACGGCCGTGGTGTATTTTCTGCTCCGTTCGAGCGCTCCGCGGTTTTTCCCGGTGGTGTTCGGTTTCCTCGATGTGCTGCTGATCTTTGCCCTGTTGCACGTGGTGTTGGGGACTTCACGCATTCGCGTCGGCAACGGCGAACTTAGTTGGACTACGCGCGTGCTCGGCATGGGTTCGACGAAACGTTTTTCCTTCTCCGAGATCGAGGCGATTGTGGCGGTCACGGGCGGACAGCAGGGTGCGAATCAAGGGCAGGCAACGTACGCGATTCGCCTGCGCACAAAGGATGGGCGCCGCTTCACGCTCGCTGATGAAATCGCGAGCCGCCAGGAAGCGCGCTGGATTGTTTCGCAAATCGAAACTCTCGCGAGCCTCGAAATCGACACGCGCGTCGAGCTGGATGCGGCTTACGGCCTGCCGCCGCAGCCCGGGCAGCCCCTTTTCAAATCATCGCGGCCTGCGTCGCGCGCTTCGACAGTTATTTCGATTGCCATGTTCGCCTTGTGCGTCGCTGGAATGTTTGCGTGGCAGGGCCGGAGATTCGCCACTTTGAAACCTCTGGCAAGCGCATCCCGCGCGAGCCAAGCGCGAGCAAACGAACCGCGCGTGGCGGCGACTGCCAATGTTGTTCCGCCCCGTCACATGGCTCTAGCGACCATGACCGAACTGGACGCGGAGCGCCTGCTCGCTTTGCCTGCTCAACAGCAAGCGGAGGAGATGCTCGAACGCGCCATCGGCCACGACCAGCGTTCTCTCGATTTGTTCGAACAGCAAGTTGACAGCTGGGTTGGCCACATCCGCTTGACCGAGCACATGAGGCAGCTCGAGCGGCGCTCGGAATTCTCAAGCGATCTGCGGGTGCGCTACGCCAACGCGGACATCAATCTGGCTTTGGACGGCTGGCAGAAAAATGAACAAGCTGCGGAAATGCTGATCGAGCGCGCGCACGCGGATCTCGGCTATCGCCCTGCGGCCGTTTATTTTCTCGGTATGCTGGCCGGGCGTGGCATTGCCTACGATCGAATTCATCCGCTGCTTCTCGAGTACGCGAGGCACGATCCGAACCCGAGCGTGCGGCTGTGGGCCGTTGAAGGGATGCGCTATCTCCAGAAGGACGAAGCTCTTGACGAACTGTTTGAATCGTTCACGCACGATCCATCGAACAACGTTCGTGAGCGCGCCGGAGCGAACCTTTCCGATTGTGGGAATTTCACGCGCTTAGAGCGCATGCGGATGGTGCCGAAATTACTTGACCTGGTCGCTGATCCAAGCACCAACGCGCAGATGAAAAGCTGGTCTTACATGGCGTTGCGCGAAATTACCGATGCGGATGTTCCCCTCGATCCTCGGGCGTGGAGGAATTGGTATCGCGATTACGGTAAGGAAAAAGTGGCCGAATTCGAGAGGCTTCGCTGGTGGCAAGTTCCGGGCGACGAATGAAAAGCGGCGTTCGCGGGGCGTCCAAGGAGTGAACGGTTATTTTTTCTTTCGGAGGATTTGCTCGATCTGCGAAATGTGGTTGATGTCGTGCCCGGCCATCATGTGCAGGATGCGCGTGAGACTCTCTTCACCGCGCTCGGCGTGCATGCCAAAATGCTTCCATTGATCGGGGCTGAGTGATTTGTAGAGCGCCAGGTTCGCGTCGCGGACCGCGCGAAACTGCTCGATGCTCTTGCGCGGCTCGCGCTTTGCGTAATTTCCGGCAGCCGCCCAGGCGTCCTGGTCGAATGCCTGAATGGGCGTTCCCGGCGCGGCGAGGATCGAGCGGATGCGCCAGCCGACGACTATTTCCGTATCAGCAAGATGCGCGAGAATTTCGGCGACGGACCATTTGTCTCTAGCGGGGCGTTTACGCAGTTTGGAGGGTGGCGCGCTCTTCACAAGACTTTCGAGCTTCCTGGGCGTCGCCGACTGTGTCTTGAAAGGGTCCTGCCCTTCGATCATTTTCATGATGCGCTGGGAGTATTGCTGCGGTGTTTCGCTCATTTGATCCACTTTCCGCGGTGAAGAAGCGAAGAGATTTGAAAAGTCTCAAGCGGCGCAACCTTCAGAACGTCCTGAAAAGTCTCCTCCAACGCACCGTCCCTGGATGGAGCACGGCATTGGCGTAGGCGAAAAAGCGCTCGCGGAACTGGCCGGATTCCCAGGCATCGGGCGAAGCTTCCAGCGACATATAGATCATTACTGGTGTGCCGATAATGTGGTTGCGAGGTATGCAGCCGGTGAAGCGGCTGTCGTAGGAATTTCCGCGGTTGTCGCCCATGACGAAATAACAGTTGTCCGGGATCTTATAGGGAGTGTGCATGCCATACGCTTCGCTGGGGCCGGTCGTGTAAGTCTCGGGGAGTTCTTGTCCGTTGATCCAAACGGCACCATCGTGAATGTCCAGTGTTTCACCGGGAAGGCCGATGACGCGCTTGATGATGTCCGAAGTCTCTTGCGCTACGATCGGAGTGAAAATCACCATTTGCTGGCGCTTGGGATTGCGCCAGAGCGGCAGGTGCCAGCGGGTGAAGGGCACGCCAGCATCGTAGCCGATGCGGCTCATAATCAGGTGGTCGCCGATGAGCAGCGTGTTTTCCATGGATCCGGAGGGAATCACGCGGGCCTGGCCGAGCGTTCCGTTGATCAGCAGGAAGATGAGCACCACCCACATCCAGGCGATGATCTCGCGCCGAACGAGTTTAGAGCGAGACAGTTTTTCATCGGTCTTTTCGTTTTGTTGTTTAACGGATTTCATTCTTCACCCACACGTCCATTCTACCTTGTTCAATCTGCCGGTACATTCTATCTGTACAATTTTTCTGTCAGGAGCTAAGACGCGTCCGCTGTCGCGAGGTGAGCGACCTCTTCGCGCTTCCGGATGTCCCGGGTGATGGTGCGCGAGCCCATGTACAGCACAAAGGATAGCGCGGAACAGAGAACCGGGATGATCAGCATGGCTTGTTGAAGGCCGGTGGCACGGAAAGCTTCGGTAACCGCAGTGGAGCCTGCCAGCGCGGCGGCGCGGTGGGCGAGGACGTCACTCAATTTGCCGGTGAGCAGCGGACCGAAGGAGGCTCCGCACATGTACATGGCCATGAAATAGATGGCCATGACGGAGCCGCGCTGGTTCGGGGCAACGAGGTCTTGGATTGCGGAGTAGACCAGGCCGTAGTACGTCGTGAGAGCAGCGTAGGTCAGCGCGAGGAAGGCCATGGCCAGGTACAAGGAGCCGGCCGGTCGCAGGATTCCTGCGCAGGCAAAGGGTATGGCCAGGAGTGCAAGGACCGCGGCGTACAGCAGGCGGCCGTCTTTGCGGCGATGGACGATGGAATCGCCGAGGTAGCCGGCGATGGTTCCGCCGCTGACGCCTCCGGCCAGATACACAATGCCCGTGGCGACCCCCGACCTCGCCAGCGAGAGGCCATGGACGCGGCTGAGAAACGCGGGCAGGAATGTGGCGAAGGCGTAGGCGTTGAAGTTGAGCAGAGCGCCGGACGCAATGATCCACCAGAGCGTCGGGATGCGCAGGACGTTCCACATGGACGCACGGGACAGTGGTGCGGGATGGAGTTCGCTTGCGCCGCGTAGTGGTTCTTGGAGTGTGAGCAAAGCCGGAACGAGGAGCAACGCGGGGACAGCGGCAAAAACCATCGCGGCGCGCCAGCCGTAGGCTTCGGCTAGCGGACCGCTGAAGAAATAGCCCAGCGCGCCGCCAACCGGGACGCCGAGCATGAAGAGCGCGAGGACGCGAGAGCGTTTGGCGGGAGGGAAAAGATCGCCGAGCCAGCTGGTCGCGGTGGGAGCGCAGGCGGCTTCGCCGACTCCAACGCCGACGCGCGAGAAGAGCAGCAGCGCGTAGGTGTGGGCGAGGCCGGCGGAAGCTGTCAGCGCGGTCCAGATGACGACGCCCCAGGCGAGGAGTTTTTTGCGGCTGGCGGAATCGGCGAGGCGGCCGAGGGGGACGCCGACGATGGCGTAAATCCAGATGAAGGCACTGCCGAGGAGGCCGATCTGCGTATCGTTAAGATGGAATTCCTTGCGCATGGGCTCGACGAGGGCTCCGGGGACGTGGCGGTCGTAGAAATTGAGGATGTTGATGGCGAAAAGGACCACCACGGAGAACCAGAGGGTGTTCTTCTGAGCTTTCTGCGACAAGGCTCGAGCATGCTAGCACACCGGATGGTGCCGGGCGGAAGTGACGAGTGACGAGTCGCAAGAAATCGACGAAATTGGACAAGTGTCAATGAACCTGCCCCCAAGAACCACGAGCGTTGGGCCATCCATCAACCAAGACTGCCCCAGCACGTTGAAGGTAATCTCCGCGCCTGAAACGATCGCGGGTTGCCGGTCACTACTGGGTGAAAGACGAGCCGCAGACTTTAGCCGCGGCGATCCGTGAGGTTATTTTTCGCCCAACGTCTGGAGCAAGAAGGTCTTGACGTCAATGGCCTTCTGCGGTTCGTGGGAGATAAAAGTCGATGGAAAAACACGAACTGTCACAACTTGAATCGCACATTCAGTCCATACGAACGGCTCATCAGGCGCTCGCTGCCGGCGGCGAGATGGATGACTTGTTCAAGATCATTCACAACCCAGGGTGGACGACTCCGGCAGAATATGCATTCCTGCTCGCTTCCCTGGAGTCGATAAAGGCGCAGACGGCGCAGTTGGCAGGGCTCCAGCAAAGCCTGCTCGCTGCGGCCCAATCGGTTAGCACCGCTCGCGCCGTAGGGGTTTAGCAAAAAAAGGCAGGGTCCCAGCCCACTGTCTCTTTCCGAAGCATTTCGCGAAGCTCTCACAGCGACCACTTGGCCTACATTCCCATCTGAAGACCACTCCACAGCGCCTTTCCATTGGCAAGTTAGTTCGGCGTGGGTCCTAGCTAAACCGCGCGAGTTTCTATTGGCCTAGCCGCTATAGAGTGAACATTTTCCCAGTCCTAGTACGTGCGCATTTCGCAGCTGCCGTGACGGAACATCGTATAAGTCGCTTTCGCTCATAGTCTTCCAGGAAATACGCCTCCTGGCAGCGTGGTTGCGGTTGTACTCGATGCCCGGTGTCATTCCGAGGTGGGAAAACCCACGCTCGATGAGAATGCTGGCCGAGGAGGATGTTTATGGGCTTAGACCGCACCGTTGTTGGGATTCCGGAAAGCGAAGTGAGAAGCCAAAATAGATCAGCGCAACGCGATGTATCTCGACCGGAAAATGAGCTGGAGAATCGTATCCGAAACCTGGAAAGGCTTGCCAACAGTTTAGAAGCCGCTCTGGGCCGGGAATCGTTTTCGGCGAAAGCTCATGCTCTTGATCTTCTGACTGACCTGCGTCTGAAGATTAAAGCAAGCTGGAATATGTTCCGAGTCGCGAAGCTTCTCAGCGAACCGGCGCGCGAAAGCATGCTTTCGAAGGTACGCGATACGGTGGATGATCTTGAAGGTGTAGTGGCGTCCCACTTCGGCGTCGAAATGACCTAGATAGACTTGCTGGCCGACGGCTGCCGCGGCCAGAGAAGCCAATTCCTCGGAATGGTAGTTTCGAAAACATTCCGCCTCATTGTGCGTGGGGTTGAAAGCCCGCAAGCGCACTAAACGTAGTAGTGGGTATGAAGCGAGGAATAGGCAGGCAGCGGGCGGTGTGGAGCGCTGTAATTTTCCTCGCCTTTATCGGAGTTGCGGTCGGGGTGCGGAGGACCGTGCTTCTCGTACCGATCGTGACGCATGGTTATCGTCCACCCGCGGTTTCCTCCAACCCCCGACTCGCGCAGCTCAGCGCACTAGATGATTTGTTTGCGCAGCATCCGATTCTTACGCTTGTGCATATTGTGCCTGGAATGCTTTTCATGATCTTGGGGCCGCTGCAGTTCAGTTCACGGATCCGGGCGCGGCACCTGCGATGGCACCGTTTGAGCGGGCGTGTTTTTGTGGTTTGCGGATTGGTGATTGGAATTTCGGCTCTGGTGATGAGCTTCGGGATGCCGGCGATTGGCGGCGTGAACCAGGCGGCGGCGACTACTTTGTTTGGGACATTTTTCTTATTTGCACTGGGCAAAGCGTTTTGGCACATCCGGCGGCGTGAGGTGGCCTTGCACCGCCAGTGGATGATTCGGGCTTTTTCGATTGGGCTTGCGGTGGCTGCGATTCGGCCGATCATAGGAGTGTTCTTTGCGACCAGCCCTCTAACTGGTCTGACGCCGCGGGAATTCTTCGGGATCGCGTTTTGGATTGGTTTTGTGCTGCACCTCATTGCGGCGGAGGCCTGGATACATACGACGATGCTGGGCGAGATTGCGGCTGAAATGCGGCTGTAGTCTAGAGAATCTCCTCGGCCCGCGCTAGAGGGAGAGGACGGGCACGCCGCGTCGTGCCCCGGCCGCGGGCTTTCTTGCGCACCGAGATCTTAGAAGCGGTGAAGGTGGTTTACGCGCCTACCGGTTTGGCGGATTGGCGGGCGGCTTTGGATTGCCAAACTTTGCGGAGATCTTCGCGTTGTTTCAAGACGAAGGATTTGGCTTCGTCGAAATTGGCGTAGACCTTCGTGCCTTTGATGGTGTTGCAGGGAGCGCAACAGGCGACCAGGTTGCCGGGATCTTTCTTTCCCTTGCGGGCGCGAGGGTGGACGAAATCCACGCGCATCACCAGGGCGTTTTCGAAGCTGGTCCGGCCGTCCAGCCCGCAGTATTGGCAGCGGTAGTCATCGCGTTCCAGAATCTTCAGACCTTCTGGCCCAGATACAGGCGAAGCCACCAGGGAAAGTGTTACAAGGCTCAATGGCATGGGTACCTCCAGAGCGGAAATTTTCAAGAGCAGGGGGAGCTTCTGACTTCCACTTGCTTAGTGCCAGAACATAGGGCAGCGGGAGGTTGGTGTCAAGCCTGGAGAATGCAGAAAAACGGCAGCCGCGCTGACGCTGAGTTGTGCCAAGAGAATTCTCATGTGGCGGGTTCATCGGTCTCGTCGCACATAAAAACGGCGCTTTATTCGAGATGCGGCGAAAGAAATGGATATCATGGCGAGGGGCGATCCAAAGCAGATATGGGCCGACATTTTCAGTTCGATGACGGGGGGCGCCGGGCTGCTGGATACCGGGGCAAGGCGGGCGATTGTGTCGTTCGGGCGATGGCGATTGCGACGGGGCGGCCGTATCAGCAAGTCTATGACCTGATCAACAGTGCGGCGATGCACGAGCGCACCGGCAAACGGAAACGTGGAAAGAGCAACGCTAGAACCGGCGTCTATAAAACGTCGATTAAACGAGTCATGCAGTCTCTCGGTTGGGTGTGGACGCCGACGATGCAGATCGGTTCGGGATGCACCGTGCATCTGCGTGGCGACGAATTGCCGGCTGGGCGATTGGTCGTTAGTGTCTCGAAACATCTGACAGCAGTGATCGATGGGGTTATTCACGATACCCATGATTGCTCGCGGCGTGGAACGAGATGCGTTTATGGATATTGGCAACCGGGGGAGGGCGGGCGAGCGCGATCGGTAGCCAAGGGCCCACCCTCAAAAAACGAGGGTTGCGCACCCCGCCGGAAGACATTTCTGGAGTGGCTGTTTGGTTGAATGGAGGAAAACCTGACTCCGAAACGGCGATCCATCGGAATCAACAACCCAAGAACTCAAAGACCAGCCGTTCCCGCGTGAGTAGCTTTAGGTGTAGCGAGCGACGGGCAGGGAAACGGCTAGAGAAAAATAGCGCCGCCCTCTGGATGGAAAGGGCGGCGCTGCACATGACTGCCTAGACCGAGAGTTCCGATCTGAACTACCTCGATAGAAAGGGTTAGCTTTGGCCAGCGGTGGCGGCGGCGGCTTTGGTCATGCTGGCGGTCCACTCGGCGGAGCGGCGGGCCATCTCGTCAGGGGAGACGTCTTCGACGTGGGTGGCTACTCCCCAACTGTGGCCGAAGGGGTCGGTGAGCTTGCCGTATCGATCGCCCCAGAACATGTCGGTTACTGGCATGGCGACTTGGGCGCCAGCAGCTACAGCGCGGTTGAAGACGGTGTCTACGTCCGGTGTATAGAGGAAAAGGTAGAACGAAGGTGCCACGCCTGGGACAGGAGCGGCGGACATTCCTGGGAATTCATCGGAGACGAAGACTACGGAATCGCCGATGCGCAGCTCAGCGTGCATGATCACGCCGCCGGGGCCGGGCATGCGATTGATTTCGGTGGCGCCGAAGGCTTCTTTGTAGAAGTCGAGGGCGGCCGCGGCGTTTTTACAAGTGATTGCGGGAGAGATGGAATGGTATCCCTCTGGGATGGGTCGAACATTGTCAGGCATATGGGCTCCTTGGAGATTTGGACGTTCGCGCGGCGAAACTAGGAAGGTAGAGGCGGGACGCGCGTGGGGAATAGATACTCCACGCGACAGGGCATGTCAACTGTTATGCGTGCCGCTAAGAGCGAGCGGGAATTACGGTGGCGGCAGTGCGGCCGAACCGCTTGGCGGGGGCCGGACTTGGCCGTCGCACTGGCCGGTGACGGAGCGCCCGTAGCCGAATCGATGCGGGCGCCCCTTCGAGCCGTTTTGTTAAGGCTTACTGATGACGCCGCAGGCGATTCGCGCCGGGGCAGCTGTTCCTGTGCCGCCTGCTACCGCGTGAATCACAATCGCAGTTCCTCCATTGCTAAAGACGGAGTGGTCATCGTCGCCGAGGGTTACGTTGGGCGCGACGACAGAAACGTGGGCGGTGCCGTCGGCGCCGACGATGAGCGAAAAATTCGGGATGTCGCCAGCAGGTGCCGCGTCGTGGCTGTGCTCAGCGCCGCCGGGATTGAAATGCGGGCCAGCGGATTTGAAGTCGGGAGGTTCGCATTTTGCGATTTGATGAATGTGGATGGAGTGTTCGCCTGGCGCCAGATTCTTGACGTCCAGTGTGATTTTGACGCCTTTCGGCGTGCTGGAAAGCTGGGCTGAACCCACGCTCTGACCATCGGTGTTCTTGAATTCAACGGTCACCGGCTTCGAGTTGGCGCGGCTATGAGACTCCTGGGCCTTGGCCGTAGAAGCGAGAGTAAAGAGCAGACACACCCCACATACGATTGCTCTCATCGATAGTTCCTCTTTCTTTTCCTGTGTTGCGAGACTTTGGGCACGGCGTGCGCCGGCCCATTCCACTCTAGCCTGAGAGCAGCCTCGGAAAAAACAAGCTGTACTCATTCAGGCACCTAGGGGCGGAAGCGCGGCTTGCGGCCGTGCGTCCGGAAGGTATAGGCCCCGGTGAGAGGGGAGCAGTGGCAAGAAAGTCTGCGGAAGAGATCGCCTGGGATCTTTAATCGTTGCGGTAAAGCTCCGGGTATTGGTTCTCGAGGCTGGTAAGTTTCGGCAGGTCGTTGATCATGATATAGGGCTCGTAGGAATGGTGCTTGAGGTAGTTCTGGTGGTAGTCCTCAGCGGCGTAGAAGGCCTCTAGCGGGACAACCTGGGTGACGATCGGTTGCGAATAAATTTTTGCCGCGTTGAGTTGCGCGATATAAGCTTCAGCGATTTTTTTCTGTCCATCGTTCAAATAGAAAATGGACGAGCGGTATTGTGTGCCGTAGTCCGGGCCCTGGCGATTGAGCTCAGTGGGATTGTGGCCGACGGAAAAAAAGATCATGAGAATCTGGCCGTAAGAGATTTGCGAAGGATCGAATACTATTCTTACGGATTCGGCGTGGCCGGTTTCCCCGGTGCTGACATCGCCATAATGGGCTGTCTTGGCTGCGCCGCCCGAGTAGCCGGAAGTTGAAGAGGTCACGCCTTTCAGGTGCTGGAAGACGGCTTGAATGCCCCAGAAGCAGCCACCAGCGACGACGGCTGTTTCTTCGGATTTTGAAGCAGCCAGAGGAGCAACGACGGCGGGTTTCGGGAATGCGGCTTTTGCGTTGGCGCGGCCGTCGTTGGGCTTGGCTGTGGTCCAGGCGAGGACTCCGATTCCGGCAAAAATCAAAACAGCCATCAGCACTGCACGCATGGTCGAGACTCCTAAACTGCTTTCCATTACAGTATACGCTTGCCGCAATGGATTGGATGTTTCGCGACGCACGTCGTTTGGGAGTAGAGATGTTACCGCGAGCGGGCCCTTTTCCTGCTTCTCGAACCATTGGACTTGGAACGAAGTGCCCGTACGAGGCATGATACAGACGCCTGAAAAAACGAACTGAGGAGAGTTTTATGACCATGCGCCTTCGCGCGGTTTCCGCAATCGGTATTTTTTTGATTTTGCCTGTAGTCCTTTCCGCTCAGGTTACCCATGGGCAGAAGCCGCAGCTCCCGGCACCTTATGCGACGAAGTCGGCGGGGAATGGACCGCGCCATGAAGCGCCGCCCGCGGGTTTTCTTCCCACGGTGCCACAAGGGTTTCAGATCAATGTCTACGCGTCGGACTTCAAGAGGCCGCGGTGGCTTACGGTGGCGCCGAATGGGGATATTTTTTTGGCGGAGACGGGAGCGAACCAGATTGTGGTGCTAAGGGATCCGCAGAACTCGGGCGGGGCGCAACAGCGGGAGGTGTTTGCCACGGGCACCAAGCGCGTGTTCGGGATCGCGTTCAAGGACGACTACGTGTACGTCGGGAATATGAACGAGTTGGTGCGATTCCACTATGATCCGAAGACCTCAAAACGGCTTGGCGAAGCAGAACACCTGATGTCGCTGCCGTCCGGCGGGCACGAGACGCGCTCGGTCGCGTTCTCCGCGGATGGGAAGCACTTGTTTGTTGGGGTGGGATCGGCTTCGAACATTAATACAGGTGAGCAGCCGATTCGCGCGGCGATTACCATTTGCGATCCGGATGGACGGAACGCGCGGTTGTTTGCAACGGGGCTGCGGAATCCGGTGGGATTGGCGATCGAGCCGGTGACGGGAGCAGTGTGGACTAGCGTAAATGAACGCGACGAACTGGGAGACAATCTGCCGCCTGATTATTTTACTGCCGTGAAGGACGGAGGATTTTATGGCTGGCCGTATAGCTACATCGGAGACAATGTCGATGAGCGGGTGAAGCCGCAGAAGCCGGAGCTTGTGGCGAAGGCCATTATTCCAGATGTGCTGTTGGGGGCACATGTGGCTCCGCTACAGTTTGCGTTTTATACCGGGAAGCAGTTTCCGAAGAGCTATTGGGGCGGGGCGTTCGTGGCGGAGCACGGTTCGTGGAACCGGGCGACAAGGTCGGGATACCAGATTGCGTTTGTGGCGTTTAGGGACGGGCAGCCGTCCGCAGATCCAGTGCCGTTTATGACCGGGTTGGTGCCTGATCCAAACGGGCCAGACGTGTCCGGGCGGCCGGTGGGAGTGACGGTAGCGCCAGATGGGGCGTTGCTCGTTTCCGATGATGGAGCGGCAAAGATCTACCGGATTTCGACAACGAAGTAAGAGGCGGGCTCAGTTCCCATTTATTTGGCGCGGGAGGCGGGAACGGCCGGCGGACCCTCGATTGTTAAAGAATATTAATGTTGGAAGGATACTGCCTGAGCTAACGTCGTGAGGCTATGCAACCAGCACATCTCGATCTCGAAAAGACTTCGGCGTCGAACGGGAGCAATCTTGTGACCCGGCTGAACGGGAAGCTAAGTCTCGAGACCGTTCATAACTTCATTCAGACCCTGCGGCCGGAG
>Ga0210398_10002913_pt1 | contig 16518 bp, 14 predicted proteins | sample IncBWC4OmetaG_FD_161047 | JGI IMG/M metagenome (GOLD analysis project Ga0210398, IMG submission 161047) | Forest soil microbial communities from Barre Woods Harvard Forest LTER site, Petersham, Massachusetts, United States - Inc-BW-C-4-O | ecosystem: Environmental > Terrestrial > Soil >... | reverse complement strand
CCAGGACAAGATCTCCTGGGTCAGCCATCCGTTACTCGCCGAGGCCAGCGAGCAGATGGAAAAGGGCCAGCTCGATGCGGCCGCCGCCAACCTGAAAAAATTACTGGCGGAGAAGCCGGACTCGATCGACGCCTATCGCATGCTGCAGCGCATCTGCTTCCAGAAGAACGATCTGCCGGGGCAGCGCGACGCCCTGGCGAAGCTTCTCGCGCTCGAAATCAAGGCCAACGATCACGACGCGGCGATGCAGACCTGCCAGGATTTTCGCAACGCCGGAGGAGAAAAACTGCCCGCGTCGCTGTGGCTTGACTACTGCCGTCAACTGGAGACGCAGCCGGACGTCTCCTTCGCCGTGGAGGAATACCGCGCTCTGGCCGACGCGTATGCGGCCGAGAGGCAGGGTCTGCTCGCGCAAATGGCCGCCGGCCGCCTGTACTTGAAGCGCTTGAATCGTCCCGCCGACGCGCTGCAGCTGTATGAAGCCGCGCAAGCCTCTCCCGTGCCGCACGCCGACTGGCAGGCGACCATCGACAAAGGCGTCGCCGAAGCCAACAAGATACTGCGCCCCGAGGCTGTGCCGGTCGGTCCTGGAAGTTGAAGGAAGGACTCAAGGGCCTTCCACACTTCAGGCGTCGCCCTGCTTGTCCAACCTTGCTGAGCGCCATGGAACGCCGGTGTGGGTGCCCCATCCTTCCGGTTTTTGGAAGGGTGGGGCTTTTGACTTTTGTGCTCGACGAAAAGCAACCCACCCTTCGCAAAAGACGCGAAGGATGGGGCACCCGGCCCCGATCCCTTCGCCAAAACTTCATTTCGATCTAGAGTTGACGCCCGCTTTGCCCGACCTTACTAAGCGCCATCTCGCGCCGGCCTGAGACACTCGCCGTCCAAGTCCAGCGCGCCAGGCTCCAATCGGAAAATTCAGCCAGCGTTTCCCTCTGGAATCTCGGGAAGTCGTATCCCGCCGCTTCAAACACTGCGCGATGACCCTTCCAGACGACCAGCACCGTGCCGATCAGCAAAAGCCTGTGCAGTTCGGTAACGGCCCTCTGCCGGGCGCGGCCCCGCGTGCCGGCGACTCGCGCCAGCATCGAGGCCTGATATTTCAGGTGGCTCGCTTCATCATCGAGAATTCGCGTACAGATCATCTTGAGAACGGATGAGCTCGTTGCGCCGCGCAGCGCCCGGTAGTACGGAACGGCGATGATTTCCGCCGTTACGAGCACGGTCAGCGAGAGTTCGAGGCCGGCGAGGCCGCGCAGCAGGCGAAACGTGGAGTCCACCCAGTGGCGCGGCAGGAGCGGAATGTCCTCCGACTCCATGAAAGCCGCCAGGTAGCGGCTGTGCTGCTGCTCCTCCTTGATGAAGAGGTCCAGCGCGCCGGCAAAGAGCGAGTCGTTCACCGCGCGGCCGTATTTCTGCCCCCGTTCGAGCAGGCGATGGCCGTGCGATCCTTCCCCGAGCTGGAACTGCTGGATGGACGGCGCGATGGTGCGGCGCTCGCTCTCCGTCAATTGAAGCGCGGGAAAGCTGGATACGTGCAGCGCGGTCATGCTGCGCAGCGAAAAATGCGTGAACCATTTTCTGGACTCGGCGATGTCGCCGGATTTTTGAATTGTCATGACGCTTTGGATGAGCACAATTCATTCCATTGCGCTCTTGTGTGCTCTCGCAAAACTTGCTGTGCAACGGAAGGACTTAGCTCGAATGATTGCCCTGTCTCATACCTCTGCCATGGGCAAGCGGACTCAGGCGTGTTCGCCAGAACACGGTATTCTTTTCACGCGACGCCCTGCCTCCTGGCCTGTTGGTGCATGTAACGAGACGTGGGTGCCGCACCCTTGGGGTTTTCAAGGGTGCGGGTTTTCTGCCCATCGATCGCAAAACCCGCGCCCTTCACGAAAACCGTGAAGAGTGCGGCACCCGAAATTCGACTTCGAGGACCCGGCCACTCGCCAGCCATTATTTTTTCGGCGCGGGCTTCGAGCCTCTGGAGTCTACTTCGCTCGCCGTTCTGGTTTGCATGTGGTACTGCTGCGGCGTAGAGTACTCGCATCAGGCTGGGATCGGAGCGGTTGCGGCGCGCCGAACCGCCGCGCGGGATTTCCCGCGATCCGGGCCATAATCCTGAATTTACGAGGTGCGAGGGATGTCCATCGATCGAAATTCACGCGGCTATTTGTTTGCGGGACTGGCCATTGCGGTCGTGGGGCTCGTGGGGGGCGCGTTGCTCGCGTCGGCCCGGCCCGCGCCCGCGGACCTCAATCCTGCGGCAATCAAGATTCAACTGCCGGACCAGATTAAATGGGACGACGATCTGGCGCGAGGTGAGGGTACCGCGGTCCTGGCGGGCGATCCCAACAAGCCGGGGATTTACGTGGAGTTGGTGAAGTGGCACGCGCATCACATGAGCCACCCGCACTTCCATCCGAATGACCGGTTCATCTATGTGATTTCGGGGACGTGGTGGGTGGGAACGGGCACCAAGTTCGATCCCGATAGCACCAAGCCTCTGCCGCAGGGCAGCTTCGCTCAACACTTTGGCAAGCAGGTGCACTGGGACGGCGCCAAGGATGAAGACACAATTCTGGAAATAGTGGGGGAAGGCCCCGCAACCTCCACGCCTGCTGAAGTAAAATAGCGATCGCCGTTTATCTGGTTCGCGCGATTGCTTGGCGGATGGCCGGGTCTTTGAAGTTGAATTTTCGGGTGCCGCACCCTTCACGGTTTTGGTGAAGGGTGCGGGTTTGCCCATCGAAACCCGCACCCTTGAAAACCGCAAGGGTGCGGCACCCGTACCTTCGTGACAAGCACCAATAATCAGCGCGGCGAGATAGCGACACAGACACCATGGCCTGGTTCAAGCGGGTAAAAAAGCGAATCGAACAGTCCACGCCGCCCGACGAGCGCCGGGTGAAGACCGAAGGTTTGTGGACCAAGTGCGAGAATTGCCGGGCCATCGTCTGGAAGAAAGACCTCGACGCCAACGGGCGCATCTGCCCCAAGTGCCAGCACCACTTCCGCATGAGCGCGACGGAGCGGCTCGAGTTGCTGCTCGACTCGCGCTGGCAGGAGCATGACGCCGCGCTGGCTTCCAGCGACCCGCTGCATTTCACCGACACCAGGCCCTACGCCGCCCGCCTCAAGGAAGCCCGCCGCAAGCTCGGCAAACCCGATGCCGTCATCACCGCCGAAGGCTTGCTGAACGGCCGGCCGGTAGTCTGCTGCTCGATGGAGTTCGCATTCATCGGCGGCTCGATGGGCGCGGTGGTGGGCGAAAAGGTGACCCGCGCGGTAGAGCTGGCCATCGCCAAAAAGCTGCCGCTGGTAGTGGTTTCGAGTTCCGGCGGCGCGCGCATGATGGAAGGCACCATCAGCCTGATGCAGCTGGCCAAGGTTTCCGCAGCTCTCGGGCGCCTCGACGAAGCGCGCCTGCCGTTCATCTCCGTGCTGACCGACCCCACCACCGGCGGCGTCACCGCCAGCTTCGCCATGCTGGGCGACCTCAACATCGCCGAGCCCGGCGCGCTGATCGGCTTCGCCGGGCCGCGCGTGATCGAGCAGACCATCCGCCAGAAGCTGCCCAAGGGCTTTCAGACTTCGGAGTTTCTGCTGGAGCACGGCTTCCTCGACGCCGTCGTCCATCGCAAGGACTTGAAGGCCTACATCTCCTCCGCCCTCGAATTTTTCATGGCGTGACCGCATGACTTACGAAGAATCGGTGCAGTACCTCCTCAGCCTGGGACGCGAGCTGGCTTCGCCGCAGCAGGCCAGCGTCGCGAAATTCGACCTGCAGAACATCACCGTGCTGTGCGAGCACCTGGGGCAGCCGCAGCGCCAGTTTCAGTCCGTGCACGTTGCCGGAACCAACGGCAAAGGCTCGACATCGGCCATGCTCGATTCGATCCTGCGCGCGGCAGGCGTGCGCACCGGCCTCTACACTTCGCCGCACCTCGAGCGCATCAACGAGCGCATTCGTCTGGACGGCCAGGAAATTTCCGACGCCGACTTCGCTGCGGCGTTCACGCGCGTGCGCAAGGCCATTGAAGAACTGCTGGCAAACGGCAAGCTCGCCGCGCATCCGACGTTCTTCGAGTGTGTTACCGCAATTGCTTTCGTGCATTTTGCCTCCGCGGGCGCGGAATTTGCCGTGTGCGAGACGGGCATGGGTGGCCGCCTTGACGCGACGAACATTTTGCTGCCGGAAGTTGCGGTCATAACCCAGATCGACTTCGACCACGAAAATTATCTCGGCCACTCGATCGAGGAGATTGCGGGAGAGAAGGCGGGCATCATCAAGCCGGGCGGGCGTGTGGTCAGCGCCGCCGAGCATCTCATCGCGCGAGTAGTGATTCGCCGACGCTGCGCGGAACAGTCCGCGTTTCTTGTGGAGATCGAGAACGCCTTTTACCTCGAGGATGTGGCCGCGCGCGGTGGCTGCTTCTCCTTCACCGCGATTGCCTATGACACCGGCGTGCGCGTTCCCATCTCGCTGCAACTGCCGGGGCGCTTCCAGGTGCGCAACGCGCTCACCGCGCTGGCCGCGGCGCGCATGCTGGCCGAGCGCGGCGCGCCCATCGACGATGCCGCCATCTCGCGCGGCCTCGCCGCCACGGTGTGGCCCGGCCGCCTCGAAAAAATCAGCGAGCGCCCTGAAATTTACGTGGACGGCACGCACAATCCGGCCGGTGCCCGCGAAATCGCCGTCTTCTGGGAGCAGTTCCTCCCCGGCAAGAAAATTTTCCTGATCTACGGGGCCATGCGCGACAAAGCCGTGGACGAAATCGCCGGCCTGCTCTTCCCTAAGGCCGCCGCTGTGATCCTCACCGCGCCGCACCAGTCGCGGTCTATCTCCGCGCCGCTCCTCGCGGAAATGACCGCGCATCACGCGCGCAGCGCCGAAGCCATCCCCGACCCGTCGCGCGCCCTCGAGCGCGCCCTCGCCCTCGCCTCGCCCGAAGACGTCATCTTCATCACCGGCTCGCTCTACCTCGTCGGCGAGCTGCGCCACGAATGGCTGTCGCGCACTAAATCCGTACCAAATTGATAGAGAGTGCAGCGGGTGCCGCACCCTTGTGTTTTTCAAGGGTGCGGGTTTTCGTCTAGCGCGGGCACCCTCGATCCAACATTACTCCGCCCACCCTTCGCAAAAACCGCCAAGGATGGGGCACCCGACCTCCCCGGACGACGTCATCTTCATCACCGGCTCGCTGGATCCGTCGGAGAGCTACGCCGCGAATCGATATCCCGCAAATCCGGCCGGCCCGTTTCTTCTTAGAAAAGACGCGGGGGTGTCGTACCCTTGTGGTTCTTAAGGGTGCGGATTGTCCCTCCAATTCGGGTTGGCTGTGCCGTCGATCGGAACCTCCGCACCCTTCACAAAAGGCGTGAAGGGCGCGGCACCCCAACCTCTGCGTCCAACCCTAGCTTTGTACTAGTACGCGGGTAACAACGGACCAGTACGAACAGGGGGTTTGCTTGTGATAGCGAGGGAGTATACAATCCGTGTGATTATAAAATAATAAAAATGTGTCCGCCGCTCTGATGAAGCGCTCGACGTTTCCTTCTGCTGGTTGTTCTCGCGGGCGGCGCGACTGCGGATTCAGCGTCAACAGCAAAGACGGAATGGCAACCAACCCGGCGCGGCCTGCGTGGTCCGAACCGGCAAGACAAGAATAGAAACAGGAGAGTGCGATGAAGCGCCCAGCCCAGTCGTGCAAAGCAGTTTTCGCGGCAAGTTTCTTTCTTCTCGCAACGATGGGGATCGTTGGTCCAGCATACGGCGCCGGCCAACCCACGTTCGTTTACGCCGCTGCGTCGAATACCGGACAGGTCTTCGGCTACACCGTCGACAGCACAACCGGGGCTTTGAGCCCGGTCCCAGGCTCTCCCGTCACCGCTGGTTTGATTCCTTTTGCGCTGGCCTTGACCCCTTCAAATAAGTTCCTTTATGTGACGAACTACGATTCCGGCACGATTTCCGCATACACGGTGGATGGAACGACGGGAGCATTGACCGAAGTGAGTGGTTCACCCTTCAAAGCGGGAGTAGCGGCACGGACTGTGGCGATTGATCCATCGGGCAAGTTCGTCTATGTGGGGTGCGACAGTTCCGGCACCGACCTCTGGGCATATACAATCGACCAAACAACCGGGGCATTGACCCCGGTCCCCGGTTCGCCATACTACACAGCGCCGATTTCGTACGAAACTGGTTGGAATGCAGAGGCGGTGGCTGTCGACCATTCGGGTAAGTTCCTGTACGTGGCCACTGAGGAAATCTCCGTTTTGACCTACCAGATTGATTCCAACTCGGGCGCTTTGACTCAGGTCAGTAGCTCTAATTACGACCCCGGTGTTCAGCCTTCCTCCATGGGAGTGGACCCTTCAGGTAAGTTCGTTTATGTCACAGGGATGCGCGACGTATTTGCCTACACGACGGATACCACGACGGGAGAATTGACCCCGGTGAGCGGTTCACCGTTCGAGTCTGGATATCCTTATGAACAAACACTGGCGATTGACCCGCTTGGTAGGTTCGTCTACACGGCCAACGATAATCCGGACGGCTTTTCGGCGTACACCATCGATCGCACCACAGGCGCTTTGACGCCAATCTCCGGTTCACCGTTTACTTGGGCAACGGCTCCGGGTTTTGGTGCGATGGCGATAGATCCCTCGGGCAAGTTCCTCTATGTACCGGCCGGGGGTTCCAGCAACGGAATCGCTGCGTACACGATCGACGGCGCCAATGGAACCTTGGCCCTGATTTCCGGTGCGCCCTTCGCGGTGGGTACCTACCCCGGCGCGCTGACAATAACGAACGCGCCGTCCACCACGCCCTTCGAAAAGTTTGAGGCGAAGGTCTACATTGACGAAGATCGGAAGACCTCCTTCCGGGCCGAAGGGTTTTTCAGACTAGGCCAGACGAGCACTGGCATCGATCCCGTCTCGGAAACCGTGGAACTCCAGGTTGGAAGTTTCTCCGCAACGATCCCCGCAAGCTCCTTCAGGGAAGAAGGCAGGCACACGTTCAAGTTCGAGGGGCGGATCAACGACGTGGACCTGAAGATTACTATCGATCAGCCGGATCGGGACGACCACCAGGATCGAAAAGATCATGACGATCGGAAAGATCGCGACAGGGATTGGGATCACCACAAAGGGAACGATTACCTTTTCACAGCCGAAGGCAAAGGGGATTTCCCGACCAGGTTCGTCAACCCGCTCACTGTAGGCCTCACCATCGGCGACAATGTGGGCACCGCTAGCATAAGAGCCGATATCGACAAGTAACCCGAACCCCCAAGAGGGCCGAGTTAACGCTCGGCCCTCTTCGCATTTCCAGTTTCGCCCGGGTTTCATCTAGCACGGACACCCTCGATCCAACGTCACGCCGTCGATGGGAACCCCCGCACCCTTCACAAAAGGCGTGAAGGGTGCGGCACCCCAACCTTGGCATCGCCACCACTCCTTGGCGGATTCGAAACCAGCGTGCAGATCGCCGGATTCTCTGCTAAACTGCTGGTTTCTTTTGAGTTTCCAGGAATAGGTGAGGAGTAGCTATGGCACAGAAATGCAAAATTTGCGGCAAGAAGCCGTCTTTCGGGAACGTGATCAGCCACGCCAACAATACCCGGCGGCGCCGCTGGAATCCCAATTTGCAGCGCGTGCGCGCGGTGATTGACGGCGTGCGCATGCACGTTCGCGTCTGCACTTCCTGCATTCGCTCCGGCAAGGTTACCAAGGCAGCCTGACGGGCCTTTTTCCGCATCGGAATCGGTTGAGGGGACGGCAGTTTATTCGGGGTAGTGCAGCCCCACTAAATTATTTCAGCGGCTAAAGCCGGTTCGAGGAGAGCACTTTCCGGCCGGGCTTAAGCCCGGCCCTCCAAAAAACATGACCTCTCCACGCAATGGGTCCAATTTGTGCCGCAGCCGGTCCATTGGTCCGCGATGGCTGCTGCCGGCCGCGGTTCTGGCGACGCTCGCCGCCGGCTGCAAGAAGCCGGAGGTGGTGGACGAGAACGTGTGGGCCGTGGTGGACGGCAGCAACATCACCCGCGCCGAAGTGGACAAGTACTACCACACGCAACTGAATCCGGATGCTCCCGAGCCCTCGCAGGACGAGGCGCTGTCGCTCAAGCTGAACGTCCTCGATGAGCTGGTCAACAATCACATTCTGCTCGAAAAAGCCAAGGCGCTGGGGCTGCAGGCCGCCGACGGCGAAGTCGAGGACAAGTTCACCGAGTTCAAGAGCCCCTACACCGAGGAAGAGTTCCAGCGCCAGCTCAAGGCGCGCAACTACACGGTGGACGACCTGCGCAATGACATCCGTCAGCAGCTCTCCATTCAGAAGGTGATCAATCACGAAGTGATCGCCAAGATCGCCGTGACCGACCAGGACGTGACCGATTTCTACAACCAGAACCGCGCGCAGTTCAACGTGACCGATACGCAGTACCGCATCGCGCAGATCGTGGTCACGCCGCACAAGGACCCTGGGCTGCGCAATCGTAAGAATGACGACGCCACCACCGACGCTGAGGCCAAGCGCAAGGCCGCGGCGCTCGAGCAGCAACTCGCGAGCGGCGCGGACTTCGCCCAGGTGGCCATGGATTATTCGGAAGACCCGGCCACGACCGGTTCGGGAGGCGATCTCGGCTACGTCGCGGAATCCTCGCTGGCACAGGCGGATCCGAACTTGAAGAAGGCGGTGATGGCGCTGAAGCCCGGGCAGATCAGCGGTGTGGTGGTCGCGCGAGACCCCAACGGCGTTTCGTATCGCATCTTGAAGCTGGTGAGCAAGGAAGCCCCCGGCCAGCGCGAACTCTCCGATCCCTCCGTGCAGCAGTCGATCCGCGACAACATCCGCAACCGCAAGGAACAATTGCTGCGCGCCGCTTATCTGGCCGTCGCACGCAACAACGCCAAGATCACCAACTACCTGGCGCAGCAGGTGGTGGAATCAGCAGGCAAGCTGCCGCTGGTGGTCACGCCGAAGGCGGCCGACGGCAGTCCCATTCCTCCTAGCAAGTAATTCCTCTTCGTTTGAGTTCCCCGGGATTCTGACCCGTTCAGTGGTTACAATGCGCTCGCACGAAGGTTTGAAGTAGCACAGACTTCAGTCTGTGGGTTTCCAGATGATCTTGCCTAGTGCGCGCGGTCAGGGCGCATCGATGGAACCCCACAGACTGAAGTGCTACTCCGCTACGCGACCACGGCGAGGATTTCGCCGGCATTCACTGTCTGGCCTTCCTTGGCGACTTTTTCCACCGTGCCGGACTTGGGCGAGCGCACTTCGTTTTGCATTTTCATGGCTTCGATTACCAGCAGGCCCTGGCCGTTTTCGACTTGCTGGCCCTTGGTCACGAGCACGCGCACAATCTTTCCGGGCATGGGTGCGACGAGCTGCTGGCGGCCTTCCAGTTCGATTCCTCCTCCGCGCCCGCCCCGCCACGCCCGCGGATCGATTACTTCCACCTGAAATTCGCGCCCGCCGGTTCGCAAGAGCAAGCCGCCGGAATTTTCCTCGAAGGTGACTTCGAGGGACCGCCCGCTGATGAGGATGGAGTAGGTGCTGGGCGCGATGCGAACGGCGTCAGCTTCCACCATCCGGCCGTCGACGGTAAATGCTGTGCGCGAGCCTTCCCCGTTTGGCGGGATGAACTCCACGCTGCGCCGCGCTCCGTTGATCACGATTTCGTACCTCATCGTCCGTCCGTCATTCGCTGCGATCGACCTGCTCCAGGCGAGCGGCGCGCTTCCAGCGCGACTCCGCTGCGGGCGCATCGCCATTCATCGGCACCACTTCTTTGGCGCGGAAATGATGCAGTAACGCAACAAGAATCGCGGCATCCTCGGCCGTTTCATCGCGCCCCTGCGACTTTTCGGCGGAAAGAAAACTGGGCAGGCGCTCATCGAGCCAGCGGGTAAAAATTTCCGCGCGTCGAAATTCCGGATCACGGAGAATGGCGAGCAGCAGCTCCGAATTGGTCTTGATTCCGGTGACGGAATGCTCTTCGAGCGCGCGGCAAAGGCGCGCAACGGCCTCCGCGCGGTCCGCTCCCCAGGCGATCAGCTTGGCGAGCATCGGATCGTAATCGGTCGGGACCGTAAAGCCTTCGTACACGCCGTCATCAAGCCGAATGCCGGGGCCGGAAGGCGCGCGGCGCGAGAGAATTTTTCCGGGGGAAGGGAAAAATTGATTCGCGGGGTCCTCCGCGTAGAGGCGGCATTCGATGGCGTGGCCCGATAGACGCACGTCCCCTTGCGAAAAGGGGAGCGGCTCGCCGGCGGCAATGCGGATTTGCAGCTTTACCAGATCGAGGCCGGTCACCATTTCCGTGACCGGATGCTCCACCTGCAGGCGGGTATTCACTTCCAGAAAATAAAAATTGCGCACGGCATCCACCAGAAATTCCACCGTGCCGGCATTGGTGTAGCCCGCTTCCTTCGCCAGGCGAACAGCGGACTCGCCCATGGCGCGACGAAGGTCCGGCGTCATCACTGGAGAAGGTGCTTCCTCAATCACCTTCTGATGCCGCCGCTGGACGGAGCATTCGCGCTCGCCGAGATAGACGATGTGGCCGTGCGTGTCGCCCAGAATCTGGATTTCAATGTGCCGCGGGTGCTCGACGTATTTTTCGAGGTACAGCCGCGCGTCGCCGAACGCGTTCAGCGCTTCCGAGCCGGCATCGCGCCAAGCGGCCGCCATGTCCGCTTCCGCCGCGACCATGCGCATCCCTTTCCCGCCGCCGCCCGCTACGGCTTTGAGCAGCACGGGATAGCCGAGGTCCTGGGCGATGTTTCGGGTGTCGTCGAGATTCGGGATGGCATCCTTCGTGCCGGAAACCATGGGCACGCCGGCGCGCGACGCGAGTTGGCGCGCGGCGGTTTTCGATCCCAGGCGTTCCATCGCGTCCGGGGAAGGACCGATAAAGGTGACGCGATTCTCCGCGCAGGCCCGTGGGAGCTCGGGATTCTCTGCGAGAAAGCCGTAGCCGGGGTGCAGCGCGTCGCACCCGGCGCGGCCCGCGACCTCCATCAGCTTGTCGATGCGCAGGTAGCTCTCGCGCGAAGGCGCCGGGCCGATGCGGTAGGCTTCGTCGGCGAGGCGAACGTGCAGCGCGGCGCGGTCGGCATCGCTGAACACCGCGACAGAAGCAACGCCCATCTCGCGGCACGCCCGCGCGATGCGCACGGCAATTTCCCCGCGATTGGCAATGAGGATCTTCTTGAACATTTTCGCGCTGAATTCGGAGCGCATTTTAGCATAGCGTCCGAGCGCGCTCGCGGCGGTATCATGTCCGCCGTGACGCGAGCGAATTTACAGCCAGAGCGGTTGCTCGGCGCCTGTCTTCTCGGCCTCAGCGTCTACCAAATCGGGATTTACTGTTGGCCGAGCGGGCCTCCATTCATTCTCGACCCGCGCGCAGGAATTCCCGTCCTGCTGATCAACCATTTTTCCTTCGATAACAAGGTGATTCATCCGGTGGAGTGGATGACGGCCACGTGGCTGGTCATCGCCGCGGTGATGATTTTCTTCCGCGGGAAATGGGTACTGCCCTACTTGGTCGTGGAGCTCGTGCTGGCGGCTCCCACGGCCTACTACATCGGCGTTCTGGCCGTCCGCCACGGAGGTGATTTTGCGCCTGCATTCATCGACCTTTTCTTGACCGTCATCCTGTTTCTGGTTTTCTCCGTGATTCCCATTGTTCTGGCTGCCCGGCGCCTCCTGGCGCGAAGAAAAGCCCACCAGGGATGATTCGGACGTGACTTCCTGGACGCACCTTTCCACAGCCCTCGTTGACTTGAGGTTTCGCACCTATCTACAATCACCTGACCGTGTGTCGGGCCCAATTTTCTTCATCTTGTGTCACTTCGGACAGGAGATCGCCATGAAACGATTTGCCGCCCTCTTCGTGTTGTGCGTCCTGAGCATGCCGCTCGGTGCCCGCGCCCAGAATGGCGCCCCAGCCGCTCAGCCGTCGGCTGCGGCCCCAGGTGCGTCCGGCGCGCAGGCGCCGCAGGGACGCAGGAAGCGCGTCGCGATCTTCGATTTCGACTACGCCACGGTGAAGACCGGCACGGCGGCGCTGTTTGGCACGGACATCGACGTCGGGAAGGGCATTGCCGATCTGCTGGTAAAGGACCTGGTGACCGACGGAACCTACAGCGTGATCGAGCGCAAGCAGCTCGACAAGATCCTCGGCGAGCAGAATTTTTCCAATAGCGACCGCGCCAACCCGGCTTCGGCGGCGAAGATCGGCAAGATCCTCGGCGTGGACGCCATCATCGTGGGCAGCATCACCGAGTTCGGTAACGAGACCAAGAACCGCAACATCGGGGGCGGCGGAGGCGGCTTCCCGGGCTTTGGAGTCGGCGGGATCGGCCACAAGGAGACGAAGGCCAACGTGATGATTGACGCCCGGATAGTGGATATCGACACCGCGGAAATTCTGGGCGTGGCCGAAGGCAAGGGCGAATCCAAGCGCAGCAGCACTTCACTGCTCGGCGGCGGCGGGAACTGGCACGGTTGGGGCGGCGGGGCGGTGGACTTCGGCTCCAGCGACTTCCAGCAGACCATTATCGGCGAGGCCACCAAGGCCGCCGTTGATCAGATGACCGCCGGCTTGATCGCTGATGCGCCGAAGCTGTCGGTGCGCACCGTCAAGGTGGAGGGCCTGGTGGCCGCGGTGGACGGCGATCAAATCGTGCTGAACGTTGGCGCGAAAACGGGAATCAAGGTGGGCGACCACATGGCTGTCGAGCGGGTGACCAGCACCATCAAGGATCCGGCCACCGGCGCGGTATTGCGCAAGATGACCACCAAGCTCGGGGAACTCGAAGTGATCGACGTGGATGACATCTCCGCGGTCTGCAAAGCGGTTAACGGCAGCGGATTCAAGGTTGGCGACGTGGCCAGGACGGCGGTGCAGTAGGGAAGATCGCTGCGGGCTGATCGAAACCCCTGATTAGCGGCCGCCGCGAAACGCGCCGCGGCCGAAACCCAGCGGCCCAAATCGCGAGAAGAAAAACGGATTGCGGATTCGCGTCAGAGGAAGCAGTGGTAATTCCCATCGCGCGCCCAGCCTTCCGTTCATCCTGTAGTAGCCGCCGTAATACCCATAACCGCCATAAGGATCGACCATAACCGGCGCGCCCGCCTGCCGGGCCGCTTCCATTTCCCGGTCGCGCTTTCCCGTCAGGATATCCACGTCGGCTGGATCGAGCGGATGTCCCGGCCGGATCGAGGCGGGCAAGTCGTCCTGCGAATTTGGGGGCTGCGCGGCCGGTTGCGGGTCTGCCTGTGTTGCGGCCTGTGGCTCGGGCGGCGGAGGATTCCCGTTGGTGTCGGCTTGCTGCGCGTGAAGCGCAGGCGCGATCAGCAAGAGAGCGATTGCAAACACCAATTTGTTCACAGCGTCCTCCGTCTGGTCCCTCTCGAACCAACCAATTCTACTCCTGCGTCAGAGAGGAATGTTGCCGTGTTTGCGCTTGGGGTTGGCGTCGCGCTTAGTTTCGAGCGAGCGGAGCGCGGTAATGAGCTTGGAGCGCGTCTCCGAAGGCTCGATGATGGCGTCGATGTAGCCCCGCTCGGCAGCCACGTAGGGGTTGGCGAAGCGCTCGCGGAACTCGGCCACTTTTTCCTGGCGCAGGCGCTCGCGTCCGGCTTCGGGCGCGCGTTCCAGTTCGCGCTTGTACACGATGTTGACCGCGCCTTCCGGGCCCATCACCGCAATCTCCGCGGTGGGCCAGGCGAAATTCGCGTCGGTGCGGATGTGCTTGCTGGACATGACGCAATAGGCGCCGCCGTAGGCTTTCCTCGTAATCACCGTTAATTTCGGGACTGTGGCTTCAGCGAAAGCGTAGAGCAGCTTCGCACCGTGGCGGATGATGCCGCCCCACTCCTGTTGCGTGCCCGGCAGGAACCCGGGGACGTCTTCGACGGTGACGAGAGGGATGTTGAAAGCGTCGCAAAAGCGCACGAACCGCGCGCCCTTCACCGAGGCGTTGATGTCCAGCACGCCCGCGAGCACCGCCGGCTGATTGGCCACCACGCCGACCGGCTGCCCGCCCAGCCGCGCGAAACCGACGACGATATTTTTCGCAAAATGCTCATGCACCTCGAAGAAATAGTTGTCGTCGGCGACCGAGTGGATCACGTCCTTGATGTCGTAAGGCTGCATGGGGTCGCCTGGCACTATGGAATCGAGCGCCGGGTCCCGACGGTCCACGGGATCGGAAGTGGCGCGGCGCGGAGCGTCGTCCAGATTGTTGAGCGGAAGGAAGCCCAAAAGCTCGCGAATCATGGCCAGGCACTCGGCGTCGTCGCGCGCGATGAAGTGGGCCACGCCGCTGGTGGCGTTGTGAGTCATGGCGCCGCCGAGATCTTCCTTGGAAACGTCCTCGTGCGTCACAGTCTTGATCACCTCTGGCCCGGTGATGAACATGTAGGAGGTGTCGCGGGTCATGAAAACAAAATCGGTGATCGCGGGAGAATACACCGCGCCGCCGGCGCACGGCCCCATGATCGCGCTGATCTGCGGGATCACCCCGCTCGCCAGCGTGTTGCGCAGGAAAATATCGGCGTAGCCGGCTAGCGAGTGCACGCCCTCCTGGATGCGCGCGCCGCCCGAATCGTTCAGGCCGATCACCGGCGCGCCGTTGCGCACGGCCAGGTCCATGATCTTGCAGATTTTCAGGGCGTTGGTTTCCGAGAGCGACCCGCCGAACACGGTGAAATCCTGCGCGAAGACGTACGCCAGGCGGCCGCCGATGCGCCCAAAGCCGGTGACGAAGCCGTCGCCCGGCGGGCGCTGCTCCTGCATCCCGAAATCATACGAGCGGTGCGTAACGAACTTGTCCAGCTCCTGGAAGGTGCCTTCGTCGAGAAGCAGCGCGATGCGTTCGCGCGCCGTCAGCTTTCCCGCTTTGTGCTCGCGCTCGCGCCGCGCGGCGCCGCCCCCTTCCTCCGCCTCGGCAGAGCGGCGGCGCAGCTCCGCAATCGGATCGCTCGTCTTCGTTTCCTTGGTCATGGACTCCACTCCGCGCGCAGCACTACAGCGCACGACTCCCGCGACTTTCGCATAAGCGCGAAGCGGCGCGCCACTAAATTTTGGCGGAATCGTCGGAACGGACTTCGCTGGAATACTCGTCAACTGGAATCTTGGGAAACTCGGAGTGACCCACTCCGAGGATAAGCACGGCGAGATGTGTGGCCAGGTAAATGCACCCGAGGAGCAGAACGGTGCCGAAGACCAGGTCCGCGGCGACGGCGACGACACGCAGCGCCAGGGGATCGACCGAAAGAGCGCGGATGGTGCCGCGCACCAGCGCGAACATGCAGGCCAGCGTCAGCGCGGCGGCGCCTAGCACGGCGATGACGGAGGCAATGACTCTCAGGGCCACGCGCGAGCTCACGCTGTCAACGTTAACTCAAACGCAGGGCTTGTTGAAGGGGGGAATCCGCGCGACTGTTAGGGAGAAAAAAGGGGCAACTTAGTGCAGGCCTGACCAGTCGTCTGCCACCAGGATCGAATTGCTGGGATTGGACGGGTCGTACTTCACGCTGGCCGGCTGGCCGGAGGCTATGCGCTCCAGGCACAGGCGCTCTTCGAGCCCGGTCACGTCCTGCGCGGTTTCATAGGTGACGCCCGCGATAGAGTAGCTGTAGCGCACCAGGCGGCGTATCCCGCTTTTGCTGGGAGTGGAGGCGGGAGCCTGGATGCTGGGCGAGCCATTCGATGCGACAGGAGCGAGTGCCACGGGCGCTTGCGACTCCACCAGCTCGACCACCAGGCCCTCGACGATGCGCCCGACCTGATTGAGCTGCGATCGCCGGCGGCGCTCTTCGTCCTCCGGATCTTCCGGCTTCTCGAAGTACTGGCGCAGAGCGACAGCGCCAACGGCTGCCACCAGCACCGCGCCTCCCACCGCCATTCGCCAATCGATCGCCAAGAGCGTCAACGCCTCGAAGTTACGTGGGGCCCCGCGGCTCGCAAGCGAGGATCAATCCGCGCGATTCACCGTGGGGTTTCGCAGCGTGCCAATTCCCGGAACCACAATTTCCACCACGTCGCCGGCTTTCATGGGCCCGACGCCCGCGGGGGTGCCGGTAGCGATCACGTCGCCCGGCAGAAGGGTCATCACCCGCGAAACCCAAGGGATTATAACATCAACGGGAAAGAGCATATCGCTGAACGGGGCATACTGTTTCCGAACGCCATTCAGCAGAGTCTCTATTGTTCCTTTGGTAACGTCGAACTCCGTCTCGATCGCCGGCCCCAGCGGGCAAAACGTGTCGAAGGCCTTGGCGCGCGTCCACTGTTTGTCGAGGGCCTGGTAATCGCGCGCGCTCACGTCGTTGAGGAGCGTAAATCCCAGGACGTAGGGCCGCCAGTCGGCGCCGTCGCGCAGCCCGTGGCAGGGGCGCGACATCACGACGGCCAGCTCGCCTTCGTAGTCGATGCGCTGCACCTCCGGCAGCAGCACGATGGGGTCATCCGCCGCCAGCAGT
>Ga0210398_10002912_pt1 | contig 16523 bp, 20 predicted proteins | sample IncBWC4OmetaG_FD_161047 | JGI IMG/M metagenome (GOLD analysis project Ga0210398, IMG submission 161047) | Forest soil microbial communities from Barre Woods Harvard Forest LTER site, Petersham, Massachusetts, United States - Inc-BW-C-4-O | ecosystem: Environmental > Terrestrial > Soil >... | reverse complement strand
GCGATGGTGGCGGGGTCGTATCTGGCCCTGCGCCGCATCACCCAGTCGCCGTTCGGCATGGTGCTGCAATCGATCCGCGAGAACGAGGCGCGCACCCGCGCCATCGGCTATCCGGTCGAGCGCTACAAGATCGTGGCGGTCATGCTGTCGGGGTTGTTCGCCGGGCTTGCCGGGGTGCTCTACGCCCTGCAGAACGAATTCGTCGCCCCTGATTTCGTGTTTTTTCTGGTTTCCGGCGAGGCGGTGATCTTCAACGTCATCGGCGGCGTCGGGACCCTGGTCGGACCGATCGTCGGCGCCGCGTTCTTTCTGCTGCTGCGCGAGGGGCTGTCGCGGTTTTTCACCGAATTTTATCTGATCCCGCTCGGCGCGATCTTTGTGGCGATGGTGATCTTCATGCCGCAGGGGCTGCTCGGCTTCATGCGCCGCTGGCTCAACCAGTAGCCGCCGTTCCGCCTGGCCGCCGCCGACTGCGGCAGCCCTGCCCAATATTTGTGCGACGCATCATTTGGAGCTGCCATACCCCGGAACTCCTGTCATATTTTCTATTGCGCCGCAGCATAAGTCGCGGATAATTGGCGCGGACAGGGATTAGAGGCCCGACCATGACCGACACATTGTTTTCGCATCAAAAGGCGAATGCCCCGGAAGCCCGGTACGCCGAGGATGGCCTGCGCGCTTTTTTCGCCTACCGCGACATGGGCATCATCGAGGCGACCCACGGCAAATTGCGGGTGCAGCTGGTCCGCGCCGCACGACCGGCTTCGCAGGCGAAGGGCGGCACCGGGTTTCACATGCACACCGCGGACATCCATGTCGTCTACATGGTCTGCGGCTGGGCCAAATTCGATTACGACGGGGTCGACACCCTGGTCGAGGCCGGCGACTGCGTCCACCAGCGCCCGGGCATCATCCACAATCTCTACGACTGGTCGGACGACATGGAGTTCATGGAGATCATCGCCCCGGCCGATTTCGCCACCACCGAAATCACCCAGCCGGCAACCGTTATCGCGCGCTGAGCAGGCGGCAGGCCGGGCGGTCCAGGCAAGCCAGGGCGGCGTTTCAGTCGCTGGCGTAGACGACGTTTCGCAGCATCGGATAGATAAAGCTGTTCCAGCGCTGGCCATTGAAGACGCCGTAATGGCCGACGCCGGTCTGCACGTGGTGACGCTTCATGTAGGGCCGCAGACCGGTGCACAATTCCTGGGCAGCGAGCGTCTGGCCGACGGCGCAAATGTCGTCGCGTTCGCCTTCGACGGTAAACAGCGCGGTGCGCCGGATCGCCTGCGGATCGACCCGCCGCCCGCGCCATTGCAGCTTGCCCAATGGCAAGGCGTGCTGCTGGAACACGCGCTCTACCGTCTGCAGATAGAATTCGGCCGGCAGGTCCATCACCGCCAGGTATTCGTCATAAAACTTGCGGATCGCCGCCGCCCGCTGCGCATCGCCATTGGCGATATGGCAGAACAGGTCGAGCTGGGCCTTGACGTGACGGTCGAGGTTCATGCTCATAAAAGCGGCAAGCTGGGTGAAGCCGGGGTAGACGCGGCGCCAGGCGCCATTGTAGCGCCACGGCACGGTATCGATCAGGGCGCCCTCGAACCAGCCGATCGGCCGGCCGGTCGCCAGCCGGTTGACCTCGGTCGGGTTGATCCGGGTATCGATCGGCCCGGCCATCAGGGTCATGCTGCGCGGCTGCGCCGGATGGCCGTCCTCGGCCATGATCGCGACTGCCGCCAGTGCGGCGACGCAGGGCTGGCAGACTGCGACCAGATGCGCGCCGGGACCCAGCACTTCGAGAAAGGTGACGAGGTGCTCGATGAAGTCGTCGAAATCAAAATGGCCGTGGCGCAAGCCGACGTCGCGGGCGTTGTGCCAGTCGGTGATGTAGACGTCATGCTCGGCCAGCATCGTGCGCACGGTGCCGCGTAAGAGCGTAGCGAAATGCCCCGACATCGGCGCCACCAGCAGAACCCTGGGCTGCGCCGCGGCCAGCTCCTTTTCAAAGCGCAGCAAGGTGCAGAACGGTGTGCGATGAACCGCGACCTCGCGCACGGCGACCGGGCGGCCGGCGACCTCGACCTGGTCGATGCCAAAGGCCGGGCGGCGGTGGCTCAGCCCGGCGCGGGCGATCAGTTCGCACAGTGCTGCAACCGCCCGCTGCACCTCGTTTTGCGAAGGATCGGAACGCGAAATATCGGGTCGAGACGTGTCCGGGCGAGGCGCATCGGGCGGCGCCGGCATCAGCGCTGCGGCGGCCATGCCGGCCAGGCTGCGCAATGGTGCGACCGCATCGGTGAAGGCAAGAAAATTCCGGTACATCGTTCGCCCTGTCCGCGCTGCCGCCAAACCCCGAAGAATAAAGGATTCGACTGCCCGATGCGAGATGGTTTGCCGCCGCGATCCCGGCTGTGGGACAATGCGCTCGCGCCCCGCGCGCCGGCCATGAAAGGAGCACGGCGATGACCGAAATCGTATTGACGATCAGCAGCAAGAACTATTCGTCCTGGTCACTGCGCGGCTGGCTGTTGTGCAGGATGGCGGGGATCGAATTCGCCGAGCAGACGGTGCCGGTCGACGACCCGACCAACCGCGCCGAATTGCTGCTGCTGTCGCCGTCGATCCTGGTGCCGTGCCTGACCCACGCCGGGGTTCGGGTCTGGGACACGCTGGCGATCGGCGAATATCTGCACGAGCTGAACCCGAAAGCCGGATTGCTGCCGGCCGAGCGCGCGGCCCGCGCCCGCTGCCGCTCGATCTGCGGCGAGATGCATTCGGGGTTCGCCAATTTGCGCTCGGCATTGCCGATGAACCTCAAGGCGCGGCACCCCGGCTTCAAGGTATGGGCCGGGGCGCAGGCCGATATCGACCGGATCGCGGCGATTTGGCGCGAGTGCTTCGCCGAGCATGGCGGCCCGTATCTGTTCGGATCATTGACGATGGCCGACGCGATGTATGCGCCGGTGGCGACCCGCTTTCACACCTATGACGTCAAGCTCGACCGCGACTGCAGCGCCTATTGCGAGCGCGTCATGGCCTTGCCCGACATGGTCGCCTGGCGCGAAGCGGCATTGGTCGAGCCCGACGGATTCGAAGAGCTCGACATGGAGTTCTGAGCGGTTGCAGTGCCAATGGACGCAATGATGCCGGCTTAGGCCGACGGCATTGCCGGCGCGCCCCGCCGGCGCATCAGTCGTCCATCACCGGGTCAACATGACAGGCGGCGCCGGCCGCTCGCGGGTAGGGCCGTCGGCTGAGCGTCAGACACACTGCGGCGACGATCAGATAGCCGAGCGCCACCGGCGCCGGATTGCCGATGCCGAGCGCGGTCCTGTGATGAAGCCGAAAAAGTCTGCGCCCAGGCGGCGATGTTCGGCAGGAGGGCAAGAAACGGGCCAATAGGCGGGCGCAGCCGAACGCGCTTCGGTCCAGCGATTCTGTGCGCCGCCCGTTCCGCGTGCTAATGATCGAGCGCTTGCTGCCGCGCTGCCGCCGCCGGCGGCACCCCGGGTCGGCCCGAGAGGGAGTTTCGATGTCGAGCACCACCCCGCTTTCCGGTCTCGTCGTGATCGAGATCAGCCAGAGCGTCGCCGCCCCCTATGCCGGGATGATCCTTGGCGAACTCGGCGCCGAGGTGATCAAGATCGAGAACCCGCGCACCGGCGACGCCGCCCGCGGCTGGGGCCCGCCCTTCGCCGCCGGGGCCGCCACCTGCTTTCACGCGGTCAACCGGGCCAAGCGCGGGATCACCATCGACCTTGCCGACCCGGCCGAGGTCGAAAAGCTAAAGGCGCTGGTGATCGGCCGCGCCGACGTCCTGATCCACAATTTGAAATTCGGCGCGCTCGACCGCTTTGGCCTGTCGGCGACAAGCTTGACTGCCGAGAAGCCGGGCCTCGTCTATTGCAACCTCGGCGCGTTCGGCGCGGTCGGGCCGCTGCGCGAGCGGCCGGGCTACGATCCGCTGATGCAGGCCTATGGCGGGCTGATGAGCCTGATGGGCGAGGATGGGCGGCCGCCGGTGCGCGTCGGCGTGTCGATCGTCGACCTCGCCACCGGGATGTGGTCGGTGATCGGCATCCTCGCCGCACTCAACGAGCGGCGCCGCACCGGCCGCGGCGGCGTGGTCGACACCTCGCTCTACGAGACGGCGATCGCCTGGATGTCGATCCCGATCGCCGCCCATCTGGTCACCGGCGAGGTTCCGACCCGGCAGGGATCGGGGGTCGACATGATCGTGCCGTACCAGGCCTTTGCCGCGGCCGACGGGTATCTGATGGTGGCCGCCGGCAACGACAATCTGTTTCGCCGGCTGTGCACCGCGATCGGCCGCCCCGAGCTGGCGCTCGACCCGCGCTTTCGCACCAACCAGGACCGAGTGGTCAACCGCCCGACCCTGATCGCGATCCTCGACGCCAGCTTCGCCGCAGAGCCGATGGCGCTGTGGGCCGCCCGGCTCGATGAGGCCGGCATCCCGAACGGTCCGATGCAGACGGTCGACCAGGTGGTGGCCGATGCCCAGACGGCGGCCCTCGGCATGATTCAGCGGTTCTCGGCGAGCTCGGCCGCCGACCCGCTGGCGCTGGTGGGCCTGCCCTTGTCGTTCGACGGGGTCCGACCGCCCTTCGCCAAGCCTGCGCCGGCGCTCGGCGAGGACGATGCCCAGATCTTCCGCCCCCGGTGACGGCTTTGGCGATGGCCGAGCGACGGCGCCCGATCCTGCCCGCGCTGTTCGCCGCGCTGCTCTTGTTCGCGGTGCTGGGCGCGTGTTCCCAAATGGCTCCGCCCGGATCGGCGGCGGTGCCTGACGGCGCGGTCGAAGTGCGCGAGTCGGGGCGGTTTGTCACGCTGGTCGGGCCAAAGGCGCAGCACGCAGCACCCTTTCTCGGCACGCCCGGCACCAATTTTTACTGTCTGCGCAGCTTTATCGATCGCCGGAACGCGGAGAGCGTGAACCAGCTTTATGTTTCCGACAGCTATGACGGAGCCGAGCGGAATTGGGACGCGGCGCACGATGCCGCCGGCCATCCGCTGGTCTTTATTCCGATCAGCCGGCACGAGATCACCTGTGCGACCGGCTGCTCCTATGTCGAGGAATTCGCCGCGAACATACCCGAAAGCGAATTGCGCGCGAACCCGGATGGATTGACGGTGGCCTTTACCGACGCAGCCGGCGGCGAAAAGACGATTAGCGTCTCAGCCGGCCAGATCGCGGCGCAGCTGGCTGCTGTCGAAGCGCAACGGCGCGCGGTTCTGCCCGCTGCGGCGTCGGTCGAAGCAACGCCATTGCCTGCGGCGGCTCACCAGCCGGAATAGGCGTTTTCCTGGGCCTGCTCAAACGCCGCCCGCATGTCTTGGCAGGCGCGCGAGTTCGGCGCCATTACATCGTCCGCGCCAGCGCAGCTCGGGTCGTGGCGGGGAATGATGGCGCCGGCCAGGTTCGCCTCGCGCGGCGACACGCCGTGGCGGGACGCCAAGGCCTGCACCCCGGCGAACAGCAGCACGAAAATGAACGCCATCGCCCAGGCCGCGGCAACAGTCCGCCACATCCCGAACGGTTTCTCGGCGGAGCCCCGCTCGCGCCCGCTGACGATTTCCTCCGGCATGCCCGCACCTGCAAAATTCACCCAGTATTGCAGTGCAATAAATAGGCAAGCGCCGGTGACCGACACACCCCTCGTTTGGCATGGCTGTCTTGCGCTCACATTGGCGTGACCGCGGCTGGCCGCGCCGACGCCCGGCCGATGCCATCGAGCCGCGTGATTTGCATCGAGCCGCGGCGCCGGATCAGTCGAATGCGAGCATCAGCGCTGCCGCCCGCGCCCGGATCTCGTCCGGCAATGGCGCCGGCCGGCGCGCATCGAGATCGAGCTGCACCCCGAACTGGCCGAGGCGGGCGAGTTCCTTGCCGGTGCGCGGATCGGCCATGCGATGCACCAGGCGGGCCGACGAGCCGCCGAGATGAGCGATCCCGGTCTCGACCAGATACGGCTGGCCGAGCCGCGGCGCCTCGACGAGCCGCAGGGCCAGCTCAAAGGTCGAGAACCCGCGGCGATGCGTCTCCATATAGTCGCGGCCCATGCCGATCGCTGCCGCCGCCTGCAGCAGCGCATCGGTAAATCGATGCACAAAGGCGGCGAGCGAGAAACGCCCGTACTGGTCGAGATCGGTGGGCTCGACCCGGCCGCGCGCGCTGGCGATGGCCCCGGCCATGCTCCGCGGTTCGGGGCGCTCTTCGGCGGCGGGTCCTTCCCACACTGCGAGCCCGCGCCCGATCGCCTCGCGCCGCCCGGCCGGGAACTGCAAGGGAGGCAATTCCCATGTCTCCTCGATCCACGTCACCCGCTCGCCGCTCGCCGAATCGACGACGCGGTGCCCGAGCCGCAATTGCGGGTCGACCCCGACCGCGGCGCTGTCGACATGAAAGCTGTCGCCGGCCCGCAGCTCGCGCACGAAGCGCAGATTGAACCGGCGGGTAAACGCGCCGTCGCGCAACAGATCGGCGAGGCCGAGGACTTCGGCAATGCTCGCGGCAGCCTGATCGACGCGCCCGAGATAGCAGGCGATTGTGAAGTGCTCGGTGACGTCGCATTCCCAAGGCGCCACCGTGCCGCGATAGGTCTCGGTCCATCCGGTCATTCGGATGACCAAGGCTTTAGAGGTGCGCCCCGCGCCGCGCTCATGAGATCCGCCATTGCCCATCGGGTTGCAGGCAGCTGTTCAGCCTGTAGTGCTCCGGAGCGACCGGCATCTTCCGCGTCGCCAAGGTATAGCCGATCGATTCGCAACGTCGGCCGTTGACGCTGTATTTTCTGACCAGCGTTATGGTTCCGTAATTGCCCGAATCGGGATTACTCCACGAGGCGGTCGCGCCCACGCTCCGGCCGTGAATCTTGGCGTCGACAATGCCGCGCATGATGGAGAGGTCGTTCTTGGTCAGCTCGATGTTCGATTTCATTCCGGGGCCGAGAAACTGTGCCTCGGCCGGCAGCGACACGAATAGAAGCATCGCCGCCACGATCGCCTTCGACGGCATCGACATTGCTCTTCTCCACCGGCTGCGGCGTTCTCGTTCGGTCGAACCTGCCGCCGCGGCGCGATCGAGGTCAACAAAAAACCCCAAAGCACGTTCATGGACCTGCGCCAAAGTCGCTGGCTTGGTTATCTGATTGGGCATGGTTATCTATCGATGCCGAGATCGGCAGCGGGCGTTTAACGCAAATTGGCAACGGCGGCGGCGATGACGCAGCGGATCTTATCTCGACCCGGCTACGCTGGCGGCCTGCGGGTATACCGCGACGGGGCGACGCGCGCGGCGAGCGCGGCGGCGCTCGGCATTCTGCTCGGCTGCAGCGCCTGCGCCGCGACGCCGGGCGGATCGCCGACCGCGGTCAATGCCGACCCCGACAACGACCCGGCCGAGCCGGTCAACCGGGCGATCTTCAAAGCCAATCTCGCGGCCGATCACGCGGTCCTGCACCCAGTGGCCCAGGCCTATGTCGACCATGTGCCGCGGCCGGTCCGCGAGGGCGTCCACAACGTCGTGCAAAATCTCCAGGAGCCGGCGACCGTGGTCAACGATCTGCTTCAAGGACATGTCGGCGAGGCTTGGCAGTCGGTCCGGCGGCTCGCGGTCAATACCACGGTCGGCGCCGGCGGCGTCGTCGATGTCGCCAAGATGTGGGGTCTGCCGCCGCACAGCGCCGATTTCGGCGAGACCTTGGCGATTTGGGGCGTGCATGAAGGGCCGTTTGTCGAATTGCCGTTGCTCGGCCCGTCGAACCCGCGCGATGCGGTGGGCACCGTGGTCGACCTCGCGCTGAACCCGCTGAGCTATGTCGGCGGCGCGCCGGCGACTTATGCGAGCGTCGCCGCCGGCGGCGCCAATGTCGTCGATGCCCGCGCCCGGCATCTGAAGGACCTCGACGAATTGGAGCGCAACTCGCTCGATTATTACGCCGAGCTGCGCAGCGTCTACCGGCAGCACCGGGATGCCCAGATCGCCGCGGCAAAGGCGAAACAGCCCGCGCAAGGGCATGTCGACATCACCTTCCCCAACGACAAGTAAGATGCGCGTCAGCGGCGCATATAGGGCGGAAACAATTCGTCGGGATCGTTGACCCACACAAACGGGATGCCGTGCACATCGGCGCACTCGACCGCGTGGCGAAACTCGATTGCGACCGGGGCATCGGGCCGGCTCTGATCGACGAGGGTCGACTGCCCGTGGGCAAGGCGCCAGCTGCCGATGATGCGCCCGGGATCGGTCGGGCTGCGGGAGACCCTGAATTCGATCAGCCTGGCCCCATAGGCTTCTTCCTTGCCCTCGATGACCGCAACCACCGCCCTCTCCTGTCTGCCTGCTGGCGCCGCCGCCGGCTTCATCAAACGCGCCGGGGAAAATGGTAGCGGGAGAGGGATTTGAACCCCCGACCTTGGGATTATGATTCCCCTGCTCTAACCAGCTGAGCTATCCCGCCGCTCGCGGGCCGGATATAGGAGATCGGCCGATAAGGGTCAAGCCGGGGTCAACCTGGGATCAACCCGCCGGGGCCGGCGCCGGCCGCCGGATCCAGCCGCCGCCGAGCACCCGCTCGCCATCGTAAAGGACCGCGGCCTGGCCGGGCGCCACCGCTTGCGCCGGCTCGGCGAAGACGAGCTCAGCCGCGCCGGGCATCGCACCCGGGTAGAGCCTAGCCCCCAGCGGGGACTGGGCCGAACGCAGCTTGACCGCGAGCGCCGTGCCTGCGGCGGGCGGTGGATCGCGCGCCAGCCAGTTGAGCTCGGCGAGCCAGACTCGGGTTTCGTCCAGCGCGGCGCGCGGCCCGACCACAACCCGGTGCTTCCCGGGCTCGATCGCCAGCACAAAGAGCGGCTCGGCCGCGGCGATCCCCAGCCCCTTGCGCTGACCCACGGTGAAATGGGCAATGCCGCGATGGCGGCCGAGCACCCGCCCGCTGTGGTCGACGATATCGCCCGGCTCGGCGGCTTCCGGGCGCAGCCGCCCGACCAGCGCGGCATACGAGCCCTGCGGCACAAAGCAGATGTCCTGACTGTCGGGCTTGTCGGCGACCGCGAGGCCGAAACGCCGGGCCAGCGCGCGGGTTTCGTCCTTGGCGAGACCGCCCAGCGGAAAGCGCAGGAACTCAAGCTCGGCGCGGGTCGTGGCGAACAGAAAATAGCTCTGGTCGCGGGCGCCGTCGCGGGCGCGGTGCAGCTCGGGCCCGGCGGGGCCGGCCACCCGGCGCACATAATGCCCGGTCGCCAATGCCGAAGCGCCGAGATCACGGGCTGTGCCCAGCAGGTCTCGGAACTTGATCCGCTGGTTGCAGCGGATGCACGGCACCGGGGTTTCGCCGCGGCGATAGGATTCGGCGAAATCCTCGATCACCGCGGCGCGAAAGCGGCTCTCGTAATCGAGCACGTAGTGGGCGATGCCGAGCCGGCGGGCGACCTCGGCCGCGTCATCGATGTCGCGGCCGGCGCAGCACGCCCCCTTGCGGCCGATCGCGGCGCCGTGATCGTAAAGCTGCAAGGTGATGCCGACCACCTCAAAGCCGCGCTCGGCTAGCAACCCCGCCGTCACCGAGGAATCGACCCCGCCCGACATGGCGACGACGACGCGGTGATCGGCCGGGCTGCCCGGAAGATCGAGATCAAGATCGAGGGAAACGGCGCTCATGCGCGCAACTATAAAGACCTCTGCATCAGCCGCAACCGGCGTGGCCGGGCCGGGCCGCGGGTCAGCCGGCCAGGGCGCGCTCGATTGCCGCCGCCAGCTGGCGGGTGCGATACGGCTTGCGGACAAAGACCTCTTCCGGCCGCGGCAGGCGCCGCTTCAGCGCGGGGTGGCCGACATAGCCGGAAGTGAACACGAACTTGATGTCGCGCCGGAGGCGCCGGGCCTCGTCGGCGAGCGCGAGGCCGTCGAGCCTTCCCGGCATTACCAGATCGGTGAAGACAAGGTCGATCCCGTCCTCGCGCTGCAGCAGCGCCAGCGCTTCGTCTCCGCTGGCCGCGACCATCGTGCGATAACCCAGCGATTCCAATAAATCGGCGGCGAGATCGCGCAGTTCCGGCTCGTCGTCGACGACAAGGACGCTGGCCGCCCCGCCTGACGCCCGAAACTCCGACACCGCGACCTCCATCTCGCGGCATTGGCGCGCCGCCCGGAGATAACAGCGTTGTGCCCCAGCAGTTCCGCAAGGTCCTCGGCGCCAGTGTCGCAGGCGCAGTGTCGCAGGGCGGGCGCCGTCAGCGGCCGGCGTCGAGCCCCATCTGCCAGAAATCGGCTTCGAGCCGGGTAGCCGTGGCGAAATCGGCGGCCAGAGACGGAAAGCGCGCTTCGCCGCCGCGGCGGGCGAAAAGCTCGTCGAGCGCCGCCTCGGCCTCGTGGGCAAGCTCCTGGTATTGCCGGCCAGCATACATGTCGAGCCATTCGCGGTAGGGATTGCCGCCCTGCCGGGTGGCGGGATCGGCGATGCGCTCGGCCGCGATCAGGGCGTAGCCGACGATGCAGGGTGCGAGCGCCACTTCGAGGTCGAGCCGGTCGCCGGCAGCCCCGCGGTCGAGCACAAAGCGGGTATAGGCGATCGTCTGCGCCATCTCGGACGCGGCCGCCATCGCCGCCTCGGACAGGCCCCAGCCGCGGCAATAGTCGATGTGGAGGCCGATCTCGACATCGAGGGTCGCGGCGATGAAACGCTGCGCCCGCCGCATCTCGGCCGGCGTGTCGGATTTATAGATCGCCAGGCCCCAGGCGCGGGCGAAATGGCCGAGAAACAGATAATCCTGGATCAAATAATGGCGGAAGCAGGCCTCGGGCAGGTCGCCGCTGGCCAGCCGCAGCACGAAATCGTGGCGCGTATAGCCGCGCCAAGCCGCGGGCGAGGCCGCAACCAGCCGGGAAAACAAGGCTTGCGCCATCGCCCGGTCCCGCTGCTCAGCCGAGCAGCAGGTTGCGGGTCGCTGCCGGCAATTGCACGGTCAACCCGTCGAGCTCCTCGGTAATGACGATCTGACAGCCGAGCCGGGAGGTCTTGGTCAGGTTGAAGGCGAGGTCGAGCATGTCCTCCTCGTCCTCGCTCGCTTCCTTCAGCAGATCGTACCACTCGGGATCGACGATGACGTGGCAGGTCGAGCAGGCGAGCGAGCCCTCGCACGCCCCCTCGATATCGACGCCGTGGCGGTGGGCGACTTCGAGCACCGAGAGCCCGAGCGGCGCCGCGACTTCCCGCCTTGTGCCGTCGCGTTCGACGAACACGATCTTCGGCATCAGGCGAGATCCGCGCCCGGCACCACTCCCGGCTCCGGCGGCGGCGCCAGATCCTCGGCGAGGAGTGCCGCCGCGAGCACGCAAGGGATCCCCGATCGCAATTCCGCTGCGCCGACGAGCCGCAGCACCGCAAGCCCGGCCTGCCCGGCGGCTCGGGTCAGCCGCGCCGCGGCGCTCGCCCCGACGGCCGCGGCAACAGCGATTACCGCATGGGTCGCCGGCCGGGCGAGGGCGCGCTCGGCGCGCAGGCGCGCTCCGATGAATACCTCCTCCCATTGCTCGGCGGCGGCCTCGAGGCCGGGCACGGCCAGGCTCTGCTCGAAACCCTCGCGGTCGGCGAGCACGACGGCGTTGCCGCCGACCGACACCGCCACTTCGGCTTCCGCGCCACCGACATCGATGCCGATCGCGGCTCCCGGCGCGCCCGGATCGGTTGGCGAGCCGTCCGGCTCCTCGATCTGAAACAGCTTCACGCCGACTGGCCGATAGTGCCCGCGCAAACCCTCACCCACCCAGCCCGAACGGGCTGGGTTGCCCCTCTCCCGCATTGCGGGAGAGGGGGCCGAACGCAGTGAGGCGGGTAAGGGTGCGCCGGCATCATGTGTCAGTTCTCTTACACGTGAAAGGATTCGCCGCAGCCGCAGCGGCCCTTTTCGTTCGGGTTGCGAAAGGTAAACCCGTTCTGCAGCTTTTCTTCGACGAAATCCATTTCGGTGCCGAGGATGAACATGACCGCCTTTGGATCGATCAGGACGGTGACTCCCTTGTCCTCGACGATCTCGTCGAACTTGCCCTTTTCATCGGCATATTCGAGCGTATAGCTGAGCCCGGAGCAGCCGCGCGAGCGCACTCCGATCCGGATGCCGGCTGAGGGCTTGCCGCGTTTGGCGAGCAGCCCCTGAATCCGTTCGGCCGCGGCATCCGTCACCGTCAAGGCCTGCTGTCTCGCCCTCATCGGTTTCTCCAACGCATGAATTAGATGGTTATGTGGGTACGCCCGCAGGCGGGCGCACCCCGTTCTCGGCGGCGAGCCGGGAAGCTGCCGCGGCCAGCGCGTCGACCGCGAAATCGATTTCCGCCTCGGTATTGAAGCGGCCGAGGCCGATGCGGATCGCGGAATTGGCGATCGCATCGGGAAGACCGAGGGCGCGCAGCACATAGGACGGCTCGACGGTCGCCGAGGTGCAGGCCGAGCCGGTCGAAATCGCGATCGAGGGGCAGGCGTCGATCAGCGCCGGCGCCGAAAGCCCCGGAAAGCTCAGATTGAGATTGCCGGCGAGCCGCCGCTCGCGGTCGCCGTTGAGGCCGAGCCGGGCGACCCGTCGCGCCAGGCCCTGATGCAGCCGGTCGCGCAGCCGGCGCAACCGGGCCGCTTCCTCGGCCATCTCGGCGCCGGCGATCACCGCCGCCCGGCCGAGCCCGACGCACAGCGGCGTCGGCAGGGTGCCCGAGCGCAGGCCGCGCTCCTGGCCGCCGCCGTCGATCAGCGGCAGCAGGCGGACCCGCGGGCGGCGCCGCACATAGAGCACGCCGACCCCTTTCGGCCCGTACATCTTGTGCCCCGAAATCGACATCAGATCGATCTGCATCGCTTCGACATCGAGCGGGATCTTGCCTGCGGCCTGCGCCGCGTCGCTGTGGAACAATACGCCCTTGGCGCGGCACAGCGCGCCGATCTCGGCGAGCGGCTGGATCACCCCGATCTCGTTGTGCGCGGCCAAGACCGAGACCAGCAAGGTCTGCTCGCTCAGCGCCGCGGCCAGCCGGTCGAGGTCGACGAGGCCGTCGGGTTCCACCGGCAGATAGCTGACCTCGAACCCCTGGCGCTCGAGTTCGGCGCAGCTTTCGAGCACGCATTTGTGCTCGGTCGCCAAGGTCACGACATGATTGCGCGGCGAAGCTGCCTGGGAATGTGCGCGGGCGGGATGGGCGCGGGCGAAATGCGCCGCCCCCTTGATCGCGAGGTTGTTGGCCTCGGTCGCGCCCGAGGTGAACACGATCTCGCGCGGATCGGCCTTGATCAGCGCGGCGATCTCGGCCCGCGCCCGCTCGACCGCCTCGGCGGCGATATGGCCGTAGGCATGGCTGGTGCTGTGCGGATTGCCGAAATGCTCGGTGAAATAGGGCAGCATTGCTTCGAGCACGCGCGGATCGAGCCGCGTCGTCGACTGGTTGTCGAGGTAGATCGGCAGCGCGTTGGCAGGGGTATCCATGGGCGAACTCATGCGGCGCGCGCCTTTCCCTTGTGCGCGGCTGGTTGCGTGTGGGCCACTGCGGCGACAAAGCCGCGCCGGCGGCGATAGAGGGCGGTCCAGGCGTCGAGGAAGCGGCCGATATCGGCCTCGGTCGTGCTCCAGCCGAGGCTGACCCGGATCGTGGCGGCGGCAAGGTCGGGCGGGACCCGCATCGCCTTCAGCACATGGCTCGGGCCGACCTTGCCCGATGAGCAGGCGGCGCCGGCACTGACCATGACGCCATCCAAATCGAGCGCGATGATCTGGGTTTCGGCGGCGGTGCCGGGCATCGCGACGGCACTGGTGTTGGGGAGGCGCGGCGCCGCGGCGCCGAGCACCACCGCGTCGGGCGCCGCCGCCCCGATTTGGGCCTCCAGCGCATCGCGCAACGCCCGCACCTGATCGTAAATCGCCAACTCGGCGACGGCGGCACTGGCGGCGGCGGCAAACCCGGCGATGCCCGGCAGGTTCTCGGTGCCGGCGCGGCGCCCGCGCTCCTGCCCGCCGCCGCGCAATATCGGCAGCAGGTCGAGTTCGCCGCGCACCGCCAGCGCGCCGATGCCGGGCGATCCGCCGAGCTTGTGCGCCGAGAGGGTGACGAGATCGGCGCCGAGGCTCGCCATGTCGAGCGGGATCTTGCCGGCCGCCTGAACCGCGTCGCAATGATAGAGCGCGCCGTGGGCATGGGCGATGGCCGCGATCTCGGCCGCGGGCTGGATCACCCCGGTCTCGTTGTTGGCGAGCATGACCGAAACCAGGGTCGGGCGCGGGTCGGCGGCCAGCAAAAGCTGCAGCGCTTCGAGCCGGACGAGGCCGTCGCAATCGACCGGGATCGGTTCGGCTTCGGGCAACCCGCACAGCACCGAATCGTGCTCGACAGCGCTGACCAGCACGCGCGCCCGCCCGGCCCCGAGCAGCGCCAGGTGGTTGGCTTCGGTGCCACCGCTGACGAAGACCACGCCGTGGCCAGGGACGCCAACCAGCGCCGCCACCGCCGTCCGGGCGCGCTCGACCTCGGCCCGCGCCGCGCGGCCCCAGCGATGCACCGAGGACGGATTGCCGCAACAGGCGAGCGCCGCAGTGACCGCCGCAGCCGCTTCAGGGCGCAGCGGCGCCGTGGCGTTCCAGTCGAGATAGGTTTCGGTGCGGGGCACAGGCGGCGGCTCAGGATGTTCCGGACGCCGCGGCGGCGACGGCAAAGCTTTGGCAATGGGCGCGGCCGCTGGTGCCGAGCACACGGTGCTCGCAGACGTCGGCGAGCGAGACCGAGCTCAAATAGAGATGGATCTGGTTGCCGAGCTCCTCCCACAAATCGTGGGTGAGGCAGCGGGTCTTATTGCCGCGGCAGCCGATCGGAGCGCCGGGGGCGCAGCGGACCGCCCGGATCGGCTCGTCGACCGCGAGGATGATGTCGGCAATGCGGATTTCGCTGCGTTCGTGAGCGAGCAGATAGCCGCCCCCCGGACCGCGCACGCTTTTGATCAGCCCGCCCTTGCGCAGCATGGCAAAGAGCTGTTCGAGGTAGGAGAGCGAAATCTCCTGGCGCTCGGCGATCTCGGCGAGCGAGACCGGGTCGCCGCCACTGTGCCCGGCGAGATCGACCATCGCCATCACCGCATAGCGCCCCTTGGTGCTGAGCCTCATAATCCGGTCCTCAGGCCAGCCGTTCGGTGTCGTCGGCGCCGTTGCTCGGCGCAGCGAGCGGCCTCGCCTCGGCTGAACCATCTGCGCCGCCGGCGGGCTCGCTTTCAAGCGCAGCGACCCGCGCCCGCAAGCCCGTGACCTCGTCAAGCAGCCCGCTGAGGGCGCGGGCGATCGGATCGGGAATGTCGCCCGGAATGCCGTAGGGCAGAAAGGCGGGCTTGCCCTCGCCGGCGGCGCCTCGCCGCGGCACTGGCCGCGCCGGCGGGCCGACCACGGTCAGGCCGTCGGCCACCTCGCTGATCACGACAGCGCCCGCGCCGATGCGCGCGCAATCGCCGACGCGGAACGGGCCAAGGATCTGCGCACCCGAGCCGACGATCACACTGTTGCCGAGAGTTGGGTGGCGCTTCTGCCCGAACTCGCCGCGCCGCGGCAGGCGACCGCCGAGCGTCACCCCGTGGTACAAGGTGCAATCATCGCCGATTTCGGCAGTCTCGCCGATGACCACGCCCATCCCGTGATCGATGAACAGCCGCTTGCCGATCCGCGCCGCGGGGTGGATTTCGATGCCGGTCCAGATCCGCCCAAGATGAGAAACATAGCGCCCTGCAAGCAGCCAGCCTCGCCGCCACAGCCAATGCGCAAGGCGATGAAAAACCAAGGCATGAAACCCAGGGTAGCACAGCACCACCTCGATGCGCGACCGGGCGGCGGGATCGCGGGCCAAGGTGGCGTCAATTTCGTCGCGCAGGTTTTTCAACAGCATCGATATCACTATATTAACGTCTCTGGGGCGTCGCCGCCGGCTTCGCCGCGCCGACGTCCCGAGCGAGCATATAATTGTCCGACAAAAATGGTCAAGAATTGCGGACCGAGAGACCGCCAGATCGGGTGTCGATCCCCTACCCGCAATCTTGGTTATCGGTTGCCGGATACCAATTGGAAAAACCATGCCTGACGTGATCATCAACGGGCCGGAGGGCCGGATCGAGGCGCGCTATCATCACAGCCGCTCCGCGGCCTCGGCGATGGCGCTGGTGCTGCACCCGCATCCGCAGCACGGCGGGACGATGAACAACAAGCTCGTCCATGCGCTCTACCAATCTTTCGTGCGCCACGGGTTTTCCACCCTGCGCTTCAATTTCCGCGGGGTCGGTCGCAGCCAGGGCAGCTTCGATCGCGGCGAGGGCGAACTGTCCGATGCCGCCTCGGCGCTCGATTGGCTGCAGACCTACAACCCCAACGCCGGAACCTGCTGGGTCGCCGGCTTTTCGTTCGGCGCCTGGATCGGCATGCAGCTGTTGATGCGGCGGCCCGAGATCGAGAGCTTTATCGCAGTGGCCCCGCCGGCCAACATCTACGACTTC
>Ga0210398_10002911_pt1 | contig 16524 bp, 13 predicted proteins | sample IncBWC4OmetaG_FD_161047 | JGI IMG/M metagenome (GOLD analysis project Ga0210398, IMG submission 161047) | Forest soil microbial communities from Barre Woods Harvard Forest LTER site, Petersham, Massachusetts, United States - Inc-BW-C-4-O | ecosystem: Environmental > Terrestrial > Soil >... | reverse complement strand
GCGATGAGAGTGCGATCCGGGTTTTCCGCCCGGGGTCGGCGGGGCGATGGATCTGGCCGTCGACGCCAAGGAGATCCGCGTCCTCGTCGAGCATACGACGAAGTCGGCATGCCGCGCATCCGCCGCCGCTGCGAATACCCGCTGACCGCCGCCGCCGCGGTGCGCCGGATCTACACCGACCTCGCGGTCATCGACGTCACCGGCGAGGGGCTCGTCGTGCGCGAAATCGCGGACGACATCGCTTTCGCTGCAGATTTCCTGCGGAAGCAGCCAGCGGGTTTTGCTCGCTCCTGCCGGACGCGGCCTGGTGTGAGGCCTTCCCGCCAGCCTGTTCCCGTGCCTTAATCTCCCGATGAAGAGGCGCTTGGGAGGAAGTCATGGCGCAGGAAACGGTTCGGCTGGCGCGGTATGCGGCCGCCCTTCGCTACGAGGATATCCCGGGCGAGATCGTCGGGCGGGCCAAGGAATGCATCGCCGATACGGTGGCGGCGATCGTCTGCGGCGCGGCGCTGCCGTGGAGCCGGATCGTCGTCCGCTACGCCGAGCGCACTGGGCCGGGCGGCACATGCCGGATCCTCGGCTCGAGCGGGCCGGCGGTGACCGCACCCGCGGCGGCATTGGCCAACGGGGCCTTGGCGCACGCCTTCGAGCTCGACAGCCTGACCCGGCCGGGGGCCGGGGTGCATCCGGGCGCCACGCTGCTGCCGCCGGCCTTGGCCATCGCCCAGCAGCAGGGGTTGGGCGGGCGCGCCCTGATCGCCGCCTTTGTCGCCGGCTGCGAGGTCATGGTGCGGATCGGCCGGGCCACTGGCCACACCAACGAACAGCGCGGCTTTCACGCCCCCGGCAACACCGGGCCGTTCGGCGGCGCGGTCGCCGCCGGGCATCTGCTCGGCCTCAACGCCGCGCGGATGACGAACGCTCTCGGCATCGCCGGCTCGCTCGCCTCAGGGCTCCTCGAATTTGCCCGCGCCGGCAATGGCGGCATGGTCAAGCGGCTGCATCTCGGCCGCGCGTCGGAGGGCGGGGTCCTGGCCGCGAGCCTCGCCGCCGACGGCTTCGAGGCGCCCGACACCGTGCTCGAAGGCCCGTTCGGTTTTTTGGCCGTGTTCTGCCGCGAATGGGATGTGGCCGAACTGACCAGGGGGCTCGGCGAAGATTGGGAGACCGCCAGCATCGCCTTGAAGCGCTACGCGTGCCACATCAACGCCCACGCCGCGGTCAAGGCGCTCTCGCAATTGCAGGAAGAGCACGGCTTCACGGGCGGCGAGGTCGAGGCGGTGGCGATCGGCGGCAGCGAGCGCATGGCGACCTTGCACAACATCCCCGAGCCGGCCGATCTGATGATGGCGCAGTACAGCGTGCCGTTCTGCGCCGCGCTGGCGCTCTACCGCGATCCGCGCAACCCGGAATCCTTTGCTGAGGGCGCCCTCGACGATCCCGACATCCGCGCGCTCGCCCGCCGGGTGACGATGGTCGCCGCACCGCCCGTGCCCGGTCACGCCGCCGCCGCGGTCACCGTCACGGTCGATCTGAAGGGCGGCCGGCGGCTCGTCGCCAGCGCCGCGGACGGGACCCTCGCCGCCGCCGATCTCGGCGACAAATTCGCCCGCCTGACCCGCGCCGCGCTCGGCGACCGCTCGGGACCCCTGTTCGAGCGCCTGCAGCGCCTCGAGCACGAGCCGAGCCTCGATTGGCTCATGGGCATCTGAAGCCCGGCGATCCGGCTATGGCGTCCCCGGCTGCGGCGTGCGGGTCTCCGGCATCGCGCCCCAGACCAGCGCCGTCGCCGCCAGGCCGACGCCCGCGAGGCCGAGGAGGGCGATCGAATTCCCGAACCGGTCGGCGATGGCGCCGGCGAGGCTGGTGCTGAGCGTCGCACCGATTCCGATGGCAAACCCGACGAACCCCAGCGCCAGGTTGAAATGGCCCGATCGCCCGGCGATGTCGCTGGTGACGAGCGGAACCAAGACACCGATCGCGGCGCCGGCGATGCCGTCGAGGATCTGCACCGGCACCGCAAACGCCGGGTCGCTCGCGGCGGCGAACAGCAGACCGCGGATCGGCAGGGTGCAGAACCCCAAGAGCAGAACCAATCGCCGGCCGCGCGTCTCGGCCAGCCGGCCGATCGCCGGCGAGATCGCGGCGACGACCAGCTGCGGCAGCACGATGCAGGCTGCGATCAACAGGCTCGCCGTGCTGCCGACCCGCTCGGTCAAGGCGCTGCCGATGAGCGGCAGGATCGCGGCGTTGCCGAGGGTGAACAGCATGAGAGAGGCGGCAAAGATCAATAGCCGCCGGTCGGTCAATAGCGGGCGCAGGCCGTCGCGCCATCCGCCGGAGCCGGCGTCGCGGCCCGCCGCTCGACCGCCCGTGCCGAGGCGCGCCAGCGGCAGCAGCGGGACCAACGCCGGCAAGGTCAGCGCCGCGGTCAGGAAAAACACCGCGCGCTCCGACACGTAATACCCGCATGCGCCCATCAGTGCGGCACCGATCCCGTTGCCGATCGAGGCGAACCGGGTATTGCGGCCGAACCTGAGGCCCAGCATCGCCGGGCCGGCGACGGCGAGGCTGATTGCGGCGATCGCCGGCCCCAAGGTGCAGCTCGAAAAGCTGTGGATGATCTCGGCGAGGTAGACCGGGAGCGGCGTCGGCTGGATGGCGAACAACAGCGCGCCGAGGCTGAACGCCAGAATGCTGAAAAAGACCACAGCGGCTTTGTTGGCGATGGCGTCGACCATGGCTCCGGCCGGCACCTGGCTCGCCATCGCGCTGATCGTGCCGAGGCTGAGCGCGAGGCCGATCGAGGTTTCGGTCCATCCCTGCGTCGTCAGGTACACGGCGATGAACGGCCCGAAGCCGGTTTGGATGTTGCCGACAAAGAGGTTGAGCCAATCGAGCCCGCGCCCGGCGGGGGACGTCGCCGGCGGCGAGGTCACCGGAGGCCCGGCGCCGCTGTCCTTTCCGCCACCCGGCGCTCCGGTCCGGGCCACCTTGCCGGCCCGGTCATTTCTCGCCATTGCGCGATGCCGGGGCCTCCCACGGCGGGCCCACCATCTGGTTGGTGGCGGCGTCGGGCTTGTATTCCGGGGCGGCTTGAACCTCGGCTCGGCTGAGGCGCAGCGCCACCTGCCAATCGGGCTGGCCGGGGTCAAATCTCAGCAATCGCCAGTCGATCGCAATCTTGCGGCTGCCGACGCCGAGAAAACCGCCGAAATCGATGATCGCCGCCAGCGGATGTCCGTCGGCGGCGACCACCACATCGACGATCAGCCCCAATTCCCTGCCGTCGGGCCCGGTTACCTTCTTGCCGAGGATGCCGCTTGATGCCGCCGATTGCAGCGGTTCGAGGTTTTTTGGCTTTGGCGGGGCAGCGGCCGTCGCAGCCGGGGCAGTGGCGGGCTTTGGCGGGGCAGTGGCCGGCGCGGCCGGGGCAGTGGTCGACGCGGCCGGGCCGGCCTGGGCTGGCTTCTGTCCTGTTGCCTGGGCAGCCGGTGGCTCACCAGGGCTCGCGGCAAGACCTCCCGAGGCGAGGATCGTCAGCACCGGTGCGGCGGCGGCAAGCCCGCACAACAACCGTCGTCGCAGGCCCGATCCCCTTATCGTCATCGCTGGTTGGCCGTCATCGCCGTTCGGTCGGGCCGTGGCCGAAATCGAGCCGGCTCAGATCGCCTTGCCGCGGCAGGAGCTCGCGGGCCGGGCCGTCCTCGACGATCCGGCCGCGTTCGAGGACGACGATGCGGTTGAATGCGCTTAGGGTCGACAGCCGGTGGGTCACCGCGATCACGGTACGGCCGGCGAACAGGCGGGTCAGCGCCTCCTGCACCAATCGTGTCGACTCGCCATCAAGGGAGGAGGTTGCTTCGTCGAGCACGATGATCGGCGCATTGCACAGGAAGGCGCGAGCGATGGCGAGCCGCTGCCGTTGTCCGCCCGACAGCTTTAGGCCGCGCTCGCCGACAATCGTGGAGAAACCCCTCGGCATCCGGCTGATGAACTCGCCGCAATGGGCGGCCTCGGCGGCGCTGCGCACCTCCTCATTGGTGGCGTCCGGCCTGCCATAACGCAGATTTTCCAGAACCGATCGATGAAACAGCGAGATATCCTGATGGACGACGGCGATCGACCGGCGCAGGCTCTGCTGCGTGACCTCGGCGAGGTCCTGTTCGTCGATCAGGACATGGCCGTGCTCGGGATCGTAGAGACGCTGGAGCAGTGCCAGAACCGTCGATTTGCCGGCCCCGGACTTGCCGATCAGGCCAATCTTCTGGCCGGCCGGGATGTGCAGGGTGAAGTCCTGCAACACCCGCTCGTCATCGGGATAGCTGAAGCAGACGTTGCGGAACGACACCGACCCGCCGAGATTGATCAGCGGCTTGGCATTTGGCGCGTCGGTCATCTCGTGCGGCAGGCAAAGCACCCGAACCGCCTCGCCGAGCTTCGCCATATGCTGCAGCAGATCCACCATCGCCATGGCGAGATCGCGCGAGGCATGCAACACGCTAAAGCCCAAGGTCGTCGCCAGCACGACATCGCCGGTGGTGATGCGGCCGGCGCGCCACAACAGGACCGACCAGATCAGCACCCCCGCGGTCACCACGAAAACCGATCCGGCATGGAACAGCCGCAGCCGCTCGAGCGCACGCAGGCTGCGCCGCTGGGCCGACATTTCGTGCTCGATCCGGCGCGACAGCCGATAGCGTTCGCGCGGTGCGGCGCCAAAGGCGCGGACCAGCCCGATATTTCCGAGGATGTCGGCCAGATCCCCGGTCACCACCGCGGCGCGCGCGGCGAAGCGGCTGTGGAGGTGTCGGGTCCCGGCCGCCATCCGCCAGATCGCCGTGCCGATGATCGCGGCGATCACCGACAGCACCGCGCTCATCTGCCAGTTGACGATCCCGAGCACGGCGATGCTGCCGACCACCGCCGCGGCCGGGGGCAGGGTCATCCAGGTCACCGCGCTCTCGACGCTGAACGCGGCGTTGGCGGCGGTGGTGACGCGCCCGGCCAGAGCTCCGGGGAAACGATCGGCGAAATACCGCGAGCCGTGGCCGGAAAGGTGATCGAACAAATCGATGCGCAGGTCGCCGCCGACCGCGACAAAGGCCCGTGCGGCAACCCAGCCGGCGAGCCGCCACAACAGATTGTCGCCGGCGACGAGGCCCAGCAGCAGGCCGACTGCCGACCATAGCCGCCAGGCGTCGCCACCCTTTGAACCAAGGGCGTCGACCAGGTTCTTGACGCCGTATTGCGAGCCGATGGCGCAGCCGACCGCCGCCAGCACCGCGAGCAGCAGGATCAAGTGGCTGCCGCTCCGCCGGCCCACGTAATGCAGTAGAAATCGGCCCGGCCCACGGTCCGCGTATTCCGGTGGAGACATCAACGCATCCCTGAGCGCAGAAATGGGAACAAACTCTCGATATGCGCGGGCAGTCGCGGACCCTGCCGGTCGGCTCGTCGCCACCGGCGCCGCGCCCCGCCCCGCCCGAGGTTTTGCGGGGCTATCCGCTCAAACCGCCTGTCGGAGTGGCCGGTAGCGGGCGATCAGCCCGCGGTAGAGGTGGAGATAATCCTGCGCCATCCGGCGCGCGGCGAAGCGCTTGTCGAAGACGGCTCGGATGCGGCGGCGATCGAGCAGGTGCAGGCGCTTGGTGGCCGACACCGCCTCTTCCTCGTCATCGACGATAAAGCCGGTGATGCCGTCGTCGATGATCTCGGGAACCGAGCCGTTGCCAAAGCCGATCACCGGCGTGCCGCAGGCCATCGCCTCGATCATCGCGAGGCCGAAGGGCTCACGCCAGGCAATCGGGAACAACAGAGCCGCGGCATTCCCCAGGAACTCCGATTTCCGCTCGTCGCCGATCTCGCCGATGAACTCGACATCCGACGACGCCAGCAGAGGTTCGATGCGCTCGGCGAAATACTGTTGATCGACCATGTCGATTTTGGCCGCGATCTTGAGCGGCATGCCTGCTTTCGCGGCGATCCGGATCGCCGAATCAGGCGCTTTCTCCGGCGAGATCCGGCCGAGAAAGGCGAGGTAGCTCCCCCGTCCGAAACGCGGCCGGAGCAATTGTTCGGGAAGGCCATGATGCACGGTTGCGATGTAGTTTGCTTGCGGCAGCGGGTCGCGCTGCGCGTCGGAGATCGATACCACCGGAACGTCGGCGAAGACTTCGTAGACGCGCTTCAGCTCGGGCAGATCGAGCCGGCCATGCAAGGTGGTCACGAACGGCACCCTCACCCGGCGCAGCACCGGATAACTCAGATAATCGACGTGAAGATGGATAATGTCGAATTCCTCGGCCCGGCGCGCCAGCATTTCCAGCATAACGATGTGCGGCGCCAAATAATCCCGCATTGTCCGATCGAGGCGCAGCGCGCAGCCGCACACCGCCTCCAGCCGGGCTTTGGTGATGCTGTCGCCGGTGGCGAACAGGGTAACATCGTGACCGAGGGCGGTGAGCTCGTCGGCGAGGTAGGCGACGATGCGCTCGGTGCCGCCGTAGAGCTTGGGCGGCACCGATTCCATCAATGGCGAAACCTGTGCGATCTTCATGGCGATCCAGGCGAGGGCGCACGAACCGAGGCATCCCAAAGGCGGCCGTCGCAGCGCGATGCGAGAGCGGTTGCGCTGCCGGGCCCGACGCTCGTCCCTTAGCCTGGCGGCGCTCTTCCGGAACGTTGCTTGCCGATCGGAGTTCCGATCCGGCACCGGGGCGAGATGCCGCAGGCTGTGTTCCTTTTTGCGGCAGCGCCCAGCGCCTGCCGACTGGGCTCGATCACCGGCGCAATGGCGGCCCGGCGAGTCGGGTCAGCCGGTCTCGTCTGCCAGTTCGCCGAGATGGGCTAGGCACGCCTCGCGGCCGGCGGCGAAGTCGCCTTGCTCCCACCAGCGCTCAACCAGGTCGAGCAGCGCGCCGACGCGCGGGCCGGGCGGGATCCCGAGCGCGGTCACGTCGTAGCCCTTGAGCGGGAATGGCGGCGGCGTCCAATCGCGGGCGAGGGCAACGAGGCTCGCCAGCCGCTCGATCCCGGCCGGCCCGTCGGCCGCCGCCAACAGGGCAAGATCGCGGAAGCGCTCGGCGCCAAGCCGATAGAGCGCGCGCCGCTGCGCCGCCAAATCCGCCTGCGGGTCGAACGGCCAGGGCGGTGCCAGGCCGCGCAGCCGCTCGCGCCAGGCATTCGCCAGGTGCAGCCGCTCGGCCAGCGCCGCGGCACCATTGGCATCGACCTCGATCAGTGCCGCCAGGCGACGCAGCGGGTCGGGTTGCGGCTCGATCGCGATAATCCGCCGCAGCCGGTCGAGCCGGCGCGCCTCGGGCAAGGTCGCCGCCAGCACTCCGTCCTCCGCCATCATCCTCATCGCACGGCTCGGGTCGCGGGTTTCGAGCAGGCGGGTCAGCTCCTGCGCCACCCGCTCGGCCGACAGGTGCTGCAGCAGATCGGCCGCGGCGCGGCAGGCGGAGCGGGCCGCGGCATCGCCGTCGCCGATCCCGAAGCGCGCCTCGAAACGGTAGTAGCGCAACAGCCGCAGCACATCCTCGGCGATGCGCGTGGTGGGATCGCCGACAAAGCGCACACGGCGCGCACGCAGATCGGCGAGACCGCCCACGGGATCCAAGATCGTCCCGTCGGGGCTGAGAAAGATCGCGTTGATTGTGAAGTCGCGGCGTGCCGCGTCGGCCGCCCAATCGGCGTCGAAGGCGACACGGGCATGGCGGCCGTAGGTCTCGACGTCACGGCGCAAGGTGGTGATTTCGAAATATCGCGGCGGAATTACAGCCGTCACGGTGCCGTGCGCGAGACCGGTCGGCACCACCCGGATGCCGCGCTTTTCGAGAATTTCGACGATCCGCTCGGGCGGCGCCGGGGTGGCGATGTCGATATCGGTGCGCGGGGCCGAGCCGGCGGCCGCCGACCCGATTAGCGCGTCGCGCACCGCGCCGCCGACGAAACGCGCCTCGACCCCGCCTGCCGCGAGCGCCTCGAGCACGGCCCGGGTCGCCGGCTCGGCCATCCATTCCGGCGGCGCGATCCGGCGGCGATCCTCGGCGCAATCCTCAGGGGGCCCGGTCATCGCGGCGGCTGCGGCTCGATATGGCCGGGGACGATTTTGCCGTTCAGCCAGCGCGGCGCGACGTAGACGCCCTGCTGCGCGGTGCCGAAGCCGACGGTTATGACGAACAGCACGATCGCCAAGAGCACCGTGCCGGCGGCGGCGAGCCAAACCCAAGGTACGGCCGCCCACGGCAGGGCGCCGCCTTCATGCGGCGCCCCGATGGTGCTGATCCACAACAAATAGAGCGCGGTCGGCAGCAGCAGCGGCAGGACGACGGTGATCAGCTCCCGCACTTTGCCTCCTCACCCGGCCAGCACCTCGGCCAGGTTCACCAGCATCCCGGCCGTTGCCCCCCAGATGTTTCGGTCCTGATACGGCAGCACATAGAAAACCCGGACGCGGTTCTCAAAGATCCGCTCGGTGCGGCGATGGTTCTTCGGGTCGATGATGTAGGCGAGCGGCACCTCGAAGACTTCGTCGACCTCGAACGGGTGCGCGGCGAGTGGGAAAGGAGGTGCGACGATGCCGACGATCGGGGTGATCTCGAAGCCGGTCCCGGTGACATACGTATCGAGCCGGCCGATCACGGTCACGTGCTGGCGCGGCAGGCCGACTTCCTCCTCGGTCTCGCGCAGCGCCGCCGCGACCGCGTCCGCGTCGCCCGCGTCGATCCGCCCGCCGGGAAAGGCGATCTGGCCGGCATGCGCGCTCAGATGCGGCGTGCGCCGGGTCAGCAGCACCGACATGCCTTCGGCCCGATCAATGAGCGGCACCAGCACCGCCGCCGGCCGCAGCGCGATGCTGGGCGCGGTCATGCCCGGGTTGAGGTCGTGGTCGCCGCGGGTGGCGACCCTGAGGGCGGCTGCTTCGGCCGGGTCCGCGGTCCCGCCAAAGCCCCGCCTGCCGGGCTCGCCGTGCTGCGCAAACCGCGCGACCACCCATTCCCGCGCCAGCCGGTCCGCTCGCCCCTCGCCCTCCTGCATCGCTGCTGCGCCCCTCGATCGCTCGCCGGGCCCCGATTCCTCGGCGGTCATTGCCAATCCGGCCCCGGCTCGCCCACAGCGAAAAACACGCCATCGCTCCACACGCCGAAACGGAGCTCGCCGCCGTCCTCGTGCTCGCCCGCGAGATCGACCAGCTGGTAGAACACCGGCCGCGCCAGCCGCGCCTCGATCCCGCCGCGCACGAGTATATAGGGACGAGGCTCGCCGCTCGCCGCGGTCTCGACCCGCAGCGGGTGATCGGGCCCGGCCGTCACAATATCGTCCAGATTGGTCCGGAAGATCAGTTGCTGGCCCCGACCGTCGCCGGCGGCGGTCAGCTCCACGGCGAGAAAGGGAACGTCCTCGACCTCGATGCGGCCGCGCTCGGCCGGGGTGACGAGCCAGTACGACCCGTCGGCGTCGCGGCTCAGGACCGAGGCAAACAGCTTGACCAGCGGCAGCCGGCCGATCGGCGACCCGTGATGATGCCAGGTGCCGTCGCGGGCGATGCGGATGCCGAGATCGCCGCAGTCGCGCACGAGCCGCCGGCCGCGGACCGGGCCGTTTGTGGGGGAATTGCCGGGGCGGCTATTTTCCATCAGGCTCGCACCGTCAAAGAGTTTGAAAGAGGGATCCGGGCTTTTGTCTTCCCCCGCATCGGTCAACACCGCATCGGTCAACACCGCCCCTGCCGATCTCGTCGCCGAAGTCGAAGCGCTGGGACGCACGCTTTCCCTGGTGCGTGCCCGGATCGGCGAAATCATCTTTGGTCAGCACGAGGTCGTCGAGCAAGCCTTGATCACCTTGCTGTGCGGCGGCCACGCCTTGCTGGTCGGCGTTCCGGGGCTGGCCAAGACCCGTCTCGTCGAGACCCTGGGGGCGATACTGGGGCTCGACGAAAAGCGCATTCAATGCACGCCCGACCTGATGCCGGCCGATATCCTCGGCTCCGAAGTGCTCGAGGAAAGCGAAAGCGGACGGCGTTCGTTCCGCTTCATTCCCGGGCCGGTGTTCTGTCAGCTGTTGATGAGCGACGAGATCAACCGGGCAAGCCCGCGCACGCAATCGGCATTGCTGCAGGCGATGCAGGAAGGCCGGGTCTCGATCGCCGGGCAATACCACCCGCTGCCGCAGCCGTTTCACGTGCTGGCGACCCAGAACCCGCTCGAGCAGGAGGGCACCTACCCGTTGCCCGAAGCGCAGCTCGACCGCTTTCTGCTGCAGATCGATGTCGATTATCCGGACCGCGAAGCCGAGCGCGAGATGCTGATCGCCACCACCGGCTTGGCCCAAGACCGGCCGGTTGCGGCGATGAGCGTCGCCGAGCTGATGGCGGCGCAGCGCCTGGTGCGCCGCATCCCGGTCGGCGAGAGCGTGGTCGAGGCGATCCTCTCCCTGGTGCGCTCCGGCCGGCCCGACGGCGCCGCCCCGGACGGCGGCGGCCCACACGGCGCTGCCCCGCGCGGCGCTGCTGGCGAGGCGGTCGCGCGCCATGTCTCGTGGGGGCCGGGGCCGCGCGCCAGCCAGGCCTTGATGCTGGCATGCCGGGCGCGGGCCGTGCTCGACGGCCGCTACAGCCCGTCGGTCGACGATGTCGTGGCCCTGGCGCCGCCGGTGCTGCGGCACCGCATGGCGGTCAGCTTTGCCGGGCGCGCCGAGGGGATCACGGTGGCTCAGGTGATCGAGCGGATTTCGGCGCCGTTCCGGTGAATTCCGTCGGGCCGCGGCCGCTCGCGTCACTGCTCGCGCGCCACGGGCCGCCGCCGGTTTCGCTGCGCGACCGGGCCGAGCAGACCGCCGCGGTGCTGCCGCCGCTGCTGGTCGCGGCCGAGCGGATCGCCGCCAACGTGGCCCAGGGCGTGCACGGGCGCCGCCGCGTCGGGCAGGGCGAAACCTTCTGGCAATTCCGCCAATACATGCCGGGCGACGCGGCGAGCCGGATCGACTGGCGCAAGAGCGCCAAGTCGCAGCGCCTCTATGTCCGCGAAACCGAATGGGAGGCCGCCCAGAGCGTCTGGCTGTGGCGCGACGCCTCGGCGTCGATGGATTACACCTCGACCGGATATGTCGTCGGTGCCGACTGGCCGGCCAAACGCGAACGCGCCGAATTGCTGCTCGTGGCGCTGGCCAGCCTGTTGGTGCGGGGCGGCGAGCGGCTGACCCTCTTAGGCAGCGGAATGGCGCCGGTCGGCGGGCGCATGGCCCTGTCGCGGGTGGTCGAGCTGATCGCCCGCGGGCACGCCGGGGCGGATGAGCCCTTGGGACTGCCCGCCTTCGAGCCGCTGCCGCGCGCTGGCCAGCTGGTGTTGATCGGCGATTTTCTGGCGCCGCTCGAGGCGGTCAACGCGGCACTCGCCCGCTTTGCCGGCGCCGGCCTCAACGGCCATCTGCTGCAGGTCGTCGATCCGGCCGAGGAAGACCTGCCGTTCGCCGGGCGGGTGCGGTTCGCCGGGGTCGAGGAGCGCGAGGAGATCGTCATCAGCCGCGTCGACAGCATCCGCGCCGAATATGCGGGCCGCTTCCGCGATCACTGCGCTGGCCTCGCCCAGATCGCCGGGCGGCTCGGCTGGACCTTTGCCGCGCATCGCACCGACCGTTCGCCCGGATTGGCGCTGCTGGCGTTGTACGAGGCGCTGTCGGGCGACCGGCGGTGATGAACTGAGCATGCTGGCGCTGGGCTCGCTCGCTTTCGCCTCGCCGTGGCTGCTCGCGGCGCTGGCCGGGCTGCCGATCGTTTGGTGGCTGCTGCGGGTGACCCCGCCGGCGCCGCGCCGCATCGCCTTCCCGGCGATCCGTCTGCTGCTCGGGCTGACCCCTCGCGAGGAAACCCCGGCGCGCACCCCGCTGTGGCTGATCCTGCTGCGCATCACGCTGGCCGCACTGGTGATCGTCGCCGCCGCGCACCCGCTGTTGAACCCGCAGGCGCGGCTCGCCGGAACCGGGCCGATCATCCTGGTCGTCGACGACGGCTGGGCGGCGGCCCGCGACTGGCCGGCCCGGCAGGCGGCGCTCGCCGATCTGCTGGCCGAGGCCGAGCGTGAGGCCCGCCAGATCATCCTCGTCACCACCGCGCCGCCGGCCGGGGATGCGGCGCCATCGCCGCTGGCGCCGCTGCGCGCCGCCGATGCGCGCGCCGCGGTCGAGGCGTTGCAGCCAAAGCCCTGGCCGGTCGACCGGCGTGCGGCGCTCACCCGGCTGAAGGCGCTCTCGCTACCCGGCTCGGGTGCGTCCTTCTGGCTCAGCGACGGCATCGCCGGAAACGGCGCCAAGCCGCTCGCCGCCTATCTCGACGATCTCGGCAGCCTGCGCTATCTCGCAGCCGGGCCCGGTCAGGCGCCGGTGCTGCTCGCCGCTGGCGATCGCCAGGCCAAGGATCTCGAAGTCGTGCTGCGCTCGCTGCCGGCAGCGGAGCCGCGGCTCTTCGAGGTGCGCGCGAGCGGCGCTGACGGGCGCCTGCTGACGCGCCGGCCGGCAACCCTCGAACCCGGCGCCAAATCGGTCGCCGTCGAGCTGCCGATGCCGGGTGAGCTCCGAAACCAGACTACCCGCATCGAAGTCGAGAATGGCCAATCGGCCGGCAGCGTGCTCCTGGTCGACGAGCGCTGGCGCCGCCGCCCGGTCGGGATCGTCGGGCCGCCGAACGGCAACGGGCAGCCGCTGCTCAGCCAGAACTATTACCTTGAACGGGCGCTCGGCCCGTTTGCCGAAATCCGACGCGGGCGGGTCGCCGAACTATTAAAGCGCCAGCTCGCGGTGCTGATCTACTCCGACTCGGGACCGGATTCGTCGCAGGAGGCGGCGGCGGTTGACAAATGGGTCGACGGTGGCGGGCTGCTGCTGCGCTTTGCCGGGCCGCACCTCGCTGAAGCGGCCGACCCGCTGTTGCCGGTGCGGCTGCGCCGCGGCGGCCGCACGATCGGCGGTGCAATGTCCTGGGAGCGGCCGGCGAAGCTCGCGCCGTTCGCGGCCGACAGCCCGTTCGCCGGGCTGGCGGTGCCGTCCGACGTCACGGTCTCGCGCCAGGTTCTGGCCGAGCCCGACATCGAGCTGGCCGGCCGGACCTGGGCGCGGCTCGCCGACGGCACCCCGCTGGTGACGGCAGCCAAGCACGGGCGCGGCTGGATCGTGCTGGTGCATACGACGGCCAATGCCGACTGGTCAAATCTGGCGCTCTCCGGCCTGTTCGTCCAGATGCTGCGCCGGATCGTGGCGATGAGCCAAGGGGTAACCGCCGCGGATGAAGGCACCTTGCCGCCGCTCGACACCCTCGACGGCTTCGGCCAACTGGGGCGCCCGCCGCCGACGGCGCTGCCCCTCCCCGGCAAGGCGCTCGCCGGCGCGATCGTCTCTGCCGCCCACCCGCCGGGCTTCTACGGCACGCCGGCCGCACGCCGCGCGCTCAATCTTTCGGCTGGGATCGCCGCGCTGAAGCCGATCGTGGGTCTGCCGTCCGATGTCGGGCGGCAGATTTTCGGCCGCGGCCGCGAGACCGACCTGCGGCCGCCGCTGCTGACCGCTGCGCTGCTTTTAGCGCTCGCCGATCTGTTGATCGCCTACGCGCTGCGCGGCCTGCTGCGCCGGCGCCCGGCGCGGATCGCCGGCATTGTTGTGCTCGCAGCACTGGCCCTTCCGCCCGCGGCGCGCGCCGACGACGCCTTTGTCATACGCGCCACCTCCGAGCTGCACCTGGCTTATGTGCGCACCGGGGACGAGGCGGTCGATGCGGAGAGCCGGGCCGGGCTCGTCGGACTCGGCGATGTGCTCAACCGGCGCACCGCGGTCGAAACCGGCGAGCCGCTCGCGGTCGATATCGAAGCCGATGATCTGATCTTCTTCCCGCTGCTCTACTGGCCGGTGACTGCCACCCAGCCGCCGCCGTCGCCGGCCGCGGTCGAGCGCATCAACCGCTATCTCGAAACCGGCGGCACCATCCTGTTCGACACCCGCGACGGCGACGAGCAATCGCCCGGCCCGTTCGGCGGCGCCGCGGTCGCGGCGCAGCGGCTGCGCCGGCTGACGGCCGGGATCAAGATGCCGGCTCTGGTGCCGATACCGCCCGACCACGTGCTGACCAAATCCTTTTACCTGATGCACGACTTCCCCGGCCGCTGGGATGCCGGGGCCCTGTGGGTCGAGCCGGTCGCCGATCATGTCAATGACGGGGTGTCGAGCGTCATCGTCGGCGCCGACGACTGGGCCGGCGCCTTGGCGGTCGACAGTAACGGCCAACCGCTCTACGCCGTGGTGCCGGGCGGTGAGGAGCAGCGCGAAATGGCGCTGCGCTTCGGCGTCAACCTCGTCATGTACGTGCTGACCGGCAACTACAAGGCCGATCAGGTGCACGTGCCGGCGATCCTGGAACGGCTCGGCCAGTGAGCAGCAGCGGCGTCTCGCTCGCCGCCGCGCCGCTGTTGCCGTGGGCGGCGATCGCGCTGCTCGCCTTCGGCGGCCTGTTGATCCTCGGCTTCGGCGTGCTGCGCCGCGCGCCGGGGCTGGGGTGGCGGGCGGTGGCGATCGCGGCGCTGCTGACGGCCTTGGTCAACCCGTCCCTGATCGAGCAGCAGCGCGCCCCGCGGCCAGACGTCGCCATCGTTGTCGTCGACCAATCGCCGAGCCAGAGCATCGGCCATCGCCGCCAGGCGACCGAGGCGGCCTTGGCGGCGATCAAGCACCGTCTTGCCCACGAGCCCGGCCTCGACCTGCGGGTAATCCGGGCGGGGGCGGCCGAACCCGGCGCCGGGGACGAGGGGACCCGGCTGTTCGCGGCGCTCGATCGGGCAATGTCCGATGTGCCGCGCCAGCGTCTGGCCGGCGTCGTGATGATCACCGACGGCGAGGTCGACGATGTCCCGCACGGCGACGCCAAGACCTTGGCGCAGGCGGTCGGCGCGCCGCTGCACGTGTTGCTCTCCGGCCGGCCGGGCGAAGCCGATCGCCGGCTCGTCGTGGCTCATGCGCCGAGCTTCGGCCTGGTCGGCAAACAGGTGAAGCTGATCATCCGGGTCGAGGATCTGCCCGAAAACGCCGCCGAAAAAGCCGGCGAGGACCCGGGCGATGCCCCCAACGACGCCGAAATCACCTGGCGCAAGGATGGCGGCGCGCCGCAGCAGGTCATGGTCCCGGTCGGCCGCGATGTCCCGCTTCCGGTCGCGATCGATCACGGCGGACCCAATGTGCTGGAGCTCGCGGTGGCGCCCGGCCCGCACGAGCTGACCCTGGTCAACAACCGCGCGGTCGTCGTCGTCAACGGCGTGCGCGACCGATTGCGCGTGCTCTTGGTCACCGGCGAGCCCTATGCTGGCGAGCGCGTCTGGCGCAACATTCTCAAATCCGATCCGTCGGTCGACCTCGTCCATTTCACGATCCTGCGCCCGCCGGAAAAGCAGGACGACACGCCAATCCGCGAGCTGTCCTTGATCGCCTTTCCGATCCGCGAGCTGTTCGACACCAAGCTCGACGATTTCGACCTGATCATCTTCGACCGCTACAGTCGGCGCGGGCTGATCCCGCAGGCCTATCTTGAAAACGTGGTGCGCTACGTGCGCAACGGCGGCGCCTTTCTCGAAGCCGCCGGCCCCGGATATGGCAGCAGGATGAGCCTGTCGCGCACGCCGTTGGGACAGATCCTGCCGGCCGAACCGACCGGGAAGGTCTATGAGGAGGGGTTCAAGCCGCAGCTGACCGATCTCGGCCGCCGCGACCCGGTAACCGAGGGGTTGTCGGGGGCCGGCCCTCGCGGCGGACAACCGAGCTGGGGGCGCTGGTTCCGTCAGGTCGATGCGCGGGTCCACCGCGGCGTCACGGTGATGACCGGCGACCGCGGCGATCCGCTCTTGGTGCTCGATCGCGTCGGCAAGGGGCGAGTGGCGCAGCTGTTGTCCGACGAGATGTGGTTTTGGGCGCGCGGCTTCGAAGGCGGCGGTCCGCAGGCCGAGCTGCTGCGCCGGCTCGCCTATTGGCTGATGAAGGAGCCCGACCTCGAGGAAAACGACCTGCGCGCCACGGTCGACGGCAACCGCCTCGAGGTCACGCGCCAATCGCTGGAGCCCGATGATCGCCCGGTCACGGTGACCGCCCCCGACGGGTCGAGCCGCAGCCTGAAGCTTACGCCGACCCATGGCGGGCTCAGCGCCGCTAGTTTGGCGATTGATCAGATGGGGCTCTACCGGGTCACCGACGGCAGCCGCACCGCGCTCGCCGCGGCGGGGCCGCTCAACCCGGTCGAGTTCGCCGATGTCCGCACCACGGCGAAAAAGCTCGCCCCGGTGGTCGCCGCGACCGGCGGCGGCATCTTTTGGGTCGGCGGGGGCGAGATGCCCGAGATCCGCCGGGTGGCGCCGGATCGGGTCGCGGTCGGCAACAACTGGATGGGATTTCGCGCGAACGGCGATTATACCGTGATCGGGTTCAGCGAGACGCCGCTGCTGCCGGCGCTGGCCGCCCTGTTGCTGATCGCGGGCGGGCTGTTGGCGGCGTGGC
>Ga0210398_10002910_pt1 | contig 16525 bp, 14 predicted proteins | sample IncBWC4OmetaG_FD_161047 | JGI IMG/M metagenome (GOLD analysis project Ga0210398, IMG submission 161047) | Forest soil microbial communities from Barre Woods Harvard Forest LTER site, Petersham, Massachusetts, United States - Inc-BW-C-4-O | ecosystem: Environmental > Terrestrial > Soil >... | reverse complement strand
CCGACATCGACCTCGCCACCCTGGCGCGCGGCCAGGGCTGCGTCGGCATCGGCCCGGTCGAGGACCCGAAACAGCTGGTCGCAGCGCTGACCGAGGCAGTCGCCGCGGTGCGCGCCGGCCGGGTCTGCGTCGTCGATGTGCGCGTCGCCGTCGGCTACGACCCGGGGGGCGCCGCCGGCATCATGCAGCGCGCACCGTAACGAGGGATGTCCCTATCAGGAATTCAGATGGGGTACCTACCTTTGACACCCCCTTTGCCCGGTTAGGCGGCCATACTCGCCGGGGACGCCTAATCCAGCTCTCTGATTTCTCCTAATCTGTGGCCGCTAGGCGGCTGTTCAATGTTTCGACCCATCGTCTTGCTGCGCCTCGGTCGAAGAGGCCAGCGTTCGGGACGATTTCCCTTGCCTCCGGCATCGTGCGCATTGGAATGACAATCCGCTGGTACGGCTGGTAGGCACCGAAACCGATTACAAACTTCGCCGACGCTATCTCCAATATCAGCATATCTCTTGTGACGAGCAGAGAGCGGTAGTGGATGGCGGCCTGCCCGAGCGTCAGATGAGTGGTGACGAGCCAGGTCAGAAAGGCGCCAAAGATGCAGGTCAAAATACCAATCGGAATCAGATGCCGAATGGTATCGGCCATCCGACAATGCCAAGAAAAAGCGCGTACATGGTCCGCGACGGCCGAGGCTCGGCACCACCCCGTTCGGCGCGATTACCGGATGGCGCTGCCCTCGTCTTTGAACCCATCGTAGGCTGGGCATTGGCTAGTCGAAGCGGAGTCAGAGCGGGCCGTTGGGCAATACCAGGACCTTGCCGTTGCGGTGGCCGCGCTGGGCGTGGGCGAGGGCCGCTTTGATGTCGTCGATCGGGTAGGTAGCGTCGACTGGCGCCCTCAGGATGCCGTTGCCGAGCTTGGCAGCAAGGTCGGCGTAGAGCGCGCGCACCTGCTCGCGGGGGCGTTTGGCGAGGCCGTCGCCGAGCATGAAGGCTCTGAGGCTGACGCCGCGTCCCAGCGCCGCGCGGCTGATCACCAGATCGGCGCCGCTCATCGAGCCGTAGCTGACCACGACCCCGCCATCGGCGATGCTGTCGGCGATGCGCTTGGCGGCCTCGCCCGAGACCGCGTCGATGCCGAGCCGGATCGGGGCGCCGCCGCTCGCCTGCTGCGCGCGCTGCGGAAGGTCGGGCCCATCGGTCAGCACGATGTCAGCGCCGAGCGCCTTTAATTCCGCGGTCACGTCGTCGCGGCGCACGACGTTGAGGGTGCGCACGCCCTTTGCTTTGGCGAGCACGATCAGATGGCGCCCGACGGCCGAGTTGGCGACGTCCTGGATGACCCACTCGCCGGGCTTCAGCGCGACATGGTCTTCGAGCAGCAACAGCGCCGTCGCCGGGTTGATCCGCAGCATCGCCGCCTGTTCGAGATCGAGCCCGGCCGGCAATGGGATCGCATCGGCGGCGGCAACGCGCCGGCGCTGCACCCAGTTCTCGCGCTGCATGTTGACGACGAGGTCGCCCGGCCGAATGTCGCCGACCCCGGCGCCGACCGCCGCGACCCGGCCGACGCATTCGGCTCCCGGCGTCGCCGGCAAAGCCGGATGCAGGCGGTAATTGCCGCGGCAGAACGAGATATCGGCCGGGTTGATCGGAAAGGCCAGCACGTCGAAGACGATCTCGCCCGGCCCCGGCGCGCCGACATCGGGCGCTTCAACGCACTGCGCAACGTTTTCCGGCACGCCATAATCGACAATCTGGACCTTTTTCATTCCTCGCCTCCCCGCTCGTACGAAAGTTGGCGCAACCGGCCGATCAGCCGCGGCTAAAGGCTGGCATCACGTCGCGGGCGAACCAGCGCAGCTGGTCCTTGAACTCGTCGGGCGGCAGCCCTTCGGCCCAATGGATCATGAAATCCTCGAGGCCCGGATACTTGGCTTCGATCGATTTGATGCCGTCGATGACCTCTTTGGGGGTGCCGCAGAACCACGCCTTTTGCGCGACGCCGTCGGCGAGCGAGGGCACCCGCGACGGCGCGCCCGGCGTTCCCCAGGTGCGGCCGTGCTCGTCGGCATAGCGGACAAAGCCGAACGGCGCGAACCATTTATAGCGCTCGTCATGCGACGGCTCGACCCGGCGCATCGCCTCTTCCTTGCTGTCGGCGAGATAGAGGCCGGCGCCCCAGATCATGTCCTCCCCGAGCTGCACGTCGCGGCCGTGGCGATGGCAGGCGGCATGATAGGCGCGGATCACGTCGTCGAGGATCTTTTCGCCGTTCAGGGTCACCATCGCCTTGATGCCGTATTGCGCCATCATGTCGATGGTCCGGCCGCTGGCGATCGGCATCCAGATCTCGACCGGCAGATGCTTCGGCCGCGGCACACAGGTGATCTCGTCGAGCTGGTAGCCGCGATAGGGGACCTTGGGCGGGCATTCGAAATACTTGCCCTGGTGGCGGAACGAATCCTCGTTGAAGCATTTCAGCATCAGCTGAAGCCCTTCCTCGAAAATCTCGCGATTGGCCTCGGTGTCGAGGAGCGGCGCGCCGAAGGTCTCGACCTCACGGGTGTGATAGCCGCGCCCGACGCCCAGGATCACCCGGCCGTCGGTGACGATGTCGGCCATCGCATAGTCTTCGGCCAGTCGGATCGGGTGCCACATCGGCAAAATATTGAAGCCGCAGCCGAATTTGAGGCGCTTGGTCTGGGTCGCCAGCCACAGCCCGAGCTGGATCAGATTGGGCAGGCACTCATAGCCCTCGTGCTGGAAGTGGTGCTCGGCGGTCCACAGCGCGTAATAGCCCTCCTCGTCCATGACCCGCGCCACGTCGCGCGCGGTCCAGAACACTTCGGAGAGCCGCTCGTTCGCATAGCGCCGGTCGTTCGCCGGGATGCCGTCGAGCCCGATATTGTCGAGCGCGATCTGCCCGACATAGAGGGAGTGGAACCGCTTGATCATGACGCCGTCGAACCTCGTATTGGAGCGCTGGCTCGCAGATTAGATCCTCCTTGCACGCCGCGGAAGCAGCGTGCCCGCTCACAAGCCGGTTTGTCCCGCCCGACCGGTCGCCTCGCCCCGCGCCCCCGCCGATGACTGTCTTGCAGCGCGGTCAGGATCGTATACCCGGTCATGATGACATCGCCGATTACGCCCCGGACTGATGCGAGTTCGCGCCCGCTGCGTCCAAGGGTTCTGCTGCGCCCTCGATCGAAGACACAAGAGGGGCGCCCTTGGCGCCGACGGGCTTGCGGGATCTGTCCATAAGATCGAGGAACGGCTTGATCAGGTCGATCGGCATCGGAAAGACTACGGTGGAATTCTGCTCGGCGCCGATCTCGGTCAAGGTTTGCAGGTAGCGCAACTGCATGGCGGCGGGAATGCTCGACAGGATCTGAGCAGCGTTGACCAGGGTTTGCGAGGCCTGGAGCTCGGCTTCCGCATGGATGATCTTGGCCCGCCGGTCGCGTTCCGCCTCGGCCTGTTTGGCGATGGCGCGCACCATGTTGTCTGTGAGCTCGACGGTTCTGATCTCGACGTTGCTGACCTTGATCCCCCAGGTTTCGGTTTGGGCGTCGAGGATGCTCTGGACGTCGGCGCTGAGCTTTTTCCGCTCGGCCAGCATCTCGTCGAGCTTATGCTGCCCCAGCACTGCGCGCAGGGTCGTCTGGGCGAGCATGATCGTCGCCGGAAGGTAGTGCTGAACCTGGATGATCGCCCGTGCGGGATCCACGACGTTGAAATAAAGGACAGCATCGACCTTCATCGAGACGTTGTCGCGGGAGATCACGTCCTGGGTTGGTATCTCGATGACCTGGATACGTAGATCCACGCGCACCATTTCCTGGAAAAAGGGGATCAACAGGACGAGACCCGGCCCCTTCACCTTCTGAAAACGCCCGAGAGTGAAGACGACAGCCCGCTCATATTCGCGCAGGATCTTCACGGTCGCGGTAATCACAACGAGGGCCACGATCACGGCAAGCGGAACCATATAATAGAGAGGTGAGAAGGACATGACGTTGCTCCTTTCAGAACGAGAGCACCGACCCTCATTCCGCTAGCTGGATCAGCTGCCGGACAGCTCGATCCGAGCAGCCTTCGGCGTCAGCTGGGACGGTCCGGATAGCCTTACCCTGGTCTGCAGTGCAGAATATCGGGCGATGATGCCGCTCTGGGAGGCCCGGAAACTACCTACGTGCTCTCGCGCCGCGCGCACCACTCGCCGACGCGGTCGCGTTGCCGGCGGTAAACCTGCCGCTGAGCCGCTGGCCACAATACTTGATCAGCCCCATGTCGAACCTCAGACCGCTGCCTTCGCACGGCTTTTCCCGATTGAAGATCTGTCATTCGCCCGAACTCCCGGTATGCTGGAGAGCGTCGACTTTCGGCTTGTCCTGCAGTCGGCATTTTCAGGAGTTCGGCCTCGCGCCGGCGGCGTGCGTCGGCTAGAATTACTGTCTCGCACGTATCCGGAAGGAGACGGGTCATGGCTCGCGCTTACAACGTCGTCGACGCCGACGGTCATATCCTGGAACCGCTCGATCTCTGGGATAAATACATCGACCCCGCCTTTCGCGAGCGCCGGCCACGGTTTGTCATCGACGAGAACGGCAAGGAGCGCCTCGGCGTCGAAGGCAAATTGCTGGGCAATCCGCGGGGGATCGGCAGCCTCGGCTCGGTCGGCGTGCGGCAGGGCGCGGTCAAGCCCGACACCCTCAAATATGCCGAAGGGAAGAAGGGCGGGTTCGACCCGCACGCCCGCATCCTCGACATGGATGCCGACGGGATCGACGCCGCCTTCCTCTACCCGAGCCTCGGCCTGTTCGCCGGCGCTGTCGCGGAGCCCGGGCTCGCGGCCGCGATGTGCCGTGCCTACAACCGCTGGCTCGCCGATTACTGCAAGCCCTATCCCGACCGCCTGTTCGGGGTGGCGATGCTGCCGATGCAGTCGGTCGACCTCGCGATCGAGGAGATGCGCTACGCGCGCGAGGCGCTCGGCATGCCCGGCGGCTTCCTGCGGCCGAACCCCTATCACGGCAACAAGATGATCAGCGACCCGATCTACGAGCCGTTTTGGACGATGGCCGAGGAGCTCGACTTCTCGATCGGCTTTCACGAGGGCTCGACCACCGCGATGCCCACGGTCGGCGTCGACCGCTTCGAGAAGGACCGCGCCGCGCGGCACATGATCAGCCACACGATGGAGATGATGCTGGCGGCGATGAGTGTCATCTGGGGCGGGGTCGTCGATCGTCACCCGCGGCTGCGCGTCGCATTTCTGGAATCGGGCGGCGGCTGGATCGCGCCCTGGCTCGACCGCATGGACCGGCATTTCGACGACCAGGGGTTCAACGAGTCGGCCCCGAAGATGCGGCCGAGCGAGCTGTTCCAGCGCAATTGCTGGATCTCGTTCGAGCCGGTCGAGAACAGCATTGCCGTGCTGGCCGACTATATCGGCCCGCACAAGATCATGTGGGCGACCGATTACCCGCATCAGGACGGCTTCTTCCCGGGAGCACCACAGATGGTCCGCGACCGGCTCGGGCCGTTGTCCGCGGCGGCGAGGCACCAGGTGCTGGCCGGCGGTGCTATGGGTTTCTACGGCTTGCACTGACGGCGGGCGGATGTCGGGTCGGGGCCGGCTTGGCGCCAATTGCTTTTGATAAAGGGAGGTGGGTGATGGAGCGACCGCGGATGCAGCAAAAGATGCCCGAGGACAGAACCGGCTGGCACCGGATCGACGCCGGTCCGCATCTCGAAATCCTGTTCCATCCCGACCGGCGGCTGGCCGGCCGCGAGGACGAGATCACACGGCCCTCGATCGTCGTAGCCGTGGCCGGCAAGCCCGAGCAGGCGCTGCGCTTCGACCCGTTCAGCATGGGTGCCCACTATCACATCCGGCCGGGCCTCGCCGAGCAGATCCCACTCCCGCTGGCCGAGGGGCAAGCTCCGCTCGAGGCCACCATGGCATTCCTCGAAAAGCCGCTCCGATTCCGGGGACTTCTGGCACTGGCCGAGGAGGACGACGTGGCCTCGCGGCTGCGCGACGAGGAGCTGAAGAACGCCGCCGGCCAGATCCGCGCGCTCAACGCTGCGCACAAGGGTGCGGCCGCCTGATCGCTGCAGAGCGAGCCCGATGTCACGATGACGGCCCCGCCGCATCTGGCGAATTTTCTGGTCGTTGGTGCTGGGGCCGCAGGCCTGATGACTGCCCGCGAGCTCGCACGCGCCGGGAAAAGAGTGACCCTCGTCGAGGCGCGAGACCGATGCGGCGGACGCATCGACCCGCTGCCGGCCGAGGAATTCGGCTATCCGGCGGAGGGCGGCGCCGAGTTCGTTCACGGTGCGGCGCCGGTGACGCGCATCTTGATGCGCGAAGCGGGACTCTCGCTGTTGCCGCACCAAGGCACCCGATGGAGCACCCGCACCGGCGCCCTGTTGCCGGACGATGCTTCGCTTCCGCATGCGGGGCGGTTTTACCAAGCCTTGAGCACGGTGAAAGCCGATCTGCCGATTGCCGAATTCCTAGAGATGCACTTTGCCGGCCGGGAATGCGCCGAGTTGCGGCGGGCAATCACGCGGATGGTCGAGGGCTACGACGCGGCCGACCCGCGCCGCGCCAGCACCTTCGCGATCCGTGACGAATGGATGGCCCGCGACGAGGGTGAGCAGGGGCGGATCGCGGAAGGCTACGGCGCGCTCGTCGCCTATCTCGAATCCGACTGCCGCAGGCATGGGGCCGCGATCCATCTCGGCTCTGCCGTCACCGCGATCGCCGAAGACCGCGGACCGATTGCCGCCCGCTGCGGCGACGGCGCCGTGCTCGAGGCCGATGCCGCAATCCTTACCGTGCCGCTGCCGCTCCTCCGCGAAATCGTGCTTCCGCCGGCGGCGCGCGAGCGAGCAGCAGCCGCTGCCGATATCGGCTTCGGCAACGTCGTCAAGATTCTCTTAGGCTTCACAACCAGATGGTGGGCCGATTACGGCGGGCGAGATCTGGCCGACCTGTCGTTCCTGCTTTCCGACGCTGCGGTCCCGACCTGGTGGACCCAGCATCCGGCCAGCCGTCCGGTGCTGACGGGCTGGCTGGCGGGGCCCAATACGGATCGCGTGTCGTCGCTGAACGCGGCCGCGCTCGTCGAGATCGGCCTCGCCTCGCTGGGCGAGATTTTCGATCTGCCTGCGGACCGCATCAGGAAGGATCTCATCGCGTCGCGGGCGATCAACTGGGGTAACGACGTGTTCGCGCGAGGCGCCTATTCCTATGCCACGCCCGAGACACGGGCAGCACAGTTGGCCCTCAAAGAACCGGATCGCGGGGCGATATTCTTTGCCGGGGAGGCGCTCTATGACGGCCCTGATATGGGCACGGTCGAGGCGGCGCTAGCGAGCGGACTGGAAACGGCGCAGACGATCCTCGCAAACGAGGCATAGGCATTTCCGGCGACGCTTTCCTCTGCCGCCGCACCGCCAAACAGCGTCTCCGGTCAATTGAAGAAGCGCGCCGGCCGGAAATGGGCGAGCTCGGCCCGTTGCCGCCCGCCTACGATCTCGTCGGCCACCACCGCGCCGAGGAACGGCGACATCGTCACGCCGCTATGGGTGATCGCGATATAATATCCGGAAATCCGCGGCATCGGCCCGATCGCGGACAGATGGTCGCCGGGGATCGGCCGGATGGCGAGGCGCACCGCCTCCGGCTCGACCTCGCCGATCGAGGGCAACAGCTGTCGGGCGCGCCGCACCAGATCGCGCGCCTCCGGCATCGACGGGCTAACCTTGGTGTCGAAGCTCACTACCGCGTCGGTCGGGTTCCAATGCAGCATCAGGCGCCCCGCGCCATCGGGCCGCGCGCTAATCATCGGGGCATGGATGACACGGCTGAGGCCGGCGGCGACCGGGGGCGTGAACACCAGGAAGCCCACGGTCGGCGCCAGCGGCAAGTGCAGACCCGCGTCCCGGGTCGTCTCGTTGGTCCAGCGGCCGGCGCAGTTCACGACGGTGTCGGCCTCGTAGTGCGTGCCGTCGGCGATCCGCACACCGGTCACGCGATCGCCGGCCATGACCAGGTCCACGACCCGCGCGCCGCAGATGATTTCTGCGCCGTGGCGAAGCCGTGCCGCGGACAGCATGGCATGCGCATAGACCACCGGATCGAGCCAACCCTCTTCCGGGAAGAACGCCACCGGCGCGTCGCCGATCATGGCCGGGTCGATGTCGGGCTCCAATTCCTGCGCCTGGCGCCCGGTGATCCACTCCGCGGCATAGCCCCAGGACTGCAGCTGCTCGACGTTTGCACGCTGCGCCGCGCGATCGGGTTCGGCTTCCCATTCGAGGCTGCCGCCGCCATGCCGCCATGGCGCGGCGCCGAACTCGTCGGCGAGCGCCGCATGCGCCTTCATGCCGGCGACATTCAGATCGTGATAGGGCTTCGGCGGCTTTTTATGCGCGTTGGTCCAGGCGAAGCTGATGCCGGAGGTGCCCCCGCCGACGCGCGCCGCTTCCAACACCGTAACGGAGGCGCCGGCCTGAGCCAGCCGGTACGCGACCGAGGCGCCGATCACGCCGGCGCCGATCACAATCGTCCTGATCATTTGCGTCTCCTCGGCCGGCCCCAGAGGATCTTGGTCGCGGACGTGGGTAACAACAAAGACGTAAGCCGTTGCTCATGAGAGGCGCGTAGCCTTCAGAGTTCAACGTGCGACGCGACCGGTAGCGCGCCCTGGCGGGCGGCGGCGTCTGGCGGGGCAACACCCTTGGCACCCTCTCATGCGGTTGACCGTGCCCAACCGTGCAAAAAATGCCAGTGAGGCGACCCAATACGCGCTAAATAGCTGATAGCTGGAGCGGGTGAAGGGAATCGAACCCTCGTCGTAAGCTTGGGAAGCTTCTGCTCTGCCATTGAGCTACACCCGCCTCGCCGACGATGATAGGCGATCGGCGGCAGCCTTCAAGGCCTTTCGGGCTTCAGCCGCCGTCCGGCTTCAGGCGGTCTTCGGCGGCGGCTCGCACGGCACCGTGCCCATATTCGCCGGCAGGCAGACCTCCAGGATCTCGACGTCGTCCGAGGTGCGGATCTCGTTGTGCGGCAGGCCGCCGGGGATGAAGCAGGAATCGCCGGCTTCGAGCCGGCACTGCGTGCCGTCCTCGAACTCGAGCTCGACAAAGCCCTTGAGCGCATAGACGAACTGGCCCTCGCAGACGTGGTAATGCCACCCGGTGGGCTCGGTCATGCCGGTGACCGCCGTCATCACCTGCGCCCGCATCCACCCCTCGCTCGCCGCCGTGACGCCGAGGTCGCGGTATTTGAAAAAGCTGCGCCGGCCTTCGGTATAGTTCGGCTGCTTGGCGCTCGTCACCGCGACCTTCATCTTGGGCTCGGCCGGCTTGGGCCCGGATTGGGCCGCTGGTTTGGTCAATGTCGCCGCTGCACTCGCCATCTCGCATCCTCCCGCTGAAACGCGGTCATCATAGCAGCGCTTTGCCGTGCGGTGCTATCCTCGCCGCTGCGTCTTGAGAGGAGGATCGCAATGGCGAATATACCCGGTGCGGTGACCGACCCCAGCCGCGTGCGCGGCGAAAACCTCGAGCTCGAAAGCGGCGGCGACACGATCACGGGCTATCTCGCGCGCCCGAGCCAAGCGGGAAATTATCCCGGCATCGTCGTCATCCACGAAGCCTTTGGCTTGGTCGAGCACATCCGCGACATCGCCCGGCGCTTTGCCAATATCGGCTACAACGCGCTGGCGCCCGATCTCTATGCCCGCGCCGGCGGGCCGTCCGATCCGGGCAATATGGCCACGGTCATGCCGGTCATGTTCGGCAAGTCGGATAAGGAGGCGGTTCAGGATCTCGAAGCCGCCGCCGCCCATCTGCGCGCCTTGCCCGGCGCGACCGGCAAGATCGGCGCGATCGGCTTCTGCTCGGGCGGGCGCCAGACCCTCCTATTTGCCTGCAGCAGCAAGATCGATGCCGCCGTCGATTGCTGGGGCGGCTTCATCCATCGCGCCACCCCCGACGCCGAAGCCACGCCGTCGCGGCCGACACCGATCCTCGACCTGGTGGGCGGGCTGCGCTGCCCGCTTTTCGCGGTGTTCGGCGAAGAAGATCAGAACCCCTCGGTGCCGCAGTCCGAGGAACTGGCCAAGCGCGCCCGCGCCGCCGGCAAGGACGTCACGGTCAAGGTGTATAAAAACGCCGGCCACGCCTTTCTCGCCGATTACCGGCCGAGCTATCGCGAAGGCCCGGCCGCCGAATTATGGCGCGACGCCACGGCGTTTTTCGACAAGCATCTGAAATCTTAGCCCTCAGGCGCATTCTGACCGGTCGCGCCGAGGCGAGGCGTCACACCGGCGAAGCCTGCCCCAGGGAGCCGGCGCCGATGGCTGACCTGGGGTCCGGTCTGCGCCTGGCCGCGCCGGGATGATCGGATCGGAGAGGCTGCGGCTGCAAGCATCAGGTTTGCGCCCTATCGCGGGCTGCGGCTAGCGCAGGCGCGGGCCCGGATCGATCCCGAGGTAGACCCGGCCGCCGATCGGGTACCATTCCGGCGCGATCGTGACCGTCTGGCCGACCACGTGCAGGTCCCGCCAGCACTCGGCGAGGCGGCTTTCGCGCTTGAACGAGGTGCTGCCGCCGTGCCGGTACACCAGGTCCATCGCCTCGCGCGCGCTGTCGGCGGCGTAGGTAGAGGCCAGCCGGCAGCGGGCCCGCTGCTCGAGGGTGGTGTCCCTGCCCGACGCGACGATGTTCCACAACTCGGTGATCATCGCGGTGCGGTAGGCGCGGCCCGCGTTCAGGATCGCATCGGCCCGTCCGACGGCGTCCTGGACCTGCGGGTTCTCGCACAACAGCGCGCCTGTGCGCCCACGCGGCGTCTTGCCGCCGGCAAGCGCGATCAGCGCGTCGATGCCGGCGCGCGCGATCCCGGTGATTACGGCGCTGTGATGGGGGCCGACCCAGGCCTGGACCGGCAAGGCGTAAGCAATCCCCGGCCAGCGCGCCCACTGGTTTTCAAGTGGGATCCCGACTTGCGGCATCGTGCGCCGCTCCGGCAGATAGACGCCCTCGACTGTCCAGTCGAAGCTGCCGGTGCCGCGCAGCCCGGCCACGTCCCAGCTCCCGGCGATGATCTGCGCTTCCGCCCGCGGGAACACTCCACGCCAGTAGAGCGAGCCGCCGTCCGGGCGCCGGCGCGGCTGGCCGCCATCGAGGATCTGAAAGCTCCCCAGCATCCAGGTGCTCTCCTGGCAGCCGCTGCCGAATTGCCAGCGCCCGCTGACGCGATAGCCGCCCTCGACCGGCACCGCTTCCCCGCCGCCCGGCACCGCGGTGCCGGCGATCGTAGCCGGCCCGCGCCCATGGACCTCGTCGACGCCGTCGTCCGGCAGCCCCAGGGTCACGAGCTGGCCGATACTGTTGTTGGCGAGGTTCCAGCCGACCGAGCCACAGCCCTCGGCCAACAGCTCGACGACGCGCAGATAGGTCAGCGGGTCCACCTCCAATCCGCCGAGAGCGCGCGGGATCACCAGGCGGTAGAACCCGGCATCGCGCAACTCCTCGACGAGCGCCGGCGGCAGCCGCTGCTCGCGCTCGATTTCCTCGCGATAGCGGCGCAGCGCCGGCTGCAGCGCGGCCGCGGCCCGCACCACCGGTTGCGCGTCGACATCTGCCGGCAAGCGCGTCGCTTCGGCCATCGTGTCCATCGTCCTCACTCCCGCCGTTCCGGTCGCCGAGCCTGGGCATGCCAGGCCGGAGAACCGGGTTCGATCTGAAGTTATTTGTAGCAGCGCGCCCGGAACGTTGGCGAGTGCCTGGTGCTCGCCCGCCATGCAAGGCGGCGCCCAGGCGGCGGCTGGTGTTCGACCACGGGCTTTCAATCTCGTCTCAGGCCCACCGTGATCCTCGCCCTCGCAAGGTATTTTGCCGCATTTCACCCAAAAAGCGTGACCGCGAGCGAATTTGGTTGCGTCAAGATTGAGACAAATCGGATGATGAGCAGGACGGGTCGCGACCCGACGAACTGGCCAAGCCTATCGGCGACCGCCGCGAGCGGGAGTAAGCACGTGAAGCCTGCAAGACTGGCGCCGGTTTTTGCCGCACTGATCTTGACTGCCTGCCACGGCCCGCCGAGCCCACCTCCGTCTCTGGCAATCGGCCTGCCGCCCGGCATCGGATCGGGGCAAGGGATCGACTTGCCGATCGACGCCAGCGACGTGCTGATGGAGCTGCAGCAAAGCCGGATGGATTTTGTCGCGCGCTATTACCGCGAGCCGGAATCCCGCTGGCCCCCACTTTCAGCCAGCGAGGCCCAAAGGCTGTCGTCGCTCGGCCTGAAAATTGTCGCGGTGTGGGAATCGCACTCCCGGGACCCGGCGCATTTTTCCTACTCCTCGGGATATTATGACGCGGTGACGGCCGATCGGCAGGCGAGAGCGATCGGGCAGCCCGCCGGCAGCGCCATCTACTTCGCGGTCGATTTCAATGCGCGAGGCCAGTCGCTCGAAGGTGTTGACGAATACTTTCGCGGCATCGCGGCCGGTTTGGCGGCGGCGAGCGGCGGCGGCGCGACCTATGCCGTCGGCGTATACGGCTCCGGCGTTGTGTGCGATGCGATCAAGCGCGCGAGCCTCGCCCGATACAGCTGGCTGTCGAACTCGTTCGCATGGGAGGGTTCGACCAGTTACGACGACTGGGACATCATGCAAGGCGCCCCGTCTCCGGAACTGTCGTTCAACCAGGATTCCGACGAAGCCAGGGCAGATTACGGCGCGTTCCGGATTGCTGGCGGCGCGCCCACCGCTTCCGCTGATCCAGCCGGGCTCGGCAATGCTGCATCGCCCCAATCCCCGCCGGTCGAACAATCGCTTATCTCCTCTGCGAGTTCTCGCTGAGACGTCGGGGCCGCTGTCCCTCCGGCCGGAGGTTGTCATTCCTTAACGCGCGTGGAACACTCGCCGGCGACCGGACCGAAGTGCTGGGAGGAAAGCCATGGATGTCGGCATGATGATGGTGTTTGCCAGCTATGGCTGGGACCACATCGGCGACGACCGGGTATGGGACGAGGAGATCCGCCTGGCCCGGCTGGCGGCGGATTCGGGCTTCGACGTGTTGTGGTCGGCCGAGCATCACTTCTTCGATTATTCGTTCTGCCCCGACAATCTGCAGCTGATGACCTATCTCGCGGCATTGTGTCCGAACGTCGGGCTCGGCACCGCCGCGGTGATCGTGCCGTGGCACGACCCGCTGCGCGTCGCCGAGCAGGCTGCCGTGCTCGACCTCTTATGCAAGGGCAAGCTGCGCCTGGGGCTGGGGCGCGGCCTGGCGCGGCGCGAGTTCGCGGCGTTTCGCGGCACCATGGACGAGTCGCGCGAGCGCTTCGACGAAGCCGCGCCGATGATCGTCGACGCGTTGCGCACCGGCTTCATCGAGGGCAGCGGCAAGCATTACCGGCAGCCGCGCATCGAGCTCAGGCCGCGGCCGCAATACGATTTCGCCGGCCGGATCTATGCCGTCGCGTCGAGCGAGGATTCGGTCGAGGCCGCGGCTCGGCTCGGCGCGCATATGGTGATGTTTTCCGACCGGCCCTGGCACATGCGGCGGCCGGCGATCGAGCGCAATCGCGAATTGCACCGGAAATTCCACGGCCGCCCGGCGCCGGCGATGATGATCACCGATTTCTGCATCTGCGGCCCCGATCCGGCGCAGGCCGAAGAACACGCCAGGCAATACATGGGCAAGTTTGTCGAGAGCAACTTCCACCATTACGAATTCCTCGGCGACCATTTCGCGACCGTGAAGGGCTATGACGCCTATGCGCAAAAGGCGGCGATCGCGCGCCAGGGCGGGCTCGAAGGTGCGGTCGCCGGGTTCATGCAGGCGGCGATCTGGGGCACGCCCGAGCGCATCCTGCGCGAGTTGGAGGCGCGGCGCGCGGCGATCGGCGATTTCGAGCTCAACGCGGCCTTCCGCTTTGGCGGCGTGCCTTATGCGATCGCCGAGCGCGGGCTGAAATTGTTCGCCGCCGAAGTCTTGCCGGTGCTGAAAACCTGGCAGGCCCAGGACACCGCGCGCGCCGCGGCCGAGTGACATCTGGCAAAAGGATCGCAAGCGATGATTACGAAATTCGACAGCTCGTATTATGGCACCGCCGACATGGAAGGCCTCGGCTATGCCGGCACGCCGATCAACGAGCGCCGCTATTCGAACGAGCAGCTGGCCAAGGCGCTGCACAAGGCCGTGGCCTACGCCAAGTGCATGGACACGCGCGGCTTCAACACCTTTTGGATGGCGGAGCATCATTTCCAGCCCGAGGGCACGGAGCTGATCCCGAACCTGCTGATGATGGCGATGCACCTCGTCAACGTCACCAAGAACCTGAAGATCGGCTGCGGCTTCAACGTGGTGCCGATGTGGCATCCGCTGCGGCTTGCCGAAGACTACGCGATGGCCGATGTGCTGAGCGGCGGCCGAGTGATCTTTGGCGTGGCGCGCGGCTATCACACCCGCGAGGTCGAGACTTTCGGCTCACCGCTGATGGACCAGGACGCCAACCGCGAGCTGTTCGAGGAAGGCGTCGACGTCCTGTTCAAGGCGTTTGAAGGCAAGCCGTTCTCGCACAACGGCAAGTACTACACGATCCCGCCGCAGGTGCCGTATCGCGGCTACACGCTCAAGGAGATCACCCTCGTCCCGGCGCCGGAGCGCCTGCCGGTCGAATGCTGGCAGCCGATCCAATCGGGCTCGGAGCGTGCCTTCGACTTCATGGCCAAGCACGGAATCTCCGGGATGATCGGCGGCGGCTCGGCCGAAGGCGGTGCGGTCGAGCGGCACATGATCGGGTTCCAGGCCGCCTATGCGCGGCGCGGCATCAAGCTCGAGCTCGGCGAAAAGCTCGCGCTCGGCTTCCAGTTCCACATCGCCAAGAGCCGCGAGGACGGCATGCGGGAAGCGGCGAAACACTACGAAGAGAACATGAAGATGTTTGGCGAATTGCGCCTGGTGCGCGCGCTCACCGACGAGCAGATCGCGGCGATGCGCGATCCCAAGCTCGCCGTCACGACCAGATTGCCGCGCATCGAGGACGCGGTGAAGGCTGGCGGTTTCCTCACCGGCACGCCCGCCGACATCATCGAACAGCTGAAGACGGTCGAGAAGCGCTATCCCGGCATCGACCGGGTGGTGTGCAGCACGCCGCTCGGCACCCCGCTCGACATCCAGCTCGAAGACCTGGACCGGTTCGCGAGCGAAGTGATGCCGGCATTCCGCGGCGACACCGCAACTGCGCGGGCTGCTGCCGACTGAGGCGAAAAATCGTCATCCCAGGATTGCGCGGAGTTTTACAGAAGAGGGCAATATGGCTGGAGACGCCAAGGGCGATTACCGCGGCCTCGCCTATCGCGACGAGGCCGATCTCGCGGCATGGCTGGCCAAGCGCCCGACCGAAGCGGCGCTGGAGCCCGAATTGCCGATCATCGACCCGCACCATCATTTCTGGGACACGCCGCAGCGCGGGCGCTATCTGCTGCCCGAATTGCTGGCCGATATCGGCGCCGGCCATAATATCGTCTCGACGGTTTTTCTCGAATGCCGCTCGATGTATCGGAAGTCCGGCCCGGCCGAGATGGCCCCGGTGGGCGAGGTCGAGTTCGTCAACGGCATCGCGGCGATGAGCGCCTCGGGCGGCTACGGCCCGTGCCGGGTTGCCGAGGGCATCGTCGGCCACGCCGACCTGACCCTGGGCGCGCGGGTGCGCGAGGTGCTGGAGGCGGAGATCGCGGCGGGCGGCGGGCGGTTTCGCGGCATCCGCCACGGCGTGTCGTGGGACGAGCACGATGCGATCCAGAAGTTTGCGACGCGTGTCGTTCCGCCGCATCAGTTGCGCGACCCGCAATTCCGCGAGGGCTTTGCCCAGCTCGCCCCGCTCGGCCTCAGCTTCGAATCCTGGCAGTATCATCCGCAACTGCCGGATGCGATCGACCTCGCCCGCGCCTTCCCCCAGACGACGATCATCCTCAACCACGTCGGGGGCGTGCTCGGTGTCGGGCCCTATGCCGGCCGTCGTGAGGAGATCCTCGCCGGCTGGAAGAAGGACATCGGCGAACTCGCCAAATGCCCGAACGTCAACGTCAAGCTCGGCGGGGTCGGCATGACCTCGTTCGGCTTCGACTTTCCCGAGCGCGACGTGCCGCCATCCTCGGAGGAGCTGGCCGCCGCCTGGCGCCAATATATCGAGCCCTGCATCGAAGCCTTCGGCGCCGAGCGCTCAATGTTCGAGAGCAACTTTCCGCCGGACAAGCAGTCGGGCGGCTACAGCGAATTGTGGAATGCGTTCAAGCGTATCACCTCGGGTGCATCGGCGGCTGAAAAGAAGGCGCTCTACAGCGGCACCGCGGCGCGGGTGTACCGGATCACCGCACCCTGACCCGGGTTGCGCTTCGCGCCGATCCTGTTCGCCGATCCGGGGGAGAAGATTTGATGCCGGCACCCTACGAAACGCACCGCGCAGCAGCTCAAAGCCATCC
>Ga0210398_10002908_pt1 | contig 16527 bp, 14 predicted proteins | sample IncBWC4OmetaG_FD_161047 | JGI IMG/M metagenome (GOLD analysis project Ga0210398, IMG submission 161047) | Forest soil microbial communities from Barre Woods Harvard Forest LTER site, Petersham, Massachusetts, United States - Inc-BW-C-4-O | ecosystem: Environmental > Terrestrial > Soil >... | reverse complement strand
ACCGATCCCTCGGCGGTGGCGACATAGCCGGTCGTAAGCCGGACGGGACGTAGTTGCGAGAGACCGCGCCCTGCAACGCGAAAAAATGTAGAAGCTTGCATCGATGCTCATTGTACGGGTTTGGGACGATGACGGAGAGTTCCAACCGGCAGTTCCGAATTGGGCCGGGCCCCGATCCGGTTCCGAGATGGAACCATCCCGCCGTTGCCTTGTGCTTTCAATCAGATAGCTCCTACGACCCGCTATCTGATCCCGTTTTGGAACGCAGTCGGGATCGAGCCGGGAGGCTCTAATTGGCAGCAATGCTCCGATAAGTCGTTTATTCAAAGCTAGTTAATCAACAAATTCCGATTTGGCACGACGCGTGTATTAAGACCCGTCAGGAAGGCGGTCCGCGAAACTCCAAGGCCGTGGCCGTCTTCCGGTAACTCCAGCTAGGAGAGGCGAATGCAGGGTCTGGCAAAGGTTCCTACACGTACCAGCACGATTGTTCCTCATTCTGACGATGTGATCTCAGAGCGGAACTCCACGGCATCGGGAATACCCGTACCCATTCTGAAACCCCGAACGCTTTGATCAGCTTGCGCACGACGCGCACAACGTTTTGTCGGCGCTGAGACTTTACTGTGATCTGCTCGCCGAGCCTGGCGTTCTCACATCGGATCACGGACATTATGCTCAGGAGCTGCAGTCGGTCACCGAAACCGCCTCGCGGCTGGTAGAGAGACTGGCTGCTCCGCGGCGCGCTGGATCGCGGCGAAGGGCGCCAAAGCGCCGCCGGAATTTATCTCCGGACGCAAGCGCCAGCCTCTCGAAACAGGAGCTAGGCGAGCCGATCTCCCTTGCCGAGCCCTGGCCGGGAGATACTGCCGAGGACATCGGCGCCGAGCTTCGCGCCATGCAGCCTCTGCTGGCCACGATCGCGGGAACAAGTATTGATCTCGAGATCGAGACGGTGCTATGCGGAGGCCGTACCTGGCTTTCGAAGGAAGACTTGACGCAGGTCATGTTGAACCTGGTGCGCAACGCCTCAGAGTCCATGCCCGAAACGGGGAAGCTGCGCATCACTGCGCAGTACGGGGACGGTCTTAGTTTTCTGGAAGGTGGGCATCGTCCGGCCGCCGGTCCGCACAGTGTGGTGATTACCGTCGAGGATAGCGGGCCCGGAATTCCCCAAGACCTTCGTGAGCAGGTCTTCAAGGCCGGCTTCACGACACGCGCTGCCGGGTCGAACTGGCCGGAGATTCCGCATCGTGGTCTTGGTCTCGCGATCGTTCGCAGTTTGATTGAAGCGGCGGGAGGCACTGCACAGGCCTGCTCTTCTCCGGGTGGTGGTGCGCGCTTTGAGCTGGAGCTGCCCATTACTTCCGGCATGTACGAAATCGTCGACAGCAGCGGATTGGTAGCTGACTCCGCGATGGAAGGGTGCATAGAATGCCCGCAACGGCCCCGCATACACGACCTGTGACGACTTACGCCTCCCCTCAGAGCGCCCGGGACGGCTGCATGTCCTGATCGTCGACGAAGACGCCGCGGTACGATCGGCATACCGCGAAATCGCCGCCCGCCGGGGATTCACCCCACACGCCGTCGAAAATCTGGCCACCGCCCGCAGCCTGCTGCACGGCAACAGCGTCGATATCCTCCTTCTCGATCTCAAGTCCCCGGCAGTGCCCGGCCTCCAACTGGTGGAAGAGGTCAAGATGCTGTACCCGGAGATGGCAGTGATCGTGATGACGGCCTTTGCCACTGTCAGCTCGGCTGTCGAAGCGATGCGCACCGGCGCCGACGATTATCTGACCAAGCCCTTCGCGCTCGAGGAATTGGCCGCAGTGCTCGAACGAGCCGGCGAAGGCCGTAAGACCGACGTCGCCAGCCGTCAGCTCCGCGATAAGCTACGCACCGAGGAGGGGCTGGGGAACATCATCGGCCGAAGCGGCGAGATGGAAAGGCTATACCGCATTCTCTCCAAGGTCGCGCAGACCAGCCATCCGGTGCTGATTCTGGGGGAGAGCGGAACTGGGAAGGAACTGGTGGCGCGGTCGATTCACGCCAATGGACCGAATGCCGCCAGACCCTTCCTGCCGGTCGATTGCGGCTCACTGGTCCCCACGCTCATCGAAAGCGAACTCTTCGGCTACGTAAAGGGCGCTTTTACCGGGGCGAACCGTTCGAAGGATGGACTGCTGGCTTGCGCCGAAGGCGGGACGGTCTTTCTGGATGAGATTGGGGAGTTGCCTCTGGACTTGCAGGCCAAGCTGCTGCGCGCGCTGCAGGAGAAAGAGATCCGCCCAGTGGGTGCCACGCACCGGATCCCCATCAAGGTTCGCATCCTCGCCGCCACCAATCGCGATCTGGCAACGATGGTCGAGCAGGGCCGCTTCCGCAAGGATCTCTACTACCGGCTGAACGTAGTCAGCCTCCGTATACCGCCCCTGCGCGAGCGGCGCGAGGATATTCCGCTGCTCGCGGCGCACTTCCTCAACCGGATGAAGGCGACTGGCGGGGCGGCATTGAGTCTGAGCGACGAAGTCTTACGCACAATGGTGGACTACCCGTGGCCGGGCAATGTTCGCGAGCTCGAAAACTCGATCGAGCGGGCCTCCGCGCTCTTGTCAGCCGACGTCCTGCATATAGGTGATCTGGCGACGCAGCTTCGGGATTTCCATATGCACGCTCATCGCGCGGTGTCGTCTCCGGCAGCCCCCGTGCCCCACCGGGAAAGCCCGGACGCGGTGACGCCGTTGGCCGAGCTGGAGCAGGCGATCCTCGAGGCGCTCCAACAGCTCAAAGGAGACAAACTCAGAGCCGCGAAGCTGCTGGGCATAGGAAAGACGACGCTCTATCGCAAGCTCAAGGAGTATGGCCTGGGCGAATCCGTCGCAGGCCTTTGATCGAAGGGCTTTGATTTTGCCCGGAGAAATTCGAAGTTTTTGTAACAAGCAGGGTTACATAGGAGCCGACCATGCCTCAAAGCATGCTGATGATTACCGCCATAGCCGGTGCGGAAAATTGCGCTACCGTGTTGTCGAAACAGTTTGGCCTGGCCGTTGAAACCGTCCGAAGCCGTAGGGAAGGGCTGGGCGCTCCGGCGGCGCGAGTTTGCCCTCATCGTCGTTGACCAATCGCTGGTCGAGCAACCGGAGAACGGCATGGACTCCCTCTTCAAACATGCGGGCCTGGCGATTCCTCTCGAGATCAACTTCGCAATTTCCGGGTGCGGGCGCGTGGTTCGCGAGGTACGCGCCGCCCTGATGCGCCGCGAGCGCGAGAAGAACTTGGCATTGTCAGCCGCGGCCTCCTCGATCCAAAGCGATCTGCGTGATGCTGTCGCCGGTTTGCTGCTGCAGTCGCAACTCGCGCTGGCCGAGCCCGGAATTGCGCCGCCGTTGGCTGAAAGGCTGCACCTGCTGCTCGAACTCGCTTCCAATCTGCGGCAGCGTTTGGATCAGCCAGAGCCACCGGTTGCCGCCCCGATCATACGGCCGCCCATGCGATCCGCGCCCGCAGTCATGTATTCAGCTTTGCTGAATCAGTGAATGGTACGCATCTTCCGCTGCATGTAGTCCATCAGCAGATACTCGCCCAGCGTCTCCGGTGTCGTGAAATAGGCCTTACCGCGGCACATTTCCGAAACCTTGTGTACGAACTGCACCAGGCCCGGATCCGAAGCAAGCATAAACGTATTGATCATCACGTTCGAGCGCTTGCATCTCGCTACCTCTTCCAGCGTCTCGCTCACCACCAGGGGATCGAGACCGAACGCGTTTTTGTAAATCCGTCCGTCCTCCAGCGTAAGTGCCGATGGTTTCCCGTCGGTTATCATCACGATCTGCTTCATATCCTTGCGCTGCGCTTTCAGGATCCGCTGTGCGAGCCGCAGCCCTTCGCGGGTATTTGTGTAGTACGGCCCGACCTTTACGCGCGCCAGTTGCGAGATTGGAAGCTCCTCGGCGGAATCATGAAACAGCACCAGCGACAGCGAATCGCCCGGGTACTGCGTGCGGATAAGATGCGACAGCGCCATGGCGACCTTTTTGGCCGGCGTAAAGCGGTCTTCTCCGTAAAGGATCATGGAGTGGGAGCAGTCGAGCATCACAACTGTCGCGCAGGAGCTCTGATACTCGCATTGGTGCACCTGGAGATCGCGATATTCGATATTTAGAGGTAATGAAAGCCCCTCGCGCGAGATGGCGGATGCCAGCGTCGCCGTCGCATCCAGGTTCAGTGTGTCGCCGAATTCGTAGAGCCGTGATGCTCCGCTGGTCTCTATGCCTGTCGCCCAGTGGCGCGTATCATGACGGCCGTAGTTAGATTTACCCAAGGACCCAAGCAGGTCCCGCAGCGTCTTGTAGCCGAGAAAGTCGAGGCTCTTGTCTGTAACTTCGAAGTGAACCTGTCCTTTTCCTTCTCCGGCCCGTCCGCCGGCCTGGGAGATCGCTCCTGGGTCGCGCGAGTACCCGCTTGAAATAAGATTCTCGCGCTCCAGACGATCGATGAGCTTGTCAATCAGCTCATCGATCCGTTCGTCCTCGGCCATGGCGTCAATGGCCTCCTGCATGTTCTCATCGAACAACTCGCCCGATTCAAGAGCCTGCCGCAGGGCCTCGCGCAGGTCGTCGAGCGTGTGATCGAGTTCCTGAAATTGCATGAAGGGATTCCGGAAACCCGAATCGAGCAGATAGTCGGAGAGCGCCTGGAGCAAATCCTCCATGCTCATCTCCGAGGCCAGGTCGCCTGTGTATTTGGTGTACCGAACCCGCTTCATCGCTGCCTCGAATCTAGTTGAAGCCGCTTCGCCGGGAGCGCCGCGGCTGCCACTCTTCATACTCCGGTTCCGCGCTGGTGCGCTCCTGGCGCGGAGGCTGGGCCTTCTTTTGAGCCACAAATGCCCGCTCTTCGCTCCGGCTCAACCGCCGGTGGGAGCACATGCCCTCGAGGAGAAACTCAGCCGCAGCCACCAGCTTCTCGGGTGCATCAGAACTCTTGACGCCCAGCGGGGATAGCTTTTCGAATAGTCCCTGAATCTGCCGCAGCTCTTCAAGTGTAGCTTTCGCTGACTGTCCGTCTTCAATCTTTGTCGTGCCGCCCAGGTTGAACCACTGTTCGATCTGCTGCGTATTGGCGTCGGCAAAGTACTTATCGAAGACTTTACCGATTGCTGTGCGCACGACTTCCTTCACCACAGTATCCGCGCCGCGCATCTCGCCCTCGTATTCGAGTTCCAGCTTGCCGGTGATTCCGGGAAGCGCCGCATAGAGATCGCCCACGCGAGGCAGTACCAGAGTCTCCCTGTGCAGCAGAGCGCGCCGCTCCGCGTTCGAGACAACCAGCTCCAGAGTCGCAATCGGCAGCCGCTGGCTGACGCCGCTGCGCTTGTCCACACGTTTATCATCGCGCGCTGAGAACGCTACCTGTTCCACGGTTTCGCGAAGGTAGTGGGGAATTTCCAGATCGGCGAACTCCCGTTCTGTCCACGCTTCCTGTGCGGTGATGGCCAGTCCCTCTTCGATGTTTTCCGCGTAGTGGGTGCGAATCTCGGAACCGATGCGATCCTTCAGCGGCGTGACGATCTTGCCGCGAGCCGTGTAATCCTCGGGATTCGCGCTAAACACCAGGGCCACGTCAAGCTCCAGCCGCACCGGGTAGCCCTTAATCTGCACGTCACCCTCCTGCATGATGTTGAATAGCGCGACCTGAATTTTTCCCGCCAGGTCGGGCAGTTCGTTAATGGCGAAGATGCCGCGATTGGCGCGGGGCAGCAAGCCATAATGCATCGTCAGCTCGCTCGACAGGTCTTCGCCTGCGCGTGCCGCTTTGATCGGATCGAGATCGCCGATTAGATCGGCAATCGTTACATCGGGCGTCGCCAGCTTCTCCACGTAGCGATGATCGCGCGTCAGCCAGGCGATGGGGGTCGTCTCCTCCTTGGAAGCAACCAGCTCATGGCAGCGCTTGCAGAGCGGATGGTACGGGTTGTCGCGGATTTCGCAGCCGGCGATGTAGGGCGTGTGCTCATCGAGCAGCGCGGTGAGCGCACGCAGGATGCGGCTCTTCGCCTGCCCGCGCAGGCCAAGCAGGATGAAGTTCTGCCTCGACAGAACGGCATTCACGATCTGGGGAACAACTGTATCCTCGTAGCCGATGATGCCCGGGAAGATGGTTTCCCGCGACTTGAGCCGCTCGATCAGGTTCTCGCGAAGCTCGTCCTTCACCGAACGCCTCGCGATGCGCTCTTCGGAGAAATCCCTGCTGGAGCGAAGTTCGCCGAGGTTTTGCGGCAGGCGCCGAGTGGTCATGATCTTCCTCCGGTGCGGCGGCAAAGGCAACGCTCAGGCGCAATGCCGCGCTCTTTCTATAAGAGTAGACGAAGCTGGACCCTCGGGCGACTCGTAGGGACTCGCTCACATAATGTGCCCGTTGTATCCGGAGCCTTTGACGGCCGGCGACGCTGTACGCAGTTTGGGTAGAACGGTCTGGTAGAAATCGCGCAAACGCTCCGTTCTTTCCTCGTCAGAACGCATGTTCAGCAGCTGCTGCTTGAACCCGAGGTCTGCCGGCAGCGCTGACGCCAGCGCAAACGAGATCGGTCCATCCAAGCTTAGATGCATGGTCGCGAATTCGATCCCGGCCAACTCCAGCGTCTCGAAGTGCAGGGCAGCGCACTCTTCGCGCAATTCTCGCGAGGCCACCGCGCCATCGTCCTCGAAGAAATCCACCTCGGCCTCGAGGAACGCGCGGGAGTTCTCCAGCATTTCGATCTCAAACCGCGTATTCCCTTGGCAGAGAATGTCGAGCCGGCCGTCGCTGTACCGTTGCAGAACGCGCACGATGCGCGCTGTGCAGCCAATCACAGCGAGGCCCTCCTGTTGTGCGCGCACAATGCCGAAGGCCGACTCTTCTTCGACGCAGATGCCGATCATTTCCCTGTACCGCTCTTCAAAGATATGCAACGGCAAGGAAGCGCCGGGAAACAGCACGACATCCAACGGAAACAGGGGAATCTTCATTGCTGAGCAATTATGCGCGTCCGGGTTCGGAAAGACTGTTGTCTCTGGTGACTCGTTTTGATGAGCCAGCAAAGCATTTCTGAACTGTCGATTGAACGCAGTGAGAACAAAACCGGTCGTTCTTCAGCCGGCCAGTTCCAGGTCATCGAGCATGGCCTGCATTTCGCTGAGAGCGTGCTGGTTGCCGGTGCGCCGGGCGGATGTGATTCCCTGCGTTAGCCGGACCTTTGCCTCATCCGTCCGCTCCGCCTTGGCCAGAGTCTGTGCGGCCATAAAATAGCCGGCGGTGTAGTCAGGATGCTGTTCGAGAAGCTGCGCGAATTCCGCCAGGGCGGTATCTGTCTCGCCGCGGCCCGCGTGCTCCATGGCGAGTCCATAGCGTGCAAATGCATTGTTCGGATCATTGGCCAGAATTTCGTTGAGCATCGCAATCTTGTCCATGAAGACATTCTCGCAGGCGCCACAAAGATTGTCCGAGCCGCTAACTTTATTCGGGAAGCACGAGCGACATTTCGTATTCGATCAGAGAAGGGTCGTTAGGATACGGTTCCGTGGTTCCAGTCAGCGAAAAGCCCTGCCGTTCATAAAATGCAATCGCGCCTTGATTCGAGTTCGTCACCATCAACCGCAATTCGTATACTCCACGGGTGCGCGCCCAGGCCTGAACTGCATCAACCAGAAGACTCCCAGTGCCGGTCCTGCGATATGCAGGCGCTACCCACATGGAAATCAGATGCGCCCTGGTCGGATCATGTTCATCCAGAAATCCTGCGGCAATGCCACAGGGGACAGCGTTGTCCATTGCCAGGTAGCCAATCCGCCTTTCGCCGTTCATCTTCGCTGCACGCGTCCGCCACTCGGCGTCCGAAATGCTGCTTCTCTGGCATAAGTGCTTCCAAAAGCGGTCGGTGAATCTTGGAGAGCCGACAATCGCAATGTCTTGAACGCCGGGACATTGTTCGTGTTGATTTGTTCAAGAATCGCCATGCTGAGAGTCATTCGAGGTCTCTCACCGACTATAGCGAACGCCGAAACCAGCTCGCTCATTTGCGTAAAAGCGCATGATTGCCCACACTGGAAATAGCCCGCAATCCGGCGATTTTCGCCTGGGCAGCGGGAGGAAAGAGAGAGTACGCATGGATTTTGCCGGCCCTACGCGCCTGGTGCGCAGCGCCGCCGAGTCGGAGTCGGAGATGACCGAGCTCGTTCTGCCGAATGACACCAACACTCTCGGCAACCTGCTCGGCGGCAGGCTCATGCACTTCATCGACCTGGTTGGTGCGATGGCCGCCTACCGTCATGGCCGAACCCATGTTGTCACGGCATCGATGGAACACATTGACTTCATCGCGCCTGTGCATGTCGGCGATCTGCTGATCCTCAAGTCGCGGGTGAATCGCGCCTTCAACACATCGATGGAAGTTGGCGTAAAGGTGTGGGTGGAGAACACCATCGCCGGCACCCATCGGCACGTCGGCTCGGCGTATCTGACTTTCGTTGCCGTGGATTCCCAGGGACGTCGTGTGCCGGTGCCCGAGCTAAAGCCCGAGACGGAAGACGAGAAGCGCCGTTATGACGATGCCGGACGCCGTCGCCAGCTCCGCCAGCGTGAGCTGGAGCGAAAACGCGCAGCCAGGGCTGAATTGACCGAGGCGGCAAAAATCTAGATTTCTGGAGTTAAGAGTATGGCCCATTCGCACGCTCACCCGCAGGCACCACAGGGCCCGACAGCCTTGCCCGGTGTTGCCAATATTGTTGCTATCGGATCAGGCAAGGGAGGTGTCGGCAAAACGACTATCGCCGTCAATCTCTCGATCGCGCTGGCCAAACTGGGCTTTCGCGTTGGACTCATCGACGCGGACGTCTATGGTCCCAACGTGCCACTGATGTTCGGCAGCACGCAGCAGCCGCGCGTCCTGCCTAACAATCAGATTCAGCCGAACCTCGTGCACGGCGTGAAGGTAATTTCTGTCGGACTGATCTCGCCGGGAGATAAGCCCATGGTTATGCGTGGCCCCATGCTCCACCAGATCATCCGCCAGTTCCTCCAGCAGGTGGAATGGGGCGAACTGGACATTCTGCTCGTCGATCTGCCGCCGGGCACCGGCGACGTCGTCATTTCACTCGTGCAGACGGTGCCACTAACCGGCGCCGTGGTTGTCTCGACGCCCTCCGATGTGGCTTTGCAGGACGCGCGCAAGGCGCTCGAGATGTTCCACCAGGTGAACGTCGAAGTGTTAGGCATCGTCGAGAACATGAGCCACTTCACCTGCCCGCATTGCCACCACGAGATTGACATCTTCTCGAAGGGTGGCGCTGAGCGGACGGCGAAGCAGTTCGGCGTGCCGTTCCTCGGCTCGATTGAACTTGATCCCGATATCCGGCAGGGCGGGGACACAGGACTGCCCGTAGCCCTGGCGGGACCGGAATCGCCCAAGGCCGCGCAGTTTTACGACATTGCCCGCCAGGTGGCAGAGCGGGCGCAGGCACAATCGGCCAAGACAGAGGATATTTTCGAGATCAGTTAGCTCGTCGTCGAGTCCAATCTTTGGAGAGCGATGAGAGGAAGCGCCGACGACTGTTATGGCGTGGGCCGACGTGAGGTACCCACGTCTACAGGGATTTCGAAAGCTCCTATTTTTCCGGTGCTCAGGTCGCGCACTCCCACCCGCAGATACACTTTTCCGACGGGCAGATCCATGCCCGGTTTGAGGTAAAGGTGAAGCGCATCGTGCATGATTGCCGTATAAGTCAGAGGAGACAGCGGCGCATTGAACACGCCCGCGATGGTATTCAACATCTTGCCCTGCGCGTCATACGCGATGGCGGAAACGGCAAGATCGCTTTGGTATTTTCCCCCATCCACCGTTGAAAATTGGATGTCCGATGGCTGTATCGTGAGGTCCAGCTCGTAGCGTTGCGCCAGCCCGGTCAGCTGTTCATCCTCCCATCCACGTTTGTGCAGCGCGGGCGCCGGACGCAGAATCGTCCGGACCGCGCCATCCGGTTTCAGGTGCAGTTGAAATCCGATATCTGAGACCTCGGGTGTGCCTCGAAGCATTGCCGTGCCCGTGGCCGGATCGGGAGCGTGGAAGGGATTTTTCGGCTTGTCGGCAATTTCCGCGTAATAACCCTCCCGGTAATACAGCCGCAGGTCCCTTCCATCCACCCGCACTTCGATCCTTCGAAATCTGCCATCCCAGTTTTCGTTGGAAGGCTTATAGGACAGGCTGTAGTAGTTCGATCCATCATTGAATGCTTCCACGATGGAGCCGCTTATATCGTTCGTATTGAAATAAGCGCGGCCGCCGGTGATGGACGCCAAAGTCTCCATGGCGCCTTGTATCTGTCCATTCGTCAGCGCGAAATTGCCCAGTCCCTGGGTTACCGCCTGAACTTCATTTGCTGCATTTCCGCTTCCTGTCCTGGCCCCGGTATATGTTCCGTTGTCTATCAATCCGCGGACATCGACCGGGTAGACGACGATGTTGCCTGACTGAAGCAAAAAAGCCAGATCGCGGATGGCCGCCATGTAGCCCCGAGTGTCAGCTCCCGCAAAATGCGCGCTCATTCCATTCGTGTTCGCCAGGCTTGGATTGAGATTCGGAAGGATATCGATAGGAAATGATCCCGCCAGCCAGACCAGATTCTTTCGGCCCGGCAGACTTCCAAGATAAAGTCCCAGCTTCTCCAAAGCCCGGAGTGTCATCGAGACAACCAGGTCGTTCCTCAGCAGATCCTCATTCGCATTCTGAGCCGCTATGGGAATTCCGCCGGCGGCCCGGCTGCCGCCCATGCCGGCTGTCAGGTCGGGCGCGCTGAGGGCCTGGCTTACATCGGCATCGTTGTAGAACGGACCCATCTGCGGGTCAGCTTTATTGCTCTTGAGCATTTCGATCAATTTGGCGGTGTCTTCGTTGAAGCCCTGCAACATCGTCAGCTTCGAGCCGAGGCGGAACACCGCTACCCGCGATCCGGCAGGCAGACTCTGCGCAAGCTTCAGCAACTGGAAGCGAGCAAAAGACTGATCGGACATCGCCGTGTTGAGGGAGTCGAGCAGAATCACGCACAGCGGGCTTCCTCGTTCGCTCAGACGCTGATTTGCATACGTGTCGGGCTGCAATGCGGTGGTAATGGCCGCCGGGCTCGCGGCCCTTCCCCGATGCTCCTCAAAGGTACTGATCTGCTGCTCGTTTCTTCCCTCGAAAAGATGAAAACCTTTTGCCATGAGCCCGTGGAGCGGTGCGCCCTGTTTGTCGGTTACGACCACGTCGACTAAAACCAAAGGGCTGGTCGTGTGGATGGTTGCGACGGGTGGAGGTGAGGGTTTTTCATTCGTTTCCTGCTGAGAAGAAGATTGGGCGGTCGCAGACACAACCAGGAGCGAGAACAATGCTAGTACTGAGGACACGGTCCGCATGAGGATCTGGCCGGGCCTACCCGCAGGGTGTGGCACAGCCACGATTGAGAAGAACCTGGTTATGCAGACCACGTTGCGCGTCATAACAGGATAAGCAATTATGAACCACAGCAACGTTACTCAGTTGTCGACCGGAGAGCGGGCAAAACGAGGGCTCGTACGACAAATTTGGACGGTCTAACCAAGTGAAAGCTTCACCGTCCCTCAGTTAGGCTCAGCGGTGACCGAGTTCCTTGGTCATGCAGATGAAGTGGCAGGGCCTCGTCACCGGCATCTGGGCGACAGGAAATGGGGCCGTTCCGGCCACCTGATAGCCGAGTTTCTCGTAGATCGGCGGCAGCTCAGTTCTAAGATTTACGACGGTGAGATCCATGAAGCGTGCGCCCATTTCGCGGGCGAATTCTTCTGCGGCCGCGGTCAGCCGCCGGCCGAGCCCACGCTTCTGCTGCCGTGGATCAACCGAGAGCAGGCCAAGGTGAGCGCGATCGCCGTCGCTTTCCACGTAGACGGCTGCGACCAGATGGCCTTGCTCGTCCATCACTAGGAAGCTGCCCTTGTCGAAATAGCTTCTGAGTTTCGCCGCATCCAGCCGATCCTCATCCTTGAAGAAACGCTCAACCTCGAAGGCCGTATTGATGAGTCGCAGCAGCGGATCGAGGTCGGCCTTTGTGGCCATGCGAATGTTCATCTCTCGAATGTAACGCACACACCGCAAAGCTAAATTCCATCGCGGCGCTCCGAGAATGAAGAAAAGACGAGGGCCTCGTTTGAGACCCGCGTCGTCGTTTACCAGCCGAATTGCTGGAAGTTGATGTCTGGCAACACAGGGGTGCCTTCGAGGCGAACAGCATCCAGACTGGAGGGATTGAGGCCGAGCGCCTTCAGAATGGTCGGGGCCACCTGGTTAGTGCCGACCCCGGTGTAAACCGTGCGGGGACTGAAAGCAGGATTGGAAACCAGCAGGATGACGTTGGTGTCATCATGCGCGAAGCCGCCATGTTCTGCAAGCTTGGCGGCGCTGCCAGTGTAAGTCACGCCTACATTGGGAGCAACGATAACGTCAGGCGTACGCGAATCGTTGGGCGGTAAACCCGGCACGTCATAGTTGAGCGACAGGCTCGGACCGTAGAATATCTGGCCCAGTCCTATGCCCTTTGCATTCTGTTCAAGGGTGTCGACAGCACTCTTAACGTCGGTGCCTGGCTTGAACCAGAGGAGCGAGACGTCGTCTTCCGTCGGGCCAATGCCGTTTGGATTCGCAGGCGATTCGGAATCGGGCAAAAGACTTGCGAGAAGGTTTGCGGGCGACGTCCCGTTATTCGTCTTTCCAGGGTGAGCCTGATAAAGATTAGGATCGATGGGCGACTGGCCGTGCTTGGCGGTGATGATCACCAGGGTCGACTCGTAGAGGCCGCGGTCCTTCAGCTCCTGGACCCATTCTCCGATGGAGTCATCGACGAACACAATTTCGTTGTATAGAGACTGAGTCGGCGTGCCGGCCCCGTCTTTATAGCCACCGGTGAGGGAGGCGCTGCTCTCGATAAGCTTCTGGCCCACGCTGACGGCCTGGAAATTCATTCCGAAGATGGCTGGTGTCTGCGCAGATTTACCGTCGTGCGTCTTGCCCTTGATCTCGTTCAGAATCGCGTTGACCTTGAGGGTGTCGTAGCACTGAATGTTCTGGAAGCTGTTGGTCCATGCAGTCAGGTCCGAATTGGGATCGGGTACGGTGCTGCAGTCGATTCCCGTGGGAGTCATAACGCCGGGCAGATTCACTACGTTGGAGTTGATTTCCGGCGAGTAAAAGTCGTCGAGCGAGTTGACGCCCGGGCCGGCTACGGCTGAGTAGGCCGGATGCTTGTCGGACCAGGCGGTATACCCTCCAGCCTTGTGGATCACGCCGAAGATGGTATTCGTCCGCACGAACTCCGCGGGATAAATCGGTAGGCAGCCGTTGGCCGGGTTGCGTATAAGCCTCTTGTTGTCGATGGAGGCGATGCCGCCGTCGGTAAGGCCGGCACCTGGTGCTCCACCGTTAAGCTTCGTCTGGTCGATATCGATGCCTTCTTCGTATTCGGTGGTTGTTCCGGGGAAAACTCCGGGCGTGCAATTGCCGCCGGAAAGACCATTCCCGGTCGTCTTGGCTGGAGGAGCGAAGAAGCGGTCGTAGGCAACGTCGTAGTAAATGCCCATGGTCCGCGGGGTTGCGCCAGTGACGATGGTCATGAGTCCGGGGAAAGAGTCGGAAGGTTTCGAGGTGCTCGCCGCAACATAGTTGACTCCGGTTGTACCCAGAGCAGTCAGGTTGGGGCAGTAGGGCGCGCCGTTATTCACTCCAGCGATGCCTTTTGAGCAATTCAGATAATCGACAGCGTGAAATCCGTCGATGCTGATAAGCAGTACGTGGCGAACCTGTGAATGATCCCAATCGCCATCATGATCCTGAGCGCCGGCGGTTGCGACGGCGGCCACGCAGACCACCAACGCAGCTATTACTTTCATAGTTACCTCCTAGGCAAATTTGTTTATCAGGCAGCTATAGCGGAAGGGGTTGCGAGCAGATCAATTCTGTGTGAATTACATGGGCGTAATCTTCTTGTTTCTTTGGCTTGCCTTTGCCGCGCCGCCGGGTGAGCGCGATTCGCCGAATCGCGATTCGTAACCAACCTTTAACGCCGCGGTGCTAGCTTCGGGTCGCGTCCCACGAGCGCAAATTTTGCGTCAGGAGATTTACGAATGAAGGTAGTGAATAGAAGTGAGGATTGCTGGCGAACACTCGGAAGGGTGGCGACCACGGCATCGTTGACACTTGCGTTAAGCTGCGTTGCTGCAACTGCGCAAGGCTTAGGCCACGATCACAACTCCGATCACAACCGGGACAGCATGCTTTTCCCGGGCAATTTGGTGGTTAGTCGCAGCGTTTACGACAACAACCCCGCCAATGTCACCAGGGGTGAGATCTTGCCACCGAACTGTGCCGCGACAACCGGAGGCTGCGGGGCATCGACTGGTGCGCCATACGACGGTACCTACCCCTTCGTCTTCAACAACGATATCTACGACGCCAGCTTCGGCATCACGTCGAGGATTTATCTCGACCAGATCACGCCCTCTGGTGGGTGGATCAATTCGCTCGAGGTCCCAAACAGCCTGGAGCGCGGCGTCTCCGGCAAGGCAGATCACCTCGTAACCAGCTTCAGTTCCAAGTCGGAACTGGCTCTCCACTTGTCGACCGACGGTAAATTCTTGACGTTCATGGGCTATGTCGCGCCGGTCAACGCGCTAGACGTCTCGAACTCAAACACCGTCGCCCCGGCAGCGGTGGACCCGACCAATCCTGTTGGCTTGAACTTCTTCCGCGCCGTAGCCAAACTCGACAGCAAGGGTAACTTCACCTTCACCGAAACCAACGCCTATAGCGGAAATAACGGGCGCGCAGTCATCCTGAACGATACCGACGGCGCGGACTTCTTTTACACCGCGGGAAATGCCGGAAACGGCGCCAATCCGCAGCCAGCCGGAGTTGTCGTGGGCGCAGGAGCGCAGCTGCTCGACGTGGTTAGGAAGCCCGAACCCGAACAGGATCCAGGGCTGCCCACGCCGGTTGGAAGCTTCTCGGTCACGCAGCTTGGCTCCAAAGCCGACAAGATCGGCAAGGACGACAACTACCGCGGAATCGCCGTCTTCAACAACGTGCTCTATTTCACCAAGGGAAGCGGCAGCAACGGTGTGAACACGGTCTATTTCGTCGACACCGCCGGAACCGCCTGCCCCAAGACCGGCATCGGGATTCCGCAAGCTGGCGCGACTCTACCCACAACGTCGATTCCCTATGACCTCGCGACTGTGGCCACCACCGGTCTGATGACCAACATGTGCATCCTGAGCGGATTTCCCTCGACCCCGAACAAGACGGCCACGGTCACCGCGTTCCCATTTGCGGTGTGGTTCGCCGACCCGAATACCTTGTACGTTGCCGATGAAGGAGACGGCTACACCGGAGGCACCGACCTCTACACACATGCGGCAGCTCAAACAACCGCGGGGCTGCAGAAGTGGACCTATAACTCCAGTGCCAAGACCTGGAGTCTGGCCTACACTCTGCAGAACGGTTTGAACCTGGGAACGCCGTATACAGTTCATGGCTATCCGACCGGAACTAACGCAGCAACCGGTCTTCCCTGGGCTCCCGCGGCCGACGGCCTGCGCAACATCACCGGTCGCGTAAATCATGACGGGACGGTCACAATCTGGGCCATCACATCAACGATTAGCGGCAACGGCGATACGGGCGCTGATCCGAACAAGCTCGTAGTAATCACCGATAAGTTGAGCAATACAGGTCCCACCGTTGCGGCCATTGAGAAGTTCTACACGGTGCGCGAAGCTGGGTTCGCCGAAGTGCTTCGCGGAGTATCCTTCACCCCCGAAACCGGCTCGTCAGAACACGTCTGGTGAACTAAACCCTGCCGCCCGAAACGCATTTCGGGCGCTATCCCAAAGAATGAGGGCTGCCTTCAACTCCAGGCAGCCCTTCATTTTCCCAGGTTCATTTCTAGATGAGAAAACCAGTCGGTTATTGCGAGACTGGCGTTGCGTTGTGTGCAGTCTGCTTTTCAGCGGCAGCCTTCTCCGCGGTCTGCTCGAGGGTCGCGGCCTGCGGCATGTAGGTGAGAGCCTGCGCGATCATGGGATCCCAGTCCGCGCGAATGCGCAATCCCTGCAACTGGCCGAACTGGCTGGTCATCACATCCGCCTTGATGCTGGTCTTCAGCCAGTCCATGACGGACGGATTAGCGAAGTCTTGTTCGGTATAGGGAATGCTTTGAGCCGTAAGGAACTGCTTGAAGTCATTTAGGACGGCGTCATCCACCTGGAAATCTTTGCCGACGGTGCGGTTCGCCAGGTAGTGCTTGGTGAAGTTGAAAAAGGCATTGTGAGCCGCGAGAACGTCCTGGAAGTGATTGGACTTGGGCGTCTCGACCTTGTAATCAGGCGTGATTCCGCCGCCGCCGTAAACAGTGCGTCCCGAATCGGTCAGCTTGACTTCGCGATCCTTCGTGTCCTGCGGCTGATCGTGATTGTAGTAATAGTTGT
>Ga0210398_10002907_pt1 | contig 16527 bp, 15 predicted proteins | sample IncBWC4OmetaG_FD_161047 | JGI IMG/M metagenome (GOLD analysis project Ga0210398, IMG submission 161047) | Forest soil microbial communities from Barre Woods Harvard Forest LTER site, Petersham, Massachusetts, United States - Inc-BW-C-4-O | ecosystem: Environmental > Terrestrial > Soil >... | reverse complement strand
AAAGGGCGACTAGGTTCATAGGCGAGGTTATAGGAAGGTCCATTGGCGAAAGTTGCGCTTATAACGGGGGTTACGGGGCAGGATGGGTCGTACCTGGCAGAATTGTTGCTCAAAAAGGGCTATGAGACCCACGGCATCGTCAGGCGCAGCTCCAGTTTCGCGACCGCGCGCATTGACCACCTGCGACGCGGCTTTAATGTTCCCGGCGAGGGGCTGCAGCTGCATTACGGGGACCTCGGCGATGGGACCGGCTTGCGGCGCATCATCGAGCAGGTGCGCCCCGATGAGGTTTACAACCTCGCGGCGCAGTCGCACGTGCGGATATCGTTCGATCAGCCGGAGTATACCGCCGACGTAGTCGGTCTTGGCACGCTTAGACTGCTGGAAACGCTACGGGACCACAATCAGCGACACGGGCGCCAAGCCCGGATGTATCAAGCGGGATCCTCGGAAATGTTCGGGAAAGTGGTCTCGGTCCCGCAGAATGAGGCGACTCCGTTTCATCCGCGGAGCCCCTACGCCTGCGCGAAGGTCTACGCTCATTGGCAGACGGTCAATTATCGCGAGGCGTATAATCTCTTCGCGGTCAACGGAATTTTGTTCAATCATGAATCGCCGCGACGCGGCGAGAATTTCGTAACGCGGAAAATCACCCGCAGTGTCGGTCGCATCAAGACCGGCCTTCAGAGCAAGCTGTTGCTGGGAAACCTCGATGCCAAGCGCGATTGGGGCTTCGCCGGCGACTATGTCGAGGCGATGTGGCTGATGCTGCAGCAGGAGCGGCCGGACGACTACGTCATCGCAACCGGCGAGACGCATTCGGTGCAGGAATTCCTCGAGTCAGCCTTCGGATATCTCGAACTTGACTGGCATAAATATGTCGATACCGACCCACGATTCTTTCGCCCCTCGGAAGTCGATTTGCTGATTGGTGACGCGAGCAAGGCCCGCGGCGTCCTCGGATGGCAACCGAAAGTGAAGTTTCACGATCTGGTCTCGATGATGGTCAACGCCGATTTGGAACTGGCGCAGCGCGAACTCCGCGGCCGCTAAGGGCCCGCGATTTCTGCCAAAACCGAATCTATTCTGGCCCCGCGTCCTTGCCGATTCGCGACTAAATGCCCTCGCTTAGTTAGCTTAAACCGACTTCGAATACTCAAAGTTATTCCCGTTTGACCGACTGACCACGCGCCGGTTAGTCGGTCAGAATGACGTTTCACGTCTTGCCGACCCTCATTGCATTGCCATACTGGTTACTCTGACCTTTCGGTCAATGAACGTTAGTGACCACGTCTGCTGAGGAATCATATGAGCAATTTGATGAGATCCAGGGTGGTATCCCATCCAACGCTCGCCTCCACTCAATCCGTGACCATGTCCGACATTTTGTTCACTATTGATACCATCGAGCCGATCGAGTTCGTCGACCTGACCGACCGGATCAACCAGCATCTTCGGCGCGAAGGCATCCGCGACGGCGCGGTGACGGTCTTTTCGCGCCATACCACCGCCGCGATCAAAATCAACGAAGCGGAAGAGCTACTGCTCGAGGATTTCAAACTGTTCCTGCGCCGCATGTGTCCGGTTGAGCTCGGATACAATCACAACGACATGAGCCGGCGTAGACCACCCATCGCCGTTGACGAGCGGCCGAACGCGCACTCGCATCTGATGCATTTGCTGCTCTCGACCAGCGAGACCATCCCGGTCGTCGATTCGAGGCTCGCGCTCGGCACCTGGCAGCGGGTGTTTATGATCGAATTGGATGGGCCCCGCTCGCGTGAAGTGCTGGTCCGATGCCACTCCTATCTGCCGCAACTGCGTCCGATCGCTATCGAACAAGGGCGCGGTGACGATGACAAACGCAACGGCGTTCAGCACCGCGATCCAGCCATCCCGGCACTCGATGGCGGCAAGTAGCGCTTCGCACTATGGACGCGCGCGCGAAGTTCAATTGATCTTCGCGATCGCCTCCGCAGAAACCTCCCACAAGCGGCGCGCATGGTCGGCGTCGAGGGCATATGGCATCACGCCCGAGAAAGGATTTTCACTCGACCATGGTTTCGCGATGCCGCAATCTTCGAGGTAGCGCCCGCTGTTGCCTTCCAGCTCCGGCGCCACCGCGGCGTATATCGAAGTCGCCGCCCCCTGCTCCGGAGTCTTGAAGCGCGCGTTGATGTTGCCGGCCTCGTCGATCCATCCCATCGCGAGTTGCTCCTCGCGCGGAACGAATTTTTGCAGCCCGCTCATGATACCGCCGGGATGCACCGCATTAGCGATGATGCCGTCGCTCGCCCACCGGCGCGTCACCTCGACTGCAAACAAGGAGTTAGCGGTCTTCGATTGCCCATACGCCGACCATCGCTCGTAAGGACGCGCGCGAAAATTGAGATCGTCGAAAACGACATCCGAGCGGCGATGACCGATCGAGGTGAGCTCGACCACGCGCGCCTTGCGCGCCGCCTTAAGCGCCGGCAGCAATCCCACGGTGAGCGCGAAGTGGCCGATATGGTTGGTCCCGAATTGCGATTCGAAGCCATCCTCGGTGTAGGCAAGCGGGGTGGCCATAATGCCCGCATTGTTGATCAGCAGATGCAGCGGCCGCCCCAGCGCGAGGAACTGCGCGACGAATGCGCGCACCGACTTGAGCGCGCCGAGGTCGAGCATCGCGAACTCGATCGCGTCCTTGCCGGTTTCCGTTCGCAAAGTGGCGGCGACCGCCTCGCCCTTGGCGCGGTCACGGGTGGCGATGATGACGCGCGCGCCGGCAGTGGCGAGCGCGCGCACCGTCTCGATCCCGATTCCCGAGGCGCCGCCCGTGACGATCACCTCGCGACCGCGCAAATCGTGCCCCGCGATTACTTCGCGTGCGGTCGAGCGCGCTCCAAATCTTGGGGTGGTTGAATCTTGTGATGATTTATCGGTCATGAGTTCTTATATCTCGCATGCGGTTCGCGCGCGACGAGAGCCGTGGCTGAGGGTACCTGCCGATTGTGAAACTGCGACCTGCGATGCTAGAGGAAACGACCAACTCCAAGGGGGCAGCCGGGACGTCCGTCGGACGCCGTCATACACGCGGTGGTCAATAATTTCATCTACAACAACCCAACCTGGTTGTGGGGAACCCTGGTCGTCGCATTCTTCGTCGGCCTGTCGTGTCTGGGATTGGCCGTTTTCCATCGCCTGGTGCATGTCGAATTGCGCCGCGCGCATAACGACCTCGCCGGTTTTACCGTTGCCATCATCAGTGTCACCTATGCGGTGCTGCTGGCCTTCATCGCGATCGCGACCTGGGAATCGTTCACCCGGGCGCAAGACATCGTTCAGATCGAGGCCGATTACGTCGGCAGCATCTACCGCGACACCCAGGGATTGCCGGCGGAAATGGGCAAAAGTATTCGCGCGGACTTAAGCGACTACGTCGACATCGTCATCCGACAAGAATGGCCGGAACAACAGAACGGAGAGATGCCGAGCGAAGGCTGGGCGCCGCTGCATAAGCTCCACTCGGCGATCGCGACGATGCATCCTTCCGATCTCGGCGAATCAGTCATCGAAGCCGAGTTGCTCAGAACCCTCAACGAACTCTATCGCGCGCGAGCCAGTCGGCTGTCGGCGGCGGCCGGACATATTCCGAATGTGGTCTGGTGGATCATATTTTTCGGCGGTGCGATCACCACCGCATATACCTATCTCTTCGGGTTCCAAAGTTTCGGCCTGCATCTGGTGATGACGTCTTCGGTCGCGTTATCGCTGGCGCTGGTGGTGGTACTGATCATTGCGCTGGATTGGCCTTTTCGCGGCGCAGTAAGTATCTCGCCCGCGGCCTTCGTCCAGACCCAGCAATCCTGGAACGAGCTGCAACTCGACCAAAAGTAGCGAAACGCTTCCACTTGGCCTACGGTGGCCGTCGAGTGGAAGCTGGCGCCCTCGGTCTCGATGCGCCGATTGAGCTTAGCTGGGCGCCCCAGTAGCCTTCGGGATCGTGGGCTCCGGGTCCCACTAAAAAGGGGGAAGACATCATGAATAACAATCTCGAGCGTCTTTTATGTTTGCTGATGGCGCTCTCGATCGCGGCGTGCGCGGGGGCCAAAGTCGCCGACCAAACCCAAACCGCGCCTACCACCGCATTCGTTCGGCCCGATCAGATCATCGTTTATCCTTTCGCCGTCAACGCCGCTGACGTGACCCTGAATCAAAGCATCGTTCAGCGCGCGTATCGAAATGTGTCCGGCGAGGATCAGACTGCGTCGCAGCAGAAAATCGCCACCGATACCGCTGCGAGTGTGTGCATGGGTGTGGCGGCGAATCTGACTGCGAAGGGGTACAAGGCCGTATGCCTGCAGCGCGGAACCCCGGTCGGCGATCGCAATTCGCTGGTGGTGGATGGCGAGTTCACCGATATCAGCGAGGGCAACCGGCTCCGGCGCCTGGTTGTCGGCTTTGGGATGGGAGCTTCGACGCTGGCTACCAGCGTGCACGTCTACCAACACAACGAGTCAGGGAGCCAACCGCTGACCGATTTCACCACCCATGCTGACAGTGGCAAGATGCCCGGCGCCGCGATCATGGGACCCGCCGGCGCGGCCGCAGGCGGCAGCGCCGCCGTGGTCATCGGAGCCAACGCCGCGATGGGCGGAGCCAAGACCTATACTTCGGCCACCGACTACCTCGCGGATAAGACTGCCAGTCAAATCACCGACGTGGTGACGCACTACTATGCGCAGCGCGGATGGGCCACCTCCTAGGCGCGCGACTACTTCAGCTTGGCTCTCTGCTCGTAAGCCTGAAGCACCGATTCCGTCTCGGCATCAGCGGGATAGAAGACCTCGACGTGTAACTCCTGCAGCGTAACGTCGTGCGGCGTCGCCACGGTGGTGACGGTGCTGAACATCCGGGCGATTTTGCCGTCGACCGTCATCTCCATCGGCAGGATCAATGCGTGAGGCGCTTCCAGGTCGGGTTCGCGCCAGCGCGCTGGAACTCCCGGATAAGCCAGAATCTCGGTAATCAGGTTTCTCAAGGTGTCGTCGCGCGCCCACGCCAGCCGCCGGTACGCCTCGTTCAGCAGCGACTTGGCGATCTCCTCCCAGTTCAAGATGACCTTACGAACCCCGTTAGGATCGAAGAGCATCCGGAGGATATTCAATCGCGGCGGCGTCGAGACGGTTAGCGGCACCAGCCCGGCGGGCTCCTTGCCTAGAGCCATCGTCAGAAATCGCACGAACGCCGCATTCGCCATCACGAGATTCCAATGGCGATCGTGCGCGAGCGCGCTGCGCGGCTCGTTCGACTTGAGGATTACCTCGACCGCCGCGCGCACCTGCGTCATGCGAGGATCATCGAGGCTGGTCTCGCCGTATACCGGCGCAAAGCCGGCGGCGAGCAGCAGGAAATTCCGCTCCCGCAAAGGAATGTCCAGCACGTTCGAGAGCATCAGCAGCATCTCGCGGCTCGGTTCCGCGCGGCCGGTTTCGAGAAAGCTGATGTGACGCGCGGACACTTCCGCGTCGAGCGCGAGGTCGAGCTGGCTCAGGTGTCGCGCCTCGCGCCAGCGACGCAAAAGTGGTCCGACGCCGCTCGGTTCTACCGCCGTTCCATTGCGATGAATGTCCATAGCTCTAAAGCCTTAGCAGCGAACCGCGCCGCGCGCGATTACCTCCGAGGTAATGCTCGCGGGCTAGCGACGCCGCGCCTGTGACTCCTGGTAGAGCGCCATCTCCTCGGCCATCGCTTTCGCCACTTGCGGTCGCTTCGCGATGCGATCGAAGTACGCTGCCACCGCCGGGTATTTCGCCAAATCGACCCCGACGAACCTCGCCCAATTCAGCACCGTGACGAGATACGCATCGGCAACCGTGAAGCTGTCGAGCAGAAAATCCCGCCCCTCGAGATGATTGTTCAAATGCGCCAGGCGGCGGTCCGCCTTCTCGCGCGCATACTGTTTGGCGCCATCGCCGGCGGTCGGATCGAGCAACGGGACGAACACCACCTTGTGCAGCTCCGAGGTGGTGAAGTTGAGCCATTGCTGCATCCGGTAGCGCTCGATGCCGCCGTGCGGAGCGAGTCCAGCCTCTGGGTTTTGATCGGCTACATATTGTAGTACCGCGGCATTTTCCGTGAGCAGCTCACCCGCGTCGGTCCGCAGCACCGGCACCTGGCCCATATCATTTATGGCAAAGTAATCCGACCCATCGGCGAGCTTTTTCGCTTGCGTATCGACGGCGATAAAGTTGCCCTTGAGGCCGCTCTCGTACAATGCGATTCGGGTAGCCATCGAACACGAGAGTGGAGAAAAATAGAGATCCATAAAAATACTCCTTGCCGGTTGGATGACCCGATGAGGCAGCGCTGCCCGCCTCATCGGGCGCAGTTAATGGCCGCGGCGTTACTTCTGCGGCGGAGGCGCCTCGTCGACGAATCCGGTGACTGCCTTCAGGCGCCCGTCGGTGGAAATCGTGCCGAAGTCGGTGCCTACAAAATGTAGTGGCGCATCCTTGGTGCCGCCCGCCTCCCACTGGAAACGCACCCGATCGCCATACCCGTCGACATCGCTCTTGAGGCGGAACTGGTACGCGGTGTTGAAGCGCTCGTGCACCGTCGCGATCATCGCGCTGATGCCCTCGTGACCGTTGCCGCTGCGATGCGGGTCGGTGTAGTTGGCATCCTCGGTCCAGGTCTTCGCGATCAGCGCGCGTCGCTTCGCGGCGTCCCGTTCATTCCATGCGGCGATGTAACGTTCGACTACTTCTTTGGGATTGCTCATGACGCTGCTCCTTTGCTTGCTGCACCCGTCGATGCGATCCGGATGCGGTGTATGCGCGATCATTCGCGCACCCGCACGACCCCATCAATTACTTGCGAGGTAAGCAGCGCGCAGCGTCGAATTTTTCGGGCGGGCGGAAAGAAAGCGATGGAATCAGCCGGTGGCGGCTTCTTTGGGCGCGGGGGCCAGCTCGCGCTCGAGGCGCTCGATGTCGGCTGGCGACAAGCTGAAGTATTTTGCGTCCGGATGATGGATCACAATCGCGCTCACCGAGGCTTCGGGGTCCATCATGTAGCCCTCGGTCAGGCGCACGTCGACGCTCTGCTTGTCCACTTCGAGCAGGCGGAAAATCTGTTCCTGATCTTCCATCCGCGGGCAGGCCGGATAGCCCGGCGAAAATCGATTCCCGTGATAATGCGCCTGGAAGAGATCTTTCCTGGTGGTGCCGGCCGGATCGCCGATGCCCCACATCGCGCGGATTTTCTCGTGCAGCAGCTCGGCGAAGGCCTCGGCCCCTTCGAGTCCGAGCACCTGCAGGATGTGCGAGCGGAGGTAGTCGCCCTTGTTCTTCCAGTCCTCGGCCAGCGCGCGGATGCCGGTGCCAATGGTGGTGATGAAGAAGCTCACGTAGTCGCGGCGTCCCGAATCGCGCGGCGCGATATAATCGGCGAGGCATAGTCCGGGCGCGTCGCTCTGACGCCCGAAGATGAATGTCTCCAGCACATTTTTGCCGTCGGGGCTGAGCACCATCATGGTGCGATCGCCGTCGGACTGGGCCGGGAAAAATTTATAGATGGCGTTGGCGGTGATGTCGGTGCGCGCGATCATCAAATGCGCGACTTCCTCGACCACGTCGGCAAGCTCGCGCGCCTTGGCGTCGCCCTTGGCGAGTTCCTCTTCGAAATTCTTGAAGCCGAGATGTTTCGCATACAGCGACTTGGGATTGATGTAATCGAAAATCTCGCCGAGGTCGTAGTCGCGCAGCACGTGCAGCTTGAGATCGGGCGGACGCGGAATCTCGAGGTCATGGCGAACGTTGGCGCGCACCACTGCCGGTTTGGTCGGAGCATCGATGACTTTCGAGGCGAGCGCCTGCAGCCGCTGGGTTTCCTCTTCGAGACGAATGATCAGCGATTTGCGCGCCTCCCGATCCATGATCTGATTGGCGAGGTCCAGACCGTTCATCGCGTCGTTGGCGTATGCGACCAGTCCCGCGTACTCGGGCGCGATCTTGATGCGGGTGAAGCGGTTGCTGAGCGCGGCGCCGCCGACCAGGATCGGGCACTCGATTTCGGCGGTCTTCAAATCCTGCGCCGTGATCACCATCATCTGCGCCGACTTGACCAGCAGTCCAGACAGCCCGATGGCGTCGGGGCGATGCTCGCGGAACGCCTTGATCAGCTCTTCGGGCGGCACCTTGATGCCGAGGTTGACGACGTTGTAGCCGTTGTTGCCGAGAATAATCTCGACCAGATTTTTTCCGATGTCGTGCACGTCGCCCTTGACCGTCGCGAGGATGATTTTGCCCTTGCTGACGTTCTCGGTCTTGGTCATGTGCGGCTCGAGATGCGCGACCGCCGCCTTCATCGCTTCGGCCGATTGCAGCACCTCGGCCACGATCATCTGGTTCGCATTGAACAGCCGCCCGACTTCGTCCATGCCCTTCATCAACGGGCCGTTGATGATTTCGAGCGGGCCGCGCGCCGTAAGCGCCTCGTTCAAGTCCTCGAACAGGCCGTCCTTGGAACCCTCCAAAATGTAGAGTGCGAGGCGTTCGTCGAGCGGCAGCGAGCGGCGCTGCTCGACGGTCTCCTTGACCTTGCGCTCGCGGAAGTGCGCCGCGAAAGCCGCAATCGGATCCTCGCCGCGCCACCAGATGAGATCCTCGGCGAGTTTGCGCTCCTCTTCCGGTATCGACGGATAGCGCTCCAGCTTTTCCGAGTTGACGATCGCGAGGTCGAGTCCGGCCTGCACGCAGTGATAAAGCATCACCGAGTTGAGAACTTCGCGACCGGCTTCGGGCAGCCCGAACGATACGTTGGAAACGCCGAGGACGGTTTTGCATTTCGGCAGCGCGGCCTTGATGAGGCGGATGCCTTCGATGGTCTCGACCCCGGAGCCGATGTAATTTTTGTCGCCGGTGCCGACCGGGAACACCAGCGGATCGAAGATGATGTCCTCGGGCTCGACGCCGTATTTTTCGGTCAGCAGCTTGAACGATCGCTGCGCCACTTGCAGTTTGCGCTCGCGGGTGACGGCCTGCGCCTGCTGCTTGTCCTCATCGATGCATCCGACCACCAGCGCCGCACCGAAGCGTCGCGCCATCGGCACCACTTTTTTGAAGCGCTCCTCGCCATCTTCGAGGTTGATCGAATTGATGATCGCCCTGCCCTGCGAGCGCTTGAGCGATTCCTCGATGACCGCCGCGTCGGTCGAATCGATCATCAGGGGAACTTTAATTTTCTTGACCAGGATGTCGAGGAAGGTGGTGACGTCGGCCATCTCGTTGCGATCGGGATCCTGCAGGCAGACGTCGAGGACGTGCGCGCCCTTGCGCACCTGCGCGCGCCCGATTTCCGAGGCTTCCTCGAACTTGCCCTGGCCGATGAGGCGCTTGAACTTGCGGCTGCCCAGTACGTTGGTGCGCTCACCGACGATCACTGGCCGCGTATCGTTGTCGATCACCAGCGTGTCGATTCCGGAAACGACCGAGCGTCGCAGCGTCGAAGGCACCCGCGGTTTCCTGCCCGCGGCCGCATCGGCGAGCAGCTTGATGTGCTCGGGCGTGGTGCCGCAACATCCGCCGACCAGGTTCACCCATCCGTTGTCGATGAAGCGCGCGACCTTGCTCGCGAACATTTCGGGCGTCTCATTGTATTTGCCTTCTTCGTCGGGCAGGCCGGCGTTGGGGACGCAGGCGACATCGAAGCGGCAGATTTCCGAAAGCGTGCGCAGATGATCGGTCATGAAGTCGGGGCCGGTCGCGCAGTTGAGGCCCATCCACAGAAGGTCGCGATGCGCGAGCGAAACGTAAAATGCCTCGATGTCCTGCCCCGCGAGCAGCGTGCCCATCGTCTCGACGGTGCCCTGCACGGATACCGCCACCGGCGCCCCGGTCTTCTTAATCGCACGCTCGACGCCGGTCAGGATGGCTTTGACGTTTACCGTATCCTGCATGGTTTCGAGCAGGAGAACGTCAACGCCGCCCTCGATCAGACCGAGGGCCTGCGCCTCGTACGCATCGGCAACCTGATCGAAAGTGATGCCGCCGGTGACAGAGATAGTCTTGGTGCCCGGGCCCATCGAGCCGATGACGAAGCGCGGCTGGTCGGGAGTGCTGAAGGCGTCGGCCTCGGCACGCGCAATCTCGGCCGCACGCTGATTGATTCGATGCGTCTGGTCGGAAAGGTTATACTCAGCGAGAACATAGGGGATTGCGCCGAAGGTCGCGGTTTCGATAAGGTCGGCGCCCACAGAGAGGAAGCTTCGATGCATCTGCCGGATAGCATCCGGGCGAGTGAGGACGACGTATTCGTTACAGCCCTCATACTGCGGTCCGCCGAAGTCATCGGGTCCGAAGTTGAGCCCCTGGATATAAGTGCCGAACGCCCCGTCGATGACGAGAATACGCTGCGTCAGCAGCTCACGAAGGAGCTTAATTCGAGCAAGGTCAGTCAGCATCAAAGCCTCGTAATCTATTGAACCGAACCTCGAAGTTTAACCCACCAATGCAACCCAGGCAATTTACTGATCGCTCGGTCCAACCCCCCGCCGAATGAGCTCGACACGCACCGTTCTGGTTACCGGAGGCGCCGGTTTTATCGGCTCCAACCTGGTGGATGAGCTGGTCGGGCGCGGCCTCACAGTTCGCGTAATCGATAACTTCGCGACCGGCAACCGCAATAACCTCAACCCCCGCGCCGAGTTGATCGAGGCCGACATCCGCGAGGGCGAAGCGCTTCGCACCGCCTTCGACGGCATCGATTGCGTGTTCCACGCCGCCGCGCTGCCGCGCATCCCGCTCTCGATCGCGCAACCGGTCGAGACCCATATGACCAATGTAGTCGGCACCTTAAATGTGCTCATCGCCGCGCGCGATGCCAAGGTACGCCGGGTCATCTATTCGGGGTCATCATCTGTATACGGTGATCAGATGGTGATGCCGCTGGTCGAGACGATGTCGCCCAACCCGCTCAATCCGTATGCGCTGCAAAAATACGTCGGCGAACAATACACCCGGATGTTCCATCGATTATTCGCGCTCGGGACGCTCACCCTGCGCTATTTCAATGTCTATGGCCCGCGGATGGCGTCCGAGGGTTCCTATGTGACGGTCATTTCAGCATTTATGGCAGCTCGTCGCCGCGGCGAGCCGCTGCAAATCCACGGTGACGGTGAGCAGACCCGCGACTTCACCCACGTGAGCGATATCGTCGCAGCTAACCTCCTTGCGATGGATGCTCCGGTTGCCGACGGGCGCCCCATCAATGTCGGCGCAGGCCACAATGTCAGCATCAATCGCGTCGCGGAGCTTATCGGCGGTCCCCGAGTGCGACTGGGTGCGCGCACCGGCGATATGCGCGATACCCTCGCGGATACTACCGAGGCGTCGCGCACCCTCGGATGGTGTCCCCGCGTTTCGCTCGAAGACGGGATCCGGCAGCTGCTGCGGGACGAAAGCCGCGCCTGAAACTCGCCAATCCATTAAACGGTTTCGTCCTCGCCAACCTTGCGACATCAGTTGCAACTTCCGGTTGTTGCAAAGTGGCCCCGATGAGAGCGTCGCTCGATCAGCACTGATCGCGGCTCCCCGTTTTCCCCAGAGAACCTGATGCGCACCCGTTCTGATCTGCGCTGAGCAGCTTTGGCGCGTTCAATGCGTCTGGTGCGGATTTCGCCGCGATTTCTTCGATCGGCCGGCGTTTCGTCCAGGCTCATTTTGTTGCGTTATGGCAACATTTCGTCGCTCTACCGATACAGGGCGCATTTAGGAAAATGCCAATTTTGAGTGTCTTGTAGCATCAATGCTCATTTGCTAATCGTTTAACACATTATTATTGGCTAAAGGGCGGCATAGACGTTGCTTAAAGACGCGGACATATTTCTATGCCTAAAGGGGGGCACTTCCAGATGAAATTCCTTCGCGCGAAACGAGGACAAGTGGTCGTCCTGGTCGCCCTTTCCGTCACGGTATTGCTGGGATTCCTCGGATTGGCCACCGACATCGGTGTTCTCTGGTCGATCAAGCGCAAGGCGCAAACGGCGGCGGATGCGGCCGCGGTCGCGGGCTTGAACGCCACCCTCGGAACCGACAGTTCCGCATATTCGGCCGCGGCGACCGATGTCGCGACCCTCAATGGCTTTACCGGTGGTTCCCAAAACACCACGGTAACGGTGGCCGAGCCGACCGGCAGTGCATGTCCGGGCGGAACCTGTATCCAGGTCACTATCACGAGGTCGGTGTCCACCTACTTCCTCGGCGTGCTCGGCTACAAAACCATACCGATCACCGTGTCGGCCGGCGCCTACAACACGAGCGGCCCCAATACTATCCTGGCGCTCAACAGCAGCGGCTCGGGAATCACCGTTAATGGGCCTACCGTCAACGTCTCATGTGGGATCGTCAGCAATGCGACCAGCTCGTCATCGCTCAAGGTAACCGGTGGCGGATCGATAACCGCCGGTAGCGTCAGCGTGGTAGGCGGAACCAGCGGCACCGTTCCATCCAACACCAAAACCGGGTGCGCTCCGGTGCAGAATCCCTTCGGCTCGTGGTCGCCCCCTTCGGCGAATAGCTGCAATCGGACCAGCACCACCAGCCACGGAAGCAATACCATCACGACCACCTGCTCAATTCCTTCCAATTCGGTCTACTCGGGTGGCAGTGGCGCTTGCGGTCAGTCCATTCAATCGCCGTACAACTCCAGAACCAATAGTTACACGCCCATCACCGTGACCTTCAATGGCGGCAATTGCGGGAATCACATAAGTTGCGGCGGATCGGGCCAGCCGACCTGCCAGAACGTCACCTGCAACTTCAATCCCGGCCAGTATCAGTGCGTGAATAGTGGCGGCTTTGGGAGCGCAGCGGCCCGCTTTTTGTACGCCAAATTTGATGAATTCGGCGGAGATTGGGGTAATGCCTCCCTGGGCTTCGTCCGCACCGGCGGAGCTCGCAATGGCGAAGACCAGTGGGGCGGCCACTTCCAGTATGTCTACGGCTACCACACCGTGACGCCGAGCATCGAAATCGGCCCCAATGCCTCCAGCTGTACCGCGAATTTCTCCTCCGGGAGCTATACCTTCCTCGGTAACGTCTCCATCTGTGGGGCCAATACCGTCAACCTGCAACCCGGCACTTATTGCAATGGGATTACCATCGCGGACGATTCCTATGGTAACAGCCCCACGGTAAATTTTGCCGCCGGAACTTACGTTTGCGGCGGAGGCGGGCTCAACATCTCCGGTCATTGCACGCTCAGCGGCACCGGCTGCACCTTCTACAACACCACCGATAGTTCCAGCGACGGATACTCCAGCGGCCCGATCACCTGCGGCGGCAACTCCGGCGATAGCGTTCACTGCAGCCTCAGCGCGCCGACCACCGGCTCCTGCAAGGGCATGCTCTTTTGCCAGGACAGCGCCGTCGCGGGCTCCAGCGGTTGGGGTAGCGGATGGGGCTGGAACTCGGGTTCCTCCAATAGCTGCACCCTCAAGTTCGACTCCAGTTCCAGCTGCGATGGCGCCTGCTACATTCCCAACACTTCCTGCACCTTCTCGGGAAGCTCGAGCAGCCATGGCTACACCATCATAGTTGCGGATTCGGTCACCTTGACCGGCAATACGACCCAGACCCATAACTGCGACTATTCGTCGCTGGCCAATGGTATCGGACCGATCATGACCAGTTCGCTGTACAAATAGACTAACGAGGGCGGGGGGCTTTCGTGCGAGTGCGTCGACATTTCCGGTGGGGACAAGCAGCGACTGAGCTCGCGTTTGCCGTCCCTCTTTTAGGGCTGTTGTTGGTCGGTACGGCCGACTTCGGGCGCGCTTTCTATTTTTATCAGGAAGTTGTCGCCGCGGCGCGCGCCGGCGCCCAGTTCGGCTCCGAATCAACCGCCAACGCAGGCGATACCTCCGGCATCAAGGCTGCGGCAGTTGCCAATGCCACCAACATTCCGGGCTTCAGTACCAGCAGCGTGACCGCCAGCTCGTGCACCTGCAATGCGCCGGCCGGACAGACCTCATGCGCGACCAGCTATTGTAATGGCGCCAATTCGCAGGCGACCTATGTGATCGTCACCACCACCGCCACCTTCACCACCCTGGTGCATTATCCCGGCGTCCCGCAAAACACCAGCATGTCGGGCACCGCCATCATGCAGGTCGAGCTGGAATAGCGGCAATGACGGTGGAACGGCAAAAAACACTTTGGTCTCGCGGCCAAAGCGCGGTCGAGTTCGCGATGGTCGCGACCGCGTTCTTTCTCTTCATCAGCGGGGTGATGATGATGGGCGACGCCGTGCTCGCCTATAACAGCATGTCGGCCGCGGCCGATGAGGCGGTCCGGTACGCGGTCGCCAATGGCCCCAACAGTTCCAGTCCGGCGACCCAGGCCACCATCGAGCAAGTGGCCGTCAGCATCGTTCCACAGTTGCATCTCACCTGCACCGGATGTCCCGGCAATAGCGGCAACGGAAATGTTACTTCGAGCTGGGTAACCGATACCAATATGACCGCCAGTGGATGGCAGGACGCGAAAGTCGTAATCAACTATCCCTACGTGCTCAAGATTCCCTTCATGTCGTCGGTAACCCTGAATCTGACCGCCACCTCGCAGATGATGGAATCGCAGGGCCCCTCGAACTGATGCGGGTTGGTCGCTGACACCCTCACCCCAACCTTCTCGCGGCTTTTCTTACCCGCGCGCTTGAGGTACGAAGGGGCGGGAGCGCCGCATGTCCAATCCCTATTACAAGCAACATTGGATCGATATCGAGCCCGAGCGGCATGCCGCCTATGATCAGATCCTCGGCTACCATCCCGCCCTCGAGCCGATAATCCGGCCGCTGCAGTTGCAACCCGGCTTGCGGGTGCTCGACGTCGGCTCCGGCCCCGCCCATACCACGATGGAGCTGGCGCGGCGGGTGGCGCCTTCGGGCAAGGTCACCGGGGTCGACATCAATGCCGAGTTCATCGCGCGCTCGACGGCCCGCGCTCGCGAAGCGAAGCTCCCTCTCGAATTCACTCACAGCGGCTTTCCGCCCTTGCCGTTTCCCGACGCCGGCTTCGATCGCGTGTTCTGCAAGAACGTCCTCGAGTATGTCGATTCCGCCGCCGCTACGGTCGCGGAGATGGCCCGGGTGACCGCGCCCGGAGGAATCGTCGTCGCCTCCGATAGCGATTGGGACCTGCTCGTGCTCGAGACCGGCGCCGCCAATCGGGAGCGCAACGAGCGCGTGCTGACCGCCTCGAAATCCATCGCCATCAAGGAGCCCCGCATCGGGCGGATGCTCTACGGGCTCTTTCGCGCGGCCGGACTCGTCGAGGTGAAGGTCGAGATCATGGCGGGCGCCGACACCGTCGGGCGCGCGCTCCCGATGCTCACTGCGAGCTTCGCGCGCTATGCGCATGATTCCGGGTGCATCGCCGACGAGGAGATCGCAGCCTGGCTCGCGTCGCTCAATCGCGCGATCGAGCAGGGCAGCTTTTTCTTCGTGCTGCCGCAATTCGTGGCGCGAGGATCCAAAAAATGATGATGGGGAAATCCGCGGCGCCGGACCGCGCTAATCGTCGAGTGGGGGAACTATGATCATTGCGTGGCTCGCGTTCTTTGACAGCCTGCTGGCGGTGGCGATGCTGGCGGCCGGCGTGGCCGGTGCGCATTGGCATTGGATGACCCCGATTCTCGGCTTGTCGACTTTTCTGCTCGGGACTCTGGTCGGATTTATCGCCTTGTTACTCGGACTGATCGGAATCATGTTGACGCGCAATCCGATGCGCGCGGCGGCGCGCCCGCGCGCGCTGGTGGGCACCGTCTTCGGAGCGCTGACCCTGCTGCCGGTGATATTGATCATCCTGACCAGTCCCAAAGTTCCGGCCATAAATGACATCACCACCGATTTCGACCATCCTCCCGAGTTCACCAATGCCCAGCAGCTCAATGCGAACCGCGGCCGCGACATGAAGTACGACCGCACCAAGTATGCCGACCGTCAGTTGCAAGGTTACGGCCCGCTCTCGCCGCTCAAAATGCCTGAGCCGCCCGATGATGCTTTCAAGGCCGTGCAGCGTACTGCCGCGCAAATGCCTACCTGGACCATCACCATGACCGACCCGGCGACCCGGACCATCGAGGGTTACGCGACCTCGAAGCTGTTCCATTTCAATGACGATTTCGTCATCCAGGTGCGTCCCGGCGACAGCGGCGGCAGTCTGCTCGAGATGCGCTCGAAGTCGCGCGACGGCATCGGCGATCAAGGCGTCAATCACAAGCGCATCATGGAATTCTTCGCCGCGGTTTCCCCCGCCTCCAACGGCAGCTGAATTTTTCCCGTCCTGACTTGCAGTTGTTTGCGGCTTCGTTCCGAAGCCCTTCCCTGAGGTGAAGCGGCCAGGGGTCAGGTCCGCTTGACGGGTAACCATCGAGGATGAAACTTTCAGGTTTTGCGGCTGCAAAAACGGACGGACGCGGCGCGAAGCGGGCGCAGCCACGCCGCAGGCGTACCCGAAGCGGAGCGCAGCGTAGTCGAGGGAAT
>Ga0210398_10002906_pt1 | contig 16527 bp, 11 predicted proteins | sample IncBWC4OmetaG_FD_161047 | JGI IMG/M metagenome (GOLD analysis project Ga0210398, IMG submission 161047) | Forest soil microbial communities from Barre Woods Harvard Forest LTER site, Petersham, Massachusetts, United States - Inc-BW-C-4-O | ecosystem: Environmental > Terrestrial > Soil >... | reverse complement strand
CAGCGCTACGAACTAACACAATTCCACTTTCACCACCCCAGCGAAGAGTACATTCACGGTGAGCCATACGATATGGTCATCCACTTGATGCACCAAGGCAGCGACGGGAAGGTTGCTGCAGTCGCAGTTCTTCTGAAGGCGGGCAGCGCGAACGCCACGATTCAACAGCTTTGGAAATATATGCCAAAAACCGAGGGCCAAGAGGAGCAGATCGCCGGAGTCGAGGTTGATCCCACTGGGCTGCTGCCCCGCGACACCTCCTATTACACGTATATGGGGTCGGTAACGGCTCCGCCCTGCACTGAGGGAGTCACGTGGTTTGTGCTCAAGACTCCGGTGGACATTTCGGCAGAGGAGATCGGCGCGTTCGCCAAGCTTTATCCACACGATGTCCGGCCCCCTCAGCCGCTCAACGGACGCGTCGTGCAGGAGAGTGAGTAAGGCGAAAATCCTCGGCAAGGGTTTTTCCGTTACTTACGGGGTGGGAACGAGATGACGCGCGTCCGTCCTCTTCAAGCAGAACGCGTGCGCATAGGACCGGTTGGGAGCGAATGACCGGGCATCCGGAAGTCACCGGGGAACCCATCCCACTTTCCGAATTACCGAGCAGCGGTCCAGAGTCTTGCTTGCAGAGAAGTGCCGCAGGAGTGGCAGCTCATGGTCGATAATTTGCGGCGCCGGCGCGCTCCGCGATGATCTTCCGCGCGTTTTCATACAGTGCACGCGCCTCGGGAACCGCCTCAATGCCAGCTAGCACTTGTGAATCGGCCGCGAGCTGAACCTTGAAGCCTTCCGGCTGGCCAAAGACCGATAAAAAAATCTCTTGCTTAATCTTGCGTTTCACCCAATCCAGGTTTTCGGCCAGTTCCGGCTCGCTATAGTGAACGTTCTTGGTGGTGAGAAATTTGCGAAAGTCTGTCATCACCGCGTCAGCTTCAAAATCCTTAGTGATGGTGGGACGAGTTCCCAAATAGTTCCGCGTAAACCCGCCCACGCTGGTCTCAAACGGATAAAACACATCCGCACGGAGCAGCACCTTTTGAAAGGGGGTGTACTCCGGTTCGTGCACGGTGATGTCAGGCGTGATTCCGCCGCCCCCGGTTACCTGCCTCCCGCTGTCAGTCAGTCTTACTTCTGTCGGATGCTCGGGAACCTTGCGCTCGTAGTGATACGAATACAGCGAAATCGATTTGTAATCCCGTTGAATTAACCGCCCGCTCGGCGTGTAGTAGCGCGCGACCGTTAGTGCCAAACCCGTGTTTTCGCTCAGGGGCTCCACCGTTTGCACCAAGCCCTTGCCGAAGGTCATCTCGCCAACGATGACGCCCCGATCGTGGTCTTGAACGGCGCCTGCGACGATCTCCGTGGCGGACGCCGAATTGTTATTGACTAAGATTACCAAGGGCATGTTCTTGCCCTGATTTCCGAGCAAGGCATAGTAACGTCGCTCACGGGAAGCTCGTCCGCGATGCGATACGATCAATTGGTTCTTGTCAAGAAGCATGTCGCCCACGGCGATGGCCTCGTTCAGCAGGCCGCCGGGATTGCCGCGCATATCCAAGATCAAGCCGTCGAGAGAAGACGCATTCAGCCGCTTCATCGCGTTGGCGAGTTCGGCGTCCGTGGTTTCGTTGAATCCGGAAAGTCTGATATAGCCGACGCCAGGCTTGATCTCGAACGCCAACTCCACGGAATGATGCGGGATTTCATCACGCGTTACCGTAAAAACCTGCGGATCCGTGTAGCCCTCCCGGGAGATCGTAATCTTCACCACCGTGCCTTTGGTGCCCTTCAAAAGGTCGGCGATTTCTGTGGTAGTCAGGCCCTCCGCCGATTTGTCGTCGATTTTTACAATCTCGTCACCCGGCCGAATTCCAGCCTTATAAGCCGGAGTGTCCACGTAGGGAGACATCACGACGGTGCGTTCGCCGCGGGTCATCACCGTCATACCAACGCCGTAGTATTTGCCCCGGCGTTCTTCCGTATTTAACGACCACTGGCGAGCATCGAAGAAATTGGAGTGGGGATCGAGTACGCGCAGCATCCCTGGGATCGCACCCTGGTATACAATTCTGTCGACATCCACCTTGTCCGCGTAATTTGCCTGCACCACGTCGAGCACGCGGGTAAAATCTCGCACCGAACTCTGAGCGTCGTCGAACGAGGATGCAGTGGCCCGCACGTTGGGCCCATAAATTCCGCCCAACGCGGCCGATAAAAGCACTACGGCAATCACCAGAAACAACCCGCGACGCTCTCTCCTCATGTCACCCTCGCGCGATAACAGACCCTAAACCGAAACAGTCGCTCAGACCTAAAACAGCAGAATTATACGCCCGTCTCGCCTGCTCGTCAGGTGGAACTTGTGGAGTGCGTGGAACTCACTTGGGATAGGTTTCGAGCCTCGAGCGGAGCGTCACTCTGGTCGGATGACGGACAAACCCGGAAAAGTAATGCCTCCGGGTTAGCAGATTGCTCCCGATAGGCGCCCATCTCCTCAGCGCTTGATTTCCTGCCAGATGCCGACTTCCCCGGACTAATCCCGCCGTAGAACCCGGATAGCTTTCGGTTTGCGACTCGGGAGTTGACGCCATGTTCTGAAACACTAGCGCGTTTGCGCCAGGTTGACTCGATGACCGGGGCGACGATACGTTATTCCTGGTGAGGGATGCGATCACAGAACAGCGTGGACGCCGCCGGCGTCGGCCGCATCGAGAGGAAACATGTCGAGCGCGATGAGATCGACCGTAACGCTGCATGTAGTTTCAAGCCTTGATGGCTTCATCGCCAAGAAGGACAACAGTGTTTCGTGGATGGACAGTTCTGGCGACGTCTACGAAAGAGGGATTACTGAGGACGGCGCTGAGGTCCTCCAGTCGATAGACTGCTACGTGCTAGGTTCTCGCACCTATGAGCACGCGCTGCAACTCGGCTGGCCCTATGGCGATACTCCGACGGTGGTCGTGACAAATAGAGAACTGCCGTCCACGAGGGCGAGTGTGGAATTCTACTCAGGCGACCCCAAGAGATTGGTGGGTGAGATACTAGCTCCTCGGTACGGAAACATCTGGCTGGTGGGAGGGGCCATGTTAGGTCAGAGTTTTCTCAGGCTCGGGTTGGTGGATGAAATCAGATTGATGATAGCGCCGGTCATATTGGGTGACGGACTGCACCTATTCGGTGATTCCGGTAGGGAGCAGAAGTGGCATCTGAAGAACGTGGTCGCTTATAAGAACGGCTTTGTTGAGTTATCGTACAGGCGGGCCTAGACTCTTGCCTTGCTATGGGGCCGCAAGCTCCTTTAGCATCTGTCGCGCCTGATCGACGGCTCCATCCAGATTCCATCCCATGGCAATAACACGTTCAAGATACTTTCTGGATCGCGATGAGTCACGATTTGTGTACCATTTCCCCAGCTCCAGCAGTGCCAACACAGCCGTCCAGTGACGCAACGGAGGCTGGATTTCTGCGATACGTTCGAATAGAGGCATGGCCCTCTCAGGCTGCCCAGTCTGCTCATAGAAGGTTCCGAGATAAAACAATGCGGGTGGCAAATTTGGGTGTTGGCGGACTAAATTTGTGCCAATGGTCACGGTAGTCGGATTGAAGCTGGGATCGTGCAAACGGATCAACAGGTAGAGCATGGTCACATCGGGGTGCAGCTGGTTCAGCCCTGTTTTAAACGCTGCCTGTGTGAAGGAAACAGCCTCGTCCTGCCGATCCAGGTAGAGACTAGCTAAGGCACGGTCAAAATTCTCGTCGAACTCAAGCTGACGATGCACTCCGGTTTTCGCAGTCGCCGTATCGAAAACAACGTCCTTAAGAAAATCCAGAACGACTAATGAATGAGGAGCATTCCCGTCAAGTAAGCGAAAAGCGTCGCTCATTGCATTTGAATTTGCCAATACAATCAGCGTCAACTTGCGATCAGGAATCTGAACTAAGAGACTGGCATAGCCGTCTTCCTGCCCAAAGTGCCAGACGAGTTGGTGTCCCAGATAAGTCTGCACAAACCAACCCAGTCCGTACGGGAGATACTCGCCCCGATTGGAAAGAGTCGGCGTGAACATAGCCACCTTGCCTTCAGACGACACCAAGCTATCGCCATCGAGCGCGATGGCATAGTTCGCCAGATCACTTACGGTAGAGACGACTCCGTTCGCCGCTGAAAGTCCTGCCTTCGGCAAATCGCCTGTCCGTATGCCCGTAGAGGAATTTTCCTCCCACTGGTAGGGTTGCGCTAGTTCCCGTTGCAGCGCTTCATATCCCGGGGCATTGAGTCCCGGAATAGTGTGATTCATTTTGAGGGGTTCAAAAATGCGTTCTGAGATCACACTGGCGTAGCGCTTACCTGTTATCTTTTCAACGAGACTACTGAGCAAGGCATAGCGCGCACCGTTGTAAAGAAATTCCTCACCCGGCACTCCGTCACTGGTTTGCGACATTACTTCGCGAATAGTGATATTTGCAGAGAGGCCGCTGTCTGGAAGGTACTTCACGACTGGTTCGTCCAACTTTAGCTGACCTGCCTTGCGCAGCTCGATCAAAATCACTGCTGCCATGGTTTTGCTTAGTGAGGCGATACAGAACTCTGTAGAAGCCGTAACCGCAAGCTTGTTCTTCACGTCGGCAAAGCCAAAGTCTTTTTGCCAAACGATTCGGCCATCCTCGACGATGGCCGCCGCCATACCAGGAATGCGGAGCTGGTTGCGAACTCCATCCAAATCTCTGCCAAATGTTTCAAAGTCGTTCGGCGCCTGATCCTGTTTCGGGTGCTGACACCAGGCGGTCGCACACAGCAGACCCCACAGAAACAGCACGAGGAATCCGCGATAGAGACCGCATCCCGCCAGCCGCGCTAAATCTTGCCCTCGTCTCATGGCTGCTCTTGATTTCCTGCCGGTTGACCGCGAAAACCGCACCAGCACTGCCTGCTATGTTGACGGCGTTGACTGTCTTTCCCTTAGCCGTCAACCTCTAGACGTAGGCTACCGTAACCCGCGCCGATTGTCCCCGAATCACGGCCCATCCGGAAGTTGACACGTGCCGTTTCGCAATCGGCGTTACTTGCGGTTTGCTGACGTCCACCCGTAATGTGGCGGTCGAACGTTGCCCTCTACACTGCTTTCTCCTTGACAGGCCGTGAAGGCAGGCTTAGTTTCATAAGTAGATTAGGATACTCGGATGGCCGAACGCGCGCAGATTCTCCCCGGCACTCTCGACTTGCTCATTCTGAAAGCCGTCTCTCTCGGCCCGCTCTACGGCTACGGCATACTGCTGCGCATCGAACAGATTTCACACGGAGCGCTGCTGATCGAACAGGGCGCGCTCTACCCCGCGCTGTTTCGACTGGTGCGGCAGGGATTGCTGAAGGCTCATTGGGACACGTCGGAGAACAACCGACGGACCAAGTTCTACGAGCTGACAACCGCCGGGCGGAAACGCTTGCGTCAGGAGGAAGAAGGCTGGAACCGCCTAGTTGCCGCCATTGCCTCGGCGCTTAAGGCGCAGCCGGAGGAAATATGAGAGTCTTCGCCTCGTTTCGTTCTGTCATTTCGGCGCTGTTCCACCGTTCTCTGGTCGAGAAGGAGATAGAAGAGGAGCTGCGTGCGCACATCCAGGATCGCGCCAATGATCTCGAGCGCTCTGGTGTTCCGCGCGCGGAGGCCGAGCGACGCGCCCGTCTGGAGTTCGGCGGCTATCAGAAGTTCAAGGAAGAAATCCGCGAAGCGCAGGGCACGCATTTCCTGGAAACCTTGATTCAAGACTTGCGCTTCGGCCTGCGCATGTTACGTAAATCTCCCGGCTTTACCGCTGTCGCTGTACTCACCCTCGCCCTCGGCATTGGCGCCAATACCGCTATCTTCACCATGACCAACGGCCTGATGCTACACACGCTCCCGGTGCGCGATCCAGGGCAGCTCGTCGAAATCCTCCACCACTATCCCGGCGAGCCTGAACCGGGGTTCAACGGTTTCTCGTGGGACGCCTACCAGACCATACGCGACGGTAATCATGTCTTTTCGGACCTGATCGTCGGGTCCACTATGAACTTTGGCACTGTTCGCGGAGATAAGCTGCAGCCGCAGACCGTGTTCGTCGGAGCCGTAGGAGGAACTTTCTTTCATGCGCTCGGGGTGCGGGCCGCAGCGGGTCGCCTAATCGGCCCCGAAGACGTGCACATGGGCGATCACGCCCCGGTAGCCGTCGTGAGCTGGTCATTCTGGAAGTCCCGATTCGATCTGGATCCTGCAGTCATCGGCAAGAAAATCGTCGTCGGTGACGACGCCCCGCTTACTATCATCGGTGTAACACAACGCGGCTTTTACGGACTCAGCGAACAAGCGAAACAAGACATTTGGTGGCCCACATCCCTTGGCCCTTCCCAGGGATGGGGATTCCCACTGTTGGGGCGACTAAAACCGGACGTTTCCATAGAACAAGTCCGGGTGGAACTGGGGGTGCTGTTTCAAACGGTGGTGAACGCCCCGGACGCCGATCCTTTTGTGCGTCAAATGAAACTCCGAATCGAGCCTGCGGGAAACGGCGTTTCGACACCTGTGAGCCAGATGCTCTCGACACCGCTGACGGTCCTGATGGCAACGGTGGGACTGCTGTTGCTCCTCGCCTGCGCGAATTTAGCAGGGCTGCTCTTGGCGCGTGGAGCATCGCGCCAGCGCGAAATGGCCGTGCGTGTCTGCCTCGGCGCGGGTCGGGGTCGCTTGCTGCGCCAGACGCTCACCGAATCGCTGCTGCTCTCGCTGGTTGGAAGCGCCGTCGGCATCTTCCTAGCGTACTTCGTGGCTCGCGCGCTGATCCGGGTTTTCGCATCAGGCAGGTTCATCATGGGGGCGCCGGTGCATTTTGAGGCTCTGATAAACCCAGATGCACACGTGCTGTTATTCACCGCAGCGATCGCGCTGCTCACGGCCTTCCTTTGTGGAGCGGCACCCGCTATGAGTGCCTCGAACACAGCACCGGCGTCCGCGCTGCAACAGGTAGCGCGCATCGGAGAATCCAGGGCCCGGCGGCTGTTTGGAAAGAGTCTGGTCGCATCGCAGGTGGCTCTATCGCTCGTGCTGGTGAGCTCGGCGGGCCTGTTTGTGGGATATCTTTCGCATCTTCGGAACCTGAATCTGGGATTCGAGCGCAATAATCTGCTGCTGGTCACGCTCGATTTCGCGCAGAGTGGCTATAACGCTGCGCAATTCTCGCGGCTGTGGCAAGAACTCGCGATGCGGCTGGACGCCATTCCCGGCGTAAGCTCAGCCACCTTCAGTAGCGTGAGCCCTATCGAAGGCCCCCATGCGGGGGCCTTTGCATTTGCGGAAGGCCATCCTGAAAAGCGAACCCAGGCCTCCATGAATTACGTTGCCCCGGACTACTTCGAGACCTATGGCACACCATTTCTCGCCGGTCGCGATTTTTCCGCACGTGACCAGGCGGGCTCTCCTGTCGCAATCATTAACGAGGCCGCTGCTCGCGACTGCTTCGGAAACGAAAACCCCGTCGGAAGACATATCATCCTGAGCCATATCACCTTTAGGAAAGACGAAAAGACCTATGAGGTGGTCGGAGTCGTCCGCGACGCTAAATACAATGATCTCCAGCAAGCCGCGCCGCCTACGATCTATCCGGACCTGCTTCAACAGGACTTCATTGGTTCTCAGTTGGCGATCCGCACGAGAATCGATCCGGGCGGAGTTGCCAGCGCGATTCGCCAAACCGAGCCCGCTGTGTTGAAGGATGTTCCCATCGTTCGGATTATGACCATGAACGAGCAGATCGATTCCTCCATCGTTCCACAGCGGTTGATTGCCATGCTTTCCGCAGGGTTCGGCGCGCTCGGCGCGCTGCTTGCAGCCATCGGCTTGTACGGCCTACTCGCGCACACCGTCGCGGGGCGCACACATGAGATCGGCGTTCGCATGGCGCTCGGTGCAGCAGGGACTGACGTGATACGCATAGTTCTTCGCGACGCCCTGTGGATGGTCTGCGCTGGTCTCGCTATCGGAGCACCCCTTGCGTTCTGGGGAAAACGCGTAGCCGCCAGCCTGATCCCCGACCTGCCAGTCGCCAACCCTCTTCCGATTGTCGTTGCCGCGGCAATAATGATCGCGGTCGGTTTGATTGCTGCTCACCTGCCCGCGCGCCGCGCCATGCGCGTAGACCCCATGGTCGCGCTGAGGTACGAATAGTTGGTTCAGCGAACCACAAGCGAACCATGAAAATAGCCGCAACGTGCCCTTGAAAATAAACGACCCAGGCTCCGAGGACCGCCCCGGCACACGTCATGGTGTCCTCGACTAGGCGCGATTGTGAGTTTCGTTCCGAACACGTCAAAGGTGAGTGCCTTGACGCCAAACGGATTTGAAGGAGTCCACATCGACGTGAATCCTCTCACGGCCACGCTTAATAAGGCGGCAAAGCGCGAAAGCGCTACGAGCACTCCCAAGAGTGCACGTCTTCCTACAGGGCCTTCGTTTCATTCCGTCATTTAGGAAGATCGTGCCCGAAGAAATGTCCATAAACCGCATCTCCCCGGGAATGCCCGCGTACTGGCGGAATTTACGCTGAGGTTGAACGAAGCGGAAGTCAGTAGTAGGATTTTTTCAGAAGGCTCTATGGATTGTAAAGATCGAGTGGTCGAAAAAAAAAGAACCCGGCGTCCTCCTATTTTGTGGAGGCGCTGGACATCCTAGAATCGGTCTCGTTCTTTGCATGATGCAGCGTTTGGTACGTTCAAGCCTTTTGGGGAGCGATAGCTCATTCGGGTTACCAGTTCTATGCGCTTGTAACAGCGAAAGACTGCATTTTCACGGAATACCCCCAAAAGGTAAACAGAGAGCAGCAGTAAGCGCTTTTCAACAATGGCTGAAAACTCACAGGAGGATTTATGGCAACGACAAGGGTCGCAGTAGCACCAATGAAGGTAGCCCGGATTCCTAAGGCGGGAGCCGATTTCCAGATTGTTGAGTGCGAGATTCCTCAGCCGAATCTGGGACAGGTGCGCATCAAGGTGCAGGCCTGTGGTGTCTGTCACAGTGACCTGTTCACCAAAGAGGGCATGTGGCCGGGCATCCAATACCCTCGCGTGCCGGGACACGAAGTCGCGGGCCTCATCGATGAACTGGGTGCCGGTGTTTCCGGATGGAACAAGGGACAGCGCGTCGGCGTCGGTTGGCACGGCGGCCACGACGGTACGTGTCTCTCGTGCCGGCGCGGAGATTTTCGCAATTGCCAGAACCTGAAAATTCCGGGTATCAGCTATGACGGCGGATATCAGCAATACATGGTGGCTCCTGTAGAGGCGCTGACGGCGATGCCGGAAAATCTAAGTGACGTTGAAGCGGCGCCACTGCTCTGCGCCGGAATTACCACTTATAACGCGCTGCGGCACAGCGGTGCAGTCCCCGGCGACCTGGTTGCGGTGCTGGGTATCGGCGGTCTGGGACACCTCGGAATTCAATTCGCGAACAAGTTTGGTTATAGGGTCGCGGCCATCGGGCGCGGCTCGGAAAACGCGGCGCTCGCAAAGAAACTCGGAGCGAGCGTGTACATCGACAATAAAATAACGAATGCGGCAGAAGCATTGCAAAAATTGGGCGGCGCACAGGTGATTCTAGCGACAGCCCCAAGCTCGAAAGCGATGTCGGAGGTGATTGACGGTCTAGGCCCGAATGGCAAGCTCATGGTCGTGGGTGCCGCAATGGATTCCATCGAGGTCACACCGGTACAGCTGATTACTGGAAGCCGGACGGTCGAAGGCTGGGCCTCGGGAACACCAACGGATGCCGAGGACACGTTGCGCTTCGCAGAACTTACCGGCGTGCGTGCCATGATTGAAACATATCCGCTCGAAAAAGCCGCCGAGGCTTACGCCCGCATGATGAGCGGCAACGCACAGTTCCGCGTCGTCCTAACAATGTGAAGTCGACCAACCGCGCCACGGCGGTCATTTACGAGATGCGAGGCGTGGCCATCGTTGCGCTTAGAGCGAGGGAAGCGCCCAGGACGAATAGACTGCGTTTTCGAAACTGGCAGCAGAAGCAGAGGAGTCGAGAGAGATCGCCGCACTCGTCCGCGGCTTTGTTGGTTCTTCACGTTGAGGGTAAACTAGCCAACCGGATGGAGGGTTTCCTATGCGCTCTGACATCGTTCCACGGGCTATCTTCCCCGACTATGAATTTCCCGACCACGCCGCGAAACGCCGGAAGCTCTCCGAACTGCAAGGCCCACATCCCATGGTTCTCGTCCTCAGCCGCGGAGGTTTCTGCCCCAAGGACCGCCGGCAGGCTGAACTGCTTGTTCAACTCCATCGTGAACTCGAGGTTGCCTATTGCCGGCTGGTCACCATTAGCACCGACAATATCACCGAGACGAGTGAATATCGCACCGGAGTCGGCGCCCACTGGCCCTTCCTCTCGGACGCAGGGCGTACCGTTCAAAAGGATCTCGACATCGCCGAATACACTGATCCTGTCCACAATCCCATGATCCCCCATGTAATTGTCCTCGAGCCCGGTCTTGTCATTTATAAGGTCTACAACGGCTACTGGTTCTGGGGCCGACCTACTCTCGAAGATCTCCGCCAGGACCTACGTGCCGTTACCAAGAAATGCCGCCCGGACTGGGACATCACAACGCCGGAACTCAAAGCGGCGTGGCAGCAAGGCCGCAAGGAACTTTTCTATCCGTACGGCAAGACCTATGTCCAAACTCTCGGTGAACAGGATTAGAACCTTTTATCGTGCTCGTTGTTGCGTAACATGCGGTTTGCCATTGGGATCAAGGTCGCAGTATTTCTCCTCGGTACGGCGGAAGGCGCTCCTGGAAGGGGCGCGGCGCCGGCCTGGACCAGGGCGGCATAAAGGGCGGCGCGCGCCGCGACAATTAGGGCCTGATTCCCGATCTGGATTCCGAGTGAGCGATCAAAACTGTGGTTACGCACGCTTGCCGGAAGCTCCCGGATGTGCGCTTCGCTAGTGTGGTGCTCAGATCACTTAGCGAGACTTGCCGTCCCGTCGAATGCTTTGAGAAGAATGATTCCTCCCACGATGGCGATGCTAATGCTCAGAAGGGTCCCGATCAGGAAATATTCGACGAAACGCCCTGGCGACTTTAGTTCTGGATAACGAGCAATTGATTTCGCGGCAAGAATCAATCCGACCGTACCTGGAGACTGTAGAAAGACCGCCGTCAGCGTTAAAAATCGTTCTAGCCACCCTATGTAAAGCCCAGCGTTCACGACTTCGTCGTGCTCCTCTGTCGGCTCGCCGGGTTTTTCTTTCCATAGTGGCCGAATCAAAAAGCGTATGAAGTATCCTCCGCAGAAAATCACCACTACGTAGATCACAGTCACCAGTAGGATTTTGTCTTGCGCCAGAGGAATGTTCTGAAGATACGTTGCTACCGCCTGCCAAGGGGTTCGCGTGATAAGTAGTGTCGCGCCTCCGACGGTTACAAAGTGTGCGGCCTGATCGGCCGTAAAACTCCATACGTTATCGGGAATCCATCGCTTATTGGCCAATGCGGACTTGGTCCAGTCCAAAAGCAGGTGGACCAAGCAAAGAGCAAACACGACACGTTCAAATGTCCACGTCACGAGCAAGCCGGGATTCATCACCGCGACAATAGTTAGGGTGGCGGCATAATGTGTGATCCCGTGGAGCAGGTAAGCTGGCCAACTGCCTTCCTTTTTTCTGGCAACCATGCTATCGGTCTGAAACACAAAGTCGGCCAACAAATGTGCCAGATAGAGAGCCAGAAAAAGCTTGTAATTCAGAGGTACCATATCGTCCAATATCCTATAATTGCACGATCATGTGCAATCGCCAAAGCTCTCCCGAAGGAACTCTTCCATGACCAAAAGGGTCTCTTCCATCTGCCAAAAGAACCCCCGTCGAAGATTCCGTGACGCCGTTGATCGGTCGATTTCTAGAGCCTTAGCCGTATAGTCTACGCGATTCTTGATCAAGTACATGGCGATCGTCGCCCACTGCTTCGTCGTCGTCCGGCGCATGAGCGTGTCGTGCAGGCTGTACATTAGATTCGCAACACGGTCAAAGCTTTCCCGGTTCGAATGAAACCGGGTAAGCGTCGGGTACTTGCGATGCGCTTTGATTTCTACAATGGCCTTTCGTGCGTACTCAAATGCTTCCCCGGCGATGCGGTTCACCGGGCGACGGATCGGTCCCTCTACCATCCCAATCCCTACACCAACGCGCAAACGGAACGGGAGTAAGCGTCTCCGGAGATCGAGAATCAATTTGGGTACTCGCTCCAAGCGCGCCGCCACAACTTGAAATTCGTCGCCCGCCGTAACCGCGTAAGGCACGCGGATCAGTTGCTCATCCAACTGTGCGATGCTCGCTACCCGAAGTTTTTCGTTCAGTAGCGATCGCAGCTCCACGGTCGAACGGGAGGCCACTACGTCTGCGATGAGTACTCCGTGGAGATTTACTTTCGATTGCATAATAGTATGCAATTATAGCTTATTGTATTGTTTTGTGCAATCACCTGGCTGTCCAGACGCATAATGTCCGTGGACCGGCATCCCCCTCGGCAGGCTGGTGGGCCAGTCGCCTGAATCTTGCTTGATCGCGTATAGCGTCGTAGGCGGGGAATACCATTGCAAATCTCCAAAACGGGTGGTGTTCAGCCAGAGCCGTCTAGAGCCATTTGAGGCCGGCGGCTGTCTCAGCCGACCCAGAGACAGGTCTCAGGCGAGGTTGTTAGGAAGAAGAAATTGCCCGTCATCTCTGCGAAATATTATTCGTATCGTAGAGCGATCATGGGGTCGACGCGCATGGCGCGCCGCGCGGGGATGTAACTCGCCGCGACGGCCACAACAATCAAAAGCATGGCGACGCCGGCAAAGGTCAATGGGTCATGCGCACTGACGCCGAATAGCTGGTTGGCCATGAGACGCGTCAGTCCCAGCGCGGCGCCGATGCCGATCGCGACGCCGACAAACGCCATCCGGGTCCCGTGCCCGATCACCAGCCGCAACACATCGCTGCGTTCCGCGCCCATGGCCATGCGCACTCCGATTTCGTGAGTGCGCTGGCCGACCAGATAGGAAATCACGCCGTAGATTCCGACGCACGCGAGCACCAGCGCCAGCGCCGCGAAGACGCTGAGAAGAAGCATGGAGAGTCTCCGCGCAGCAAACGAACTGGAGACGACTTCGTCCATCGTTCTGACGTTGTAGATCACTTCGCGAGGATCGATTTCCTCAACCGCGCGGCGAACGGAACCCATGACCCGAGTGGGATCGCCGTCCGTGCGCAGCACGACAGCCACAGAATCCGCCACCATCGGCATGAGCTTCTCGGGAAGTTGCATGAACGGATAGTCGAGCTGTGCCTCGATGGCCGATTTCGAGTCGGCGTCGAGCCCCCACTGCTTTACGTGGCCGACCACCCCGACGATTTCGACGGTCACGTTAAAGGTGGCCAGATGGATGCGCTTGCCGATAGGATTTTCGTCAGGAAAATAGGTGCGTGCGAAAACGTCGTCAATGTCGACTACCACCGGGGAGTGCTCGTCGTCCTGTGGTGTGACGAAGCGGCCGCGCTCGAGGGCGATTCCCATGGCCGGCTGAAAGCCCGCTTCAACGAGATAAAACATCGATTGGGGCATTTCTTGGAGATTGGCTGGCTTTGGCTGACCCTCGATCCAGAAGGGCTCCGTAGAATTATGGATCATGGGGCGGGAGCCGAGGGTGACGGAAACGGCTTGGACGCCGGGGATGGTACGCATGGTGTCGTCGAAGTGGCGCAGGCGGGCGCGCGTCTCGGCGGAGGTGGTTGCGTCGGTGGACGGCATGGACAACGCGAAGGTGATGGCATGGCTCGGATTGAAGCCGGGATTGACGCGCCAAAGCGCCGCGAGGCTGCGAACCATCAGGCCGGCGCCGACCAGCAACACCAGGGCCATGGCAACCTCGCTGGCAACAAAAACTCCTTGGAGTCGGTGGCGAGCGCCGCTGCCCCCGCGGCCGCTCTCCTTCAATATCTCCTGCAAATTCACCCGGGAAGTCTTCAACGCGGGAGCGAGGCCAAATACAATTCCAGCAAACAGTGACAACGCCATCGTAAAGAGCAAAACGCGCGAATCGAGGGAGACTTCACTGGCGCGCGGCAATGCCCCAGGCAAAGTGCCGAGCACCCCTTTCGTGCCCCAAAAGGCGAGCAAGACTCCCAGCGTTCCGCCCAGGCCGGCGAGCAGTATGCTTTCCGTCAGAAGCTGGCGAATGATGCGCGCGTGACTTGCACCCATCGCTCGGCGGACGGCAAACTCGCGCGAGCGGCCCATCGCTCGCGCCAGTAGAAGATTGGCAACGTTCGCACAAGCGATCAGCAGCAAGAAACCCACGGCTGCGAGAAGCACGATCAGGAATGGCTGGACATTCCCGACGATGTCCTCCTTCATGGAAACCAGAGTGATGCCTACGGCCTTATCGGTCTCCGGGTACGCCGCAGCGAGATTCTCCGCAATGCCGTCCATGTCCGCTTTGGCTTGCGTGAGCGTCATGCCGGGCTTTAGGCGCCCGACCGCGTGCGCGCTCATGGCGATGCCGCGGTCGCGAAAAGATGGATCGTTGTACTGGCCGATGGGAGTGTAGACATCTCGATCCTGACCATAGAAGGTGAAACCTGACGGAACCACGCCCACGACAATGTAGGAAGTGCCATTCAGGACAATCGATTTCCCTACAACGTCGAGCGAAGAACCGAATTTGCGCTTCCAGAGGCCTCCGCCGAGAATCACCACCGGTGCGGCGCTCAGACGATCGTCATCGGCGCGAAGAGTGCGCCCAACAATGGGCGCTACCCCGAGGGTTGAAAAAAAGTCCGCGGAAATCTGGTAACCGGTGAGACGTTCCCCCGCTTCGCCCGTGCCGATAAAGCTGTAATCCTGGTTCCGGTACATGGCCATCGATTGGAAGGTTTGCGTGTCGCGCTGGCAATCCAGGAAATTCAGATAGGTGATCGGGGCTCGATCGAATCCGGGACTCTTTCCATATACCGCGACGAGCTGGCCGGGGTGTGGGTACGCCAGCGGATTGAGCAGGACGCCGTTGACGACCGAGAATAGCGCCGTATTCGCTCCAATGCCCAGCGCCAGCGTCAAGATCGCAATCGCCGTGAATCCCGGTGACTTCGCCAGCATGCGAAGCCCGTACCGCAAGTCCTGAAGAAGCATCTCCATGTGGCCTTCCCTCTTTCAGCCAAGGGCAAAGTGGAACAATCGTACTGCAAGAAACATGTGTCATGCCAACTCATCTCAGAGTTCCAGGCGAGCTGTCGGATACACGGAAACGAACCAGGAGTGTTTGTTGACTGACTGAACGGTCTGGTTTGATCGGAAGCGAGTTCGGAAGGGCTCGGGGGAGAGATACCTCCGAGATACCTCTGCCTATCGGTGACAAAGCGCCCGCCAAGAGATCTCAGGAGGAGTGTGGTGAAACAGCGGGCCAGGGCAAAGTTTGAGAGTGTCTCTCTTCAGGCGGAGAAATACCGCGAGTGGACGCTCGCACCTCAGAATCAAGAAAGTTTTCCGTGGCGGCCTCTTCGGGTATAGCTTCGCCGATCTCAAAACGGGTCAGGCGGCCCTGAAAGCCTCAATGAAAGTCGTGAGAAGGCATATCTGCCGGCAGGAAAACAAACGGTTCAATCCTGCCGGCTTTCACAGATACGACACCATCCTGGTTTTGGAGTGTCCCTGAAATGACCAGAAAAGACCGGTGAACGACGGTGGTGTGTTCTCGTTCGAAAAGCGGCGGGGCAATAATGATGTTGGCGATGCCCGTTTCATCTTCAAGGCTCAGAAAGACAAACCCCTTGGCAGTACCTGGTCGTTGCCGAGCGATGACGGCCCCGGCGACGGATACAAATGTGCCGTCCGGAAGGAAGGCTAGTTTCGACGAGGCCACAACTCCTTGGCGGTTCAGGCGGACACGATGGTGGGCCATGGGATGGTGCTCCAAGGTCAGCCCTGTCCCGTGAAAATCTGCGGTAAGCCGTTCCTCGCGATCCATGGGGTCGAGCGGCGAGGAAAATGAGGAATCCTCGGTCTCTGCCATGTTCTGTCGACCTTTGAAGAGCGGTCCGGAAGGTCGGTTTGCACTTTCCACCTGCCACAAAGCGGTCCGGCGATGAACACGCGCCCGGCCGGAAATGAAATTCAAGGCGCCCACACTGGCGAGGGCCCGCAATTCGTCCTTTTGGATTTGGGGGACGCGTTGTTTCAGGTCTTCGATCGAAGCAAAAGGGAGGGCATCGCGCTGTTCGAGGATTTCCTTGGCAGTTTCTTTGCGCAGCGTCTTCACGTACCGAAGCCCGACGCGCACACACCAGCCTTGGGGATTCTCTTCCAGCGTGCAATCCCAGCCCGAACAGGTGACGTCGATTGGCTTGAATTTAAGACCGTGGCGCTGCGCATCCTTTATTAAGGTCGCGGGCTGATAGAAGCCCATGGGCTGGTTATTCAGCATGGCGGCGGTAAACGCTGCGAGATAGT
>Ga0210398_10002905_pt1 | contig 16528 bp, 12 predicted proteins | sample IncBWC4OmetaG_FD_161047 | JGI IMG/M metagenome (GOLD analysis project Ga0210398, IMG submission 161047) | Forest soil microbial communities from Barre Woods Harvard Forest LTER site, Petersham, Massachusetts, United States - Inc-BW-C-4-O | ecosystem: Environmental > Terrestrial > Soil >... | reverse complement strand
TGGATCTGCGCGCCGCCGCCCGGCGGGCTGACCGACGCGGTCACCGTGCCGGTCTGCTGGCTGCCGGTGTTGTTCGTGACGTCGGCGTGCACGGTCAGCGCGGCACTGCTCATGTCGGGCGCGTCGTCCTGCGTCACGTAGGTGTTGGAGATGCCGAGCGCCTGCGACACGTGCAGCTGGACCGGGAACTGGATGCCGGTGTTGTTGTCCGGCGGGATCTGGTTCCAGTCGACGTCGTCCAGGGTGAACATCGTGCTCGGGTTGTTCGGGTACATCTCAAGCGCGAGCGTGTTGACGCCCGGCCGCAGCAGCCGCGTGACGTCGAAGGTGTAGCTCGTGTAGTCGCCCTCGACCGTCGCCTCGGTGCCGACCTCGACCCCATTGACCCACACGTCGGCCTGACCCATGACGCCGTTGATCACGAGCTTGGCGTCCTGCCCCGGCTGCACGCCGGTGAAGCTGGTGCGGAACCACCAGGGCACGTCGAACAGCGGGTTCGTGTCCGCGGCCGGGTTGGTCATCGGCGCGCCGAAGCAGTTCGACAGATTGTCGGAGTACAAGACGCTGCTGGGGCTGTCCGCGCTCTGGTTGACCGGCTCCAGCGCAGTGTCGTCGGGGCAGACGCCGTTCTGGAGGAGCGCCTCGACCTCGGTTCCGACCGCGCCCGCGTCGTCCGGGGCGACCGGCAGCCAGCCGGTGGCGTCGAAGCCAGGCTCGGAGATCTGGCCGCCGGCCTGGGTGGCCCCGGCATCGGTGGTCCAGCTGGTCGTGGCGGCGCTGCTCTGCACCCGCCAGCCGGACAGGCCCAGGGTCCTGGTCCCGCCCGCGCCGTCGGTGGCAGCCGCCACGGTCACTGCGCCGGCCGTCTTCGCGGCCTGCGCCGAGGACGCCAGGCCGGCCGACGCCGCGACAGCCGCGCCCGGGATGCCGAGCAGGGCAAGACTCGCGACGCAAGCGGTGATTCCGGCCATCCGAAGCTTGACAGGCATGGGGGCCTCCATGTCAGCGCGGTCAGGCTCATCCCGAATTACTTTCAGGATGAAAATTTATCGAGAACGGCTGAACTATAGTGATTAGCGCCACTAAGAAACAAGACCCCGGGGCGAGTTGAACCACTCGCATACGCCGGCGTGCTGTCTGCCGATGTTCTCGTTGGCGGCACGGCGTGACCGGGCGGGGACACCGGCCACGGGCACCTGCCCGGATTCGCGAGCTGCGCCATTCGCCGCCGCCCGCCCCCTCAGACACCGGCTCCATGATCACGCGGGTTTTGCGGGGTCAGGACCACGCAAAACCCGCGCGATCACGAGGCCGGTCGGCGAGCTCGCGCGCTGGGCGCCACTCAAGCCCCCGGCGCCACTCCCGCCTCGGCGCGCGGGTACGGCGTCATCGCGCTTCGTCTGACCACGTCTCGCTACGAGCCCGCAGCATCGCCCTCGCAGGCCCGGTTATCGAGCGTCAGCCGGTGTCAGACTGGTTGCATGTCGCCGGTATTCGCCGAGTTCAGGATCCTTGGGCCGCTTGAGGTAACGGTCGGCTCACGGCCGCTTGAGCTGGGCGGAACCCGGCAGCAGGTAGTCCTGGCGATGCTGTTGCTCAGCGCCAACAGCCCGGTCAGCGCCGACCGGCTGGAGGAGGCGATCTATGGCCAGGACCCGCCTCCCACGTCACGTTCGCAGGCGCTGATGACCGTTTCGCTGTTGCGGCGGCTGCTCGCGGACCACGGCTGTCCGGCTGCGATTGCGCGACAGCCGCAGGGTTATGTACTGCGGGCCGGCGACGGCCACATCGATGCCGGACGATTCGCGGATCTGATCACGATTGCGCGCGCGGCCAGGGACGCTGGTCAGACGGAGCAGGCGGTGGCGCATTACCGCGATGCGCTGCGTCAGTGGCGGGGGCCGGCCCTCGACGGTGTCGACAGCCTGCTGGTGCAGGTCGGAGCGGCCAGGCTGGACGAGCAGCGGATCACCGTCATCGAGGAACGGCTTGCGCTGGAGCTTGATCTGGGCCGGCACCACGAGCTGATCGGCGAGCTGGCTGGGCTGACTGAACAGTTCGCGCTGAGGGAGCGGCTGCGGGAACAGCTGATGCTGGCGCTCTACCGGTCCGGCCGCGCCGCTGAGGCCTTGCAGGTCTATCAGCAGACGCGCCGGATGATGATCGAGGAACTGGGGATAGAGCCCGGCGCACAACTGCAGCGGCTGCAGCATGCTGTCCTCGCTGCCGACCCGGTTCTCGATTCCCCCGTGCGGCCAAGCACCGGGCTATCGCCGCACCGAGCACCGCAGCTGCTGCCCGCCGATATCGCCGATTTCACCGACCGGCCCGAAGATCTCACTCAGATCCGCGACCGTCTGACGGCCAGCGACGCGAAGATCGCGGTACCGGTGCTGGTGATCACCGGGCAGGGCGGCGTTGGCAAGACGAGCCTGGCCGTGCACGCCTCGCACCTGCTGGCCGGCGAGTTCCAGGACGGGCAGCTGTTCGCCGACCTCCACGGCGGGGCCGCGCGCCCGGTCCGCCCCGCCCAGGTGCTTGAGCGGTTTCTGCTCGCGCTGGGCGTGCCCGGCCCGCAGATACCCGGGGGTCTTGACGCCCGCGCCGAGGCGTATCGCGGGCTGCTGGCAGGCCGGCGCGTACTGGTCGTGCTCGACGATGCGGCGACCGAGAGTCAGGTCGTACCGCTGCTTCCGGGCACCGGTGAGGCCGCGGTGCTGATTACCAGCAGGAGCCCGCTTGCCGGAATTGCGGGCGCGAGCCGCATCGTGCTGGATGTTTTCGACGCCGCGCAATCGCTGGACCTGCTCGGGCGTATCGCGGGGAGCAACCGGGTCGCGGCTCAGGCAGAGTCGGCGGCTGTCGTTGCCGGGCAGTGCGGCCACCTTCCGCTAGCGCTTCGGATAGCGGGAGCGCGGCTCGCCGTGCGGCCGCACTGGGGCATCCAGCAGATGGCTGACCGGCTGGCCGACCAGGCCCGGCGGCTGGACGAGCTGACGCTCGGCGAGACCGGGGTGCGGGCCAGCATTGGGCTTAGCTACCGCGCGGCCAGCGAGCCGGCCCGGCGGCTCCTGCGCCGGCTGGCCCTCGTGGAAGCCCCGGCGTTCGGGGGATGGGTTAGCGCAGCGCTGCTTGACCAGCCGCCTGCTGCCGCCGACGACGCCCTCGATGACCTGCTGCGGGCGCAGCTGATCGAGACCTCGGGCACCGGACATGGCCTCATGACCCGGTACCGGTTCCATGAACTGGTCCGGTTGTTCGCGCGCGAGCGAATGGCGGTTGAGGAGCCGGCCAGTGAGCAAGAAGCGGCGCTTGAGCGGGTCCTCGGCGCGCTCCTGCATCTGGCTGAGGCGGCCGCGGCTCGCTTGAACAGCATTGGCACCCTCTCGCTTCACGGCAGCGCGCGGCGCTGGCCGCTTCCCCCGCAGCTGACGGGGCAGCTCGTCAGAGATCCGACGGCATGGTTCGAGCGGGAACGGGGCACGCTCGTGGCCGGCGTGCGGCAGGCGGCCGCGGCCGGGCTGACCGAGCTGTGCTGGAGCCTGGCGATGAGCGCGGAGGCCGGCTTCGAAACCCGCACCTACCTGAGCGACTGGCTGCACATCTGCGAGGTGGCCCTGGAGGCAACCCGCCAGGCAGGCAACGTGCGGGGCCAGGCAGCAACGCTGTACTCCAGCGGCTGCCTGCATCAGGAAGTAGGTCGGCTCGATGTCGCGCGCCGAGACCTGGATGCCGCCGCTCAGCTGTTCCGGCAGGCCGGTGACGATGCAGGGTTCGCCCATGCCATCCGGGGCATCGCGGGCATCGACCGGATCAACGGCCGGCTAGATCTGGCGGCGGACAAGCTCGGCCAGGCGCTGGCCATACTCCGCCGCACCGGAGACGAGATGGCCGTGGCCCACGCGCTCTACTTTCTCTCCCGCGTCAAGCTGGAGTCAGACGAGCCGGACGCCGCGCACGAATTGCTGGCCGAAGCTCTCCGGCTCACCGAGACGACGGCCCCGGGACGGGTCAAGGCACAAGTGCTATACGTGAGCGGTCAGGCCAGGTTGCAGGCAGGTGACGCCGCCGGTGCGCTCAATGCCTTCGCGCTGACGCTGGCCATCGTGCGTGAGCTTGGTGATCAGATCGGCACGGCACACGTCCTGACCGGAATAGGCGCTGCGGCGCTGCGGCAGGGCGACCTCGGCGGTGCGCGCAGTGCCTTCGCGCGCGCACTGGAGGTCGCGGACACCGTCGGCGTGCCCACAGTTGCGAGCCGCGCCCAGGTTGGCCTGAGCCAGCTTGCTATTGCTAGCGGGAACCCCGCACAGGCGGTCGTCCTCGCCCGGCAGGCGGCCAACTCCATCCGACACCTCGATGCACCAGCCGACGAGGCCAGAGCACTCGCCGCGCTCGCGGACGCCTACGCAAACCTGGCGGACACCGCGGCCGCTGAGAAAACACTGGCGCAGGCGACGGCACTGCGCGCACGCGCTCCGGCCATCGGCCATCGGCCAGCCATACAACAGCGATGGCTGAGCGATCCGCAGTGAGTTCGCTGAGGCGTCCCGATCAACGGAGCGTGCTCTGGAAGTTTGGGCTTCCTGGCCATCGCCACGGGCGAGTTTGCTGAGGATCGCGTTCGCGTCAGGGTGGTGCAGATCCTCGTAGATGGATAGGGCTTGCGTCCACGCGTGCCGGGCGGCGGTCAGGTCGCCGGCGGCGTGGTAAGCGTCGCCGGCGTGCGGGCTACGTGAGCGTGCGCCTGGCCAGCTGCACGGGCGCGTCCTGCTCGGAGACCATTGCCAGTGCCCGAGCGATCGCGCCGATCACCGTGGCGTTAGGGCCAAGCTCCGAGATGATGATTTCCGGCGCGCGGAACACCCGCTCCTGCACGCCGGCCCGCAGCTCGGGCAGCCACGGCTCCAGCGCGCGGCCGATGCTGCCGTCCAGGATGATCCGCTCCGGATCGATGAGCGCGGTCGTGCCGACCATGGCCGCGGCCACGTGCGCGACGAGGTCGCGGACGACGCGCTCGCCGACGGGGTCGCCCGCGCCGGCCGCCGCGAAGATGTCCGCAACGCTGAAGCCCTTGGCCAGCAGCGAGTGTTGGCCCGCGGCGACGAGGTCCGCGGCCTGCCTGAGCAGTGCGGGGCCGGACGCCACGTCCTCGAATCCGCCACCCGGCCAGGGTGATCCGCGCTCCGCGCCGAGCGGAAAGTAGGCCACCTCCCCCGCGGCGTTATGCCGTCCGCTGATCAGGTGCCCGTCGATGACGATGCCGCCGCCGATGCCGGTACCCAGCGACATCGTCACGAACGAGTGCGCGCCGCGTCCCGCACCCCGCCACGCCTGGCCGAGCGCGCTCAGATTGGTGTCGTTGTCCACCTCGAACGGCTCGGCGAGGTTATCGGCCAGGATGCCCATCAGATCGAAGTCTTGCCAGTGGACGTTAGGCCCGGCGGTGGCAAGACCGGTCCCCGGATCGATGAGCGCGGGGATGCCCACCACAACCGCCCGGACCGGCAGAGCCCGGCTGCCCGTGTCCGGGCGCAGCGCCGCGATGCAGTCGAGCAGCGACTGCGCCGCCCGTTTGCCCTCGCCGGTCGGCCGGAACTCCTCGGTCACCATCGTGCCGGCGAGATCGGCGAGCACGCCGTGGCAGCGCGTGCCGCCGAGGTCGACGGCGATCACGCCGCCGGGCGCGCCGACGAAGCGCAAGACCGTGGGCGTCCGGCCCCTGGCGGGCCTGTCCCCCGGTTCCTCGGCGATCAGCTCGGCCTGCAGCAGTCGCTGCGCAATCCGGCTGACCGACGCATCGGAAAGCCCGAGCTCGTCCGCGAGCTGGCGGCGGGTCGCCCTCCCGTGTGATTTGATCGCGTCCAGCACGAGGAAGGAGTTCAGCTCGGCGATGTTGCCGACATCCACCGCTGCCTCCCTCGATTACGGTCCTGACCTGCGGCGCCGGGGAGTCGCCTGAGGGGCAAAGCTACCCCATTTGACCACGGCGCCGGCTCTTATTAAACTCTGCAGTTGTACAACCTTCAGTTGGATTAAAAGAGGAGGCAGTCATGATGGATCTGATCGCCGCGGAACGGCGCTCGCTCGCCGACGCTCTGGACGGCCTGACCCCCGGCCAGTGGCAGGGACCATCGATGTGCGCCGGCTGGACGCCCGTGCACGTTCTCGCGCATCTGACGATGCCGTTCCGGATCTCCGAGCTGGATTTCATGGCCGGTCTGGAGCGCTTCGGCGGCGACTTCACGACGTTCTCCGACGGGATCACGGAACGAGACAGCCAGCTTCCGCCCGCCGAACTCGTCGGCGTCCTGCGCGAAAATGCTGACACCGAGTGGATCCCGCGCGGCGGCGTCCTCGCCAACGCGCTGAGCCACGACGTGATCCACGGGCTCGACATGACCTGGCTGCTGGACATCCGGTACGCGATCCCCGACCAGGCGCTCGTCAGCGTGCTCGATTCGATCACGAGCCCTGGCGATCAGACCCTGTTCGGCGTGCCCATCGACGGCACCAGGTTCACGGCCACCGACGTGGACTGGTCGCACGGAACCGGCGCGGAAGTCTCCGGGAGCGCCCGCGACCTGGTGATGCTGCTCTCGGGCCGGAGGGTGCCGGGCGAGCGCTTCGACGGAGAGGCGGCGGGCCTGACGAAGGCCGGAACAGGGCAATGACAGCAGTCGCTGCCGACGAGCTGAGCGTCACGTTCGCGGCGCTGGCCGACCCGACGCGCCGAGCGATCCTCAGCCGGCTCGCCGACGGCGAGGCCACCGTCGGCCAGCTCGCCGAGCCGTTCGCGCTAACCCAGCAGGCGATCTCCAAGCACATCAAGGTCCTGGAGCGAGCCGGCCTGATCTCGCGGTCACGCGTCGCGCAGGCGCGCCCTTGCCGGATCGAGCCAGCCCGGTTCGATAGCGTCGCCGACTGGATCGGCCGCCACCGGCAGGTCTGGCAGGACCGGTATGACCGACTGGATCAGCACCTGGCAGCGTTGCCGTCCGACGGACCGCGGGACACAGTAAGCGGGGGCTCGACATGACTGAGGCCGGAGAGCTGACCTACCGCCGGACCCACCACGCGACCCGCGAGCTGCTCTTTGACTGCATGACGCGGCCCGAGCACCTGACGCACTTCTGGGGGCCGGACGGGACCACGACACCGCTCGACGGCATCACGGTGGACCTCCGCCCGGGCGGCGCGTTCGAGACCGTGATGGTGAACGTGGCCGACGGCAGCCAGTACGCGATGCGCGCGGTGTACGTGGAGGTCCAACGGCCCGAACGACTGGTGTGGACCGAGCCCGACGTCGAGGGCGGAATGACGACGACGATCACGTTCACCGATCTTGGTGACGGCCGCACCGAGGTCATCACGCACCAGACGAACGTCCCGGCGATGTACATGAGCCCGGCGGCGAGAGCGGGCTTCGAGACGAGTCTGCGCCGCTTCGATGACTACGTAGTCCGGATATCGCCGACTTAGTCTCGGCGGCGCGCGGCTGTGTGCGCCTCCCGCGCGGCGAGCCTGCGTGCATACCTGCACCTCAGCAGCTAATTTCTGAGCCGCTGCAACTCTTGGGGCCGGTCAGGCGATAGCTAGATGGGCGCGGCTCGACGGGGGACTCTTTCGCCTTCCAACCGCTTGAGGCTGCGCGCAGTCTGATACGTGGGGCAGTCATGCGACAGCGGAGGGGCGGATGGACGCGTTTCAGGGACCGGGGACGCCAGGCAGCACTGGTCAGCCTTCCACGGGCGGCGGCGGCGGGCTGAATCGCCGGGACTTCCTCGCGGCCGCGGGCCTCGGCGGTGCCGCGCTCGTCGTGCCCGCTATAGCGATCAGATCGACGCGGCCGGCCTGGCTCGCCGGACCGGGCAGCAGCCCGTCGAACGCCGACTGGAACGCGCTGCGCAGCCAGCTGTCCAGCCACCGCCTGTACCGGCCCGGCGAGTCCGGCTACGACCAGGCCAAGAAGCTGTTCGACCCGGACTTCAACTCCCTGGAGCCAGCAGGCGTTGCCTACTGCAAGTCGCCGACCGACGTCGGCGCCTGCATCACGTTCGCGACCAAGTTCAAGCTGCCGTTCCGGATGCGCTCGGGCGGGCACAGCTACGCCGGCTACTCCAGCGTCAACGGCGGCCTGATCATCGACGTCTCGCTCATGGACTTCTTCTTCATCGGGCCGGGCACCGCCGAAGTCGGGGCGGGCATGGACCTCATCAACTTCTACAACAACCTGGCCCATCACGGGGTCGCGGTGCCCGGCGGGTCATGCCCGACCGTCGGCATCACCGGGCTCACGCTCGGTGGCGGCATTGGTGTGCTGGCCCGGCTGTACGGGCTGACCTGTGACAGCCTCGACTCGGTCCAGATGGTGCTCGCCGACGGCAGCCACGTGACCGCTACGCCCAAGAACGCCCACAGCGACCTGCTCTGGGCCAGCCAGGGCGGCGGCGGCGGCAACTTCGGCGTGACGACCGCCCTGACCTTCCGCACCCATACGGCACCCAACATATGGATCTTCAACCTCCGCTGGCCGTGGTCGCACGCGGCCCGGGTCGTCAACGGCTGGCAGAACTGGATCGCCACCGCGCCCGACGCGCTCTGGTCGAACCTGTTCCTCGGCGCTCCCTTCGGCGGCGCCCCGGATCCGGTCTTCGCCGGCGGTACCTTCGTCGGCTCCGGCTCCGCCCTCCACGCGCAACTCGACCGCCTCTACCATCTGGTCGGCGTTGGCCCCGCCGGTGCCAGCATGAACGAGCATTCGTTCCTGCAGGCCATGCTGATCTTCGCGGGCTGCTCGCAGGTCGCGGGGTGCGACACCCCGCCGGGCGGGCACCTGGCGTTCACGCCGTTCTACGCGAAGTCCGACTTCTTCACCCGGAAGTTCGACAGCGCGGGCATCCACGCCCTGATGGCGGGGATCGAGCGGCTGCGCGGGTTGCGCGGCGCCGCCGGCGGTGCGGGCAGCATCGCCTTCGACGGCCTCGGCGGCGCGGTCAACCGCGTCAAGGCGGACGCGACCGCGTTCGTGCATCGCAACGCGTTCTTCGACGCCCAGTACTACACCGGCTGGAACAATCCGGGCTCGGCGTCGGGCAAGGCCAGCCAGTTCAACTGGCTGACCTCGTACCACAACTCGATGCGGCCGTATGCCAGCGGCCAGGCCTACCAGAACTACATCGACCCGACGCTGACGAACTGGCGGCAGGCCTACTACGGCGGGAACTACCCGCGGCTCTCGGAGATCAAGCAGAAGTACGACCCGCACCAGGTGTTCAACTTCCCGCAGGCCATCACGCCGCCGAAGTCAGTCCCCTGCGACAGCCCGGACTGCTAGCCCGGACCCCCACGCTGGGTCAGGCGATGTGCGTCGCGATGGGGGTCGGCAGCTCCACCGTGCGCCCGACCGTGCACAGGCGATCGTGTGACTGGCGGACGGCCTCGGCCAGCACGCCGCGCGCCTTGTCGCCGTCCTCCCCGGCCGGGAACGCGATCCGGTAGGTGATCTCGACGTTCGCCAGGTGATTGCCGCCCTCGTCGCGGACCTTGTCGGCGTCGACGGCGATCTCGAACGACTCGGGCTCGGACCGCCGTGAGGTCAGGAGGTCGATGTCGATCGCGGTGCAGCCGCCGATCGCGATCAGCAGCAGTTCGGTCGGGGTGAACTCCTCGCTGTCGCCCATGCCGAACGCGATCCGGCCGCCGCGAGAGTTCACCGCGGCGAACTTTCCGGGCGCCGTGCGCTCGATGGTCAGGGTGCGGTGGGTGCTTTCAGTCGCCATATGCCCACCCTGTCAGACCGCCTTCCCGTGCGGCCGGCCAGCACCAGGGGTTAGCTGGCCAGCGACTGGACGAAGTCCGCGATCTGGCGCAGCGTGCTGCATTCCCGCACCTGAGCGCAATACGGGGCGTACTTCGACATCACCGAGTCGCCCTGGTCCCAGTAACGGCGCGGCTCGGGGTTCAGCCAGTACAGCTTGCCCACCCGCTCGCTCACCTCGGCCAGGGAGGCCACCGCGGGGTCGGCGTAGTTCGTCCGCGCATCACCGACGATCAGCACCACGGTCCGCCTGGACATCTGCCGGGCGTACTGGCCGGCGAACTCGCGCATGACGTAGCCATAGTCGGAGCTGCCGTTCAGCCGGATCGCGTCCGCGGCGGCCTCCGCCGGGCCGAGCTGCCGCCCGGCCGCCCTGGCCTCGCTCACCAGCTCGGTAATCTCCGCCAGTCCGTCCACGAACGAGAACGCCCGCAGCCGGCTCAGCCGGCTGTCGAGCGCGATCAGCAAGTTGAGCGTGAACCGCGAGAACGCCGCGACCGATCCCGACACGTCGGCCAGGACGACGAATTCCGGCCGGGGCGGCGGCGCGGGCTCGGTGCCGACGCGGAACGGGACACCGCCCGTTCCCATCGCCAGATGCAGTGTCCGCCGCACGCTGAGGCGCCGCTTGCGGAACGTCTGCTGCGCCAGGATCTTCGAGAGCCGGTGGGCGAGCGGGCCGATCGAGGCCAGCATCGCCCTCTGCTCGGCCGCCGACGCGTTGCTGATGTTGACATCCTCGGCGAGCCGGATGCGCATGGTCTTGGTGACCGCGCGCGCCCCCCGGTCGGCGACGAGCGTCCGCCTGATCGCGGCCTGGAGCTCCGACCGGAAGCCGTCGACCGCGCGGTCGGCCTCGGCCTGGTCAAGCCGGGCCTGGATCGCCGGCGACTGCGACCGCCAGCCGCCGCCCGACCCGCCGCCGCCACCCGAGCCGTTCCCTTCGCCGACCCCCGCCCCATCGCCGGCAGCTTCGCCCTGCCCCTCGCCCTCGCCGTTGCCGGCGCCGCCCGCGGCCGCGATGAGCTCGTCGCGGAGCGCGTCCAGGTTCGCCGCCTCGCTGGCGGCAATCAGCGCGAACACGCCGGCCACCGGCGAGCCCGGCTCCAGTCGCGAGAACCGCCGGACGTACTCCTCCGCCAGCATCCGGAGCATCTCGGTGTCCCCGGACCGCATCGCCGCGCGGAGCGCGGGCTCCAGCTCAGAGTCGGCGAGCGCGGCGAGCGGCCGGGAGTCGGGCTGATTCGTTCCGGAAAAAAGCAGGTCGAACAGCAGGTTGAACGCGTCCAGGTGCTCGGTCCGCTTGACCAGCGCGCACTGCAGCGTGGCGCGGACCACCGCGCGATCGGTGAGCGGGATGTTGGCCAGCGCCCGGGCGGCGTCCAGGTGCTCGCCGACCGAGACGCCGACGCCGACCGTCCGCAGCTCATCGACCAGCGTCGTCAGCGTCGACTGCGGGCTCGGCTCCATCGGGTCACGCCAGGGAGAGCTCGGCCAGCCCGGCGCTGATGTCCCGCTCGTACTTCAGCAGCACGGACACGGTCTGCCGGGTCAGCTCGTCGGTCAGCTCGCTCGCGCCAAGCGCGAGCAGCGTCCGCGCCCAGTCGACGGTCTCCGAGATCGACGGCGGCTTCTTCAGATCGGCGGAGCGCAGCACCGCGACCAGCGCCGCTATCTCCTTGGCGAGATGGCCGCCTAGTTCGGGAACGTGCAGCCGCACGATGTCGGCCTCGCGCTCGACGCTCGGGTAGCCGAGGTGCAGGTAAAGACAGCGCCGCTTGAGCGCCTCGGACAGGTCCCTGGTGTTGTTCGAGGTCAGGAACACCTGCGGGATGTGGCGGGCGGTGACCGTGCCGAGTTCGGGGATCGACACCTGGTAGTCGGAGAGGACCTCCAGGAGGAGCGCCTCCGCCTCCATGTCCAGCCGGTCAACCTCGTCGATCAGCAGGACCACCGGCCGCTCGGACCTGATCGCGGCCAGCAGCGGGCGGCTGAGCAGGAAATCCTCGCCGAAGATCCCGGCGCCCGCCAGCGTTGCGTCGGCGCTGGCCTCGACGAGCTGGAGCTGGAGCAGCTGGCGGCGGTAGTCCCACTCGTAGATCGCCTTGGACTCGTCGAGCCCCTCGTAGCACTGCAGCCGGATCAGGGGCCTGCCCGTCATCTGCGCCACGCTCTTGGCGAGCTGCGTCTTGCCGGTGCCGGCCGGGCCTTCGACCAGGACCGGCTTGCCCAGCGCGGTTGCCAGGTGGACCACCGTGCCGGTTCCGGCGTCGGCGAGGTACCCGGCGCCGCGCAGCTGTTCCTGGACCTGGTCGATAGGACTGGGAGTTTCCGCCATAGGGCTAATAATCGCTGATGCGCATACCAGCCGGTCGGCCGGTATCGGCATCAGCGCTCGGCGAGCGCGGCGGCCATCGCCGGGGTGTCCTGATACTCGCGCCAGCGCGCGATCTTGCCGTCGCGGACAGTGAGCACGCCTATGAATTGCGCGGGACTGTGCCGTTCTGGTGTCGTGCCGGCGACACCAGAACGACACAGTCGGGCAAGGCGGGCGGACTACCAGGGTTCGGCGGCCAGGCGCTCCAGGCAGATCCGGCGCTCCTCTGGATTGGCGACGGCCTCGGCGAGACGGCGGGCCTCGGCCTTGAGCTTGCCGGCCTGCGGCTCGCCCCGGCGGGATGCGATGCGGGCCACGGCCTCGGCGGCGAACGCCCGGTCCCAGTCGGCGAATGCCGCCGGATGCTCGGCGATCAGCTCGGTGTAGCGGTTCGCATGCCCCGCGGCCACGTCGGGCAGGCCGATGCTCACTGCGACGGTCGCGATGAGGTGCTCGCCCCGGCCATGATTGGCGACGGTACCGGCCTGCATCCAGTGATAGGTCGACGCGTACGCCGCGTAGAGCGCCTGCTCCTGCTCAGCCCGCGGGCTGCGCTCGGACAGGCCGTTGTCGATCATGTCCCAGACGCTGTTGTTCAGCTCGACGCCGAACCAGCGGTTGAGGTCCCGGCCGCCGCTCTGCTGGGCGACGACCGCAGCGGTCAGATCGCGCCAGCCGTCCATGCCGTGCTCGCGCGCGATCACCAGTTGCGCGTCCCGCAGCTGGATCTCGGTGCCGGCCTCCGGCCGGACCGCGCGGACCCGGTCGATCGCGGCGGGACTGCCGCCGACGTACGCCCGCCTGAGCTCCTTGGCCTGGGCCCTCAGCTGGCCGAGGTCGGCGTTGTCGGGCAGTGACTTGACGTCCATGTGCTCTCCATCGTCACCCGGGTCCGCTGCGGCCGGGTGCGACAGGTATCCGCGCATGGCTACGCATTCCGAAGGAGGATCCAGGTGCACTCGGTACTTGCCGCGGACGGGAGGCGCCCTGGTGCGCGCTGCCGAACACTATAGGTCGGCGCAGCCGGCCCGGCAAGGCGCGGCCGCTCAGGCGGCCGGCCGGGCCGCCGGCCCGCCGCTCGGCCTGCCGGCCCACGGCGTTTCAGGGGCGTCGACCCGGCCGCTCAGGCGGCCGGCCGGGCCGCAGGCCTCACCGGCTCGGCCCGCTGGCTGCGGCTTGCGGCTGCTACGAACGCCGCCGCCGGAGGCATCGCGGCCGCTCCCGCCAGCAGCGCGACCCTGATTGAGGCGAGCATGCCGATGAGGCCGATCACGGGTCCCCCGACGATCTGGCCGGCGCTGTCGAACATCTCCTGCGCCGACAACGCCGTGGCCCGGACGGATGGCTCGATCCGGCGCACCATCCAGCCCGTCACCAGCGGATTGATCACCGGCCGCAGGACCTCGACCGCCAGGTAGGCGGCGACGGCGACGGCAAAGGCATGCGCCATGGCCATGACGACCGCCGCCGCCCCGATCGCGATGATCAGCACCAGCAGCGCCCCGGCCACCGAATCGGGTCCGAGCCGCGCCGTACGACGCCTGGCCACCTCGGTGGAGCCGAGGGCGAGCAGCGCGACCGCGCAGGCGATGAGGCTGAACCACATGGCCGGGTGCAGGCCGGCCACCTTCGGGAACCTGATGTCCCGCAGCAGGAACGCGCCCCACAGCCGGTCGAAGCTCTCGCTCCACAGGCCGACGAACGCGATCATGCCGAACAGCAGTACTAGCCCCGGCACGGCCACGATCGCGCGGCGCGCCGACCGGGTCTGCTCGGTCAGGAGAGCAGCCGCCATCCGGACGATGCCGCCAACTCCCGGCCGGCGGGGCGCACCCTCGGCCCGTCCGGCCGGCCGGAAATTGCGCTCGGGCATGACGAAGGCAACCCCGATCGCCAGCAGGCAGATGAGCACGCCGCCGACCAGCAGGGGCTTGTTGAGCCCGGCCAGCGCGATAAAACCGCTCAGCAGGCTTCCGGTCAGCGTGCCTACCAGGCCGAGCTGGGTGGCTCGCAGGTAGACCGGCGTCAGGGGATCCAGGTCGTCGGATCCCGGCCCGTCCGGCTCGCTCGGGTCTGCCTCCACCGCGGCGTCCTCGGCTGGCCCGGCCAGCTCATCAGCGATCCAGGCCTCCTCCGCGCCGCTGTTCAGCGCGGCCCCGAGACCCAGTACCAGCTGCGCGGCCAGGAGGTTCGGGAACGCCGGCGACAGGCTCTGCATGATCATCGAGAGCCCGACGATGAACAGCCCCACGAGCACGCACAGGCGCCTGCTGACCAGGTCGGCGAAGATGCCGGTCGGGAGCTGCAGCACGAAGTAGGTGAGTTCCAGCACGGTGCCGAGCAGGACCAGCTGGAGCGGGTTGAGCCTGCCGGAGGTCACCCAGTAGACCATGATTGTCGCGTAGGTGATGCCGGTCAGGAAGCTCATGCCGGACTCCAGCACGAGGTACAGCCGGTACGGGCTGACCTCGTGGCGCGGCAGTCGCATCGAGCCTCCGGGCGTCGCGCGCCCGCGATGAGCGCTCCGCGACGCTAGGAGCAGACCACCCCCGCCGTCAACCCCTTATGCGCGGGTCGCCCGGCCGGCGGTCGAGACCGGTGTGCGCCCGGGTGTGCCTGTCTACTGTCGCCCTGACGACAGTAGACAGGCACACCCCCAGGCCGCGCGCCCGTTCTGTCATGAATTGCGGAGCGCCCGCACCCCCGGAATAAGAGCCCTAGGCCGTTTGTTAGCCTGGCGAACTATGAGTGCGTCGTATCAAAGGAGCTACGCGTGGTAAAGCCGGCCGTGCCGACCGCGGACGCCGACCTATCGGCCGCCGAGGCGACCGCCGAGGCCGCCAAGGCGACGGCAGAGGCCGCCCGGGCGCCCGCCGAGATCGAAGAGGGCGCGACGATCAGCGGAGTGCTGACGGTCCTGCGGATGTCGCGCGTCCTGGAGCGAATCGACGCGGGCATTAGCCCTCAGCAATACCGAATACTCAGGCTCATCGGAGAGGGCGGCGAGCGCTCGGCGCGGCTCGCGGAGAAGCTCGCGGTGGCCCGGCCGACGCTGACGTCGACCGCGGACAGCCTCGTGGCCTCGGGTCTCGCCTATCGCGAGGCCGAGCCCGGTGACCGGCGGGTGGTCCGGCTGCGCCTGACCCCGGCGGGCCGCGACGCCATCGCCCGCGCGGACCTTGCCTACGGCACGTGGCTCGACAGCCTGCTTGAGCACACCGGCCGAAGAGACCAGATCCTTGACGACCTCAGGCTCCTCAGTGAGTCGATGACCGAACGGCGCCGCGCCCGCCTAGCGGCCGACTCCGCCGACTCCGCAGCGACTATCGCAGGACAGCAGTGAGGCGCGCGACGAGCCCCCAGGGAAGCGGATACGGCGAGGGCTGGCTGCGCCGGCTGCTTGCCTACTGCTGGCGGCACAAGGGCCTGAGCCTGGTCGCGTTCGGCGCATCGGTCCTCGCCACGCTGGTCACCGTGGTTATCCCGCTGATCCAGCGCGACATCATCGACAACGCCATCGTTCAGCACACCCAGCCGATCTGGCCGGGCGCCACCCTCCTGATCATCGCCGCGCTGGTGAGCTTCGTCGGCGTGTACCTGCGCCGCTACCGGGGCGGCCAGCTGTCCCTCGAAGTCCAGCACGACCTGCGCACCGAGCTGTTCGGCTCCCTGACCCGGCTCGACGGCGCCCGCCAGGATCAGCTGCACACCGGGCAGATCGTCAGCCGGTCCATCACCGACTTGAACATGATCCAGAGCCTGCTCGGCATGGCCCCGATGCTGGTCGGCAACGTGCTGCTATTCATCATGTCGATCGGCGTCATGTTCTGGCTCTCGCCGCTGCTCGCGCTCATCTCGCTCGCGGTCGGGCCCGCGCTGCTGTTCCTGTCCATCGCCTCGCGCCGGCGGCTGTTCCCCGCCAGCTGGTATGCCCAGCAGCAGGCAGGTGAGGTCGCGGGCGTCGTCGAGGGCGCGATCACCGGGGTCCGCGTGGTCAAAGGCTTCGGGCAGGAAGAGCAGGAGATCGGGCGCCTCGAGGGCGTCAGCCGCGTGCTCTACGCGGCCAGGGTGCGAACCGTCCGGATGATGGCCAGGTACAGCCCGGCGCTCGGCGCCGTCCCCGTGCTCGGCCAGGTCGGCGTCCTCGCCCTCGGGGGCTGGCTCGCGATCAAGGGCGAGATCTCACTCGGCACGTTCCTGGCCTTCACCTCTTACCTGGCGCTGATGGTCAACCCGGTCCGGGCGCTCACGACGCTGATCACGATCGGCCAGGAGGTGCGCGCCAGCGTCATCCGCGTTTACGAGGTCATCGACTCGCGGCCGGTGCTGAC
>Ga0210398_10002904_pt1 | contig 16528 bp, 13 predicted proteins | sample IncBWC4OmetaG_FD_161047 | JGI IMG/M metagenome (GOLD analysis project Ga0210398, IMG submission 161047) | Forest soil microbial communities from Barre Woods Harvard Forest LTER site, Petersham, Massachusetts, United States - Inc-BW-C-4-O | ecosystem: Environmental > Terrestrial > Soil >... | reverse complement strand
GGAGCGATTGGACTCGCATGAAAAGGAAATGGACCCAAACCCGTCGTTGATGTCTGGGACTGGGTGCCAAGCGAAGGCTTGCTCAGTCATGCTGTCCGACTCGGGATCTCATCAGTCTTTGATTCGCATCACGATAACATGTCATCGGCCTGCCTTTCGCGACTGTTCTTATCCGGCAACGTCAGAACTGGCCTCACGCCTCGCCATGGCACCTGATATCGACCAGTCTGTTAGTCGTCAGGTCGTACTTGACGTTGACGATGCCGCAGCCTCCGTCAAGCGTGCTGTCGTCAAGTTCTCCCGGCGATTTATCTATAACAATGCGACCGCTCGAACCGGAGTACAGGCCGACAATCACGCGATGCCCACGCTCAATGTGGCCCGCGTATTCACGAGTGAACGTATTGAGTGGAGCGGCGCTCTTGGGCATTTGTATTTTGCTCTCGAGTTCCCTTATATCGTTCACAGTCGGCACCCATGGCGAGTGCGTAACCTTGCCGCTTAGGGAACCTGACAGTGCCGAAAGGAGCACCACTGCGGTGAACCGAAAACGTTTCCCAGTTTGGGTCTGCATCAACGCAGTTTAACGCGGAACGCAACTGGCCGCTTTGGTGCCCTGATTTCGTCCACTCGAATGTCCCAAAGTGGCCGCCAGGAGCCCGATGCTCCTGTCGATACCGGCCATTCAACTCGAAGAATTGATACGGTAGCCCTGCCCTAACAGTCATTGATAGGCGAAGAATCGGAATCAACCCGAAATCCGAAACTTCACTTGCAATGTACGTACACTGCCAATACACTATGTGCGTGCGGATTCAGCACGAACTGCGGGGCGTCGCGTTCGAGTGGGACTCGGACAAAGCAGACACCAACGTTCAAAAACACGGTGTGTCTTTCCACGCCGCCTGCGAGGTGTTCTTTGACCCCTTCGTCACGATAGTGGACACCAGCAACCCGACCGAATCCGCGAGGCCGCCATCGGTTATACCGAAGGCGAACGACTTCTCTTTGTAGTACATGTGATCCGCCATGAAGAAACCATCCGCATCATCTCCGCGCGTGAAGCGACCCGTGAGGATCGCCGCCAATACGAGAACCCGTGAGCTAATAATGCGAAGACTTCGCAAAAACCGCGCGATGAGTTCGGTGACGCTTCGCATGCCCGAGGACGTGGTCGAGGATTTGAAACGAGTCGCGCCGACCCTGGGCTTTGCAGGATATCAGCCGCTGATTCGCGCCTACATTGGCAAGGGTTTGCGCATAGACCTCGCACGCTTGGACGAAGGGTGCGTGCCCCGGTTAATTGCGAGTCTCAAGCGTAAGGGGGTCGCCGACAGTTTGATCCAACAGGCGTTAGCTGAAACCGATCAAGCGACCTAGCGCAAATCTCCTACTCCGCGCGATCGAGTTACTCGCAACCCGGTTCTATCACGGGTTGCGCAAAGGCAGTCGAGGATTGCCTCTGACCGAAAGTCCACTTCAGACAGGTGAGTTCTTAAGTGCCATTGTCATCCGACATCGTCCGGCAGCAGCCACCTTTCAGAAGGGGTGTTTTTGGGGGTATCGGCGCGCAACCGAAATCAGAATTCCCTTAATTACCGATGTTTTCTGCGTGATTTCGAATCCGTCCCCGGGGAGACACTTATTGAAGAAAATCATTACATTACACGATTTTCTCAGATTTTAAATCAATAATTATGGCGGCTGCAATAATTGCGATTTCGAATCCGACCGACGATCCCGAGCACTGCAGTTAAGTATTTGTTTTCGCGATTTCTTTCTTGAGCACCCTGGCTCGATACCCCCAAATGTACCCCACGATATCGATGGCTGCTCGTGGACGTCGTCGGAGGCTAGTCGATGCCGGCAGCTATTCGCTGTTCGCAGAAGCAGTCCTACCGCCCCGTTAGTGGGGGCATGTTTGGGGTATCCGAGTTCTATATAGAGTGCATACCCCCCAAGGGACATACCCAAAGTCACTGACGAGACACCGTCGTGAACGCGGCTGCAAATCATCGCTCGCGCGTTGATCCATCTTCGGCGCGAGGTGGTGGAGACACGGACGTACGGCGCGCGGTGGGGTCCCATCAGTGCAGAATGTAAGAGTGCTCCTGTTTTGGCTTCGCGCCTCTCGTGATTTCTCTGTCCACCAACGCAACTTCCGTTGTCGGATCCTGTTGCTGATGAGGTCCGGCAGCAATGGGAAATCCAAATTGCTGCGATGGGGCTACACCGAGATAACCGTCATCGCCTATTTCCGAGACGGATCAAATGGTACGAAGCTGTCTGCTTGCATGGGATCGCCTTTCCCAGAGTAACGGGCCAAGATTGGATATGGGTAAACAGGCCGGGTGCGATCGATGACCCCGTTGGTCACGCGCCCGGCTATCAGCTTGTCGGGTGCCTGACCTTTCTCCACCCAGTCTTCCAGTGCGCTGAGAGCGTCGAATTCAGTGAGCCCAGGACCTCCGCCACCATGGTGTACGCCCGGAACGAGAAATAGACGAAAGAAGTCGTCTGTCTTGTCGCGTCCACCCATGAATTTACGCACACCCTCGTAGTAGCCAATCGATGAGGTCGCCACGATGGCGCCGTCGGCCCATCCATGCCACATGAGAATCTTGCCACCACGAGCTTTGAAGGATCGCAGATCAAACGAAGTTGCGTCGTAGATCCGCCGCGAGCGGGCTAGGGTCGCCGGGTCCCGGTCGAAGTTGAACGTCAGCGCATCCACATTGTGCCGAACGGTTTCGTCGGCGAGATACCCCAGGTGCTGTGCCGGCAGATCCATGTTGGCAAGTCGAGGTGGCACTCGGGTAGCACTTCCACCGGGTTCCCCGTAGTAGTTCCACCCGATCCATTGGGTTTCAGTTCCCGAGATGTAAGGATAGGCGTAGAGCACGTCTCCCTTGCTATTGGTTGCCGGGCTCATCAGTCGCATAATCGCTGCGACTTGCTGCGGAGTTAAGCAGCTCGGCTCGGTATTGCCCGAACGGCAAGCGATCAGTTCTGGTCGCCAATTGCAGGACATCGGATCCGTGACGAGCCCCTCTTCCACACCGGCCTGGGCACCGCAATGCTCCAACACGGATTTGTGAACAATTTGCGCTACTTCGGCATTGAGCACGGAGCCACCCTGTCCATCGCTGAAGCCCTGAGCAAACCAGGCCGACGCAATCGTATTCCTACCGGTGTAGTCGTAGACCGCGGCGCTGGGCATCAATCCGTCAAAGTCTTCTGGGAACCGTTGGGCTTCCATTAGGACGGCCTGACCACCCTTCGAATTACCCGCCATGTAAGAATGCCTGATCGAAGCCGCGTAGTATCGCGTCGTGATGGCCTTCGCAATGAGAGTAACCACGTGATTGCTGCGCCAGCCAAAATCCTCCTGCAATTCGGGCGCATTCGCGGCCCAGACTCCATCAAATCCGGGCACGCTGTCGTGACCGCCGTTGCCGGTTGCCGATGCATAGCCGCGTTCCAGACCAAAGTTGGGCAGTTCTCTGACAACTGCGCCGCAGAAGCCGCCGCATGAATTGAAGTAAAACTTATGGTTCCAGTCGACGGGTAAGGGTAGCTTAAGTTCAAACTTGCTCTGCGGCGCAACGTAGCCGGTCACGTCGCAGTACCGATGAATGGGACTCGGCAGGCGAGCGATAGTGCCCTGATAGCCACTGTTGCGGGTGTGCTCCAACCCGCCTGCCGGCACATCCACAATTTGCGCCGACGAAATGATCGCTGGCCCTCCGGGCAGCGCTTGGAGATTGAAACTGGTCAGTGCGGCGCAACTCTGCTCGTCTTGCGTATTTGTTGTCGGTGCGGTTTCGGGCGCCGCGAGCGCGAATGCAGAGAGGCAGCTCAGAAGCAGAAGTGCGCAGCAACCTGTGGTGACCTTCATGTTGCAGCACTGCTGATCAAATGCGATCCGTGGCTTCCAAGAAAAAGCCCCAATGTAATCCCTGTTCACGGTGCGCCCCCGGTTCTGCTGATAACAGTAATCCTACGCTTGCATCCGCTACGTCCAAATCGACGCGAATCGGCGCTGTACGGCGGTCATTTTAGATCAGTCAAAGACGGGTCATGGCCCGCGAAGCGACGTTGACTGGCTGAGCAGCGAGGGTCTCCGACCGGGCCAACTCCGGCCGCCCACACTTTCTATTTAATTCTCTGATAGCGGCCATTCGTCGTAGACTGTGATTGCCGAGTGACTCAGGACACACACTATGACAACTGCCAGGCGCAAACTTTCGACCGTGCTCGCTACTGCCGCCGTGTTGACTTCCCTGTGGGCTAACAACATTCCGGCGGCGCAGAATGATGCGGAAGACGTGCGTAACGTTCTCGCCGGGTTCGCAACAACTTGGAACCGCCACGCCACTCTGCAAGCTCAATTGGTTTCAGAACTACAGAGTTCCGCTATTTTGCAGCGTCGTTGTTATCCGCGGTTGTTCCGTCCATTGAGATATGCATTTGTGACACCGTGCGTCAATCTCACGACCCGAGCTACCTAGACTATATGTCGCCACTCGGTTTTGCTTTGGTCATGCTGCCGATTTTCTTCTGCGTGCTTTATGCCTGCTCTCGCGTCTTAGGGTGGTATGGGCGACTCAGTTATCGAAATCTTGCATTGACGTTGTGGGTTTCGTCATTCTTCGCGTTGATAACCGTTTTCGCGAGTCACATTGGCTCGATCCAACAAGTGGAGTCCCTCGTAGAATTATGGGCGACATTCTCAGTGCCCGCAGTTACAGCCGCCTATGTTTGGTTGAAGATCGCGGGCTTCCGCAACTCAATCAGAGCGTAGCGCCTCGCATCCGTCTCAGATCGGCCAACTCCTGCCACTCGAGCAGAGCCCTCAATTTTCTACATAGCGGACGTTGGAACGATCTTCGAGGAACCGAAGGAATTGCGTCGGAACCGCACCGCTACTTAACTCGGAAACTTCAACTCCCGCTCGATCGCCTGGAAACGCGGGTCCTTGCGCAAAGGGTCCAGGAGCGGATCGGTCTTCAGCTGCACCAGGCCCGGATCCCGCAGCCGCAGCGCCGTCTCGAGCCATTCAACCGCCTTCGCTTGGTCGCCCCACTGCGCATAGATCGTGGCGTACTGGTACGCGGCGTCATCCCCCTGTGCTGCCTTCAGTTTCGAAAGCTCGGCTTCCGCATCCGCATGGCGTCCAAGCTTGTCATAGATCACCGAGAGGCACTGTTGAGTCCCCCAGTAGTCCGGCTTGGTCTCGCATGAGGCGCGCGCGCTCTGCAGATCCCCGAGCCCGTGATAGGCGAGCCCGCGTTGCCCGTAGGTTCCCTCGAAGTCGGGTTCAAGACTGATGACTTCTGCGAAAGCCGCAACCGCCTCCTCATATCGGCGGGCCGTAAACAGAGCCCTGGCAAGCCCGGAATGGCTTTGGCGAGCGAGCGGGTCGAGCACGACGGCGCGGCGGGTGGCGGCAAGGCCAGCATCGAAGTGCCCCATCGAGGCTGCAAACTCGCCGCTTCGTTGCAAAACCTCCGCATTGCCCGGCGCGAGCGTGAGGGCCCCCTCGAACGCTTCACTCGCCTGCGTGAAGTTGAGGGTTCCTACCGAAACGAGCCCAATTGCGAGGTGGGCTTGGGCCAGATCCGGCGCGAGCGCGAGCGCCTGGCGTGCATCCGCTTGCGCCCTGTCAAAGTCTTCACGCACCGCCGCTCCCGTCGCGGCCTCACCGGCGTAGGTGCTGAGGGCGATCGATCGGCCTGCGAACGCGAGCGCGTAGTGCGGATCGAGGCGGATCGCCTCCGTGTACGAAGCAATCGCGGCGGGGAGGGCTTTGGTGTCGTGTCTCGAGCTGAATGCCTTGGCCCCGCGCAGATACGCATCGAAGGCGGCGGGATTGCGTGTCCCGCCGAGCTCGACTTTGGCCGCGACATCGCCAAGTAGCGTGACCTTAAGAGCACTGGCCACCGCGGTGGCAATCTCGGTCTGAAGTTTCAGCACATCCCCCAAGTCCCGGTCGTAGGTCTTGGACCACAGGTGAAAGCCCGTGACCGCATTGATCAACTGCGCGGTGATGCGGATGGTATGCGCGGAGCGCCGCACGCTCCCTTCGAGGACTGCGCCGACATTGAGCTTGTGGGCGACAGTACCGAGATCAACGTCCTTGCCTTTGAAATAGAAGGATGACGTGCGGGCGGCGACCTGCAGCTCGTTGATCTCGGCCAGCGAGTTGAGCAGCTCCTCCGTGAGCCCGTCGGAGAAGTAGTCCTGCTCCTTGTCTCCGCTCAGGTTCACGAACGGCAGCACCGCGAGCGAGTGCGGCGGCGGGTTGAAGGCGATAGGGGGCGCGCCTGCGGGGGCAGCGGTCTCTGGCGTCGCGTGTTTGGGGATCCCGAACTCTTTGGCAACGAAGTACGCAAGCGCCGCGAAGACAATGACGGCGACTGTCGCGAGCAGGACCGGCTTTGACCGCCGGGATGGCGGGACCGGCTCCCTCGTTGCCGGTCCGGCACCGGACACTGCAGTTGTTGGCGACCGACTTGTTTTCGGTGGCTCGGGCGACAACAAGCGCCGAACGCGTTCAACGAAAGCGGGTGGCGTGTCGCCGCCGGGTAGCCGCGTCCACTGCACTCGCTTAAACGACTCTGGAACATCAGCGGCTGCTTCGGTAGTCGCGTCCAGGCACACTGGCACTACGAACACGCGGCTGCGAGCCATCATGTGGGAGCGCTGATCGGCAAGATCCCACTCAAGCCGGAAATAGCCTTCGTGCCGTGAGGCCGTGTTGGCCGAAATCACCGGAACGAAGAGAGCACAGTCGTGGATCTCCCGCCGGATTTTCTCATCCCAAACGTCCCCGCCCCGCAGCTCGCTCTGATCGAGAAAGACCTCGATGCCGGCCGCACGCAGCACCTCGCAAATCTTTTGAGCGGGCTCCGCGTCCTCCGAGGCGTAGCTTAGAAATAGCGCGTGCGAGGACTCAGTCACCGGCAGAATCACCCCTGGGGAGGTCTATTCATCGCCTCCGTGGCCAGCAGCTTAGCTGAAGTAGCTAAGTTTGGCCGAGCTGGGTTGCCCGCTGAGGGGCATTCGGTCCGGATCGACCAGCGGTGCCGTCAGTGTCCGTTCCATCACTCTTGAACGGCAGCAATTGGGAGAGTCGTCGGACCGCTTAGGGTCGAGGCCGTGTGATAACGCTTAATTCAGCACACGGAGTGACGGGGATTTCGTCGGTGCCGACTTGGAAGGCCACTGTCCAACGATTTGCATGCGGCAAAAAGGGCTGTTCAAGCCCTCATTGCGATCATGAGCGGGGCGATTCCGACCACCTGCATCGCGCGTTTGAGATTGTAAGCGAGGATATGCAAACTCATTTCGGTACTCACGCGCGGGATCGTCTTGGTTAGGAAGTGCGTTGCTCCCATCCAGGCCTTGATCGTGCCGAAGGGGTGCTCTGCGGTCTGACGACGCATCCGCGCGGCCTCGGGTGTGCGGTTGAGACGCTTCTGCATTTTATCGAGGACATCTTCGTGCTCCCAACGTGCGATGCGCCGATAGTCGTTGGTCGTGCATTGCGCTTTTATCGGGCACCTGGGGCAAGCCGAGGACCAATACTTGTGGAGCGTTAAACCGTCCTCGACGGTCGTGTAGCGCCAGATCGCTCGTTGGCCGGCCGGACATCGGTACTCATCCTTGGAGGGGATGTAACGAAAATCCGCTTTGTCGAACTGCCCCGCCGCCTTGTTGCCGGAGGTCTGCGGTTTGGGGACCAGCGTCTTGAACCCCGCTTGCTCGCAATCGTAGATCTGCTGGCCTTTGTAGTAACCGCGATCGGCAAGCACCGTCAAGTCCTTCTCATCAATGGCATCGCTTGTCTGCTGGGCCATCGGTGAGAGCTGCTCGCGATCGTGACCGACGTTGGTGACTTCGTGCGCGACAATCATGTGATGCTTCGTATCCACGGCCGTTTGCACGTTGTAACCCACCATGCCGGTGCCGCGGCCGCTGGTGGCCATCGAGCGTGCATCGGGGTCGGTTAAAGAGATCTGGCCGTCCGGAGCCTGCGCCATCTGCTTGCCGATCTGCTTGAGCTGACGCATCTGCTTTTTGACCGTCGCGACCTTCTCCTTAATGTGTTCGACGCGAGCCTCTGTAACCAGAACAGGTTCCCGGTCCGCTCGGTCAAGCTCACTCATGTAGCGAGCGATGCTCTCCTCCAGTTGCTGCAGCCGCGCCTTGAGCTTGCGGTCGGTGAAGTTCTTGTCGCGATTGTTAACCGCTTTGAACTTGCTGCCATCGATGGCCACGATCGCCTCGGAGAATAAGTTCAGCTCGCGGCACAGCACGATGAACTCCCGACACACGCTGCGAATCGCCTTGCCGTTATCCTTGCGAAAGTCCGCGATCGTCTTGAAGTCCGGCATCAGTCGGCCGGTAAGCCAAATCAGCTCAACATTACGCTGCGTCTCGCGCTCCAGGCGCCGGCTGGACTGAACCCGGTTCAAATAGCCGTAAATGTAGATCTTAAGCAGCGAGGCGGGATGGTACGCGGGGCGCCCGGTCACCTCGGGCTGCATGCCGTCAAAGCCGAGCGTCTGCAAATCCAGCTCCTCGACGAAGACATCAATAACCCTGACCGGGTTATCCTCGGCGATGTAGTCGTCCAGATGCTCGGGAAACAATGTGCTTTGGGAACGATCTTCGCCTTCGATAAATCGCTTCATCGTGCGCTCCGACTAACCCGAAGCTCAAAGTGTGCGCCCCTATCATTACACTGTGTTTTCACACACCCTCGGTCGACACCGGGAATTGACCGCATCAGGCAACTGCCGGCCAAAAGCGGCTACTCGCGGTCCCGAAATCACCGGGATAAAGCGGCCGTTAGACTCATAGGGTAGGCTAACGAGCTACTAACCAGAGCCCAACGCATGGCCGATAGGACCGAACCAGAAATGCCTCAGGTACCCGCAGATAACCTCAAGGCTGCGGGGCCTGCAGATACAGAAACACTTTCCACCCCGGAGATCGCGGCGCCTATGCTCGAGGTTCACACTCCCCACGAAGCTATTCACACTTGGAAGAGCTTCTTCGTCCACATTGCTACGATTGTCGTTGGTCTTCTAATCGCCGTAAGTTTGGAGCAGACCGTGGAATATTTCCACCATCGTCATCAGCGTTATGAACTCGGGGAGGCCCTTCGGCGCAACGGAGAAGGAAACCGACAATATATCAAGGACGATTTTGCGGTGGCGGAAGGCATGTTGCACTGGGCATTGGAACAAACCTCGATTGTTGAGCGTGCCGGAGCGACCGGCATCCTGACTATTCGCCGCATGCCTGACGGTCGGATTTATGCGCCGGACGCGGGTGTTTGGATTTCCGCGAAGGCCAGCGGCCTGAGCAGTCTCCTGCCTGCGGGCGCACAAAATTGGTTCGAGGATATGGATGACAGGGAACGCGCAATCTTCGACTCGACCACTGGCGGGACGACCCTGCTCAATGCGCAATTGTCCGCATTGGACCAAGCAATTGGCCCGCACGCCGTAGAAACGTCCTCGGGCGACCTCGATCTTTCGGTACTAACAGCGGCACAGCGCGCAACGGTCATTGATCGTTTTCAAGCAGTGGCATCGCAGGTACGTAGTGTAATGCTGCAATTGATTTCTTATAGCAATGACAACGAATACATACTTCAAACACCGTTTGACAGGCTGGACGACGCAAACGAGTTCAAGCGGTTTTACGAGATTGCAAGTAAGAATCGTGCCGCTCATCCAGGCATCAAGTTCATTTTTAGTCCGAAATAGTTGTTCCGGGCAATTTCAGTCGCCCACCTCCAGCACCCGGAGAGGATACTTAGAGGCTATGGACGCGTTCGGCTTCCCGATAGCGGTCGGTCGTCACAGGCACCTTGGGGTCGACACGAGTCCATGGGTAGCCATCGTGCCGGCGTCGGGCAGTAGTCGGCTGGGGTTTCCGACCGCGGCACGAACGCCAAACTGAAGGCATCACTGGCGAGATGCTGCCGCAGGATCCTAGCGCTGCTGCAGGTTAGCCTCATCCACCGGAAATTGTTCCATCTCGGAGATCACCGCTTACTCGCGTCGGCAAATATAGTCTTACCGGTCGAGACCGCCTGCTCAGCCATGAGGAATGCCGCCGCGTTCCAAGACTGCCCCGGCATTCCTCGCGGTGCGAGTGTTTTTCCGTGATGCCATTCAGTAAATCGCCAATTTCGAAGCGCGCATACGCGCGCCAGCTTGATCAGTTCCGACTTTGCCTGTTCTACTCGCCCTGCCGCTATGAGTGCCGTTATCCAGAATCCGCCCACCATCGGCCAAATGCCTCCGTTATGGTACTGCCAGACGAAATTCTGACGGTGTCGTGCCATGTACGGGCGCCACAGCGAATCGCTTCGTTTGATGGGACGAGTGACCGCCCGCACAGGGTAAGGATCGCCCACCTGTGCCTTCGTGAGCGCATTAAGCGTTCGCATGCTTGCGGTTCTGTCGGCGAGTCCCAGTAGAACAGCCAATACGTTGCCGAAGACATCGCCCTCCTCACCGAAGAACGCGAAATTGACGAAGCTCAGGTACAAATCGCGATTGCGTCCCTGCCGTAACACGTATTCGTTGAGCAGGCGGGCGCGGCGATATTCGCCGATGTCTGCGGAGAAAGGATGGAAGAGCCCGTTGAAATTCTCGCGCGTCTTCGCCGCGTGGTCGATGCGAAAGAGCCGTTTCACGAAATACCACAGCGCGTTCGTATAGAGAACGAAGCCCGAGCGCGGCATGATGTCGGCCCAGTCGCTGGCCTCATTTTGCTGCAGCAGATAGAAGCGTTGATGCTCCTGCGCCAAAAGCCATTGAGTGGCTAGCTTGATGCGCTCGGCATATTGTCGCAGCAAACCGCCGGGACTGCGGGACCGATCGAGAAACGCCAGCGCAATCAGCCACCACAACGTCGAATCGATGCATCCCAGATACCAGAAATCAGCTTCCTGTCTTTGCAGGTCGACGAATTTCGCAATCTGTCCATTCGGCGCCTGATGCTCTGCCAGGGTGTGTAGACCCGTTGCGGCAGCGCGCGCCAGCGACTGATCGCCGGACAGCACCATTCCGATCGCGCAGACGGCAGCGTCTCGCCCGAATATTGCCGTATACCCGCGCTTGTCAGCCTGCAGACTGGGTGAAGCAGCAAGGATGCCGCCGGGCGTCAGATTTCGTTTTAACAGCTCGACAGAATGAGAATGGCAGGCGTCGAGTAGGGATTGATCATCTGGGTATCTCGTAGTACGTGTCTCCTGGCATTGCCGCATTGGGCGATGAATTACGCGCTAAGTGCACGACATATTTTCGACCATATCTCCAAGGCGTGCTCTTACTGCGCATTTGCGAGACTTTGTCGCTTTTGGCGAATCATCGGAGGATCGCTAGTAATGTCCGTTTGGTCAAGGAGCAATCGATCGTGGGCCGAACCTGGTTGAGTTCGACCAAAGGGCTTCAATGAAAGTGCTTAGTCTTTCATTCGACGTCAACCGCTGATGTATATAAATGTTGCGTGACCCGGCATCGCCTCTAGCGGCAGCGGTGCCGTCGAATCCGATCGCAGCACCAACTTCCACTCACCTTTTGGAAAGGGCACGCGTTGCGCCTCGTTGCGAAAGTTGAATGCGGCGAGGACACCGTTGTGGCAAAAGTTCAGCCACCCGGCGTGTTCATTGAAGTTCACTACTGCCTTGGCTGAATCCAATCGGCTTTCCCGCGGATGTACAACCTTGTCGCTGCGCACCTGAATGAGCCGCCGGTACCAGGCGAGTAGCTCGGCGTGAGCGGACTGGGACAGCTCAGACCAATTCAGCTTTGATCGGGCAAAGGTGTCAAGCTCCTGAGGATCGGGAACGATGCCCTGCCATTGAAACCCGCGGAATTCCTTGGTACGCCCTTCGGCGACCAGTCGGCCCAGTTCGGCATTTTCATGATCCGTGAAGTATAGGAACGGTGTCTTCGCGCCCCACTCCTCACCTTGAAACAGTAAAGGAACGAATGGCGATAGCAGCGTCAGCGCCGCGACGGCTTTGAGTTGAGGCAAGCCTAGCATCATGCTCAGCCGCTCGCCCTGGGCACGATTGCCGATCTGATCATGATTCTGCGCGCTTACCACCAGTTGATGTGCGCCAACACCGGAGGGTGGCCGGCCGTGCCGGCGCCTCCGATACTCTGAATATTGCCCCTGGTACACGTAGCCATCGCGCAGAGCAGTGGCCACATCCCCTAACCCCTGAAAGTCGGCGTAGTAACCGTCGGTCTCACCGGTGAAATGACGATGCACGGCATGATGAAAATCGTCCACCCAATGCGCGTCCAGACCGTAGCCGCCGCTCGATGGGTCGCGGACCAGCCGCGGATCATTGAGATCGCTCTCGGCAATCAGTATCAGCGGACGGTCCAACTCTTCGCCCAATTCCTTCACCGCTATCGCCAGTTCTTCAAGCACATGGACCGCCTCGAAACTAAAAATTGCGTGCACGGCATCGAGGCGCAGCCCGTCAAAGCCATAGTTGCGAAGCCACATCAGGGCATTATCGATAACGAACCGGCGCACCCCGTCGCTGTACCGGCCGTCGTAGTTGATTGCCGCGCCCCACCCGGTCTTGTATCGATCGGTGAAGTAAGGAGCGAACTGTCCCAGATAGTTGCCGTCAGGCCCCAAATGGTTGTATACGACGTCCAGCAGTACGGCAAGGCCGTGCGAATGGCAGGCGTCCACGAAAGCAACGAGCTCCCACGGTGTGCCGTAGGCGGGAAACGGTGCGAACAGATCTACACCGTCATAGCCCCAGCCGCGTCGACCCGGAAATGTCGCCAAAGGCATCACTTCGAGATGCGTCACGCCAAGTTCAACCAAGTGCGTCAGCTTTTCCCGCGCCGAAGTGTAAGTCCCCTCAGCGGTGAATGTCCCGATGTGGAGTTCGTAAATGATGGCTTGTTCCAGCGGCTTAGCGCGGAACTTGGCGCCAACGCGCGCACTCTGAATTCGCCCAATCCCTGCGGCAATATATGACGTGCCGTGGACTCCCGCGGGTTGCCACTGTGAGCGCGGGTCGGGCAGCGGCGTCGACCCGTCTATTGAATATTGATAGCCTGCGTCAATATCAATATCAGCAATTTCGGCCTGCCAATGCTCATCGTCGATGCGCTGAAGTGGGATTCGGCGCGCTGTTAAGATCAGATCGACGGAATTCGCGTTGGGAGCCCACACGGAAAACCTCACGTGGGATCCCGAAACAATAGTGTTACCGGGAATGATCTGAACAGTTCCGCCGGTGAAACCTCCCGCTGCATCAGATCGTCAGTGAAGCAATTTCGCCAAGCGCCGCCCGGAAGCGGCAGGCGCGTATCACCCCACTCGCCAGCCAGCGTCCGCGTTAAGCGCGGAACCACCGCGATAAGATTCTCTCCTCGGCGAAAGGCGAGCAATCGCCCCAGATGACTTCCCTGCGCAACGAGCGGCTGATAACGGCTTTGCGCAGAGAAATCGACAGTGCGTTCACGGCGAATCGAAAGAATTCGGTCAGTCATCCACAATTTTGGCAGCCCCGAATCCCACTCCGTCAATACCTCGGCCGTTGTCAGCCGGCGAGCCTGCTTAAGTAGCTCCGATCGCAATCCGAAATCTACCGGCCGCCGATTGTCCGGATCGACGAGGCTCAAGTCCCACAGTTCGGTCCCCTGATAGAAATCAGGAACGCCGGGCGCGACCATTTTGATGAGAGTCTGCGCCAAACTGTTTATCCGCCCGGGCAGAATCAGCGGCTCGACGAAGTGTTCCAAACTTGCGATGAATTCAGGCGTTTCGAATACGCCGGCTACGAATCCGCGGATCTTTTCCTCATAGCCGTTGTTGGGCTCATGCCAGGAGGTATTGATCTTCGCCTCGCGACAGGCTTTGCGCATGTATTGCCAGCAGCGCTCCCGATCAAGGGGCCACGCGCCGATGAGCGTTTGGTACAGCAGGTATTCCGCATGACGATCCGGCAAACGATTCTGCCAGGCCGCGGCATTGAGCTGCGACCATAGGTGCAGCGCCTCTGACCAACGATCCGGTATCTCAGAGAGTAGCGAAATTCGCGTGCGTACATCTTCGCTGCGCTTATTGTCATGCGTCGAAGTCGCCAGCATGCTGTTTGGCCAGCGATCGCTCAAGTAATGACAAAATTCGTGAAATTTATCGGCGGAGATGCCGACAAGCGAGGCTTGCGACCCGACTTCGTTGCACGACACCAACCGATCGAAACAGTAGAATGTCGTGTCCTCCACCCCCTTGGCCATGACGGACGGCGTCAACTGCTGCCACTTGGCAATGAAATCCGCCTCAGCATCGTTGAGCGGCGACTTCGTGAACAATACGCCCAAAAAATCAAATGCAGCGCCGTCGAGTTCAGGAGACCCTATGCGTGCGCTTTGCAGTGCCTCCAACAATATCCGCTTGTCCTCATCATGAAGGGATAGAGATGTTCGGTAGGTCCGATAGATGGGCAATGCTGTAATCATCCTGGCTAACGCCTCGCGTAATTGTCGTGGGCTCAAGTCCCGCCACCGCCAATCCTCTCGCGCAATCAGGATCGCCGCGCCCGCCAGTTGCTGATGTGCATCGGAAAACGTCGATTCCACTATCGCGCGTTTCTTTTCGCGCACCAGCTTGCCGAAATCCACCGAATGGCCGGTGAAGTCCGAATACGTCGCGGTCAAAACGTCAATTCTTTGATCGTCCATCCACAGGCGATTGACCTTGGCCAAGAAGTCGTACCCGACGGTCCCATCGATCGGCCATTCCTGGTTGAGCCGCTCGTCATTCTCGAGAATTTTCTCGATGTAAATTCTGCCATTGGGCAGTACTTCGCGCAGTCGCTTGAAGTATGCTAGTGGTTCTCGCAGTCCATCGGGATGATCGATGCGTACGCCTTCGATCTCGTCCTTGAAGATCATCTCCTCGATACGCGCATGGGTAGCGGCAACTACGCTGGAGAGCTCGGCGCGAATGCCAATCAAGGTATCAATGTCGAAAAAACGGCGGTAATTGGTGAGCTCGCCGGAAAGCTTCCAGCCGTGCAGCATGTAGAACTGTCCTTGCATGACGGCATCGAATAGTGGCTTATCACCTTGTACCCGATCGACTCCGCGCTGAAGGTCTCCACTTCGATTGGCCTCCGCAAGGGTGAGCTGCGCATGCCGGAAGTGGCGCTGATAGTTCGTCCGGTCGACCGCAGTGGGCTCTAAGAGGTGCTGCAACCGTTCCATTTCGTCAAAGCAGTCGGCGAGCGCTGGGGACAACAGTTTTCCCCATGACGCGGGCGCAAGCGGCCAGCTTTGCTCAAAGTGCGTTACGCGAGGTATTCCTTCTTCGATTTTCAGGGTCAATTCACCGGCATCCAGCGCTGCACCATAGGGCCGGGCGAGAGAGCACAAATGTATGAGGAAGGTTTGAGTTCGTGGGTTTCTGAAATCAAAAAACTTGGCGAACTTACTGTACGGTCCATGTGCAAGCACATCATCCCACCATGGATTGTGCCGCGACGCCGACATGTGATTCGGCACGATGTCGAGCAATATTTTAAGACCGAGAGAGCGAGCGCACGCAACGAAGCTGGTCCACGCTACTTCACCGCCAAGATCGTCGCTGATTCGAGTGGGGTCCGCTACGTCATATCCATGCTGGCTGCCGGGCACTGCCTGAAGACAGGGCGACAAGTACACATGGCTGATTCCCAAGTCGGCCAAGTACGCCAGAACCCCCTGCGCCGCGCTTAAAGGGAATCCCGCGTGCAGCTGGAGGCGATAGCTCGCAATCCACTTACCGCTCATGACTGAGAAGCACTAGGGACCGGGCCGCGAGTTTGACCAAGCGATTTCGCCCCACTGGTTCGGTGTCGACGCTCAACGCGGGTCGCGAAGTGTCAAATGCCACCTTCCATCCGCCGTGATAGAGCTCAAAAGAGATGCGAAATCCGACTGGTTCGTGATGAGCATTGAGGAGCAGTAAGAAGTCGGTATCTTCAGCACATTGTCCGTGATCGTCGCGGATCTCGGAGGCGGTACCGTTCATGAACATGCCGAGAGTTCGCATCCAGCCGCCGTTCTGCCAATCCTTATCCTGCATACGCTTGCCGTCCGCCCTGAACCACACGATATTTTTGTCGGGGTGCTTGGCGTCCGGATCGGCATCGTAAAAAGCGTGCCGATGAAAGTTGGGATGTTTTTTGCGGTACTGGTTGACGCGCCGCACAAAATCCAGGAATTCGGCTTTAGCGGGGGTTAAATCCCAGTGATACCAGGACAGTTCGCTGTCCTGGCAGTAGCCGTTGTTGTTGCCTGCCTGAGTGCGGCTGAGCTCATCTCCGCCACTGATCATGGGTGAGCCTTGCGCAAACATCAGCGAACACCAAAAATTCCGCTTTTGCCGCTCGCGCAGCTCGATGATGCCTGCATCCTCGGTAGGTCCTTCCACGCCTCCGTTCCAGGAACAGTTGTCGTCCGATCCGTCGCGATTCTCC
>Ga0210398_10002903_pt1 | contig 16528 bp, 17 predicted proteins | sample IncBWC4OmetaG_FD_161047 | JGI IMG/M metagenome (GOLD analysis project Ga0210398, IMG submission 161047) | Forest soil microbial communities from Barre Woods Harvard Forest LTER site, Petersham, Massachusetts, United States - Inc-BW-C-4-O | ecosystem: Environmental > Terrestrial > Soil >... | reverse complement strand
GCGACATCACGTCATCCATGTGATCGTAAAAATCGTCGACGCCGAGTTGCGATTGCTCCAGCGAAAAATCGCCGTACTGCGGATTTTTGGCGATCTCGGCATTGGTCAGCCGCCGCAAGCTGCCGCTCGCGTCGCGCACGATCGGCCGGAAGCGCTTGAAGCCCGGGCTGCCGAGCAAGGGCTCGTGGGCAAACAGGAAACTGCCGCGCCAAAAGCGCTTGCGCGCCACCGTGCCGTCGGGTTCGCCGTCGACAGCGAGGAAAACGCCGGCCGCGCCGCCGGACTCCGGCACGCGCCGCACCAGCATCAGAACGTGGCCGTAGGGATCGGCGTAGACGGTGCCCGGACGCAGCGCCTCTTGCGTCAACGGCACGGTATAAAAATCGGTGTTGTCGTCGGTGGCCAGCACGCGCACGGCGCCCGACTGCACCGCATCGGCGACGACCGGCAGATAAGCGCCGAAACCCGCCGCCAATCCGTCGCGCTGCGCCGCCGCGGGCGGATTGAGATTGGTCAGCCACGAGTAGCATTTCGGCGCGTGGCCGCCGCCGCCGCGCGAGCAATTGGAGTAGCCGAACGGCAGTCCCATCTTGAAGGCGAAATAGGCGCGCAAGAAATAAACCAGATCGGCGCAGTCGGGGCTGATCGGCGCCGACACTTCGTCTTCGCCGGCGCCCAGATAGTTGAACAGCATGTTGCGCGACCGGTCGCGCAGCACGGCGCGCAGCGTCGGCCACGACGGTTCCGCGTTGAGCGGCGCATCGAACAGTTTCTGGATCCACGCCGAATACAAGTTTTCCGTGGCCCGGTTCCATGACGCGCGCACCGGCCAGACCGCGCCGGGCGTCGCGCCCGGCGGCGGAGCCGGGGTGTCGCGGACGGCAATGTCGCGGGTGATGGTGCCGCAGCCTGACGCCGCGAGCGCCGCGTGCCAGGTGCCTACCGCCGGCGACGCCACTTCGGCGTACCAGAAATACGGCGGGCCGCCTTGGCGGTCGCCGGATTTGGCGACAACCCTGCCATCGGGGCCGGTCAGGGAGAGCTCGCCATTGAGCGGCTTCTCCGCGGTGACGACGACGCGCAGCGGCATGCCCTTCCATGGCGCCATCGGCGACGACAACACCGCGACCTCGGCATTGCCTTCTTCGCAGTTGCCCGTTTGGGCGAGCGAACGCGTTGCCGAAAAACCAAGAAGCAAAATCGCGCCTGCGATCGGCAGAAATGCCGTCATCGCAGCTGCAAGCCGGCGTGTTGCAAGCAAGTGAATCCCCTTCGTCAAACGCCCTAAAACTGCATCCGATCCCGGCAGCCAGGGGCCGCCCTGCAGGATAGCGAATTGACCGGGATCAGTCAGCGGGCATGAAGGCGATTTTGCGGCCGGCCGGCCATTGGCCGGGCAAAAGCGGCAAATTCGTGCGTTCCTGTTCAAGACATTGAGGCAGGCAATGGCCTAAACTCAACGATCGACGGTTGCGCGCTTGAGGGGCGCGGCGGCGGCCAGTCCGACAACGACCAGGAGAGGACAATGAGCAAAATCTCGAATTCCATTTCACGCCGCGACATGCTGGCCGTCGCGGCCGCCGGCGGCGCGCTTTCGGCGGCGACGGTGGCACAGGCGCAGACCGCTCCGCCGATGCCGCAACCGACACGGCCCGGCAAGGGCGGCACCAACCCGGGCCCGAAGAATCCGATCCGCGCCAGCCAGAATCCCGACATCCTGTCGCCGCCGGCCACCGACCACGGCACGCTGCCGAATTTGCGCTTCTCGTTCGACGACTCCCATATGCGTCTTGAGTCGGGCGGCTGGACCCGGCAGGTGACGGTGCGCGAGCTCGGCATTTCCAAGAACATCGCCGGCGTCAACATGCGGCTCAATTCCGGCGGCGTTCGCGAGCTGCATTGGCACAAGGCCGCAGAATGGTCCTACATGCTCTACGGTACCGCCCGCATCACCGCGATCGATGCGGAGGGGCGAAATTTCGTCGACGACGTCGGCGTCGGCGATCTGTGGTATTTCCCGCCGGGCATCCCGCATTCGATCCAAGGCCTCGGGCCGGACGGCTGCGAGTTTCTCCTGGTGTTCGACGACGGCGATTTCGACGAGGACAACACCTTCCTGCTCAGCGATTTCATCAAGCACACGCCGCCGGAGGTGCTGGCCAAGAATTTCGGCATGGACGCGTCTGCCTTTGCCAACGTGCCCGACCCAAGCCAGCTCTACATCTTCCCGGCGCCGCTGCCGGGCCCGCTCGAAGGCGACAGGATCGCCGGCGCAACACCGGTGCCGCAGAGTTTCAGCCATCGCATGCTGGCGCAGACGCCGATCAAGACCAAAAGCGGCACGGTTCGCATCACCGACACCAAGGTCTTCCCGGTCTCCAAGACCATCGCCGCGGCGCTGGTCGAGGTCGAGCCCGGCGGCATGCGCGAGATGCATTGGCACCCGAACACCGACGAGTGGCAATATTATATCGCCGGCCAAGCGCGCATGGGCGTGTTCGCGGCGTCGGGCCAGGCGCGCACCTTCGATTTCTTCGAGAACGACGTCGGCTTCGTGCCCTTCGCCATGGGGCATTACATCGAGAACACCGGCACTACCACGCTGCGGTTTCTGGAAATCTTCAAGAGCGACTATTACGCCGACGTGTCGTTCGACCAGTGGCTGGCGCTGACGCCGCCGGAACTGGTCACCGCGCATCTGCACAACGATCCGCAGTTCATCGCCAAGCTGCGCAAGGACAAGGTGCCGGTCGTGCCGGCTTGAGTTTTGGCTGCAGTCGCGACTATCGATGGGCTTGCCAACAATGAACCCCGGAGCGTCGGCTCCGGGGTTTTGCCTCACGGGCGAACGGTTCAGCCCGCCGCTGCTTCGTGTCGGCTGCTCGCGCTTCGCGCGCCGGCATCTTGGGCTTTGGCCTGGATCACGCGCACCGTGTTGGCGGTCTGTGCGCTTGTGCGGGCGCTTTTTTGCTCGCAACCCAGATTTCTGGTTTGCATCTCGCCCCAGGCCAGAACCACGCCGAACAGCGCGAATGCGGCGACAACGGCGGAGAGGATGATGACGGTCGTGATCGGCATGTCAGGCTCCTTTTGTCGTTACCAAGATCCACGTGAAGTTTGGGCTATTGCTCGAGAGATTTCAGATACGCGATCACGTCGCCGACCTGGCCGGGATCGAAGCGGAATTCCGGCATCGTCGGATGCCCGGTGACGATCCCCTCGGCGAGCGGCTCCTGCAGATCGTCGACCGGGTAGTGCAGGTGGAGCGTGCGGAACGGCGGCGCGATCTTCAATGGACTGCCGCCGGCTCTGCCGATGGCGTGGCAGCGCGCGCAATTCGTTTGCACGAGAACCAAGCCTCTTTGCGCGGCCGGATCGAGAACGCCGGCGGCTCTCGCCGGCGAGGAAGAGAAGGCAAGCGGCGCTGCGACGTTGACGGCTACAGCCACGCTAAAGCCTAATAAAAGCGTTCCGCGCATTGCCTTTCGCCCCCGCTGGCGTGTTGAAAAAGTGCTCCAGATTGCCGACGACGGTCAGTGCGCCGCAGCGCGCTCCTTGGCGTCGTCCTCGGGCGAGGGAAACGCCATCGCCGACATCGGCTCGACCCAAACCAGGTGATCGTGCACCTGTTTGACGCCGGCGACGTTCTCGACCACGACGACGATGCCCTGCCGCTCCCGGTCGTCGGTGATGGTGCCCCATACTTCGGCAACGCCATTCTTGACGACGACGTTGACACGGGGCGCCCAGTGCTGGGCCGCGAGAGCGGTCAGAATTTGATTGCGGGTCGACCAGTCTGGCCCGGACGATGGCTGGGCATCGTGGGCCAGGCTCGCCAGCGCGTGCAACAGATTGGCGCGGCTGACGATGCCGACCATGCGGCCTTCGCGCACCACCGGGAGCCGCTTGACGCGGCGGCGTTCCATCAGCTCGACGACTCGCTCCAGCGCATCGTCCTCGCTGACGACGCATGGGTCGGGCGTCATGATCTCTTCGACCTTTCGGCCCGCCGCATGCACGTAATCCTCCGCCAGCTTGCCGGGACCGACAATGAACTCGAGCCATTTCGACCGGCGGCGCTGGGTGCCGAGCTCGCTGCGGCGCAGAAAGTCGCCCTCGGTCACGATGCCGACCAGCTCGCCGTCTTTGTCGAGAACCGGCAGGCCGCTGATCCTGTTCTGCAGCATGAGGCGTGCGGCTTTGAGCACCTGGTCGTCGCTCTGGACGGAAATCACGTTGCGCGTCATGACATCTTTGACTTGCATGGTCGTGGTCCTTTCGGGTTCGAATTGGTCCGCCGGCTTGAGCGTCGCGGCTCAGCCGTTCATGCGGCTCAGCGCCGAGCGGTTGCGCAGCACGATGCGCCGCGACGTCGGCACCTCGATCGTGGCGGCCGTTTCCAGCGACGTCAGCGTCCGCGACACGGTTTCGATGGTCAGGCCGAGATAGTCGGCGATGTCCTGCCGCGACATCGGCAGCTCGATGGCATTGCCGCCGCTGGCGCGTTGCGCCATCTCGAGAAGAAATCCGGCGACGCGCTCTTGCGCGCTCTTGATGAGGAGGAGGATGCGGTCTTGCACCCGTCGCAGTTCGCGCGCCGTCAGCGCGAACAGCTCGCGGGCGACCGAGGCGTCGCGGCCGGCGAGCGCGTCGAGCGCGCTGCGCTTGATCACCAGCACCTTGGCGTCGCTGATGGCTTCGGCCGCGGACGTGTGCTCGCCGTCGAATTCGATGCCGAAAATATCGCCGGCCATGTAGAAACCGCCGATCTGGCGGCGGCCGTCGCTGAGGATGTTGTAGGTCCGCACACTGCCGGAAATGACCTTGTAAACGTAGTCGGCCGGCTCGTTCTCGCCAAAGATCTCGGTATTGCGCGGATATGACATCGTGGCGCCCATGAGCTGTAGGCTCTCGTCGAGCGAATTGGCTGCGGCGCGGCCGCCGAAAGCGGGCCGCCCGGTGGGACGCGGAGCTAGCGCAAAGGGGCGACTGGTGGGGACAACACGAAATGCGTCGCTGCGAATTGCGGCTTGGGTCTGCATGGCGCTTTACCTCCAAAATCTTCCTGAGGTATTGCTAACCGCGCGGTGCCGAGCGAGAAATTCAGATAAATTACATATACGTATTTCCCCTTAGGCGCCGGCCGGCGCACTGCCGCGTTACCTTGCATCGGCTGGCTGTTATCGGCGATCTGTCGCACGATGGCGGCCTTCCGGTAATGACTGGGCAATGGTCGAAACGGTCCCGAAGCTGCAAACATCCGCCCCTTGGGGCGGTTTGAAGCCCCCGGCTTTGCAAGGCCTCGTGCAGCGCTATGGCGTTGCCATTGTGGCCTTCGCGCTGGCGCTGGCGCTCAATTTCCTGCTGGAATCGCTTTTGCTGTTGCGCGGTGACGCCTCCTATCTGTTTTTCCTGCCCGCGATCCTGATCGCCTCGGCGTACAGCGGATGGGGCCCCGGTCTTTTGGCGACGCTGCTTGGTGTCCTATTCGGGCTTTTTTTCGTTGTCGATTTTCGTTCGCTGACGGCAGCGGACATCGTCAGTGCCGTAAGCTTCGCCGTGGTCGGCATCGGCGTTTCATGGCGCGGCGAGATGCTGCGGCGGTCACGCTTTTCGGCTGCGACGAATGCCGACGCCGCGCAAGCGCGCGCGGCGCATCTGCAATCGATCCTCGACAGTATCCCCGAGGCCATGGTCGTGATCGATGAACGCGGCAGGATACAATCCTTCAGCGCGACGGCGGAGCGGCTGTTCGGCCATCGGGCGGCGGAGGTCATCGGCGAGAACGTCAGGATGCTGATGCCGCAGCCTTACCGGCGCGATCATGACAGCTATCTCGACCGCTATCTGCGCACCAACGAGCGGCGCATCATCGGCATCGGCCGCGTCGTCGTCGGCCAGCGCAAGGACGGCTCGACCTTTCCCATGGAGCTTGCCGTCGGCGAAATGCACGTGCGCGACCAGCGCTTCTTCACCGGCTTCATCCGCGACCTGACCGAACGGCAACAGTCCGAGGCGAGGTTGCAGGAATTGCAGGCCGAGCTCGTCCACATGTCGCGGCTGACCGCGATGGGCGAGATGGCCTCGGCGCTGGCGCACGAGCTCAACCAGCCGCTCTCGGCCATCGCCAATTACATGAAAGGCTCGCGGCGGCTTTTGGAGAAAAGCGAAGACGCGCGCGCCGCGACGCTGCGTGACGCCATGGACAAGGCCGGCGATCAGGCATTGCGCGCCGGCCAGATCATCCGCCGCCTGCGCGATTTCGTCGCCCGCGGCGAAACCGAGCGCCGGATGGAGGACGTCAAGAAGCTGATCGAGGAGGCGAGCGCCTTGGCGCTGGTCGGCGCCAAGGACAAAGGCATACGCGTGCGCTTCGATTTCGACGAGCGCAGCGATTTCGTACTCGCCGACAAGGTGCAAATTCAGCAGGTTCTGCTCAATCTGATGCGCAACGCGGTCGATGCGATGGAAGCCTGCGAAAGACGCGAAATGGTCATCGCGACGTCGCCGGTAACCGACCAGATGGTCGAGATCAGCGTCGCCGATACGGGGTCGGGAATCTCGTCCGAGGTCAGCGCGCAATTGTTTCAGCCGTTTGTCACCACCAAGAGCCAGGGTATGGGTGTCGGGCTTTCGATCTCGCGCACCATCATCGAGGCGCACGGCGGCTCGATCGCGCCGCGGCCCAATCCCGGAGGCGGCACGATATTCTCCTTTACGCTGCCGATCGTGACCAAGAAGGAAGCCGGCGATGCCGTCTGAGACCGCTATCGTGCATGTCATCGATGACGATGAAGCGCTTCGCGATTCGCTGGCTTTCCTGTTGCGCACGGCCGACCTCGAGGTGATGAGCCACGCGTCCGCTGCGGCGTTTCTCGATGCGCTGCCGCTGACCGGCCTGACCTGCATCATCACCGACGTGCGGATGCCGGGGCTGAGCGGTATCGACCTGTTGCGCCGCGTGCGGGAGCTCGGCATCGAGGTGCCGGTGATCGTCATCACCGGCCATGGCGACGTCCCGCTCGCGGTCGAAGCCATGCGATTCGGCGCCATCGATTTCCTCGAAAAACCCTTCGACGACGAGATTTTGCTGCAGAGCGTGCGGGCGGCGCTGCGCCAACAGGCCGGCGCGGCCAGGCGGCAGAGCGAACGCGCGGAGATCGAAAACCGGCTGGCGGCGCTGTCGCCGCGCGAACGCGACGTGCTTGGCGGCCTGGTCGCCGGCCGCGCCAACAAGCAGATCGCCTTCGAGCTCGGCATCAGCCCGCGCACGGTCGAAATTTACCGCGCCAATCTGATGGACAAGATGCAGGCCGGAAGCTTGTCCGACCTCGTGCGCATGGCGCTGATCGTCGGCCTATTGGGCCGCGAGTGAGGCGCCGTCGGTTCTGGCCGTCGGTCGCATGACAGCGCCGCCCTCAGCTTAGGTCACCTGCCGCCAGGGCAAGGTCGTGCCGTGCCGAATTGAGGCAAATCAATGCGGCCGGCGCGCCGTTCTGCGTTTTATCGTCAAAATGGACGATCAGGCGCTCGGAATTGGTCCGGATCTGGCGATGACAGAGGACACCCAAGGGACGGCAAAGCGGCCCGTTATTGCCGTCATTGACGACGATCCGGCCGTGTGCAGCTCGCTGAAATTCGCACTCGAGCTGGAGGGACTTGCCGTGTGCATCTATCATAGCGGCGCCGAGCTTCTCCAAGCGGGCGACCTCCAAGACTTCAATTGTTTTATCGTCGACCAGAGGATGCCGGAAATGACCGGCATGGAGCTGGTCGAGGTGTTGCGCAAGCGACTGATCCTGACGCCGGCCATCCTCATAATCAGTCATCCCAGCGCCGCGCTGAGCGCACGCGCCCGCAACGCCGCTATCCCTATTGTCGAAAAGCCGCTGTTGGGCAATGCGCTGATGGAACGCATTCGCGAGGCCTGCCGGGCCTGACCGCGCCACCGCTCGATTTTTGACCAAGATCAATGCCGCTGCCGAGCGCGCGTGATGCCATGACGAGCGTGCAAAGGAACGAGGTGACCGTCATGACCAATACGCATCGACTTGCCATCATTCGCACCGGCATATTCGCCGGTGCCGGCGGCGGGCTCGCCGAGATTGCCTGGGTCACTCTCTATGCCGGCGTGACCGGTGCCGATCCCGCCGTGCTGGCGCGGGGCGTGACCACCGCGGCCGGCGTCACGGCGCTGTTGCCGGCTTCTCCCGTGGCGCTGGGCATCGGCGTGCACATGGCGCTCGCGGTGATGCTCGGCGTCGTGCTCACCTTCGGCTGGCGGGCGCTGGCGGCGAATCGCGGCTTGGCCAATCCCTATCCGTTCATGCTGGCGGCGCTGGCCGGCGTCTGGGCGCTCAACTTCTTTGTGGTGCTGCCGATCGCCAGCCCGGCTTTCGTTCATATCGTGCCCTATGCGGTCAGCCTGACGTCAAAGCTTTTGTTCGGCGTGGCCGCGGCCGAGATCGTTCGCGACGAAGCGCCATTCGCCGCGCGCCGGCAAATATCTTCGCGAATATCTTCAAACGCGAAAGCCAATTGATCTAGCGCAAGGCCGCCGATCACAGCCGGCGGTATGTCTACGTGCGTATCAAATCTTGGACGCCACACTTTCGAGGGAGTGAACCAATGTCGGAACAGAAATCAGACCTGACGATGGATCAGGGGTTCATCGTGTTCTTCCGCCTGACGATGGGCTGGACTTTTCTTTGGGCGGGCATCCATCATTTCGGCGACGACAAGTTCGTCCTGGGCTTTTTGAGTCACGTCAAGACGTTTCATGACGTCTATGCGCCGTTCACCAATCCGACGATCGTTCCCATCCTGACGTTCTTCGTCGAGTATGGGCATCTCCTGATCGGCTTGTCGCTGATCTCGGGGCTCTTGGTGCGCGTCAGCGCGCCGTTTGGCATCATGCTGATGCTGCTCTATTGGACCGCCCACATGGACTTTCCCTATATCGAGAACGTCAACAGCTATCTGGTCGATTACCACATCGTCTATGCGGGTGTGCTGGTCTATCTGATCGTCAAGCATGCCGGCCATGTCTTCGGCCTCGACGGCTGGGTCGCCAAGCTTGCTTCGGTCCAGCAGGCACCGGCGCTGCGCTGGATGGTGGCTTAGCGCGCCTTTCAGACGTCGTTAGTTCGGAGAGCAAAAAATAAAACCCCGGGGTTTCGGCCCCGGGGCTTGCCGTTGCGCCGCACGGATCGAGCAACGCCGCCCGCTGCCGTCCATAGTCCGGCCGCAAGCGGCTCAAATGACAATCGCCGATTGCACGGAATTATATTTTGGCACACAATGCGGCATGTCGATAAAAATGAAAATGATTTGGCGCTACGCGATCCTGGCCGCCATCGCCATGGTGCTCACTGGCCCCACGGCCAGGGCGCAAAGCGGATCTGCACCCAATGCCGATCCATGCACCAAGCAGGTTTGTGAGGACGGATTTATAAAACAACTGAACGACGAGCAAAAGAAAGTATTCACGGCGTGCGTCGCCCAGAAGAAATGTGCATCGGCCGGAAAATCGCAAAACCCGTTGATTAGTCCATTTCCACGCTGAGCAACGCAATGTTTGCATCCGAGGAGCAATTTTTCGTTCTTCTCATCAAGCCATTTCTGATCGGGGCGCTCGCAGGCTTGGTATTTGCCGCCGTCGACAGTTACAGAAATAAAGACAAGCAGTTCCAGTATACCGACGTTCTGGTGGCCATCCCTATTGTCTGATCGCCTACATTGCGGGATATTTGACGGGGATAAGCGGTTCATCGGCGATCGGAAACCTGGTGCCCGCGGTTTTGGCTTTCATCGGCGGTCTCAACGTCTATATGTTCGGCGCGAAAGTCGATCATAGGTCGCTTATAATATTCAGCATTTTCCTGTTCGCGATCATCTTGTTCTACGGCGTGCTGGACGGCCGATACGACCGCGAGAGCGGCATCGAGGCGCAAATGGAGGCGTCGGCGATGCAGGAGTTGCGCATAAAGACCTTTCGGCAAAACATAAATCTTCCGCCCGATCCGCCGTCATGGATCACCACGGGTCCATGAAGCTCGAAATCGCGTCCCGATCATTCGCCGAGCCAAAGCCCGAGAAGTAGAACGGGTGGAGAGAGCCGGGGCGCTCTCGGCGATCGTCCACGATAAACAAAACCCCGGGGTTTTGGCCCCGGGGTCTGTCTTTTCAGCATGCGCCGCAGCGATCAGAACCGGTAGTTGACGCCGGCGCGCACGATGTTGGTGGTGAACGACACGTTGTCGGTCACCAAGGCACCGCAGGCGATGCCGCAATTGAGCTTGCCGAGGTTGACGTAGAGATATTCGGCCTTGGCGGTCCAGTTGCCGGCGATGGCGAATTCGAGGCCCGCACCGACCGTCCAGCCGGCATTGGTGGTGTTGGCGCCGACGAAGCCCGGGGTCGAGGCGCGAATATCGCCGAACGCGGCGCCGCCGGTGACGAAGGGCATGAAGCGGTCAGCGGCATAGCCGAGCCGGCCGCGCACGGTGGACAGCCAGTGGTCGCTGGTCTTGCAGCCGAGCGGGCAGAAGGTGTTGGTGGTACCGTTGATGTCGGCCCAGTCGATGTCGCCTTCGAGACCGACGACGCCTTGGCCGAACTGATAATTGTAGCCGAGGGTGCCGCCGACCAGGCCACCGGAGGTGTTGAAGCCACCGGTCGAATCCCAGGCCGAATGGCCGAAGCCGCCGCCGCCGTTGATGCCGATGTAGAAGCCGGTCCAGTTGTAGACCGGTAGGGCAACCGGAGCCTTGTAATAGGGCGCCGGCGCCGGACGCGGCGGAAGATCGGCCGCCGCCGCCGTGCCCATCAGTGCCGCCAAGCCGACAAGGGCGAAAAATACACGCTTCATTATGGACCTCCATTGATTAGGTGGCCGCATAGTATTCGTGCGCATTTTTGCGTCTAGTGCAGGGAAGACACAGTGGATTGGTCTATCTGGACGACAATATGGCAAGATTTCAATCAGTATAGCCACGAATAAAGGGAACAATGTCTTAACGCCGGCACCGCAATGGTAAATGAAGTTCTAACGGTGGCAGAAATCGTGCAATGGGAACTTTGAGATGGCGTGGAGCCTACTTGGGCGATGGAACCTGCTACCAATCTGGAAATGAGACTGGGCAGCCGGTTAGAAGTGATAATTGACGCCCAAACGCAGCAGGTTGGCGGTCAGCCCGTTGGTGGTGCCGGTGACCGAGAAGGAGCGGTCCGACAGATCGAGATAGAGCCATTCGGCCTTGGCCGACCAGTGCGGCGCCAAGCCGACTTCGCCGCCCAAGCCGGCCGCCCAGCCGAACGTGGTCCGGGTCTGCGACAGGTTGCCGGGGCTGTCCACGGTGAGGCTGCCGTAGGCGAGGCCGGCGCTGCCGAACACCAGCACGTTGCCGATGGCGACGCCGGCGCGGCCGCGCAAGGTGCCGAACCACGGATTGGTAAACTGCCAGGGCGCGAACGTGTCGCTCGCCGCCGAAGCCTGAATGTCGGTTTCGACGCCGGTGACGAATTGGCCGAATTGCCAGTTGTAGCCAGCCTCGATGCCGCCGGCGATGCCGGACGGGTTGGTCGGATTGTGGGTTACATTGCCCCATTCGTAGCCGACATTGGCGCCGAGATAGGGGCCCATCCAGTTGAAGCCGGAAAGCGGCGCGGGGGCGCTGTAGTAGTTTGCGGGCGGAAGGTCGGCGGCGCGCGCCGGGCCGGCTATGGCCGCGGTTGCGACGAGGAAAACTGCGCCAAAAAATGTTTTCATTTGCGACCTCCGCAACCGCATCGGACGGACCCCTGCGCAACGCCGGCGCGCGGCGGGCCGCGGATGCCTATATTGAGGCTCGAAGTAGGGCGCCAAGATAAGGCAACAAGACCGTTTCCCCGGCCTATAGAATTTATCGCGATGTTTCAGTTAAGCGGTGGTGAACCGCTAAGTAGTTCCAAGATGACGTCGTTAAGAAAGACTATATTTGTGGCCTGACTTGGCATGAGATCGAACAGCGCAAAAAAATCCCTGTAAGCATGAGCGATCCGAAGAAAGACGTCGCGCCAGAGCCCGATCTCGTCGAAGAGGACGACGAGCCGTCGCTGCCGGAAGCCGACGAGGCCGCGACACTCCAGCTCGATGAGGCGGGCGCCGGTTCGCTCGCCGCCGGCCGCGACGCCATCGTCCATGCCATCAAAGAGGCGCCGTCGCGGCCCGGCGTCTATCGCATGATCGATGGCCGCGGCGACGTGCTTTATGTCGGCAAGGCCAAGAACATCAAGAAGCGCATCGCGGCCTATGCGCGGCCGACCGGCCTCGATACCCGCATCGAGCGCATGATTGCGCAGACCCGGACGCTGGAATTCGTCGTCACCCGCACCGAGACCGAGGCGCTGCTGCTCGAAGCCAACCTGATCAAGCGGCTGCGGCCGCGTTTCAACGTCACGCTGCGCGACGATAAATCGTTTCCGTATATCCTGATCACCTCGGATCACTGGGCGCCGCAAATCCTGAAACATCGCGGCGCCCGGTCGCGGCCGGGCCAGTACTACGGCCCGTTCGCCTCGGTGTGGGCGGTCAACCGCACCGTCAATGCTTTGCAGCGCGCATTCCTGTTGCGCTCGTGCAGCGATCCGTTTTTCGAAAGCCGCACCCGGCCGTGCCTGCTCTATCAGATCAAACGCTGCTCGGCGCCGTGCACCAAGGAGATCGAGTTCGGCGATTATGCGGCTTTGGTGCGCGAGGCCAATGCGTTTTTGTCCGGCCGCAGCAAGACGGTCAAAGACCAACTCGCGGCCGCCATGGAGAAAGCGTCCACGGCGCTCGATTTCGAGCGCGCCGCGATCTACCGCGATCGCCTTGCCGCGCTGTCGGCGATCCAATCGCAGCAAGGCATCAATCCACGCACCGTCGAGGAGGCCGACGTCTTTGCCGTGCATCAGCAGGGCGGCTTCACTTGCGTCGAAGTGTTCTTCTTCCGCACCGGCCAGAACTGGGGCAACCGCGCCTATTTTCCCAAGGCCGACAAATCGCTCGGGCCGGGCGAAGTGCTCTCCGCGTTCCTGGCGCAATTTTACGACGACAAGCCGCCGCCGCGTCAGATCCTGATCTCGCATGCCATCGATGACCGGGCGCTGCTCGCGGCCGCGCTCGCCACCAAGAGCGGCCACAAGGTCGAGGTTTCGTTGCCGCAGCGCGGCGAGAAGAAGGATTTGATGGCGCACGCGCTCGCCAATGCGCGCGAGGCGCTCGGCCGAAAACTTGCGGAAACCTCGTCGCAGCAAAAACTGCTCGTTCAGCTCGCCGAGACTTTTGCCCTGCCGCGTCCGCCACGCCGCATCGAGGTTTACGACAACAGCCACATCCAAGGCACCAACGCCGTTGGCGCCATGATCGTCGCCGGCCCGGAAGGCTTTCGCAAGAAGGACTACCGCAAGTTCAACATCCGCTCGACCGAGCTTACCCCCGGCGACGATTTCGCCATGATGCGCGAAGTCCTGGAGCGCCGCTTCAAGCGGCTGATGAACGAAGCGCCGCGTTTGCCCTCTCCCCTTGCGGGAAAGGGCGGCGTGCCGCGAAGCGGCGCGCCGGGTGAGGGCCCGGGAAGCCCGGCCGGCGCAGGGATTCTCGAACCCTCACCCGCCCTCGCTTTGCTCGGGGTCCCTCCCCCGCAAGGGGGGAGGGAAGATGACGACGACTCGCCGTGGCCCGACCTGGTGCTGATCGACGGCGGCCTCGGCCAGCTCAATGCCGCCCGCGACGTGCTGGCCGGCCTCGGCGCCGAGGTGCCGCTGGTCGCCATCGCCAAGGGGCCGGACCGCGACGCCGGCCGCGAAACCTTCTTCCTCCCGGGCCGCGACTCGTTCAAGCTGCCGCCGCGCGACCCGGTGCTCTATTTCGTCGAGCGGCTGCGCGATGAGGCTCATCGTTTCGCCGTCGGTTCGCACCGGACGCGCCGGGCGCGCGATATGCGCGAGGCCGGCCTGCAGGAGATCGCCGGCATCGGACCGACGCGCAAACGCGCGCTGCTGCATCACTTCGGCACGCTGAAAGCCATCGAGCGCGCCTCGGTCACCGACCTGATGCAGGTCGAAGGCATCAGTGCCGAAACGGCGCGGCGGATTTACGAATTTTTTCACGAGGGGGCGGCCTAAAAGATCGGACGGCGGCCATGCAGAAGAGTAGGGTTCCACTAGGGGCATCGCGCAGCGACGCGCTGGCATGCGCGCCTCGGGTCTCGCAGCCGTCATCGGGCGGCGCTATGGTGCGGCCATGAATTCGACCACGACGGCACGGCCCCGCGCCCACGCCAGCGCGCTGCCCAACATCCTCACTTATGCGCGGATCGCCGCCGTGCCCCTCGTGGTCGGCTGCATGTATTGGCAGAGCATTCTCGACGGCGGGTTGTGGCTGCGCTGGGTGGCGCTGACGATTTTCATCGCCGCCGGCGTCACCGATTTTTTTGACGGCTATTTCGCCCGCATCTGGGGCCAGCAATCCTCGCTCGGCCGCATGCTCGATCCGATCGCCGACAAGCTTCTGGTGGCGTCATGCCTGTTGATGCTGGCGGCGGAAACCACCATCCATGGCTGGGCGCTGCTCGCCGCCGTGGTCATTCTCTGTCGCGAGGTGCTGGTCTCCGGCCTTCGCGAATATCTCGCCGAGCTGCGGGTGAGCGTGCCGGTGACGCGACTCGCCAAATGGAAGACCACGCTGCAGCTCGTCGCCGTCGGCTTTTTGATCTGCGGCGAGGCCGGCGACGCTATTGTGCCGGTGGTCACCCGGATCGGCATCACGCTGTTGTGGTTGTCGGCCATACTGACGCTTTATACGGGCTGGGATTATCTGCAGGCCGGGGTACACCACCTCACCCGGGAGGATGCGTGAAGCTTCTGTATTTTGCCTGGGTGCGCGAGCGCATAGGCTTGGCGGAGGAGGAGATCGATCCGCCGGCAGGCGTGGCGACCGTCGGCGAACTGGTTGCCTGGCTCACCAAGCGCGGCGAGGGCTACGCCTACGCGTTCGAAAATCCGAAAGTGATCCGCGCCGCCATCGATCGCAACCACGTCCGCGCCGAGACGCGGATCGATGGCGCCCACGAGATCGCCTTCTTCCCGCCAATGACCGGCGGGTAATGCGACGCCGTCATGAGCACCAGCATCCGCCTGCAACGTGAAGCCTTCGACGTCGCCGCCGAAGCGGCGTTGCTGACGCGCGGGCGCACCGATATCGGCGCCGTGGTGACTTTCACCGGGCTGTGCCGCGCCGACGAGAATGGCGAGCCGATCGCGGCGCTGACTTTGGAGCACTATCCCGACATGGCGGAAGCCGAGATCGCCCGCCATGTCGAGGAAGCGCGTGCGCGCTGGCCACTCATGGGCGTCACGGTGATCCATCGCTACGGCCGCATTGCCCCGGGCGAGGTCATCGTGCTGGTGGTGACCGCCTCGAGCCATCGCGAGGCGGCGTTCGCTGCGGCGTCGTTCCTGATGGATTATCTGAAAACCCGCGCGCCGTTCTGGAAGCAGGTCGAAAAAGTTTCCGGCAAGATCTGGGTCGACGCCAAGGTCGCCGACGATGCCGCCGCCGAGCGCTGGTCGGCGCTGCCGCCGCGGCGCGAAGCGGCGAAGTAAGGCGCGCGAATACTGCCGGTCCGATACCCGCTTATGGAATCCAGAACGGTTGGTGCGGCCGCAATCGCTCAAAATCTCGCGACAGACCGATGTCGCGCAAACTCCGCTCGGTGAGACTGTTGACTTCGGTGCACCCATGGGCGCTGACATGCCAGGCGGCGAAAGCACGTCGCACACGGCGCCATAGGCGAAGCGGGAAAGCATTCCTCGTGTCCATGGCTCTCTCCAAAACCCCAGCCTATCCCTTTGTATAAGTCATCGACGCCGCGCGGCATGTGATCGGCAGCACGAAATGGCGCCTCTTCGGCCGCACCTGTGACGTACGTCACAGATCATCCGATTTTTGACTTATTGCTGACTGCCGAGAGCGGGGAGCCGCTGGCGTATGCGCCTACCGCTGCTTTGAACGGCCGTGTTGCCGTCTACGCCGCCGCGGCGTTGCCCTTGGGCTGCACCTCGGCGGTGTAGTCGCCCATCAGGGTGTGGGTGATGCGGCCGGGGGTGAATTTCCAGTCGGCGATCTCGGACACCGCCGTGACTTCGGCCGCGGTGCCGGTGATGAAGCATTCCGAGAAGCCGGAGAGTTCCTCGGGCATGATGCGGCGCTCGATCACCTCGATGCCGTGGCGGTGCGCGATCGCGATCGCCGTGGCGCGGGTGATGCCGGCGAGGAAGCAGTCGGCGATCGGGGTATGGATCTTGCCGTCCTTGATGAAGAAGATATTGGCGCCGGTGCATTCGGCGACGCGGCCCTGCCAGTCGAGCATCATGGCATCGGCATAGCCGCGTTTTTCGGCGCGATGCTTTGAGATGGTGCAGATCATGTAAAGGCCCGCGGCCTTGGCCAGGCAAGGCGCGGTCTTGGGATCGGGCCGCTGGTATTCGGCGAGATCGAGCCGGA
>Ga0210398_10002902_pt1 | contig 16528 bp, 11 predicted proteins | sample IncBWC4OmetaG_FD_161047 | JGI IMG/M metagenome (GOLD analysis project Ga0210398, IMG submission 161047) | Forest soil microbial communities from Barre Woods Harvard Forest LTER site, Petersham, Massachusetts, United States - Inc-BW-C-4-O | ecosystem: Environmental > Terrestrial > Soil >... | reverse complement strand
GGGAAGGAGCTGACGCCCCTTCCCCTGCACCCCATCCCATAAATTTATTGAGTCCAACCAAAACCAACCCCATCAAAAGTGTAACCTATCACCCTGGACTGTTTGTTACCTATCACCGGCTCGCACCAGCGTCCGGCCGGGGCCAAGGCAAAGGGGTCATGTCTTGACTCTTGACAAATTTGCCAGATGGCGACTGGTTGGAGGTTATGCCCCGCAAGCTGAGACTGGAATTTCCCGACGCGTGCTACCACGTCATCAATCGGGGTAATTATCGGCGGGATTTATTCGCCGGGAAGGGATCGGCGGAGGCATTCGAGCGAACTTTGTTCGAGACCTGCGAGCGATTCGGCTGGCGGCTGCATGCCTTCATCATCATGCGAAACCATTTTCACCTGGCCGTGGAAACGCCGGAGCCGAATTTGAGCGACGGCATGAAGTGGCTGCAGGGTACATGGGCGATGCGGTTCAACCGGTTTCGCGGCGAGGTCGGCCGGCCATTTCAAGGCCGCTACAAAGCGATCCATGTGGAACCGGGGCATGCGTTGGCGCAGGTCGCCCACTACATCCATCTCAATCCGGTGAAGGCGAAGGTGCTGCCGACCGCACAACTGCAGGAATTTCGTTGGAGCAGCCTGTGGCATTTCCTGAGAAAAGACAGGCCGGAATGCCTCGATCCAGCCACCGTGCTTGGCGAGAGCGGCGGCCTGCCTGACACCAGGGGAGGGTGGAAGCGTTACTTGGTGTATCTCGCTTTGCTGGCCGAGGAGAACCCGTCCGAACGGGATAAACTTTATGGACAACTGAGCCGTGGCTGGTGTGTGGGTTCAAAAGAATTCCGTGAAGGTTTAAAAAAGGACCTAAAAAAGCAGGGGGCGGATCTAGATAAGCTGGCGTTGCTGGGCGGCTGGCGCGCGGCCTGGCAGGAAGAGCGCGAAGCCGAATGGGAAAAGCGCCTGCAAGCGGCGGCCAAGATCATAAAGTTTGACCTGAAGAAACTCGCTGGGCGCAAGTCTGCCCCGGAGAAAGTGCTCCTGGCCGCTTTGCTCAAGGCGACGAGCGCGGCGAGTAATCCTTGGCTTGCCGCACGCCTGGGGATGGGGCAGCCTGCCAGCGTGAGCCAGTTCGTTCGAAGGTTTCGCCTGGGCGGTGGAGAAAATAAACATGGTTACCACCGCATTTTGTCAATAGTCAAGACATGACCCCTTATATGAAACTTATGCCACCTGTCCCGGTCAACCGTTACGCCTCAATTTTAACAATCCTGACGGCCAGTGTAATTTATTTGTTTGTCGGTGGATTTTATGCCGAGCGCGGGATGGTGAACGCGGACGAAGGATTTTACGCTTACGCCTCGTTTGCCGTCATGCAAGGCCAGGTTCCCTACCGCGATTTTGCCTATACCCAGATGCCGGTCCTGCCCTACCTGCAGGGCGCAGTCATGTCCTTCAGCGGGTTCGGGATTCGCCAGCAGCGGTGGGTAAACGTGTGTCTCGGCGCCCTTTCGCTCGCCCTCGGCATAGCCATGTGGAACAGGCTTAAACTTCACCCGGTCACCTCCTGGGCCTTGATCATGGCTTGGTGTTCTTGCGGGCCACTAATTTATTATAACACGATTGGCAAAACATACGCCATGGCTCAATTGCTAATCGTGGCTACGGGCGGATGCCTGTTGTTAAAAACATCACCCGGAATAAAATTATTACTGTTATCCTTGGCCGGCACGCTCACCCTAGGTTGCCGCCTGACCATGGCTCCCGCCGTACTTATTTTGTGGATTGGCCTGGTGGTGCTACACCGCAAGCAAATGTCATGGCTGCTCCTTCTGTGCGTGCCTTTATTGACCGTACTCGTGATACTCGGGCCGTTTTTTTTCGCTGATCCACTCAATGCGATTTATTGGAACTGGACCTACCATTTGCAAAGCATCATGCCACCGCATGACTCATTGGTTCTGTTAGAATCATTTTATATCGTGCCTGCAATTGCCCTGCTTGTTATTGTTGGGATCAGTATTCTTGCCTGCAAACGTGAGACTCTTCGCACCCCGGCAGGCTGGATTTTTCTGGCCGGTCTGATCGGCTGGCTTCTTAGCGTGAGTCTGCCGGCAACCTTTATTGATTACGCCATCCCCTGCCTGCCGCTGCTCATTGTGGGATTCGGGCTGTTATTAAAACAGGTTCACCTGCCAACCTCCGCCCTTGGCCTGGGTTCCCTGATTTTGCTGGCGGCAATCACGGTGGGGGTGGTTAAGACACCAAGATTCATAGCAAAAGGATACCTTGAAGCCGTCGATCGTACCGTAGGTTTTGTACAAGCAAACACCAAGCCCACTGATGTCATTCTGACTTCAATGCCGGAAATCCCGCTGGAGGCAGGCCACCCCATCTTTCCTGGACTGGAACTTGGAAAATTTGCCGTGACAGCAGAAATGGATGACAAGACCGCGGACGATAGAAAGATAATCACATTCAATCAATTGTTTCTGGCCATCGAGAGGCGGTCGGCCCCGGTCATCGTCTTGTCAGGAGTCCATTCCTGGAATTTCGGATGGTCAATTCCCAGCATCAGACCCCTCACTCCGGATTATTATTTAAAGTTCGCAGAACTGTTGCTCCGGAACTATGATTGCGTGGGCGCAAACGAATACTTTCTCGTGTTCAAAATTCACGATCCGCTAAACCACGCACTAAAAGTCGATGCTCACCAATTGTAGCCGTCACCGTTTATTGTGTCCGGCCGAATTGATGTCATCTTGAAAGCGGCAACCGAGTGCGGCGGCGATGCCACCATGCCAACGCTGAATAAAAAGTAAGCACTTGTATAAGCTTCTCGAAACAGTGGCTATGTTGGCTTGTCTCTTACGATCCACAACGCGGCAACGAAAGGCCCCACCTCTCCATCCGCTGTCCCTGGGCAACCCTGCTGGCGATGCCCGCATTCAAGGGGCAATTGGACAAAGGACAGCTTGCTCCACGGCTGATAACCGCTTGCCCTTTGAAATCATGATTAAAGAACATGATTGCATCGTGCTCACCCGAGACCTGATGGCAGAAGGCTTAAAAGCCGGTGACATCGGAACGGTCGTACACGTTCATCCGAATGGAGCGGGCTATGAGGTCGAGTTTATGACGTTGGCTGGAGAAACGGTGGGCGTGGTTACGCTGATGCCGGAGCAACTGCGATCTATAGCAAGACGCGACATTGCCCATGTGCGGGAATTACAGACCGCCTGAAGTCAGTTAAATCAGACTGGCCGCGTGGCGGAAATGGTCTATCCGATTCACCACAAAGAGCCCGGAATAAATTTCTTTGGATCGAACTTCGCGTCCTTTGTGCCTTCGTGGTAAAGAGTGAACTAATCTCGACCGTACCGCATTGTAATATCTGGATTAATTAACTCCGAGTGGAATATTTTCCCGGCATGGTTACTCTTACCCGACGATGAAAACCCGCCTGTCGGTTCTCTCGTTTGCCTTGGCCCTCACCGCCTGTGCCCAAACTGAAATGAAAACGTCTCCTTCCGCCGCCAAGAGCGGCCCGGCCTGCAACATCAATGGCCCCAAATCCGCCTGCGGCCTGCCTTCCAACGTGGTCATCGACATGGCCCAGGCCAAAGTGCAGCACACCGATGCCGAATGGCAAAAGCTCCTCACGCCCGGTCAATACCGCGTGACCCGCCAGCAGGGCACGGAGCCGCCGTTTCAAAACGAATATTGGGACAACCACGCCGATGGCGTTTATTTTTCCGTGTGCAGCGACACCCCGTTGTTCGACAGCCGCGACAAGTTTGAAAGCGGCACCGGCTGGCCCAGCTTCACCAGGCCCATCGACCCGGCCTTCGTGGGCGAAACCACCGACACGAGCTACGGCATGGAGCGCACGGAGGTGCACTGCAACGTCGATGGCGCCCACCTCGGCCACGTCTTTGACGACGGCCCGGCGCCGACCGGCCTGCGCTATTGCATCAACTCCGCCTCGCTGCGGTTTATGCCGCGCAAGGAATATGAGGCGTGGGTGGCGCAGCACAGCGCCGGGAAAAATCCCAAATCCCAAACGGCAAATCCCAAATAAATTCCAAAATTGCGCCGCCGCCGAGTGGGCGGCTTTTTTTGGGTGAATATTTTTTGGTATTTGGGTAATGGCGTTTGGGATTTGCGTGCGCCGCGCGGAAGCGCACGCTTCCGCCATGGCATACGCGCACGCATTTTCCTCGCTGGGCTGCCCGGAGTTCACGCTGGAGGAAACGCTGGCGCTGGCGGAACGGCACCGGATCGACGCGATCGAGCTGCGCGCGCTCGGCGGCAGCATGGACCTGCCGGCGTATTTGGAAAAGCAGTACGGAACGCCGGCCGCACTGGCCGGGAAACTTCGCGGGTCGCGCGTGAACATCCTGGGACTGGGCACGTCGCTGCATGTCATCGGCGGCCAGCCGGGCGAGCGCGAGAAGTTCCTTGAGTTCGTGCCGTGGGCCGAGGCGCTGGGCGTGCGCTGGCTGCGGATTTTCGACAGCGACAAGGCGCTGGACGCGGACGAATTTGCACAGGCGGTGGGAACGATGCAGTGGTGGCGCGCCCAGCGGGCGGCCGCCGGGTGGCGCACCGATGTGATGGTCGAGACCCACGGGGGCATGACGACGACCGGAACCATCCAGGGCTTTTTGGCCGCGGTGCCCGGCGCGGCGATCTTGTGGGACACCCACCACACCTGGAAAAAGGGCGGCGAGGATCCGCTGGCGACATGGCGCGCGATCCGGGCGAGCGTCGTGCATGTGCACGTGAAGGACAGCATCAGCGTGCCGGGTGCGCGGCATCCCTACACCTTTGTCCTGCCGGGCGAGGGCGAATTTCCCATGGCGCCGCTGGCGGCCGTGCTGCGGGACGAGTTTACCGGCGCCGTGAGCCTCGAGTGGGAAAAAGCCTGGCATCCCTCGCTGCCGTCGCTGGACGAGGCGCTCCGGGTCGCGGCCGCGCGGGCCTGGTGGTAGATGATATGGTTTAACCACTAATGCACACTAATCGGCACTAATAACAGAATATGAAAGTTATGGGAGTCGTTGCAGGGGGAAGCCTTATTTCCGTGCGATCGAGCGCCTTATTAGTGATCATTAGTGTGCATTAGTGGTTAATACGTTATAGGGCGGTTTAAAAATTAGCATAGCCACAAAGGATCACAAAGAGCCCAAAGAAGGCATATGTTTTCAAAGGCTTTTTCTTTGTGAACCTTCGTGGCAACAAATCCGGCTGACCGTCACTCGCCCGGGGGAAGGAACAGCCGCCAGCGGCCGGCGTTCAGTTTGGGAGATGAATCGCCAAACTTTTCCAGCAGCTCGCGGAATGACAGGTCGTCGGGATCAAGGCTGGCGGCTTTGTCGTCATGCCGAAGCGCCTCGGCCAGGAGTGGAAACAACTCGGTGCGATTGCCCGCGACCAAGTCGGTTTCGATCCAGGCCTTCCTGGGGTCGGCGTAGGGGGCGAGATAACGCAGCGCGACGCGCAGGCTGCGCCCGTCTTTTGTCGTGTAGGCCCACCAATCAATATTCACGTGTTCAGCGAGGGTGGCGAGATTGCAGAGGGCCTCGAGGTTGAAGAGCGAATAGCTGAGCGATTTGGTGCGGACGAGCTCGAGGGGTTGGCTGCCGTCGGGTTCGATCTGGCGGGCGATGCGCTTTTCCAGGCCGTCCGACAGGATTTTCCTGGCGAAATCGGTTTTGCCGAGCACCAACGCGAGGTGAGCGGCTTGCACATCATACCAGGAGCCATGGTTGTTGGCGGCCGAGGCTTCGACCCGGCCGTTGGGGCCGGTGGTGAGCCAGTCGAAGTAGGCGGCGAGCCAGCGGTGGAAGGCTTGGTTGTCGGCGTCGGTCCAGGATGGGGAGTCCGCGATGAGGGCGAGGGAGTCGCAGATCCAGGTAAGCTGGCGCATCTCGAGGATGCCCCGGCCGCGTCCTTCGTCTCGGCCGGGAACATATTGGCCAAAATTGAGGTTGGGATTCATGCGTGTCGCCGGGTCGAGAAACCACGTGCGGACAAGGAGGGCGGCGTGTTGGGCGTAGGGTTCGTGATGCGTGAAATAGTAGGCGAGGCCCAGGGTCTCGACCGTCGTGGCCATGCTCTCCCAAGGGCGGGCGTCGGTGGCTTGCTTGCTCGGCGGATAAATTTTCCCATCGCGCCGGATGAAAGGCAGGCCGTTGGGCTTTGAAGGATCGGGCCACCAATAGGGAGCCTGGCTGATGTAGTCGTGCTTGTCCCCGCTGGGCGGGGTGCGCGCCTTGTCCATCACGGAGACGGGTTTGGATTGCATGGCGTGGTCGGCGTCCTCGCGCAGGCGGGCGACGACGGCCGCGAGCGCAGGGTCGCCATGGGCCATCCGGTCGCGGGCGGCGGCGAGCGCATCGGCGGGCAGCGAGTAAACCCCGGCCGCCGGAGGAGGAGAAACGGGTGGAAGCGGCGTGGTGGTGCATGCAGCCACGGCCAGCGCAAGGGCGAAGACAAGGCGGGAGGCTTTCATTGATGCGGGTCGCTGGTTGTGACTAACATCAGACGGGGCACATTCACAACGAAACCGCCGGCAGAAAGCAAAACTATCCACCAGGCTTTTACTGGTTAATCTGGCGTGGTTCCGATGAATAATCATAAATTTCCGGTGTGATCATCGCCTGAAGCGGCCGGCCTTCGGCATACGCGCGGAGGTTTCTCAAGGCGAAGGCACCGGCGTCGCGTCGCCGGTCGATGGTCGGGCCGGCAATATGGGGGGTGAGGATCACATTCGTCAGGCCGCGCAGGGGATGGTTGGGCGGCAATGGCTCGACGGAGAAAACATCGAGCCCGATAAAAATATTGCCTTCGCGGGCGACCCGCACGAGGGCCTCTTCGTCCACGACCTGGCCGCGGCCCACGTTGACAAACACCCCGCCGGGACGAATGAGCCGCAGGTGGCGCTCGGTCACGCAACGCACCGTGGCCGGGATCAGCGGGGCGAGCTCCACGACGACGTCGTTGTCGGCAAAGAGCGAATCGAGCGAGTGGGCGCGGGTGATGCCAAATTCTTTTTCAGTCGCGGCCGTGATATCCGGCGCATAGGAGGAAATCGTCACGCCGAAGGGCCGGAGCAGCCGGACGAGTTCGCGCGCCACCGAGCCAAAGCCGTGGAGGCCGACGCGGCGGCCAAAAAGCGAGGTGGTCTGGGTGTCGTTGGTTTTCCAGCCACGTTCATGGTGGATGGTGGTTATCCAGAAGCAGGTGCGCCGCAGGCAGGAGAGGATGTGGAGCAGGGCGCACTCGGCCACGACGCGGCTGATGGAGTTGCCCCAATTGGTGACCAGCAGCCCGTGTTCGATGTGCGCACGTGTGACGAGTTTTTTTGGTGAACCGGCGAGATAGCAAAGATAGCGCAAGCGCGGCGGGAGCACGTCCGGCAGCGGGGGCGTCTTCCAGCAGGCGAGCAGGATTTCCGGATTGGCCGCGGCCAGCTGGCGATAAAAGTCCGCCTTGTCCGCCTGCGTGGTGTCGAGTTGGCGGAAATCCGCGGCGATCCCGCGCATTTCGGCGAAGAGCGGCCCGGGCAGGAAGTCCTCCTGTTCGGCGGGGGTGAGCGCGGCGAGCAGGGAGACCGGACGCGGCAGGTTGCAGGGCGGGATGGTGGAGGGCGTCTTTTTGGAATGACGGATGAGGACCGTGCCAACGAGGCCGACAACTCCGCCGCAAAAAATAAAGGCGAGCCGCCCGCCAGGCGGGTTGGGGATGAACGCGAGCAAACAGACCAACGACCCGTAGGGGATGCACAGCCAGCCAATGAGCCAGGCTTGCTTGCTATCGGTGGCTGCGCTCACTTCCTCCTTGTCGTAATCGACGGGCGTCTCGATGTTGCGCGAAAATTCCTCGATCGATGCCTGGTACGAAGCGGATTCCCGCCGGTAGAAAAGCCGGGTGAAACAGAACCAGGCCGTGCAAACCCCCATGATCATCAGGGCGGCAATGGCCTGGCGCCAGTTGCGTTGTTCCCAGATGTTGGGATAAAGATGGGGTGGGTTGAATGTTCGCATGGCCCACGCCAGCGTAACATGGTAGTGGGTCTCATAGCCGGTGACAACACCGACCACCCATGTGCTCCAGCCCGACCAAGCGGGCGTTCGGCGGATGAAAATTCCCAGCACCAGCGGCATTGCCTGGGGCAGCGTGATCAGGATGCCAAAATCGAGGTAGAGTTCAAAAAGCGAGATCGTCGGGTGGAGGCTGAGGAACAGGGCAAAGGCAATGATGAGCAGGCCCAGCACGAGGGTCGTGGTTTTCCCGGCGAAGAGCAGCTCGCGGTCGTTGGCTCGCGGGCGCAGGATGGGTTGGTAAAAGCTTTTGATGAAGAAGCCGGAATTGTTGTTCAGGCCTGCGTCCATGGCCGACATCGTGACGGCGAAGATGCAGGTGACCAGCAGGCCCACCATGCCGACGGGAAGGACCGAGGTGGCCATGGCCAGGTAGGCTCCCTCGTCTGGATACTGCAACTTGGGATAAACGCCGGCCATATTCGGATGAATGATGGAGGCCGCCATCGGCGGCAGGAACCAGACAATGGTCCCCAGCAACATCAAGGTCGCGGCGAGCAAGGCCGCCCGGCGGGCATGGCGGCTGTCCTTCACGCAGAGATAGCGCGGCGCTTCCGTGAGATTGTTGGTCGAGACGAACTGCCGCAAGAACATGGCCACGCCCCAGAGCAGCAGGAAATCGTCGGAAAAAAGCTTATGGGAATCCAGCCGGGTGGCCGAGAGCTTGTGCACCAGCTCCATCGGTCCGCCCAGCCTGGCCACCGTGAAAACCAGGATCACGACGGACACGGGCATGAGGATCAGCACCTGGATGAAGTCGCTCGCGACCACGGCCCAGTTTCCGCTGAGCAGCGAGACCACCATGACCGTGACCCCGGCGAGCAAGATTGTCGTAAGGACATCCTGGTCGAAGGCGGCGGAAAAAAACACCGCCAGCGAGTAAAGCCAGATGCTCGCATAGCCGATGCGGACCAACAAGGTGAGCCAGGTGAAAAACTGCTCGTTGCGCGCGCCAAAGCGCGCGCGCACCGCCTGCATCGCGGTGACGACGCGCAACTGGCGAAAGCGCGGCGCGAAATACAGCGCGTTCATCAGGAACCCGATGATGTTGGCGAGGTAAATCAACATGATCGGCCAGCCGTCGCTATAAGCCCGGCTGGCCGCGCCGGTGAAGGTCCACGCGCTGAACGACAACATGAAGGCCGAGCCGCCCGCCATCCACCAGACCACCTGCCCGCCACTGCGGAAGTAGTCGCCTACATTGTGCACGAACTTCCGGCAAACCCAGCTGATCGCCAGCAAGTAGACGAAGTAGAAGCCGAGCACCGCGTAGTCGATGGGGTTCATCAGGGGGTGGAACTAAAAGAATCGATTCCCGGGTTGGGTGCGTCAAGGACAAGCCGGCGGTTGTCCTTTATTTTGTCATTCCGCGCGCGGCGGCCCATGCACTCACCTTGTTGTTGTTAATTTTTGGCTTTGGCGCGGTAGCGCTGCACGAGCTTCGTTCTCGTTCTCATTATCGAGGAACTCGAGAGTACGAGAATGAGTAGGAGAACGAGGACGATTCGGCTTATGTGTAGCCGGCCTCGCTGAGGCCGGGCCCGCCTTCGCCCATCGACTGGCTCAGGGCCTTGAGTCCCTCGACAATGCTCGGGACCCTGAGCTTGCCGAACGGGCTTTTCGAAACGGCTAATGCTATGGCGGACAAGCCGGGGTCAACGACCCCGGCTACAATATTACACCTGTCTAAATCGAAAGCGTTCTAGATAGTCGGCGCCCTTCGGTGGATCAAATCTCGAACGCAGCAGCCGAAAACACTCCTAGCCCGCCACCGGGCCGGTCGTCTCGCCGAGAAAAAATTGCGCGGGCAAAATCAAGTCGGTGAAGCTCTCGTCTTCCGTGCCCGTGCTCGCCATGACCAGGCGCGCGGCGGCTTCACCCAGTTTGCCGGGGTCCGTGCCTGCGCCGGTGATTTTGGGCACATCATTAAAGGGCAGCTGCGGCGGCGCATCGGCGCCAGCCAGGGCGATGTCGTGCGGCACGCGCCAGCCTTCGCGGACAAAAGCGCGCACTGCGCCGGCGGCCATCAGGCAGTTGTAACAGACAAAAGCCGTGGGAAAATCGCCCCGCTTGGCCTGCGGCAACAGCCCATATACAGCCTCCGTGCCCTCGGCCCGGTCGGCTTGTTGGAGTTTGACCACGTAGCGTTCGTCGAGTGAAAGGCCGGCCTGCGTGAGCGCGGTTTGGAATGCGCTGAACCGCGCTTCATGCCGGCCGAGGCCGGTATTGCCGCCGAGCCAGCCGATGCGCCGGTGCCCGAGCTCGTGCAAGTGCCGCACAACCGTATCGAGTGCCTGCGGCTCGTTGCCCACCACCGAGTGGCAAATGCCGGGGTGGCGCGCGGAGACGGCCACAATCCGTCGCTCCAGTGCGCGCAGTTCGTCCAGGAACGACGGCGACACCTCGCCGAGCAACACCACACCCCGGAACATATGTCCCGACTGGAAAGACCGCTGCAATTTCGCCGCTTCAAGGCTGCCCTCTGAACCCAGGTAAACCGTCGTGAATCCCTGCATCTCCAGCGCCGCATGCAATCCCTGCTGCACGTGGCCAAAGTACAGGCTCGGCGTGCTCAACTGCAGGGGGGCGCGCAGGATGACTCCCACCTGGCTCTGCTGCGTTGCCTGCGTCAGGTTCATGCCTTTCGGCTGATAACCGCGCTTCAACGCATGCTGCCAAATGCGGGCGTAAGTCTTTTCATTAATGCCCTGCTTGTGACCATTGAGCACGAGCGAAACCAGGGCCTGCGAAATGCCCAGATCATGGGCAAGCTGTTGCTGCGACACCTTGACGGCGGGGCGGGGCATGCCACGCATGTTTAATAATCAAGAGCTTAATGCAATAATTATTAAACAAGGGCTTTAAGCCGCTGACAAAGGAACGACGCGTTGATTCCACAAATTTTTTCCTAAATAAATGGAAAAAATTGAGTTACCAATTCGGCTTTTCCGGGAGCGAGGCGTCGAATTCCTGGATCAACTTGGCCTCGTAGGCGCCCGCATAAGTGCCACCCAGGAATCGATCCAAGCCTTCTTTCAAAAGTTTTTCCCATGAGGCTTCTTCATGGCCGGGTACGATGGGATAGAACAGCGCCTGGTTGCTGCGGGCGGCTTTCAAATCTCCCGGTGCGTCGCCGATCATCAGGATGCGCTCGGTCGGATACTTCCCCCCGGCGGCGAGTCGGATATGCTCGTCCTTGGTGCCCATTTCCTGCCCGGCGAGGACACGCACATACTGGTCGAGGCCGTGCTCCTTCCATTCGTGCGCCAGCGTTTCGCACGGCGCCTGGGAGACGACAAGGACGTCGGCGTGTTGCACCATTTTCTGCAAGCATTCGCGGACGAAAGGGAAGGGCGGGACGCTGGCATCGAGCTCTTCAACCATCTGGTTGAGCGCTTGCGACCAGACCAGCGCGGGTGCGAGCGCCTGGTTGCCGGCTTCCACTTCCTTCTTGAGCGAGGCGTTGCTCAGGTTTTTCGACCGGGCCATCCACGCTTCCAGTTCGGTGGTATCGGGCACCACGACCCCGCGGGCGATGACTTCCTTGCGGGCGCGGAGCAGGTTGAGGGCGCGCGCGAGGGCCTGAAACCGGTTGGCGCCGCGCGTCTTCGAGTATAAATTGACGAAGTCCCAGACTTCGCGCGCGTATTTGTTCACCGTCTGGAGGCGGAAATGTTTGATGAACATCGGCGCAAAGCATTCCTTGTGCTTGAGCTCCATCACATCGAAGACGCAGCCGTCCGAATCGATGCCGATGAAAAATTCCCTGGCCGGTTTCAGGTTCTTGAGGATTTGAGGGTCGTTCATAAAAATTAAAAACGTGGCCGGCAAATAGGCACCGAAGCGCAACGACAATCAAATGAAATCTCGGTTTTGCCGGCCGCCGATCGAGTTGGCTTTGACGCCGCTGGAAAGAGTGCATTATGCAAACTTCACGCAAGCTACTTAACCAAGCGTGTCGCAGCAGGGAAGCTTGACGCCGACTTTTGGGAATGCATAAATGCCCGCTTTTCCAGAAAACTACCCCTGTCCTCCTGCACCCCGAGACCCTGTGTAAATCGAAACAAACCGGTCGGTCGCCATCTAATTTATAATTATGAAAAAAGAGTCCTGGATTGAAACCATTCTGAGCGGAATGTCGCTCGAACAGAAAATCGGCCAATGCGTCGTCGTCGGTATGTCGGGAACCGTCATCACGAACGACCTTCGCGAAGCCATCACGCGCTACCATTGCAGCGGCATCCGGCTCTCGCCGTTCACGCGGATGTTCAGCTATTTCAGCGACGAGAAGGCCAAGAAACAGGAACTCGACGCCGGCTTTGTGCCGTCGATGCAAAAAATCGCCACCGGCGGCCTGCCACCCTCTCTCACCCCGGAACAATATGCGGCCATGCTCAACGAACTGCGCCAGCTTGCCGCGCAACGTTCGCCGGCGATCCCTCTGCACATGGTCATCGACCAGGAAGGCGACACGAGCCGTGATTTCACCCGCGGCGGAGTCGTGCAGTACGCCTCCAACATGGGCATGGTGGCCAGCCAAAGCCCGGAAACGGCGTACAAGATTGCCTGCGGTATCGCCAAGCAGATGAAGGCGTCCGGCCTCGACATGATCCACTCGCCGGTCGTGGACGTGAATATCAATCCGAATAATCCCGAGATCGGCTACCGGGCCTTCAGTGACGATCCCGAAGTCGTCGCCGAGTATGCCATCGCCATGCTCAAAGGCTTCAAGGAAAACGGCATCATCGCCGCCGCGAAGCATTTCCCCGGCCGCGGCGATTCCGCGACGGATGCGCACCATGCCTGCCCCATGCTCAAGGTGGACAGCGAGCGTTTCAACAAGATCGAGTTGCATCCTTACAAGCGCCTGATCGCGGCGGGCATCGACTCCATCATGGTGGCCCATTGCATTTATCCGCACATCGACCCCGACCAGATTTCGACCGTCTCGCGCAAGGTGGTCACCGGCATCCTGCGCGACCAGCTCGGCTTCGAGGGCATGATCACGACCGACAGCATCACCATGGGTGCGTTGATCGACCGTTACGGAATCGGCGAAGCGTGCGCCCGCGCGCTCGACGCCGGCGCCGACGTCATCCTGATGAAAGCCGAGAACCAGTGGCGCGGCGAAATGTTCCACACCATCAAAAAATGGGTCGAGGAAGGAAAAATCAAATCCGATGAGCTCGACGACAAGGTTCGTCGCATTTTGCGGATCAAGAAACAATACGGCATGTTCGACCAGATGGGCATGGTGGACGCATCCAAGGCCGCGGTGCCGTTCTCGGATCCGATCGTGGTCGAAACCTCGAAGCAATCCGCGCAAAAAGCCATTATCGTCATCAAGGACGAGCTTGGCGTGCTGCCGTTGGACCAGAAAAAGAAAGTGCTGCTCATCAACCAGCAGTACTCGATCAAAACGCCCAACGACGCTTACGACCATCCTGCGCTGTTTTCCCAATTGATGGAACAGGACTGGCCTTCACTCCAGACCTACGAGACCAAGTTCGGCCTCGACGCCAAGGATGAGGAAGGCGTCCTGAAGTTCGTCAAAGCCAACAAATTTGATGTCATCCTCTGCACCAATTATTATGACCGGCAGGAAAAGCCGAACACCTACGTCAAGGCGCTGATCGACCAGGGCTACCCGGTGGTGTTGATCACCAACACGCCGTATTGCATCAAGGACAACGCCGGGCTGATCCCCTCGGCCAAGACCATCGTGCTCAACATGAACCTGACGCCCGACGGCATGCGGACGACCAAGGGAGTGTTGCTTGGAAAAATCAAGGCCGGGGGTTCCTGGCCGTTGTCCAATTACGATCCGTTCAAGCTCAGGAAGTAACGTTTCATGAAAAAGCTGATCCTCAAAACCCCCTTCAACCGCACGGTTTCCCCCCTCACCGGTTGGACCCGCAATCATTGGGAGGAAACTTTCTATGCGCTGATGAAAGGAATTGTGGACAGCGCGTCGCCGGCGGGTGCGCGCCAGCGGATTCCCGGGCCGCGCAGCCATCACGGGCTGCTGGCCGACGAGCTGGAGGGCTTCACCCGCTCGATGATCATGGCCGGCCCCTGGCTGAGCAGTTCGAAAACCGGCGCCTATTTGTGGAAGGGCGCCAAGGTAGACGTCGCCGGCTTTTATCGCCGGGGCATCCTCGCCGGCACGGATCCCAAGCATCCCGAATACTGGGGCGACATCGTGGATTTTGCGCAGCACCTGGTCGAGATGGCGGCGCTGGCCTGGGGCCTCTATCTCTCCAAGAGCCTGGTCTGGGACAAGTTTTCCGCCGCGGAGCAGAAGCAGGTCGCGGACTACATGTACCAGTGCACGAAGGTGAAATATCACAACAACAACTGGATGCTCTTCGGGGTCGTGACCAACGCCGTCCTGAAGAAACTGGGCATGCCGTATTCGCAGGAACAGATCGACCGGTACCTGCTGGCCTGCGACCACATGTATATCGGCGACGGCTGGTATCGCGACGGCCACATCAACCGCATCGACTACTACAACCCCTGGGGTTTTCTCTACTACTACCTGATTTGGGTCATCCTCGACGGTGACTCGAAACCGGACCTCGCGGAAAAGCACAAGGAACGCGCGCGCCTCTTTGCCCGCGACCTTCGCTATTTTTACGCCGGCGACGGCAGCGTGCCCTGCTTCGGCCGCTCGATGATTTACCGCTTCGGTTTCCTCTCGCCGCTTGCGCTGGGCCAGCACCTCGGCTGCCTCGACATCCCGGCCGGCGAGATCAAGACGCTCTGCAACGGCGTGATGAAGTTCTTTTTCTCGAACGAAATCCTGACCGAGCAAAACCATCTTTCGATGGGTTTCCTGCGGCCCTGCGCGGAGATATTGGAGAATTACTCCTGCGGCGGCTCCCCCTATTGGGCGGCCAAGGCGTTCAACCTGCTGATGATCCAGCCGGACGATCCGTTCTGGAAAGTGAAAGAGGAAAAACTCCCGATCCATCGCGAAAGTTTTTCCGTGCCGCTGCACAGCGCAGGCTTGTTGATGGTCGGGGACCAGAAGACCGGCCACGTGCAGCTGATCAACCAGAAGTCCTACCACGACAAACCGGAGTACAACGCCAAGTACACCAAGTTTGCCTACTCCTCCATCTTCAGTTACGAGTCCCGGCTCATCTACAAGAACTACAATTGCGACAACGTGCTGCAGTTCTCCGCCGACGGGATCAACTTCCGCCAGCGTTGGGAGATGACGCCCCTTTACTGCGAAAAGAACTTCGCCGCTTCCAAGTATCCGCTCTACGACGTGGACAAGGACGGCATCATCCACACCTCCATCCTGGTGAAGGACGATTTCATGATCAACCTGCACCAGGTTGAAACCAAGAAAAAGTCCGTGGTGTTCCAGGAGGGCGGTTATCCGCTCGGGTTCGACGACGGGACCGCCAAGACCGTTTCCATCAAGGGCGCCGAAGCCGCCTACAAGGACGGGAAGCTGACCTTCATCCAGAATCTGCACGGATACACCAAGCAGGTGCACGCGCTTCCGTTTGCCGACGACATCAACGGGTCCAACGTGCGTTATCGCCAGAGCGTGGTGCCGGTGCTCGGTTTCGAAAACGGCGCGCAGGAGAAATTCTACCTCGCGTCCATGGTTTGCGGCCGGGTCGGGAAGGATTCCATCAAAAAGCTGGCCGGGCTGGTCAAGAGTTTCAAACTCAAGGGCAACGCGGCGGAAATTGTTTTCTCCGACAGCGAACGCGCGTTCCTGCAGATCGGCGACATCCAGGACGTCAACGTTTCGCTCAACGGCAAAAAATTCTCCGGCCCCATCGTGGTGGCGCGGGTCTCCAAGGATGGAAAGAAGTGGTTTGTCCTCGAAAGTTCGGGGAAAATCCAGACTGAAGGGCCCCAATGAGCCATTATGACTATGCCGTAATTGCGATCTACCTCTGTTTCATCGCATGTCTCGGGCCGGTCTTTAGCAAGTTCAGCAAGAACTCGAGCGACTTCTTCCGCGGTGGCGGCAATATGCTTTGGTGGATGGCCGGTTCCATGGCCTTCATGTCCCAGTTCAGCTCGTGGACGTTCACCGGGGCGGCGAGCGAGGCCTATGTGGACGGCCCGCTCGTGCTGGTGATTTACTTCGGCAATGGCCTTGGCTGTTTCCTGGGCTACCTCTGGACGGCCGGGAAATTCCGCCAGATGCGCGTGGTGACGCCCATGGAAGGCATCCGGGACCGGTTCGGCAAATTCAACGAACAATTTTTCACCTGGGTCTGGATCCCCATCGGCATTGTCTACGCCGCCATCTGGCTCAAGGCGGTCAGCACCTTTGTCGCCGTCGTGTTCGACATCAACATGGCCCTGACCATCGTGGTGGTGGGGCTGGTCGTGCTGACGGTCGCCTGCTTCGGTGGGGCGTGGGCCGTCGTGGCATCGGCCTTCCTGCAGATG
>Ga0210398_10002901_pt1 | contig 16533 bp, 14 predicted proteins | sample IncBWC4OmetaG_FD_161047 | JGI IMG/M metagenome (GOLD analysis project Ga0210398, IMG submission 161047) | Forest soil microbial communities from Barre Woods Harvard Forest LTER site, Petersham, Massachusetts, United States - Inc-BW-C-4-O | ecosystem: Environmental > Terrestrial > Soil >... | reverse complement strand
TGGAGTCCTGCTTAACATCACCCAGCAAGCGGAATAAAGATGCGTGCGATCGTCGCAGGAGGTGGTACCGGCGGCCATGTAATTCCTGCCCTGGCCATCGCGCAAGAGTTGCGTTCGCGCTACAACGCACACGTGGTGTTTGTCGGTACAGCTCGCGGCATCGAGACGCGACTGGTCCCAGCCGCCGGATTCGAATTGCATCTCATCGAAGTAGGCGGACTTAATCGCGTGGATTTCCCTACGCGATTGAAGACGTTGTTGGACCTGCCGCGCGCCGTGATGGCGTCAGCCAACCTGATTCGCGAATTTCGACCCGACGTAATGGTTGGCGTGGGAGGCTATGCTTCCGGGCCTGCGATGCTGGCGGCCGCAATGATGAACACCCCCACAGTAGCGTTCGAGCCAAATGTCGTTCCGGGGTTCGCCAATCGCATGGTCGCGCCCATGGTTCGAGCCGCGGCGGTGCACTTCGAAAAGACTTGTCATTACTTTCGCAACTGCTATGTGACCGGCGTGCCGGTACGACGCGAATTCTTTAACCTACCAAAGCGGCCGATCGACGCGCCTCCGACACTGCTGGTCTTCGGAGGCAGCCAGGGAGCAAGCGCCATCAACCGGGTGGTGCTGGAGTCCCTGTCGAGGCTCATGGAAGCGGTGCCGTCGATTTACGTCATTCATCAAACCGGCGAGCGAGACTACCCGGAGGCTCAAGTCGCGTACTTACAGGCTCGGCTCGCGGCCGAGGTGTCGCCATTCATCGATGACATGCCGGACGCGTTCGCGCGCGCCGATCTGGTCCTCTGCCGCTCCGGCGCCAGCACGGTGGCGGAGATCGCCGCAGCCGGGAAGCCCGCAATCTTTGTGCCTCTGCCTACTGCCGCCGATGACCATCAGCGCCACAACGCGGCAACTCTAGCGGCTGGCGGGGCTGCGCGCTTGTTGCCGCAGGCTGAACTAACAGCCGACCGGTTGGCGGCGGAAATCGCTTCGCAACTGTGCGATCGTCCAGGTTTGGCACAGATGTCGGAAGCGGCCCGCGGTTTTGCCCATCCTGAGGCAGCTGCTAAGATTGCCTCTCTTGCCGCGCGGGTCGCTGGCGTCGCCAGCCGGCACGCGCTAGCCTAGAGATATCTCTCCCATGTTTGCAAAGATTCAGCGGGTTCATTTCGTAGGCATTGGTGGCATCGGCATGAGCGGAATTGCCGAAGTGCTGCTCAATCTCGGATACCAGGTTTCAGGTTCCGATCGTAAGCCTTCGGCGGTGACAGCCCGCCTGGCCGAAATGGGGGCGGTCATCTGCGGCGAACACCTGGCGGAGAATGTCACGGACGCCGACGTGGTGATCGTCAGCTCTGCCATCAAGTCCGACAACCCAGAGGTCGTCGCTGCCCACGGGCGCCACATTCCGGTGATCCAGCGGGCGGAGATGCTGGCCGAGTTGATGCGGCTGAAGTACGGTATCGCCGTGGCCGGTATGCATGGGAAGACCACTACCACGTCGATGGTGGCGGCGGTGCTGGCGGCTGGCGGGCTCGATCCCACGGTTGTGGTCGGAGGGCGTGTCGATGCGATGGGCTCCAATGCGCGCTTGGGGAAGTCGCAGTATCTGGTGGCCGAGGCAGATGAGAGCGACCGCTCATTTCTCAAGCTGTCGCCGATTCTGGCGGTAGTGACCAACATCGATCGCGAGCACATGGACTGCTATCGCAACATGGAAGACGTGGAGCAGACCTTTCTGCAATTCATGAATTCCGTGCCCTTCTATGGAATGGTGGTCGCCTGTAACGATAACGATGACCTGAGTCGCCTGTTAGCCGGAGTGCAGCGGCGGACCGTCACGTATGGCACTCGTGCAGATTCGGATTTTTGTATTTCCAACATGCAATGTGGACCCTCGCGGGAAAGTGTGGCGCTGAGTAGTTTTCACGTCACGTATCGCGGCAACGATCTGGGGCGATTTCGCCTGCGCGTTCCCGGAGCCCACAACGTAAGCAATGCCACGGCGGCAATTGCGGTTGGGCTTGGTCTGGTTGTGCCGGTCGAAAAGATTCGCCATGCGCTGGAGAACTTCAATGGCGTGGATCGGCGTTTCCAGTTGATTGGTAGCGTCAATGGCATAAGCGTAATCGACGACTACGGACATCATCCCACGGAGATTCGTGCCACCTTGGCGGCGGCCCGGCAATGTGGCTTCCAGAAAGTTCACGTCATCTTTCAACCGCATCGCTATACCCGGACCCAGTTGCTAATGGATGATTTTGCTACTGCGTTTCGGGATGCGGATTCTGTTCTGGTGCTCGATATCTACGCTGCCAGCGAAGCCCCGATTCCAGGAATCACGGCCGAGTCGCTGGCGAACTGCATCACGGAAAGCGGCGGACAGGAAGCGCTGTACGTCCCTTCGTTTCGGGAGGCGGTGGAATTGGCCACAAGTGCCGCGACGACCGGAGACATGATCCTGACGCTGGGCGCAGGGAGTATCTGGCATCTGGCGCCACAACTGCTGGAGGAGTTGGAGAGCAGGACGCCGAAGAGTGTCGGCTAAACCCGTAGTGACAAGATCAGCTCCCGAGACTTGCCATCAGGCCTTTAACTTCGTCACGTAGGTCCAGAAGATCGGTATGGATGACGCTCCAAACGATCTCATCGTTAATAAAGCTATACCCATGAATCAGTAAGTTCCGGAACGAGATAATTTCGACATGCTGTCTAACGCGTGCTGCAGTTTCCGGGAATTGCCGTGCAAGCTGAGCTAGGGCTTCCCCGATGATTCTAATTGCCGCTCCACCGCCGAGCGCAGCATCAGATCTTGTTTGTAGTCGGCCAAGGTTCGGTTAGCGATAAAGCCGAAGATCAAGTCCGCCGAGTTGCAGATGTCCCAGAGATACGCCCTCTGGTCACGCTGCATAAAGCGAGACCTGCGAGGTTTCGATGTTGTGCCTGATGTAAGGATTGCGGACCGCAGACGTTTCGACCAGATCAATGTTGCGTTCGAACAACTGTTTCAGTTCTTTGAGCAGACCAAAATAAGAGCGGGCATGGTCGTCGGGCGACATGGGAGCAAATTCGACCACGAAATCCAGGTCGCTGGTATCCGCGCGAAAATCCTCACGGGCAGCCGAGCCAAACAACCCGAGGCTAAGCACGCCAAATCGTCGACAAAGACTCGCGAGTTCCTGCTTGCGGCTTTCAATCGGGCTGACCATAGCGATCAAATCATAGCGCAGTTTCCATCTGCTGCGGGGACGACCCAAATCTGCCGCCTTCCATCTCCCAATCCAGCCCGCCAGTTTACCTTTGTGGTTCCTGTTCCCTCGCGTGGTCGTCCAGGGGCAAAAGCGTCTCCTTTATCCGGAGGAAAACAGTTATAGTGAGGCGAATAGGCTGAAGTTGTAGGGGTTTTAACCCGGTTTTCATGGCCCGAAAAAACTCATCGACCCTATCGGACGACGAAATCGAGGCAACCGCGAGCGAAGCGGCACGCAGGAATGACCTCGAGGACTCGCCGCTGGACGCGCGCATGCTCGACCTCGACGACGAGGCCGAGTCGCCATTTCTGCGTGGTCAGAAACGCGTTCCCGTACGTCGCGGAGCCTTGCCTCGCAAGGCGGCAAGCCGGGCCAAGATCGCGTTGGCAGTGATCCTTATCGGATCCGGCATTGCGGTGCCGTGGATTGTGCTTCACCAGTATGCGACGCAGTCATGGCGTTTTCGCCTCGACTCCAGCGATGACATCGCAATCTCCGGGACCGGCAACGTCAGCCGTTCTCAAATCATGGATGTGCTGGCCAGCGACATCGATCGCAACATCTTTTTCGTTTCGCTGGATCAGCGCAAGAAGCAGCTGGAACAGATTCCCTGGGTGCAGTCGGCGTCGGTGATGCGCTTGCTTCCCAATCGTTTGAAGATTGTGATTCGCGAGCGTACTCCGGTAGCGTTTGTCGAGGTCAACTCGCACATCGAGCTGATCGACGCCAGCGGAATGATCATGGATCTTCCCGCGAACCAGACTGCAAAATATTCCTTCCCCGTAATCGTGGGTATAACAGATAGCGATCCGCTTTCCATGCGGGCGGCGCGTATGAAGATCTATAACCAACTGATACGGAAATTAGACTCCAGTGGCGCGCATTATTCCGGCAATCTTAGCGATGTGGATCTTTCTGATCCCGACGATGTGAAGGCCACCGTCACCGATCCTCACGGAGCGGTACTGGTGCATCTGGGGTCGTCGGACTTTCTGGAGCGTTTCAAGGTCTACGTAGCGCACGTGCAGGAATGGAGAACGCAATTCCAGAAGTTGGAGTCGGTCGACTTGCGTTATCAGCACCAGGTGATCGTCAATCCTGATTCCACCAGCGCTAGTACGAAGCTAAGTGCTCCCGAAGCGCCTGGAAACGAGGCTCCAGCGAGTGCGGCACCGAAGGCTCCGCAGAATAAGAAGAAGGTTGCGACAGCTAAGAAGACGAAGAAGCACACTTAAAACATGGGAAGTCAAACAGAAAACCTGCTCGCGGTGATCGATGTCGGTAGCGCCAAAACGTGCGTTATCGTCGCTGAGGTGAATGATTACGCCCTGCGCTATCGGGGACACGGCATCTCCGATTCTCGCGGCATGCGTAAGGGCGTCATTGCCGATCTCGACAAAGCCGTGGCTTCCATCAAGAAGGCGGTGGAGGAGGCCGAGAACGTGGCGCAGGCCCCGGTGGAGCATGCAGTGGTCGGCGTCGCCGGCTCGCACATTCGTGGCGTCAACAGTCATGGCGGCATCACGCTGGGATCGCGTTCGCGCGAGATCAGTCGCGATGATGTGCGTCTGGCAGTCGAAAAGGCGCGCAGCATCGCCATGCCCGAAGATCGCGAAGCCCTGCACTTGCTGCCGCAGGAATTCATTCTCGATGGCCAGGGCGGAGTGCGCGATCCCGCAGGCCTGATGGGCCGCAAGCTCGAAGTCCGGGTGCACATCGTCACCGGCGGGACGACGGCGACGCAGAACGTTGTTTCGGCGGTGAACCGGGCGGGTATCCACGTCGACGATACGGTTTTTGAAGGATTAGCTTGTGCGGATTCCGTTTTGCAGACGGACGAGCGCGAACTCGGGGTTTGCCTGATCGACATCGGCGCTGGATCAAGCGATCTAATCGTGTACTACGAAGGCGTGGTAATCCACACGGGCGCAATTCCGATTGGTGGTGACCATTTCACTAACGATGTGGGCGTTGGTTTCCGCACGCCAGTGCCCGATGCCGAAGACATTAAGAAAATGTTTGGCTGTGCCATCGTCACGCGCATTCCCGAGGGCAACGAAATCGAGGTTCCGTCGGTAGGAGATCGGCCGTCGCGACTGATGCAACAGCGGATGTTAGGAGAGATTCTGGAACCGCGCGCGCGCGAGCTGATGGAACTGTTACGCGATCATTTGCGGCAGGCGGGAGTCGCAGAATTATTGGGCGCGGGAATGGTATTTACTGGCGGCGGTTCGCGGTTGAACGGCCTGCTGGAAGTGGCTGATGACATTCTGCGGCGTCCGGTTCGGCAGGGATATCCCGTGCCGATCGCCAAGCTGCCGTCAAATCTGCTGGAGCCTGAGTTTGGCACGGCGATTGGCATGGTGTTGTATGGGCATCGAGCGCGGCAGGCGCGCATGAATCTGGATCGAGGGTTGGGCGCGAAGATCAAAGCGTTGTTCGCCCGGCAAGGGGCGTAAGACATGCCGGTGAGAATGGGCCGGCGCGTTGGGCTCATCGACGAAGGCAAAGCAGCTCCCTCGGCTCGGACTCAAGTCCTCGCTCGGGATGACAATAAGTACGAACTTGAACTGGCGCTACGGCAAGGGCGCCCACTGGGGTAGAGATGATTGAAGATTTCAACGACAAAAGCCAGCCGGAAAGCGACATTCGCATTCACTTCAACGAAGAGCTGCTGAACAGCGCGAAGATCAAGGTTATTGGCGTGGGCGGCGGTGGTGGCAACGCCGTCAATCGCATGATCGAATCGCACCTGGAAGGCGTGGAGTTCGTGGTCGCCAACACCGATCTGCAGGCGCTGAAGGGTTGCAAGGCGCCAGTGAAGATCCAGCTTGGCGTCAAGCTGACAAATGGCCTGGGCGCGGGAGCCAATCCCGACGTAGGGCGCAAAGCTGCTCTGGAGGATGCCGACAAGATCATCGAAGCGCTGGAAGGCGCGGACATGGTGTTTGTGACGACTGGTTTGGGTGGTGGCACCGGCACAGGTGCGGCGCCAATCATCGCTTCTCTGGCGACCGAGATGGGCGCACTGACGGTCGCGGTGGTGACGAAGCCGTTCGCGTTTGAAGGCAAGCGTCGCCAGAACCAGGCGGAGCGCGGCTTGCAGGACTTGATTGACTCAGTGGACACGACCGTCGTAATCCCCAACGAAAAATTGCTTGCCGTTGCCAAGGACGCAGGATTCTTCGAGTCGTTCCGCGTGGCCGACGACATTCTGCGCCAGGCCGTGCAAGGTATTTCCGACATCATCACCATTCCCGGCATCATCAACCGCGACATCGCCGACGTGAAAACCATCATGGCAGGCATGGGTTATGCGGTGATGGGTACGGCAACCGCGAAGGGCGAAGGCCGGGCAACAGCTGCAGCACAGGCGGCGATTGCGTCTCCCCTGCTGGAGGCAGGGGCTATCGACGGCGCGCGCGGCATCCTGATCAACATTACGGGGTCAAGTTCGCTGAGGCTGGCAGAGGTAAATGAAGCGTCGACCATCATCCAGAGCGCCGCACATGAAGACGCGAACATCATCTTCGGCGCTGTGCTCGACGAGAAGATGAAAGACGACGTCAAGATCACCGTGATCGCCACCGGCTTCAAAGAGCTTCATCGCCGGCGCGAGCAACCGGATTCCGCAGTAGTTCTACAGAACGCGCGCGCCGCAGCGGCCAGTGTGCATGCGACCTATGAAGTTTCTGGGATGCGAGACCCGCAGCCGGCAAAACCTGCGACTAGGCCGGAGCCGATGAAGGCAGCGGAGCCGGAGCCACGAATCGCAGAACGTTTGCGCGCGATTCCTTACGTTCCGGATAACCTTGACGACATCGACTCGGAAATTGTTCGCCACGCAACACCGGTGGACGACTTTCCCGACCCACGGATTGCCGCTGCTGCTGACGCGCAGCAAGTAGCGGCCATGGATACCACCAGCAGCAGCGTCGAGATCAATTACGATGCTGACGATCTGGAGATTCCGGCGTTCCTGAGGAAACGCTCTGACAGTTAGAACGCACGTTCCTTTATTGAATGGCTTGCGGCCGTTGCGCCATTAATTCTTCGAAGCGCTTGTCGGTACGCATGGTGGCGAATTCGGAATCGGTGTAGACCTTGTTGATGTCTTTATAGCCGTCTTCCATCGCCTTGCGCAGATATTCCAGCGAGTGATCGAAGTCACCGGCCTGAGCGTACATCTTGGCTACCATGAAGGAGAAGGCAGCGCGATCTTCCGGCGAAGTCGCCTGCGCCATCACACCCATGCGCGAGACCCGGTTAAAGATATCAGGATCAAGCGTGAAAGCCGCTTTGTAGGCTTGCGCGGCGTGTACGTAGTCATGTTTGCCGAAGTACGATGAACCCATGTTGTACTGGAAGACGGCATCGGTCGGACGTAACTTCAAGGCCTTGGTGTAGTACTTGATTGCCTTGTCGTAGTGCTTTTCCATCTGCTCGATGTAGCCGCGATTGTTGTAGCCTTCGGGAGCATGCTTGTCGAGCTTGATTGCGTGATCAAAGCACTTGGCTGCGTGTTCTCGACGTTGCAACAGCAGATACGCCATCCCCTCTTTGTTCCACAGCAGTGCGCTGGGTTGCTTGGCGAGCGCGGCATTATAAAAATCGATGGAATCCAGGTACCGCTTCTGCGCCCGCAGCTGATCGCCCTGAAGTTCCAAGTCCTCGGCCGAGCTGTTGGGGTTCGGTATGGCTGGCGGCGAAGGTTGCTGAGCCTTAGCAATCGGGCTTGTAGTGGCAAGTAAATAGACAGCAAAGCTGCAGGTGAGGACTAGAATCCGCGACCTTAGGTGCCGACCCATGGCGAACCTCCAGCTCCGGTACCCTGTCGGCGTGCCGTCCTTACGCCGAAGGAATGTGAGAGTCCGGTAACGCTCTCATAATAGACCTATTTCGGGCTGGTATTGTTCCCATTTTCTGTAGTACTGGCACCATTATTCTGCGATTCGTCCCCGCTGTCGCCTTTTCCGAACAGCTTACTGAAAAATCCCTTTTTCTTCTTCTTCGATGCAGGCTGCTGGGCTTGTGCGGAATCGTCATTCGGCGCGGACTGCCCAGGCGGACTGCTGGTCGCGGATGGAACCGGACCGTTGGTGGTTGCAGGCGGACCGTCGACGGGAGGCGATCCCAGTCCAAAGATTTTGGTGAAGAATCCACGGTGGTCACCGGCGGCTTGATCGCAGGTTTCCTTGGGCTCAGTGCCGGCAATGAAGGCAACGGTGTAGTCCTGGGGACAAGACGGTGTAGCCAGGCGATTGGTTACTTTATCCAGTTGGACCTGAACCACGCCGGAAGGCTGCTGAAAATCTTTCACATTCGCGTACTGCGGCAGTTTGACTGCGCGCTTCATAAACTCAGCCCAGATAGGCGCAGCCACCGCGCCGCCGGCCAGCTTGATGTCGGTGTAGTCGTCGTTGCCTACCCAGACGATGCACAGCAGATTCGACGTATATCCGGCAAACCAGGCGTCATGCGAAGTACCGGTTTTGCCGGCCGCGGGAGGTTCAAATCCTCGTGCGCGAACCGGATAACCGGTGCCGCTGTTGATCACCGCTTCCATCATGGTGGTCATCACGTAGGCCACGCGCGGATCGAGCACAGCTTTGCTGTCGCTCTGGTAATTGTTGAGCACAGCGCCCCTGGCGTCGCGCACCGACTTGACCATAACGGGTGACAGCCGCGTGCCGCCGTTAGCAAAGACGGTGTAGGCACCCGCCATTTCGATCGGTGTCGCGTCATAGGCGCCGAGAGCCAACGCAGGCGTCGCCCTCGCGCTGGTGATACCCGCTGCCTTGGCCAGAGCCGCAACCTTCTCAAAGCCGACTTCCTGCCCTAGTCGGACTGTCGCGTTGTTCAGCGATTCAGCCAAGGCGTAACGGGCGGTCACTTCGCCGTGAAAGTTTTCGTGATAGTTGCGAGGCTCGTAAACCTGATCCCCACCGATGGCGATGCTAACCTGCGAATCGTCGATCAAGCTGGCCGGGGTGAAGACGCCGTCATTGTTGTTGACGACGCCAGTGTTGGGATCGGAGCTGGTGTTGGCGAACATGGTTTGGCCGGTGACCGCGGTATTCACTGCTGCGGCATAAACAAATGGCTTGAAGATGGAACCTGTGGGCCGCTTGGCAATGGCGTGGTCCAACTGGCTCATACCATAGTTCCTGCCGCCCACCAGCGCCAGCACTTCGCCGGTATGCGGATCGATGGCCACCAGCGCCACTTGCGGCAATGGCCCTGCGTCGATGCTGATTTCCGTCTTCGCGTCCTTGCCCGTGCCAATCTTAATTTTGTGGGTGCGCTTCTTTGCCACCTGCTCGTCGACCAGCGCCATGCCTTCGTCCACGGCTTCGGCCGCTGCCCGTTGCAAGTCGGGATCGAGGGTGGTGTAAATGCGAAGCGCGTGATCGTTCAGCTCGCCTTCGCTGAACTGACCCGACAGCTGGTCCTTCACCAGGTCAACAAAATACGGAGCGTCGCTGGCTTCCACGTTTGGGGTTGCCAGCTTCATCGGAGCGGCCTTGGCGCGGTCAGCCTGCTCGCGGGTGATCGCTCCCGTTTCCACCATGGAATCGAGCACCAGGTTGCGGCGCTCCAGCGCGCGCCTGGGATTCTTGTACGGAGAAAGATAGTTCGGCCGCTGAATCATTCCCGCCAGCAAGGCAGCTTCCGGCAGGGTCAGGTTCTTGACGTCCTTGTTGAAGTAGGCGCGCGATGCTTCGCCAAACCCGTTGATGGTGAACGATCCACGCTGTCCCAAATACACCTGGTTGGCATACATCTCGAAGATGCGCTGCTTGGAGAACTTCTGCTCCAGCTCGATGGCGATCATCATCTCGATGAGCTTGCGCTTTACGGTTTTCTCGGGAGTCAGAAAGAAGCCGCGCGACAGCTGCATGGTCAGCGTGGAGCCGCCTTGCCCGTGCCGGCCTTCGCGCACGTCGACTGCAGCGGCTTCGATCAGACGGTAATAGTTCACGCCGCTGTGCTGGAAGAATCGCCGGTCCTCGATCGCCAGTACCGCGTTCACCAGGATAGGTGGAATGTCTTGAAACTTGATGAGCTCACGCTTGGAGCGGTCCGAGCCTTCGAAGAGCGCGGTCACCAGTTGAGGCTCCAGCTCGTAAGCTTCCAGGTCCTGGTCGGCGTTGCCGGTCTCCGCGATCGCCGCGACCTTACCATTGCGGAAGTGAATCACGGCGCTGTCGGCGCCATGAAACGATTGCGGCCCTGGAACCACCTGAATGCCATCATTTGTTAGGGCGTAGTGTCCGACGGGCGAATCGCCGCCTTTGTGTTCTTCGCTGTAGCCTGCGCGACGCAACTCAGCCGCGACTTCTTCCGCGTCCAGCTTCTCGCCAATCGATACAGTACGCGGGCGAGCGTAAATTTTGGCTGCGTTGCTGAAGACGCCTCCTGCCATGCGGCGATCGACCACGCGCTCGTACTTGATATAGAAGTAGGCAAACGTACCCATCACGATGATGCAGGCGATGAGGAATCCGGCGGAAACCAACTTCACTAGCGGATCACGGAAGGAAAAGCGACGAACTCGCGCTGGTCTTGACGGCGGGCGCAGCTTGCCACCAGGCGCGCCACGAGCGACCGGCCGACGATCAGGAACTCTTAGTTTGATTGCCACGTTTATGAATACGCAGAGAAGCCGCTAGGGTCTTGAGGATAAGACGGCAAAATGGCGCCTTTCGTTATCTTAGATGCCGTTTTGCTGATTCAAATCCTCGCCACCTTCGCCTGCCGTCGTGGGCGCAACTCCTGGCCCAAGCGCGATTACTCAGCGCCCGAACAGACGAGGTAAAGGACAACAGCCAAAGCAGTCTTCATTGTAAAGCAGAGGCCAGACAACATGTAAGCCGGGTAAGCCAATGGTCAATAGCGCATCCGTGCTCAGGATATCGCCGGTTTGTTGGAAGCCAGCAGAAATACCAGTAAAGCAGAGGTTTAGCTGGGCCATTGTGAAACCGCTGTCAGCAGAATAGCTGCGCGACCAACTGTCAACGCCAGAGACAGAGTCCAGACCCGCAGTTCCTTCGAAGTTACCGTGGTTAAAAGAGGTACGGGCGGAGAGGATTCGGTGTATATTGCGGGGAACCTGGGCAAGGAGAGACGGATGAAGAGGATCAAGGTTCTGCTGGCTATCTGTTGTTTTGCGGTTACAAGTCTGGGCACGCGGACCGCACAAAGTAAGTCCACGCCATCTCAGGAATCCCAAGACAACAGCCAGACGTCGCCGGGCGAACCCACGTCTCAGGATATGCGGGATGCCGTGCAGGCGAAAATTGACGCTTACAACGACAGCATGAAGCAGAAAATTACCGCCTGCAGGAATGGCCAGTATGACAATAATCCTCTAATGGCGGCGCAGTGCCTGGCGGTCTACGCTGGGGGCAGCAACGGCAAGAACGATTACATGATCAAGATCACGAAGTTCAAGAAAATCGCATGCGCCAGTGCGCAAGCTGTGGGCAAGGCAGGCTTCAACTGTGACTACAGTATTACTCTGTCGGAGAATACTCCGGCCCTGCTCGGGACGCTCGGACTGACGACGCGGTCCGGAGGAACCACTAAGGGACGATTTGTCTGGGTCGAACACAACTGGACGGTGATTACCGACACAGAGTAGTGACGCTTCGCGATCCGCCCTCGAGGCAATATCAAAGGGAGACATCTTTCATGCGTCTTGCACGCCTGCTATTGACCGCCTTAGTGGTCGCGGTGTTTGCGGTGCTGGGCGCCTCCGATGCCGTGGCGCAATCCTGGTCGGTGCAGAGCGCCGACTACGGAGCAGGCAATCAGCGACAGGATGTGACCAATACGGTTCGCCGCCTGGTCAATGGTCCCAACTTTAAGGTAAACAATGCCAATCTGGGCACTGATCCCGCTATCGGCAGGGACAAGACCCTGCGCATCGTGGCTAAGGACTCCCGCGGGAATGTTCGCGATTTCTCCTACCGGGAAGGACACACGGTGAACTCCCAAATGTTTAGCGGCGGACCGGGATTCGGAAGTCCGGGCCGGCCGGGCTGGGGATCTCCGGGCGGAGGCAGTCCGATAGGCGGAGGCAACAATTACGGTTTGCGGATCACATCTGCCATGTGGGGCTTGGGATCTCGCCAGCAAGATGTGACCAACCGGCTGCAGAGTATGGTGCGTAACAATCGGCTTTCGGTCGGCGTTACCCCACAGAATATGGGCGGCGACCCAGTCGTCGGCGCCAACAAGGTGTTGACGGTCTATTACAACTGGAACGGCAGGAACCAAAGCAAAGTGGTGCCTGAGAACACCATGCTGAATCTTCCGTGAGGAGCCGCTCGCCGACTGTCATTCATCTCGCTGACTATTATTCATTCGGATAGATTTGGCATGAAGCGGCATCGCATCTCAGCGCAGCGCTTCGGCCAGCTTGCCGCTGGCTATGAGTCCTGCGACCTTGGCGAAGTCGGGAGCGAAGATGCGGTCTTCGACGATGGGAGGAGACACTGAGCGGATCGCCGCCATTGCTTTTTGGGCGCGCTTGCTGGATTCCAGCGGAGCACGAAAATCAAGTGCCTGCGCCGCCGCGAGCGCTTCAATCGCCAAAACATTTCGGGTATTCGCGACTACGCGCAGTAGCTTGTTGGCTGCGATCATGCCCATGGATACAAAGTCTTCTTTATTACCCGAGGTCGTGATGGAATCCACCGAAGCGGGATGTGACAGCACCTTGTTCTCGCTCACCAGCGCCGCAGCCGTGACCTGCGGCATCATGAACCCGGAGTTGAGGCCGGCGCCCGGCGCCAGAAATGCCGGCAGCCCTTCATTGAGCGCAGGATTGACCAGCCGCTCCAGGCGGCGCTCTGAAATACCTGCGAGTGCACTGAGAGCAATCGACAGGAAATCGAGTGCGAAAGCCAGAGGCTGTCCGTGGAAATTGCCTCCCGAAAGGATGACCCCGGGAACGGCCGCGCCCACTGTGCGTTTGGGTGCGCCCACTTTCTTTTCCTCAGCGAAGACGAGCGGGTTGTCGACGGCTGAGTTCATTTCGATCTCGAATACCGCCCGGCAATGGACGAGGGTGTCGCGCACCGCGCCATGCACCTGCGGCATGCAGCGCAATGAGTAGGCGTCCTGCACTTTCTGACATTCCAGGTGCGAGTCGCGAATTACGCTGCCTTCCAGCATGCGGCGAAGGTTCTGCGCCACCAGCAACTGTCCTGCATGCGGCCGCGCTTTCTGAATGCGCTCGTCGAAGGCGACATCGGTACCTTTCAGCGCGTCCAGCGTGAGTGCGCCAATAACGTCGGCGGTGTCAGCCAGAATGTAGGCCTGAAGCGTTACCAGAACGCCGACGGCCAGCATGCCTTGGGTGCCGTTGATCAGCGAGATGGACTCCTTGGCTTCCAGTAGCAGCGGCTGGATGTCGGCAGCTTTCAGCGCTGCGGCCGCGGCCGTGCGCTTACCTTGGTGTACAGCTTCACCCTCGCCAATCAGCACCAGGGCGAGATGCGCCAAGGGAGCGAGGTCGCCGCTGGCTCCCACGCTGCCCTGGGAAGGAATGACGGGGTGGACCCCACGGTTTAACATCTCGCACAACGTGTCGATGATGACCGGGCGTACGCCCGAAAAGCCTTTGGCCAGCGAGTTGGCGCGGAGCAGAATCATGGCGCGGGTCACATCTTCAGCCAGCGGCTCACCTACGCCGACCGCGTGAGAGCGCAGCAGGTTGACCTGCAGCTTGCGGATGTCCGGGCGGGAAATGTGAAGATCGGCGAGATGACCGACTCCCGTATTTACGGCATACGCGACCCGCTGGTTTTCGACCAGGTCGTCTACTACAGCGCGAGCGCGTTCCACCGCCTGCCGCGCTTCGGGTTGCAGCAGAACCGGGCGACGCTCGTAGACGGATTGCCGCAAGTCTTCCAGCGTGAGATCGTTGCCGTTAATGTGCAGTGCGTGCATGGCTTCTCAAGTGTGCCACAGCCGGCCAGGATGATGTAGGCGTTCGACTGCCGGCCGTAAATCAAGTTGAGCTTTGTCCCGCCGCCCGGCGAAATGCCGGAAGATATTTCGCCGGAAGCGCAATTCGTTTAAACGCTGAATTCACCACGATGTGAATGGTCTCGCCTTCCGCCAAGACAGCGCCATCCACGTCGCGTACCACCTCGTATCCGAAGTGCAGCAGCGACTCGCGGACGTTCCGCAGCCAAGTGCGTATGGTAACCAGTTCGTCGTAACGAGCGGGAGCCTTGAAGCGACAGCGTACATCCACCACTGCGATATGCGTTCCATCCTGCTTTTCCATTTCGGAATAGGTGAAACCCAGCTCGCGCATCATCTCGACCCGGCCTACCTCGAACCAGACAATGTAGTTCGAGTGATAAACCACGCCCATCTGGTCGGTCTCGGCATAGCGTACCCGAAGCTTGGTTTCGTACACCTCGGGTTGAATCGCAGGGGGCAGTTGCCGATCTTCGGTTTTCAAACCAGATACTCCCCACATAAAAGAAGCGGGCGCCTTGGATTGTACGCGCCCGCGAAAACTCAACTTCAGTTGATAGTGTCGCCTCTACTTGCTGGCCGGCTTGGCGGGAACGCTTGATGCCGCCGGCGGGGCAGCAGCTTGAGCCGGAGCAGACGCGTTCTTCACCAGTTGTCCCCTCTTGACCTCGCCATTAGCCACCGGGGCTCCGTCGGCAATGTAGTCGTTGAATTGCGCCGGCAACAGCGAGCTGGCACTTCTCTGAAATTGGTAGTGCAGATGCGGGATGGGGGAAGCGCCACTGTTGCCGCACTCGCCCAAAATGTCACCCTGCTTCACCTGGTCGCCCACCTTCACTTTGAGGCTGTTCTGCTTCAGGTGGTTCATTTGCGAGAACTCACCGTTGCCGTGTGAAAGGACAACGATATTTCCATCCGGCGAGTCGCCGGTAGACTTGCCGGGGTCGTTGTCATCATAGCCGGCTTCGGCCTTGACCACGGTTCCACCGGCGGGAGCCAGGATAGGTTGACCGAAGCAATAGTAGTCGGTCTTCTTGCTTCGAAGTCCGCCGGAGCCTGAAAAAAGCCGGCCATCTTTCGGGTACACAAAGTCCATCGCGAATCGCAGGTCATCGGAACCTGCGTATATGTTATCGAAGGGCGTGCGGCCGCCCTGATAGACCAGCCACTCGCCCTTAAAAGGCAGTTGCAGCTTGGTTACATCGGTATATCCGGCATAACGGCCTTCGGCGATGGTCGCCTCAGGACCGATGGTAAACAGATCGACCTCGCCCCGTTGATTCAGGGTTATGGTCGTAATTACCGGGACTCTAACGTTGGAAAATTCAGAGCGCCGCGAATACACGGTATCGGGGGCCATAACGTAAGGCACGATGTTCTCTCCCAGGACCTTGTCTTCCTTCCCCAGGTGCTCGCTCAATTTCTTGTTGGCTACCGCCAGCTTGGCGTCAGAGCCGTAGTGTTTTTTCAGGCCGGGAGAGAGTGTGGCCCAAAAAGCACCGGTCTGCGCCTTGTCGAACAGTTCAAAAATCTGCCGTGCCCGGGCTTCCGCTACCTTGCTCATGACGGGGTACGCACCCCCCATAACTGGCGCAACGGTTTGTTCTTCTTGAGAAGTGCCCGATTGGTCTTGAGAAGGGCTGGTTCCAGATGATGGCGAGGCCGGTTGCTGGGCCACTCCCAGCGTAGGTAAAAGCAACACTGCAATGAATATTGCAAGCATGCAGGACAGACAAAATCTCATCATTTTCTCCCTGTGTTCGCTGCGGTTTGCCCTTCTCAACCTCGAGCTTCCGCGTTTTTGAATATTTGGTTCCCAACCCGCGTTTTGCGTGTGACAGCCGCAGCCGACTGTCTTTCGAGTCTCACAAAATGATTATTGCTCGAAGAAAGGCATTGTACCAAGAGAAGCATGAATACTGCTGCTCCCTAACTGTTTCTGCTCATGATTGGTTGATTTCTCCGCACCAAACTGAAACTGCGTTTGTGAAGAAATGGCTGGCCGGCGTGAGGTGCGGCTGATTCACTTACCGGTCCAGCGAGGAGTGCGTTTCTCCAGAAACGAGCTCACTCCCTCGCGAAAATCGGCCGTGGTACGGATGCGAGCGTTCTCTTCTACCGCGGCGGCAATTTGCCGGGAAAGCGCATCCGAGGAAATGCGATTTAGCAGGCGTTTGGTCGCCAGCAGCGATGCCGGACTGTTCTGCAAGAGGCTGTCAGCTAACTCGCGCGCGCGGCCGAGTAGGTTGCCAGGCTCAACGATTTCGTTGGCGAGCCCGAGGCGGAA